>SL_3KL_010_SEDDRAFT_10001313_pt1 | contig 22432 bp, 19 predicted proteins | sample SodLakKL_010_SED_2_FD_10381 | JGI IMG/M metagenome (IMG submission 10381) | reverse complement strand
GGGCTGGTTGCGATGGAGTCGTTGATCCAGCGCAGCCCGCCGCTGTCGGCAACCGGCTCGAGTCGATGCGGCAAGGGCTGAAATCCGGCCAGCGCGGGCACCAGTTCATCCACCGCAAACCCCAGCAGCATGCACGCCTGAAGGGCAAGCGCCATGTTGTCGAGATTGTGGCGTCCGAGCAGCGGGAGCCTGCCCGAATCGATCAGCTCCCGTCCTCGCAGTGAGAGACCGTCACCCCGACGCTCGACACAGGGCGCGCGATTACCCGTCACCCGGCCAACGACATCGGCCGTGGCTTGCATCAAGACCGGGTCACGTCCGTTGACCAGCAGCGGACGCCCCTCGAGCAACCTGGCGATGCGCAGCTTGCTGTCGACATAGTGCGCAAGGCTTCCGTGCCAGTCCAGGTGCTCGGGGAACAGCCGGGTCATCAGCCCCAGCTCCAGCCGCCCTTCGATATCGGCCAGCTGATAGCTCGACATTTCCAGCACCACCAGCGCGGCATCGGTATCCAGGTGGTCGAGCAGGGGGACGCCGATATTGCCGGCCAGCAGCACGTGCTTGCCACCTGACTCGAGCAGATGGGCCAGCAGCGACGCCGTGGTGCTCTTGCCCTTCGACCCGGTCACGCCGATCACGGGCAGGCCCGCACGCTCGGCAAACCAGATTGAGCCCGGGTTGACGACCTGTCCGCCCCGCGCGCGGTAAGCGATCAAAGCCGGATGGTCAACCGGCACGCCTGGAGAACGCAGCAGCACATCAAAGGCCTGCAGGCGATCATCGAATGGACCGGATTGCGACGGCAGGCCCGTCGGCACTTCTCCGCGTTCGACCAGGACCGTCACGTCGGCGTCGGCATGTCGCTCGCGCAGGGCGCGGACCGCGCTTCGCCCTTCCCGCCCATACCCGAGCACGCCCACCCGGCAGCGGGCCAGGGCGTCAAGCGTGGGCGAGGAGATCATCGGGAATCAGGTGGTTGCCGCAGGGGCGACAGAGTTCGTCGATCGACGGCACATCCATCCCCTTGAGCCGGGGCAACAGCGCACGAACAACCGCATGATCTCGCCACGAATCCTGAGCACCGAGCGCGACGATTGCCGCGCGTGCCTCCACCGCTTCACCAACACACTCGAAGGGCTTGGAGCCCTCGAGCGCCAGCAAGTGGCCAAAGCCCTGGATCTGCGCGGGGTCGGACAGCAAATCACGTCCGAAGATATCGCTCAGCCGCGGCGGTGACAGAAACGGAGCCAGCGCAAGAAACACGAAATGGCACTTGGGACATCGCCCGCACCAGCGCTGCGCTTGCCTTCCGTCGAGGTGAAAGTTGCGATTGCAGGAAGAAAACACATCATGATAGCGATCAAGCCCGGCAAACTCGCGACAGATGGCCAGTTCGCGATCCCGCCTGAGAATGGAAAAAACCTCGAGATCGGCGGCAATATAGCGCCTGACCCACTTCATGAACATGCGTTCGAACACAAAGGACTTGGAAAACTGGTGATTGACCGCGCGCCCCCGATCATCGAACAGGGTCTGCTCATCGGCGGAACGCTCATTGGCGAACACGACCCGCTTGTAGTCGCCGACCAGCGCCAGAATCACGAGCACTGCCGAGTTGATCGCCGTGATCGGCACATGACCGTTGAACGCGCCACGCCGATTGAAATCGCCGAGCAGCGGATCGACCCGGCGATGAACCAGCCGGTGAGTCTGGCCAGCCGCCGTGGCCACATCGGCGATCAGGCGAGCGCTTCCAACCTGAACCGTGGTCACGTTCTCTCCGGCCGCACGCAATCGCTCCAGCGCGACCAGCGAATCCTTGCCCCCTCCCATCGGAACCAGCGAGCGGCGACGGAGGGCCAGATCCAATGACGGCTCGACCGACTGCTCCGGGCCCTCGAACCGGGGCCACGCCTCCGCATCCAACCGATTGCACCAGGCAAATTCGGCCAGACCCTCCCGCCACAAGCGGGTCAGCCATGCCGCTTGCCAACGGTCCGGAGCATGGCCGGCAAACTCAACCACCTTCGGACAACCTGCCTTCCAGTAACTGACGCCCGCCGTCCAATGGAGAAGATCGAGTGCATTTTCGATGGCGGCAAGACGCCGGTCCGGCCAATCCAGAGGCGCACCGGGCAACGTGAAGCACTCGACCAGCCCGACCCCATCGAGTTCATACTCGAGCCGAACCTCGCCGGTCGCCGGATCCAGGCCGCGACCGAGGAAGCGAAAGCGGGCGCTGTCTTCCCGTCGCCATCGCATCACAGGCGAATCCAACCGCGCCTCAGTCGCCGGCTGCGGCATCAGGCACCATCCGCTCATCATCCTGTCGCGCCCTGGGCCAGGCACGCAACACCGCGTTGACCAGCGTGGCCAGGGGTATGGCGAAGAAGACCCCCCAGAACCCCCAGATCCCGCCGAACACCAGCACGGCGATGATGATCGCAACCGGATGCAGATTGACCACCTCGGAAAACAGTATGGGCACCAGCACGTTGCCGTCCAGCGCCTGGATGATGGCGTAGGCGATCATGACGTACCAGAAACTCGCTGTCAGCCCGAATGTCACCAGGGCAACCAGGGCCACCGGCAGGGTCACCACGGCGGCACCGATATAGGGGATGATGACCGATACACCGACGAGCATGGACAGCAGCATGGCAAACGGCAGGTTCAGGAAGGTGAACACGGCGTAGGTCACCACCCACACGATCAGGATTTCGAGCACCTTGCCGCGAACGTAATTGCCGATCTGCGCGTCCACTTCCTGCCAGACACTGGCCGCCAGCGCCCGGTCGCGAGGTAGGTAGGAACGAATCCAGCTGACCAGCAAGTCCTTGTCCTTGAGGAAGAAGAACACCAGTACCGGCATGAGGACCAGGAAGATCAGCAGGCTCACGGCCCCCATGACCCCTGAAAGCGACACCAGCGTCGCACCATAATTGACCAGCTCGGTCCCGAGATTGTCGAGCATGCGCGAGAGCTGCTCCTCGGAAATCAGGGCCAACTGGTGCTCGGCCTCCTCGGTCGCCACCAACTGCTCGCTGACCTGCGCGTCCTGCACATCGGCATTGTCCGGATCGGCGGGTGCAACAATCTGTGGATAGCGCTCGGGCAGTGTTGCCAGCCAATCCTGGGCGTCTGAGATGTAACCAGGCAGTTGCTGCACGATGACCGCCAACTGGCGTGTCAGCATGGGCAAAACACCGAAGATCAGGAAAAACAGGGCGGCCAGGAACGCGGTAAACACGCTGATCACGCTGGCCAATCGCGGCAGTCCGACGCGTTGCAGCCGTTGCACACCGCCCTCGAGCAGGTAGGCAATGATCAGGCTGGCCACGACCGGCGTGAGCATTCGCCCGAACATCATCACGACGACGACGCCGAGAACGAGAAAAAGCGCCAGGATGACGACCTGGGGATCGGAGAAGTGGCGTTGGTACCACTGGCTGATTCGTTCGAACATTCCGGGATTATAAGGCCTCTGGTGCACTGTAACCGGGCCCGGCCCGGGTGACCTTCCCCGCCAGGAGGTCACCGGGCAATTTGTCGTTATTGCTCAGGAGTGTTGTTGCAAGCGGGGATCATAATGTCAGGGGGATCAGAATGTCAGACTCCACAGGGCCTGCACTTCGAGGCTCTGGTCGAGCTTGTCGCTGACCACCCCCAGCACGTTGCCGCCGAAAGTCGCCTCCGGGGGCGCATAAGCGGCGTTGAACTGAACACGGCTGTTCCCCAAGCCCTTCGAAACCCCCATCAGCATGGAGTTCTGGGCCAACTCCGGACTCAGCGCAGATGCCAGGGACGGTACCGTTGGCCGCGGCTGGGAACGGGTCTGGTAGTCGAAGTACAACTCGAGGTCGTTTTCGCTGCGCCAGCTCCAGCCCAGGCTGTAAACGACCAGGTCATCCCACGCGAACTGCGGGCTACCGCTGTCGCCCAGCAATGCTGTAAAGCGGGCCGGTAGTGAACGACTGGCAAACGCCCCGACCTCGCTGTAGAAGATCTGGGAAACACCCACATTGAAGCGTGTTCGTTCCGTTGCATTCAACGCCACTCCGACCTGCAGGCGGGACGGAATATCCAGTTCGGCCTGGGCACCATGCACGCCACGCACACTGGCGAACTCGCTCATGTCGATGCGGGACTGGAAGGCCGCCTCCAGGGCAACCCCCTCCATCAACTCCCCGCTCAGTGCGAACCGCAGCCCCGCACCGTGCGCTACTTCACTCGGAATCGGGTCATGCGACAGCCAAGCGGTTGATCCGCCAATCGGATCCTCGTGCTCATACAGATTCATGCCGGAAGCACCGAAGCGCTGGCTGGCCAGAATGGCCGATACCGTCAGCGCACTGTGCTCGGACATGCGATGAGTCAGTCCCGGCATCACCAGGGACTGGTTGAATCGGTAACCGTCGGACAGCGCCGTGCGGCCATTGGATGCGTCCGAAAACAGCCTGCTGGAGTGGGAATGCCTCAGTGACAATCGCAGCGACGGACGATCCTTGTCGATCATGGATCGCGCAAAGTCAGGCACGATATGCCAGTCATCCAGCTCCAGCCAGCTGATACGAGGCTCGTCGACGACCGTGAGTCGGTCGAGACTCGGGGTCAACTCATGGATCAGGTACTCTTCCCAGGGTCCGAGTTCGAAGCTGATCAGGAACCAGGCAAGCCCGGCGGAACTCTTGGCATGCAGGCCATGCGGCGTCATGGCCGACTGCGCCATTCCGGTGGTGGCCATCAGGCTTGCCGTCAGCAGAATTGTCGCGATCCGGTGGTTCACGGTTTTCGGGCAGTCTGGAGTTGACGACAAGTTTAATCCCCTACTTGGTAAAAATACAACGCCTGTTGCGATAATTTTTCGGCCCGCCGCCAAACCGTTGTTATTATTGAATCCCCCAGCCGTCAAGTGTTGCAAATGCACAACAATCACTGCGTATTGACCATTGCAGGATCGGATTCCTGCGGCGGTGCCGGCATTCAGGCCGACCTGAAGACCTTCACCCGGCACGGCATCGAAGGCGCCAGCGTCGTGACGGCCATCACCGCCCAGAACACGGCGGGTGTTACCGCGGTCGAGACGCTGTCACCCGGATTCGTGCAGGCCCAACTCGACGCGGTCCTGTCCGACCTGCCAATTCGTGCCGCCAAGACCGGCATGCTGGCCACCGCGCCCATCATCGAAACGCTGTCCGAGGGGCTGGCTGGACAGCCGACGATCGAACTGGTCATCGACCCGGTCATGGTCGCCACCAGCGGCGCGCGACTGCTCGACCCCGATGCCGAGCGGGCCCTGATCGAACTTCTGCTGCCGAAAGCCGCCCTGGTCACCCCGAACCTTCCCGAAGCGGCGGCGCTGACCGGACTCCCGGAAGATTCACGGCCCGAACAGCTGGCCGAAGCCACCCTGGCCACCGGCTGCGACGCCGTCCTGATCAAGGGCGGTCATGGGCACGGCCGCCGTATCGAAGACCTGCTGGTCACCCCATCGGGCCGCAGCACGATTTCGCACGAACGCGTCGATCGACGCATCCACGGCACCGGCTGTGCCCTCTCGGCCGCCATCACCGCCCGGCTGGGCCGAGGCGAAGATCTGGAAGCCGCCACGAAAGCGAGCATCGAATGGTTGCAGCGAATGATTGCCGGCTCCTGGCAACCGCTGAAGGGCGAACTGGCGATGCTGCCGTTCGGGACTCAAAACGGGAAACGGGAAACGTAAAACGGAGGCGAGCCTATCGCTCTTATTAACCCGGCAGGTATGTAGATCGCATTCAGCCGCCGTGTGGCTTTCGGCAGCAAGGCAGCGAAACGCCTCTGTAGCACTCCTACAGCAAGTTTCGATAACGCAGTCTGCCGAAAGCCACACGGCGGCCTGTTATTTGAAATCAGCATGTTAGGGGCTTCAAGCAAGGCCCGACTCTGCGTTCTCGCTCTTGCCAATGGAATCACCATTGGCTGCGAGCGACGCCTTGATTCGGACCCTGCTTGAAGCCCTGAATGTGATCTACATACCTGCCGGGTTAATAGTGTTCGATTGGTGGCCAATGGCAGGGCCACGCCGTTGGCCACCGCGTCAAACTAGCGGCCATCAGCAATCCCCCATTTTACGTTTTACGTTTTACGTTTTGACGTTTTCACGGTCCCAACCGCTCGCAGATCGCGTCGGTAAAGCTCTCGGTGGTGCCGTCACCGCCCAGGTCCGGGGTCGTGCGGTCGGCTTTCTCGATGACATCGGCAATCGCCTTTCGGATGCGCGTCGCATTCTCGTACTGATCAAGATGCTCGAGCATCTGGGCAGCAGCAAGCAGCAGTGCGCACGGGTTGGCGATTCCCCGGCCGGCGATATCCGGCGCCGAACCGTGAACGGCTTCGAACATGGCCGCACGGTCACCGATGTTGGCACCGGGCGCGAGCCCGAGCCCACCGACCAGGCCGGCACACAGGTCGGAGAGGATGTCGCCGAACAGGTTGGTGGTCACCATCACATCGAACTGCTCGGGGCGCATGACCAGCTGCATGCAGGCATTGTCGACGATGATGTCGTTGAACTCGATATCGTCGTAATCGGCCGCCACTTCACGGGCGACACTCAGGAACATGCCCGACACATCCTTGAGAATATTGGCCTTGTGGACGGCGGTGACCTTCTTGCGACCGGCACGCCGGGCCAGATCGAAGGCGAAGCGGAGTACCCGCTCGCAGCCTTTTCGAGTGACCACCATCTTGGATTCGGCGCGACTGCCATCGGGAGCGGTGAACGCACCTTCGGCCAGGTAGGCCCCCTCGGTGTTCTCGCGCACCGTGATCAGATCGATATCTTCGTAGCGTGAGGCGGTGCCCTTGAAGCTGATCGCCGGCCGGACATTGGCGTACAGGTCGAAATGCTTGCGCAGCGCCACGTTGAGCGACTTGAAACCACCCCCCACCGGCGTGGTCAGGGGCGCCTTCAGCGCCACCCGGTTGCGCTCGATCGATTCCAGCGTTGCCGCCGGCAGCAATTCTCCCGTATCTTCCAGAGCAGCCAGGCCGGCGGGCTGAAAGTCATACTCCAGCCCCGCGTTCAGCGTGTCGAGCACGCGAAGCGTGGCATCCATGATTTCGGGGCCGATACCGTCGCCCCGAATGACGGTGATTTGCTGCGTCACGCGTGATTATCCCAGTTTGTTGATGCAAAAGAGAACGATCCGGTCGGGCATGCACCCCACCGGCCAGCCAGGGGCCTGAAAGCCCGGATCAACCTCGTATTATAGCCGCAGCAACAAGCCCGGTCAGTCAGACCTGGGTCGCATGGGAATCACTCTGGGGCGCCACGTTCGTCGACACCTCATGCCGCCAGCATGCGGTCGAGCGCGCCCTCCTGGTCCAGCGCATCGAGGTCGTCGAAGCCGCCCACATGCTCATCACCGATGAAGATCTGCGGCACGGTACGGCACCCGGATCGCTCCATCATTTCCGCGCGCTTTTCCGGCTCCACGTCGATCGATACCTCTGTCCAGCTCACGTTCCTCGAGCGGAAAAGTTCTCGCGCCAGAACACAAAAGGGACATGAGGCGGTGGCATAGATAACGACTGGTTTGTGGTTCAAGACTGCACTTCCGTTGTTGGGCCATTCACGGGGGTCGATCGGACTGCCGGCATCACATCGGGATGCTGTAGGTCAGTCGCTCACCATTGTAAAACTCGATCTGCTCGGCATCGGGGTTGTAACGGATCCGGATATTGCCCTGCGAGCCGTCGAGCGAGATGAAATCGCCGGCGGCAATGCGGATCGCTTCACCCGAGTCGATACGATCGATGACGATACCGGCCCTCGAAGCCGGAGCGTACTCGGCATAACCGAACTCCGGGCCGGCCAGCACGATACCATAGCGCGGTTTGCCGGCGGGATGATCGTTGCTGGTCATCACTCCAAGGCCGAACTCCGTCGGGGCACTACCCCCGTTGACGATATCGATCCCGCGAACGATGGCTGGCTGATCGGAGTAATTGAAGCCATTGACCTCCATGCCCACGGCCGGGCGGCCGCTGTAGGTCACGGCGATGCTGTTGGACCCCCACACTACCCCGCTCTCACCTTCGTTTTCCGCGTACAGCGTGGCGCCAACGGCCCGACCGCTACCGGCGAGGCGCGCCATGGCGCCGAGCGCACCCGTATCGGCCTTCTCGCCCTCCGGTATCACGGTGTAAAAGGCTGAATTGTCAAAGCTGTCGGCCGTGGCCGTGGTACTCACCACCAGCGGCGCCTCTCCGGTACCGTCTTCGTATCCCCATATCCGCAGGATCGGCTCGGTGCCGTCCCCAAGCACCAGGCTGCCGACCGCCGTCCCCATCACGGCGGAAAAAAAGGAAACCGCGGCGACACTGCCCAGCATGGTCATCGAATGGCGCATCACTCAATCCTCCTGGCAATCATGTATTCCTGAGCATACACCGGTTCAAATGCACCAGTCCGGCTTGGGTAATCCACCGTACTTGCAGGCCAGTCGAACCGGGCCGTCGGGAAACAGCCGATACAGGTCGCGGCTGGAACCCTCGCCGTGCCGCTCCCGCCAGGCAGCCACCACCACCCGCATCAGCGGCGGATTGCCGTAGCGGGCGTGGTAGGCTTGCACGAACTCGATCAGCCACCAGTGATCCGCCTCCAGCTCGATCCCGTCGCGATCAGCGACCAACTCGGCCACTTCGGGAAACCACTGGTCGGAATCGATCAGGAAACCCTCGGCATCCAGGCCGATTTCGCATGTCCCGACATGCAGGATTTCGGCCACACGGCTCACAGGACGAGAACCCCGCGAGCGCCTGCGGTCAACCGCTCAAGCCCTTCCTCGTCGAGCACTTCGACCGGAAGCTCCGATTCGAGATCACCATCGCCGAGCACATGGACGCGAGCCAGGTCGAAATCCACCAGCTGCCGCCACTGACGGCCCCACCCACCGACCAGGTGCTGGCGCCCTTCGCCGGTGAACACCAGGGTGATGGGGAGATCCAGGCTGACACCCGCCAGTACCATCTCCAGCCTCTCCCGACTATCCGGCTCGGACGGTACGGAGTCGATGCGGACCACCCACGGATCCGCCAGCGAGGATTCCTCCGGGGCATGTGTCCCTCGACCCGCGATCCGATAGCCAGTCGCCAACCGGTGCCAGAAGCGAACCAGGCTCGAGATCACGAATGGCGCCAACAGGGTGTGGGAATGGCGACGTTGCCAGGCTGCTGAACACACTTCCAGCCTCAACCTCGAATCCCCGGACAGCCCGACCCACTGGTCTGAATATCCGGGCATTGCGTGATCGACTCCATTGCCGTGAAAGAAAACCACCACTTCACCGGTACACTCCCGTAGTGCCCGGGAAGCCTCATCAACTGTTTCGGCCGCCGTGCCCGACAACGGCGCGGAACCGACCAGTACAATCGAGTTGTCGTCAGTGGGCGCTTGCATCAAACTGTTGTGCGTTCCTGGAGTCTTCGGGTTGAAACAACGCCACTGATTTCTGGTCTCAGGAGAGCATGAGAAGACTGATTCCACAACTGGCGCTGATGGTCGCCATTGTATCGCTCACCGGCCTGGTCGGGGCGCAGACGCTGAAACTGCCCGACATGGGCGGCACGTCGACGCGTGTCCTCTCGCCCGAGGACGAGCGAACCTTCCCGAAGGATTTCGAGCGATTCCTGCGGGCCAGCCGGCTGTTGATCGAAGACCCGATGATCCGCGGCTACTTCGAGGATATGGGCTATCGCCTGGTGTCCCATTCCAACCGTCCATCATCGGGCTTTCATTTCTTCGTCATCAACGAGCCGTCCATCAATGCTTTCGCCGCGCCCGCCGGGGTCATCGGCCTGCATTCGGGACTGATTCTGGCCGCGCACGACGAGAGCGAGGTAGCCGGCGTGGTGGCCCACGAAATCGCCCATGTCACCCAGGACCACCTTGCACGCAGCATGGAACAGGCCCAGCAGGTCTCCTTGCCCACGCTGCTGGCGACGATCGGCCTGGCACTGGCCGCCGGTGCCGCCGGTGCCGGGGCCGACGCCGGCCAGGCCATCATCATGAGCGGGCTGGGACTGGCCCAGCAGTTCCAGATCACCCACACTCGCCAGAACGAAGCCGAAGCCGACCGAATCGGCATCGGCCTGCTGGCCGATGCCGGCTACGATCCGCACGGCATGACACGTTTCTTCGAACGGCTGAACATGCACATGCGATCCATGGGCCAGGGTCCGCCCGAATACCTGCGCACGCACCCGCTGACCGTCAACCGTATTGCCGAAGCACGTGATCGGGCGGAAATGCTGAACGCGCGGGGCGTCCGGGAAGATCAGGAATTTCACTACGTCCAGTCCAGGCTGCGCGCCCTGATGGTGCAACGACCCGAGCAGGCCGAGCAGTTCTTCCTTGCCCGGATCAACGACGGGACCCGCCCCGAGGCAGCCATGCGCTACGGCCTGGCACTGACCCTGATCCGGGAACGTCGCCTGCAAGAAGCCGGTGAACAGGTCGAGTGGCTGCTCGAAACCAATGCCAATCGCCAGATCTACAGGCTGCTGGAAGCCGAGTGGTTATTGGCCAGCGGTGAGCTGGAGCAAAGTCTCGATCGACTTGAAACCCTTTACGGCAAGTATTCCGGCAGTCGTCTCGTTACCACCCAGTATGCCGAGGCGCTGATGCACGAGCGCGACACGGACAAGGCAGCCCGGGCCGCCGAGATTCTGCGCCATCACTTGCGCCGGCATCCCGGCGACCTTCCCATGACCGAGTTGTACGCGCGCGCTGCCGACCGGGCCGGCGAGCCGGTGCGGGCCACGGAAGCGCTGGCCGAGAGCTACTACATGCGCGGCGGCATCTACGAGGCCATAGAGCAGTTGGAGCGTGTCAGTCGACGTGAAGATCTCGACTACTACCAACGCGCACGCGTCAATGCCCGCATAGACGAACTGCGTGCCGAACAGGTACGCCTGGGCGGGCGCCAACCCTGATCGCGGGTTGTGTTCCTCCCCGGCCGAGCGGCCTGCGTCAACAATTCGTCACCTCACCGCGCTATGGTGAACCCTTTTCCAACGCGTGCCGGCCTGCATGACAACTCATTCCCGCGACAGTCGGACCCGAATCGAACAACCGATCGACGCCCCGGACCGCTGGGAGCATCAAGAGCTGGACGATGCCGGGCTGCTGCTCAACCGGGAGATCAGCCTGCTCACGTTCACTCGACGCGTACTCGAGCTGGCGCGCGACGATCATATCCCCCTGCTGGAACGACTGCGTTTTCTCTGTATCTCCTGTACCAACCTCGATGAGTTCTTCGAGGTGCGAGTCGCCGCGATTCGTCAGCGCATGCAACACGGTGCCAATCAGCCCGGCCCGGATGGACTGACTCCACGCGCCACGCTCACGGCCATCCGGGAAACCGTCCAGGCCATGGTCGAGACCCAGTACCGGGTCCTCAATCGCGAACTGATGCCGGCCCTCGCCGATCAGGACATTCACATTGTCCGGCGCGGCGACTGGACCCGGCGTCAGAGCCGCTGGCTGCATCACCACTTCCGCCGTCAGATCATGCCCGTGCTCAGCCCGCTTGGACTTGATCCGGCACATCCGTTCCCGCGCATTCTCAACAAGAGCCTCAATTTCGCCGTAGCCGTGGAGGGAAGGGACGCTTTTGGCCGCGACAGCGGCATGGCGCTGGTCAGGGCGCCCCGATCATTGCCGCGCATCATTCGCATCCCGCGCAGCTACTCCCGCGGTCCGGACGATTTCGTTTTCCTCTCGTCGATCATCCATGCATTCATCGACGAGCTGTTCCCCGGCATGAACGTACGCGGCTGCTACCAGTTTCGTGTCACGCGCAACAGCGAACTGTTCGTCGACGAAGAAGAGATCGAGGACCTGGCGAGGGCACTTGAAGGCGAACTCATGGAGCGTGGCTTCGCCGAAGCCGTGCGCCTGGAAGTTGCTGATAACTGTCCGGAGTCCATCGTCCACTTTCTCACCAGCCGCTTCGGCCTCGGAGAGGAAGATACCTACCGTTGCGATGGCCCGGTCAACCTCAACCGCATGGTGGCCGTTGCCGACCTGACCGACCGGCCGGATCTGAAATACACACCGTTCCAGCCCCGCACCCCCCGCGCCCTGGAGCACGGTGAACCGTTTGCGGCCATGCGCCGGCGGGACTGGATGCTTCATCATCCATACGACAGCTTCCAGCCCGTGCTCGACCTGGCGCGAGCGGCCGCATCCGATCCCCAGGTCCTGGCGATCAAGCAGACCCTGTATCGCACGGGTGCGGATTCTGCCCTGGTGGCCGTACTCATCGACGCCGCGCGTGCCGGCAAGGACGTCACCGTGGTCGTCGAATTGCGCGCACGCTTCGATGAAGAAGCCAACATCACCCTGGCCACTCGTCTGCAGGAGGCTGGCGTTCAGGTCGTTTACGGTGTGGTCGGCCACAAGGCCCACGCCAAGATGATGCTGATCGTGCGTCGCGAGGGCTCACAGTTGCGTCGTTATGCCCATCTGGGCACGGGCAACTACCACCAGGGCACGGCCAAGGCCTATACAGACTGGAGCCTGATCACCGCCAACAAGGAGGTGTGTCAGGACGTACATCGGGTCTTTCAGCAGTTGACCGGCCTCGGACGGGTCCAGACCCTCAACCGACTCGTGCAATCACCGTTCGGACTGCACGAGTTCCTGCTCGAGCGCATCGACCGGGAGACCGACAATGCCAGGCAGGGCAAGCCGGCCGGGATCGCGGCCAAGCTCAACGCACTCACCGAACCGGACATCATCCGCGCGCTCTACCGGGCCTCGCGTGCCGGCGTCACCGTTCGACTGGTGGTACGCGGCATCTGTTGCCTGCGCCCGGGCGTGCCGGGACTGTCGGAGAACATCCGGGTTCGATCGATACTCGGAAGATTCCTGGAACACAGCCGCGTCTACCACTTCGTCAATGACGACCAACCGGAAACCTACGCATCCAGTGCCGACTGGATGGAGCGCAACCTGTTCCAGAGAGTGGAAATCTGCTTTCCCATTCTCGACGAGCACGCCGCGCAACGAGTCCGCTCGGAAAGCTTCGATCTCGCCTTCGAGGATGACACCCGCGCCTGGGAGCTCAGGCATGACGGGGCCTATGAACTGTGCGAGCCCGGGGGCAATGGCGGTACCGACCTGCAGGAACGACTGATTCGACTTGCCGATGAGGACTGAAACCAACCTGTATGCCGCCATTGATCTGGGCAGCAACAGCTTTCACATGCTGGTGGCGCGACGTGAGCACGGGGAACTGCGGGTCATCGACCGCATCAAGGACATGGTGCGATTGGCCGGCGGCATCGACGATGAAGGTCGACTGGACCCCGGTACCCAGCAACGCGCCCTTGCCTCCCTGTCGCGCTTCGGCCAGCGCATTGCCGCCATTCCCGAAGCCCAGGTCCGGGCGGTAGGCACCCAGACCTTCAGGCAACTCGGTAATCCGGCTGCCTTCCTGATCGTTGCCGAGACCGCCCTGGGTTGCTCCATCGACATCATCAGCGGACGCGAGGAAGCCCGCCTGGTGTTTCTCGGCGTGAGCCAATCCATCCCGCACAGTGATCGTCGCCTGGTCGTGGACATCGGCGGCGGTTCGACCGAACTGGTGATCGGCGAGTCGCTCGACCCGTTGCTGACAGAAAGCATCCCGGTCGGCTGTGTGTCCATGTCGCGCAAGGCCTTTCCCGACGGTCGGCTGGAACCGGAAGCCTGGCGACAGGCGGTGCAGGCAGTCGAGAACGAGCTGCTCGAACTCGGCGGAGAGGTTCGCCGTCTGGGCTGGCAGCAGGCCGTGGGCAGTTCCGGAACGATCAGGGCCCTGGAGACGATGGCGGCCAGCAAACGAAACGAAGCCTCGGCACGCATCACGCTCGCCGAAGTCGAGTCATTGCGCGAGGCCATGCTGGAAGCCGGCCACGTCGACCGACTCGACCTCCCCGGCCTTTCGGAACGACGGCGCCCCGTGATCGCCGGGGGTGCCGTCATCCTCGAAGCGTTCATGAAACACCTGGGGCTGGAAACACTGGAAGTCTCTCCCCACGCCTTGCGCGAAGGCGTCCTGCATGACCTGCTCGGGCGACTCTCTCACCAGGATCCTAGAACTCGTGCGGTCGCGGCCATGGCCACCCGGCACCAGTGCGACCCGGAACAGGCCAGTCGCGTACGCGACTGGGCCTTGCAGGCCGCTGAGCAGGTTGCTGAAGACTGGCAGCTCACACCAATCCATATCGAACTGCTGGACTGGGCCTGCCAGTTGCACGAACTGGGCCTGGCCATCTCTCACGACCGGCACCATGTCCACGGTGCCTACGTGGTCGAACACGCCGACATGGCCGGTTTCAGTCGGCAGGAGCAGGAGTTCATGGCCGCGCTGATCGCCACCCAGAGACAACGACTCGACCAAGGCATCCTCGAGCGGCAACCGGCGCGTCTCCAGGCACCTCTGCGTCACCTGATCGCCATTCTTCGCCTGGCCGTCACCCTCTGTCGCTCGCGACTGGACTCCGACATTCCCGACTTCGCCCTCCAGGCCAGGAACGGGGAGCTGGCCCTGCGACTGCCGGACGGCTGGCTCGAGGCGCACTCGCTGTCGGCACGCGGCTTGTCCTACCAGCAACGCCAGCTTGAGAAACTGGGGATGAACCTCGAGATAGGCGTCCTGTCCAGCGATGAGCAACTCGAACCATGAATGCCTGGCATCCCACGGCCAGTATCGCCGCTCTCCAGCGCCGTGGCGAACTGTTGGCTCGCATCCGTGCCTTCTTTGCCGAACGCGGAGTGACCGAAGTGACCACCCCCGTGATCACCGCCAGCGGCGTCACTGACCCGAACATCGACAGTATCGAACTGGCCGACGGCGCGGGATACCTGCGTACGTCACCCGAGTACTGGCACAAGCGGCTGCTGGCGGCCGGGTTCGGCGACCTCTACGAACTCGGCCCCGCTTTTCGCGAGGGCGAATGCGGGCGACTGCACCAGGTCGAGTTCACCCTGCTGGAATGGTATCGGCGAAACTGGGGGTGGCGGAAATTGGCCGACGAGGTGGTGGCCCTGATCCGGCATTGCCTCGACCGCCCCGAGGAAGCGTTTTCAGTGCGCTATGCCTCCTGGAACGATTGCTTCCGCGAAGTGACGGGAATCGACGGACTGACTGCCGACGATCAGGAGTTGCGTCGGCTGGCCGCCGACGCCCCGACCGGCTGCAACCGCGACATGCTGCTCGACTTTCTGTTCGCGACCCGGGTCCAGGCCGCGTTCCCGGCTGATCGCATCACGGTGGTGCACGACTATCCGTCATCACAGGCCGCTCTTGCCCGGCTCAAACCCGGTGAGCCTTCCGTGGCCGAACGGTTCGAGGTGTTCGCGGGAACACTGGAACTGGCCAACGGCTACCATGAGCTGCAGGATGCCCTTCAGCAGTCCGAACGATTCGAACGGGACAACCGGATCCGGGCGCAATTCAATCGACGCGAAATGCCGGTCGATCAAGCCCTGCTTGCAGCGCTCGAATCGGGCCTGCCCGATTGCTCGGGCGTGGCGCTGGGCGTGGATCGTCTGCTCATGCGATCACTCGACGCGCCGCACATCACTGCAGTGATGCCGTTTCGACCGGGTGATCGTCAGTAGCCATTCCGTCCGGAGGCCGCTCGGCGAGGCGATCGGCAAAACGCTGCCATGCCAGTTGTACCCTCTCGAGCACGGCCAGCCTGTTGGGGTAGACCAATCGTTGTACTTCCAGAACCGGAATCCCGACACGTTTCCCATCGGCACCGGCCAGCACGAGCATGTCATAATCGCCCTCCCGAACCTCGGCCACCGCCTGCTGAAGGGGCTCGGGAACGTCATCGTGCAATGAGAGGTCATCGGCCGAGCTCACACCCAGAAGGTAGCCGTGTCGCCATCCACCGTCGGTCATCTCAACCCTCACCAGGCTCAGAGGGCGGCTGCGAGCCAGCACGGGTCCGGTTCGGGACGGGGCGGCACGGCGCACGGGGACAAGATCCCGCCCGGCCTCGCCCTCGGCTGCCAGGTACAGCAACTCCTCGACCGGACCGGGCCACAGGGGCTCCAGCACGTGCCGGGCCGGCCAGGCGAGCAGCAAGGCGATCAAGACGAAGAGGGCAAGGCCGGCGGACAACTTGCGCAGCACGGCCTTAACAAAAGCTGGCATCATGGGTGAAAATATAGCACGATAACAACAGAATCCTTATCGCCCGGCTCCGGCAGGGGGGCTCGTCAGGGAGCGGCAAGGGCGCTGATTCAGGGAACAGACTGCCGGAGCAATCATGCAAGACGCGATAAAGGTGCGGCCCGCCCGCACCACCGAAATTGCGACACTGGCCAGACTGGTCGAGACTCGCCTGCCCGACATGATGTCGGGCAACAACTGGGCCGACAATATCGAGATGCGTCTGGCCAGCCTGGTTCCCGACCAGGCCTTGCTGGTGGCCACGCGGGGTGCACGATTGGCCGGCATGATCGCCCTTGACATCGATCACCACCGCATCGTCGCCTGTTACCTGGATCCCGAGAATGCCTCGCCGACCACTCCGAAGGAGTTGTTTCGAAGCATCGAACAGGTTGCACTGATTTTTGGTATCCGGACCCTGTTTGGTGTCGCACGGCGCCGCGTCTCGGGATTCATGAAGTCGCTGGGCTACGAAATCACCCCTGGCACCAGTGCCGAAGCGGAGACGGTCGAGATCAGCAAGAACCTGCTGGCAGACGCCGACGAGGAACTGACCAGGATCATCGAGCACTGCGATCGCCTCGGAATCCCGGAGAACTACGGCGCCGTCCATCGCATGCCCCTGGTCCGGGACGCCTCCGAACTGGTCGAGGCCGGACGTGACATTTTCAACCGGGACCAGCGCCTGGCACCACCGGCCGCCGACGCATGGGCAAGAATGAAGGTGGCGGCAGCCAATGCGGGCATCGATCTGCAGCTGGTATCTGCCTACCGCAGCATTGGCTACCAGACCAACATCCTCCAGAAAAAGCTCGGAGAAGGGCAGTCGCTCAAGCGGATACTGAGAGTTTCGGCCCCGCCGGGTTACAGCGAGCACCATAGTGGCCGCGCCATCGACCTGACAACGCACGGCTGCAAACCGCTGGAAGAGGATTTCTCCAAGACCCGGGCCTACGACTGGCTGCGAGCCAACGCGCGTTTTTTCGGCTTTCGCGAGTCCTATCCCAAGAACAACCGTCACCAGTTGGCCTGGGAACCCTGGCACTGGTACTACTTCAAGTCCTGATCTTCTGCCACGCCTCCAGCGCGCGTTCCCGAGAACGTTTCAAATCCACCCCTGACACCGGGTAGTCGAACTTCTCCGCTTCCTGCGGCGCGATCGGCTGGTGGATCCGCCTGCCCTTCCTGCTGGCCAGTTCCGGACACCATCGACGCACATAGCGCCCGTCAGGATCAAACTTTTCGCCCTGAAGCACGGGATTGAACACGCGGAAATACGGTGCCGCATCGGCACCACAGCCCGCGGTCCACTGCCAGCCCTGCGTGTTGTTCGCCAGATCGGCGTCGACCAGCGTATCCCAGAACCAGCGCGCGCCTTCCTGCCATGGGATGAGCAGGTTCTTGGTCAGAAACGACGCCACGACCATGCGAACCCGGTTGTGCATCCAGCCTGTTGCCCACAGTTCGCGCATCCCGGCATCGACCATGGGGATCCCGGTTCGCCCCATCCGCCAGGCCCGCAGGTCGTCGGCATAATCTTGTGCCTTGCGCCAGGGAAAATCGTTGAACGACGGATTGAGCGGCTTGTCGGCCAGGTAGGGATAGTGAAACAGCAGGTGGGCGGAAAACTCCCGCCAGGCGATTTCGCGAAGAAACGACCAGCGCCCTTTCCCCGCGGGCAACTCTCCCGCCTCGTCCAGGGCCCGCGCGACCTGGACCGGAGAAACTTCGCCGAAATGCAGGTGTGGAGACAGGCGGGATGTCCCCGCCGTCCCCGGGAAATCACGTTGACGGTCATAGTCCGCCACCGTTTGCTCGACGAAACGATGCAGTTGTCGTTTTCCGCCCAACTCACCGGGCGCCCATCGATCCTTGAAACCATCGGCCCAGTCCAGCTGCGGCAGCAGCGCCAGACCGTCAAGCTCGAGGCTGGCCGGCCAGCGCTTCGAAGCGGCGAGTCGACATGGTTCCGGGGAAGCAAGCGGCGGCGTCCAGTGCTTCTGCATCTGTTTCCAGAACGGCGTGAACACGCGGTATGGCGAGCCGTCACTCTTCAGCAACTGCCAGGGCTGGAACAGCAGGCTGCCGTTGCAGCTTTCAACCGTCAAACCGTCGTTTCTTAGCGCGTGCTTGACCTTGCGGTCACGTTCGACAAGCAACGGCTCGTAGACCCGGTTCCAGTAGACCGCCTCGGCGCCGCTGGCATTCCGGATGCGCCGCAGTGCCTCGAGTGAGTCGCCCCGAGCAAGCACCAGGCGACTGCCGCGATCGCGAAGCCTCTCGTCGAGCTCGCACAGTGAATGATGCAACCACCAGCGACTGGCAGCACCGCGGGCCCAGTCCCCCTCTGCGGCGGTGTCATCGATGAACACCGGGATGACGTGATCGTGATCGCGACGTGCCCGGTCCAGGGCGGGATGATCGGCCAGACGCAGATCGCGCCGGAACCAGACTATGGCAGTGCTAGGCATATCGCCATGGTGGCAGGCAACGCGTCAAGATGCCATCAAGCAATGGCAATGCGCCCTGCCCGCTTGCTGGAACTACCCGACATTTCCCCGTCGCTGCTGGCGCACAGCGTCCGAGCGCTTCGCCTCCAGTGCCTCGAGATAACCCTCATCGAGCCCGGTGACGTATTGACCGCTGAAGCAGGAACTGTCGAAGCCGGTCAGTTTGTCGTTCTTGCCGCGCACCGCCTTCTCCAGGTCGGCGAGGTCCTGATAGATCAGGCGGTCGGCACCGATTCGTTGACGGATTTCTTCCTCGCTGCGCCCCGAAGCGATCAGTTCGCTGGCTGCCGGCATGTCGATGCCGTACACGTTGGGATGGCGGACCGGCGGAGAGGCCGACGCCAGGTAGACTTTTTTCGCCCCGGCCTCGCGTGCCATCTGAATGATCTGCTTCGAGGTCGTCCCTCTCACGATGGAATCATCGACCAGCAACACGTTCTTGTTGCGGAACTCCAGCGATATCGTGTTGAGCTTGCGTCGAACCGACCGAGCCCGTTCCTCCTGACCGGGCATGATGAAGGTTCGTCCGATGTAGCGGTTCTTCATCAGGCCCTCGCGATACTTGACCTCCAGCATGTGCGCCAGCGGCAGGCAAGCCGTTCGCGATGTGTCGGGCACGGGAATGACCACGTCGATATCGTGATCGGGCCATTCCTTCAGGATCCGTCCCGCCAGCGCCTCCCCCATGCGCAGGCGCGCCTTGTAGACCGACAGGTCATCGATCATGGAATCGGGACGGGCGAAGTAGACGAACTCGAACATGCAAGGGCTGTAGGCTTCGGCGTGCTCGCTGACATGCCGGTGGATCTCACCGTCGAGAGTGATCAACACGCTCTCGCCGGGCGCCAGGTCACCAACCAGTTCGAAATCGAGGATATCGAGCACGACCGACTCGGAAGCCAGTATGTATTCGGTCCCCTCGGACGACTCGCGCCGGCCAAGCACGATGGGACGAATGCCGTGCGGGTCGCGGAAGCCGAGTAGCCCGACGCCGGCGATCACCGCCACGGCGGCATAACCTCCACGACAACGACGATATACGCCGTCGACTGCGGCGAACACGTCACGGGGATAGATCCCGTTGCTGGTGTGCTGGTTCAGCTCGTGGGCGAGGCAGTTGAGCAGCACCTCGGAATCCGATTCGGTGTTGATGTGACGGCGGTCCTCCTCGAACAGTTCGCGACTGAGCTTCTCGCTGTTGATGAGGTTGCCGTTGTGGCCAAGCGCGATACCGCACGGCGAGTTGACGTACATCGGCTGGGCCTCGTCCGGTCGGTCCAGTCCCGCCGTCGGGTAGCGCACGTGACCGATCCCGCAATCGCCGGTCAGCCCGACGACCGATTCTTCCGAGAAGACGTCACGAACCAGACCGATACCCCGGGCCGAGCGCATCCGGCCGTTGTCCAGCGTCGTCATTCCCGCCGCGTCCTGGCCACGGTGCTGGAGAATGGTCATCGCGTCATACAGGCGGGCAGCGACCGGCGATCGTCCCGCGATTCCAACTATTCCACACATTTTTAGGTTTCGGTCTCCGTTGCGGATTCAACCGGCAGGTAAGCCTGTATGGATTCGGGAAAGAAACCGACCAGCCAGGTACCCAGCCTTTCAAACTCGGGCAGCAGGGTCGACTCCTGCCACCACGGATCTTCAATAAACGGCGTGAACGTCGCCACGATCACGGCCACGGTCACGATGGCGATACCCCTCAGGGCACCAAACAGCGCCCCGAGCAGTCGGTCGGTACCACTCAGGCCCGTCCCCGCCACCAGCTTGCCGAGCAGGTAATTGACCAGCCCGCCGACGATCAGCACCAGCACGAACACGCCGACAAACGCAACGATCACGCGCACCGACGGCACCTCGATCAGCCCCTCGAGCTGCAACGACAAGGGGCCGGCGGCCTGCAACGCCGCATAGGCGGCCGCGACCCACACCAGCAGAGAAAACACCTCGCGGATAAACCCGCGAAACAGGCTGACCAGCATCGATACCAGGCAGATACCCAGGATCGCGTAATCGGCCACGCTCATGGATGGCTGACCACGATCCCCTCGAACCCGGCCTCGTCACGGAGGCGATCCCTCAGTGTCTCGGCCTGTTCGCGCTCGGCAAAACCACCGACACGGACGCGGTGGATGGTGCGCCCACCCGACTCCTCGGAGTGTACGAAAGCGTCGTGCCCCAGTTCGGCCAACTGCGCGACCAGTCGATCAGCATTGTTGCGGCTGGCAAACGAGCCCACCTGAACAACATACCCGGAGCGCTCGGGAGCCGCTTCGGCCGCTGAACCCAGTGCGCGCACCGCCGGTTCGACACCGGCAACAGTGGCGGCGATCTGGCCGCGCGCCGTCTCCGCATCGGCACGACTGCCGTACGGACCGGTGCGCAGGCGCCAAAGCTCACTCTGATCGCGCGTCATCCGTTCCAGGGCGACATCATGCCCGAGCTCTTCGAGTCGGGCGACGATCCGCTCTGCTGTCTGCCGGTTGCTGAATACGGCGACCTGGACCATCCAGTCACCATCGGCATCGGTTTCAGCCGCCGCCTGTCGGGGCTCGGGTTCTGGCTCCGGCTGGGGTTCTGGCTCCGGTTCGGGAACGGGCTCAGATTCAAGCTCAGGCTCAGTTTCAGATTCAGGCCCGGATTCTGGCTCTGGCTCAGGTTCGGTTTCGGGAACCGGTTGCTCCCTAACTTCCGGCTCGGCCGGGGCCGGCTCCGTTTCCGCGACCGGTGGCGATTCGGCCTCCGATTCGCGCGGCGGTCTGCGCGCCTGGTCCGGGTCCAGCGGCAACCGGCGCACCTCGCGCTGTCCGTCCGGGCGGTCCGGAAGATCCAGTGCCAGCTGACGAGGTGCACGTTCTCCTTCGCCACCGTCGAACAACATCGGCAGGAAAATCACGGCCAGGGCGATCAGGATGGAGGCACCGATGAGGCGCTGTTTGAGAACCTTGTCCATTGCGCTAGCCTTGCTCTGTCAGGTTGGGCCAAGCCTCGGCCACGGTCCGGAATGAGCCGAAAACAACAATCCGATCATGCGTGCCGGCCCGCTCGAGGGCAAGCTCGACTGCCCGGGGTACGGATTCTACCGTCTCCCGCCGGCCGGAGACAGGGATTCGCGCAAGTTCTGCATCGATGGCGGCGGCAGACCGCCCCCGGTCGCCGTCGATCCCGGCCACCAGCCAATCGCTGAAACAGGCGTCCAGGGCCCGGCCGATCGACCGGACATCCTTGCCGTCCAGTACGCTGAAGACAGCAATGCTTCGCCCGGAGCAAGGCCCCAGCTCTCTGGCCAGCTCGCGAGCGGCCGCTCCATTATGGGCCACATCGACATAGACTGCCGGCGCCTCGGACAGGCATTGAAAGCGCCCCGGAAGCTGCGCCGAGGCCAGACCGCGCGACATTGCCGCTTCGTCCACCTCCAGTCGATCTCCGAGCGCGGTCAGTGCAGCCACCGCACACGCCGCATTGGCAGCCTGCCAGCGCCCGGCCATGGCCGGGCGTTGCAGGCGCAAGGCATGATCACCGACCTGGATGACCAGGCGATCCCCGCTGCGACGCCAGGTCAGATCCCGACCGGCCATCAGCGGTCGCGCCCCGATTCGCTGCAGCGCCTCGTCCAGCGCCGGAGGTCGTCGCTTCTCACCCACGATGACCGGCCGCCCCGGGCGAGCGACGCCGGCCTTCTCGCGCGCGATATCGGCCCGC
>SL_3KL_010_SEDDRAFT_10001312_pt1 | contig 22439 bp, 18 predicted proteins | sample SodLakKL_010_SED_2_FD_10381 | JGI IMG/M metagenome (IMG submission 10381) | reverse complement strand
AACACCGCAGTGCGAATGAATTCGCACCTACAAGTTGTTTCACGCAGAGCATGAATACGGGAAAAAAATGCAAAAGCACAGCTTTTGCACTCCTTCACCCCCCTTACCCCAAAATCTGCTATAACCAGCTTTTTTTTTTTAATGGAAACAATTTTTGCTTATGTGAAAACCGCTGGGCTCAGCCATCGCACAGGTTTTTCTGTGCAATCATATTTTCCGGAAGAAGCAGCTCATCTAATTTCTTTTTTGTCATCAACTTTTTTTCGAGCACCAGATCGTATACGCTTCGGCCCGATCGCAGGGCTTCGGTAGCTACCAAGGTGGAGGCTTCATAACCGATGTAGGGATTCAGAGCTGTAACCAACCCTATACTGTTTTCAACCATTTCGCGGCAATGCTTTTCGTTGGCTGTGATGCCTTTGATACAGCGATGGTTCAAAGTTTCCATACCATTTTTAAGCATCTCAATGGATTCGAACAAGCTGAACACAATCACAGGTTCCATTACATTCAGCTCCAGCTGCCCGGCTTCAGTGGCCATGGTGACGGTCAGGTCATTGCCGATGACTTTGAAAGCAATCTGATTGACTACCTCCGGAATAACAGGATTCACCTTGCCTGGCATGATGGTACTGCCAGGCTGCATGGGGGGAAGGTTGATTTCATTAAATCCGGCGCGGGGACCCGAAGAAAGCAAGCGAAGATCGTTGCAAATTTTGGAAAGCTTAACAGCCAGTCGTTTGACAGCTGAAGAGTACATTACAAAAGCCCCGGTATCCTGGGTAGCTTCCACCAGATTGCCAGCCACTACTATTTCATAACCAGTAATCTCACGCAAATACTCTATAACCTTGGAACAGTACCCCGGCGGGGCATTGATGCCTGTGCCGATTGCGGTTCCACCCATGTTTACTTCAAGGAAAAGGCGCACATTTTCGTTCAGCCGCTGTATTTCCTCTTCAAGTGTCACGGCATATGCTTCAAAAGCCTGGCCCAGGGTCATTGGAACGGCATCCTGCAATTGAGTACGCCCCATTTTGATAACATGAGCAAATTCACCGGCTTTATGCCTGAAAGACTTGATTAATTCCATGAGCACCATCAACAACCCCTCATTGCTGCGAATCAGGGCGATTTTAATGGCCGTGGGATAAGCATCATTGGTTGACTGGGACATGTTCACATGATTGTTGGGGTGGCAATATTGGTACTGACCTTTTTCATGTCCTAAAATTTCCAATACCCTGTTTGCGATGACTTCGTTTGCGTTCATATTGGTGGAAGTACCGGCTCCTCCCTGCATCATATCCACAACAAAATGGTAAATGTATTTGCCGGATATAATCTCGTTGCAAGTTCTGACGATGGCATCGGAAAGGGGATTGGAAAGAAGGCCCAGGTCCGAGTTGGCTTTGGCTGCAGCCATTTTTACTATTGCAAGTGCTTCAACCAAAGCAGGATAAAAATTCAGCGTAACCCCAGTGATGTTGAAATTTTCCAGTGCGCGAAGGGTTTGGATACCGTAGTAATATTCATAGGGAACATCCCTGTCACCAAGCATGTCTGATTCCCGGCGCGTGCGTCCGGATTCGTACTGTGCCGATGAACTGACAGCCCTGGCATTGGTTTGCCTCATACGACGGGAAATAACCCTGGCGATATTCGAAAAAATTTTCAGGGCAATAGGACCGTGGGTGGCAAAAAAATCCTTGTGCAGACAAAATACCCTGGTTTTAGTTCTGGCACGGGCCGACGTGGAATGAGGGGAATCATCGGTAAGTGAACCTTCGCCCAAAAAATCAAGATGCCCGAAAATCGAAAGCGTGATCTCCCCGCCGCTGCGGGTTTTCTTAAAAAGTTCCACTTCTCCATTATAAATCATGAAGATGTATTCCCGGGGGTTGTTTTCAGAAAACAGCAGCGAGTTGGCCGGAAAATCCCGGATACTGATATTGTTGGCGACTGTTTCGAATTCCTCGGTTTCAAGGCCTCGAAACAATTCTATTTTTTTCAAAAACTCTATGATAATTTCCTTTTTCATGATCTAACCATCAGGATTCGCCGTTCAGCCTTGTAACATCTGCCTGGGCTTCCTGGCTCATGTATTGCCAAAGCCCGAGCTGGCGAAGTGTGTCCACTTTAGGAATACCGGAGGATGACCAGCCGCGTTTTTCATAATAGGTTTGAATAAGTTTTGAAAGTTCCTTTTTGCGGTGATCCATGAGGATTTGCCGTTTTTCTGAGCTGCTCATGGCCTGGATTTCAGCCAAAGGTTTTCCGGCAATTCTGCTGACTTCTCCGTCATTGTAGTCTTTCTCCGCTTCATAGAGGGCATCATCGGTCGGTCCGATGGCCCGTTCCGGAATCCAGTCGCGCTTTAGGGTATCCGTGCCAAAAACCATGGCATTCATGACCCGTTGCAGGTTTATGTCACGGTCTGTCCGACTGAATATATCCTGCCAGGTCATTTCAGTGCCAAGCATACCGTTATAAAAGTCGGCATAAATGGTCTGGGAGGCTGGATTGATGTATATATCGGTATTTTTTATCTCCTCAGATGCCGGGTTGAAAACATCTACCCAGGGAAGTTTACACAGGCCCAGATTGTCATTTCCGAGTCGGACCCGGGGATAGGTTATCAGGGCAGTGGCCTTGTCCTCGAGTGTGGGGAACGCTCCCAGCAAGTCGACCTTGATAAGCCAGGCAGCGGCATGATGTGCGCCGATATCGCTGGCCGCAGCATAGGAAGCCTGCATGGACAGTGAACGATGGGTGCGGTATAGTGAGAAAGGAAGTCCTTTGGTTTGCATGGCGAAACTCTTGAGTTCTTCTTTGGGATCAGTTCCTCCGTTGCGTTGCATGTACTTGGCCGATATCCACCCGATAAGCGGTTCCATCCCTGTCCCGGCAACACGGGCTATTTGGCTTTTCCCGCGTGCAATCCGGTGGAGTAGTTCCATGGCAGCCTCCTGGTTTCCCCAGGTCAGCTCAAGCCCGTCCGTGTCCTCTTTCGTCAGATATCCTCTTTGAAAGCATTCCATGAGAAAAGCAATGATGACTGCCGCGGTGATGGTGTCAATACCGTAATCATCACACAACCAGTTGGCTTCCATGATGAATTCCGGGTCCCATATGTCGAGGTTGGAGCCGAACGCAGCAGCAGTTTCGTACTCGGGGCCGTCAACCCAGACTTGCGACCCATTTTTCCGGCCAGTTTTCAGCGTCACGAGGCCTCCCTTGGTGCAACCCAGATTGCATCCCGGAAAGCATCCGTCATTGCCACGGTGCTCAAACAGGTGCTGCTCATAATATTTCCCGCATATATATTCCGCCCTGGGATCGGTTCCGAGCTGGAAGTTTTTCACAGGGAGGGACTTATAGGATTCCTTGTTCATGAATGCGATTAGGCCTGCCGAACCCTTCCGGTTCATCCGTAACGATTTCGGGTCAATTTCCCTCACCACTTTATGAAGCCTTGCTCCCGCTTGTTTTACCCTATCCCAATTATGGGCACCATAAGGGTTGTCCCCATGGGGGAATTTTGCCAGAATCACAATGGCCCTGACCTTTTTGTGGATCATGACCGTTCCCAAACCCGTTCTTCCGGCCTGTTTGGTCCGAAACAGACCCTTAATCTCACATACGCGCTTTGTGGGATCGTAATAATGGCTGTTGATACAGCCATAGAAAGTGTTGGCAGCTCCAAGGCCGGTAGTGAGAAAGACTATATTTTTCTTTTTATGACCAAGGTCGGAAAAATGGTCGATAATGGCCTGCTCTAGGTCGAAGACATGGTCGATGGCCGGGGCATCCATAAAAAAAATCTCCCCTTTGAAGGCATCGATCACGATCATGGTAGATTGTTGAGCAATTCCATTTATTTCCAGTGCATCAAAGCCTGCATACTTGAGATATGCGCCGAAAAGTCCGCCAAAATTCGATACCCCGGGAATGCCGGTGAGGGGAGACAGTGAAACGGCCATGCATTTGCCTGCTCCGGGAAACTGGGGTATGCCGCCCAGTGGGCCTGGAGCAAATATAAGCGGATTATTCGGATCAAGAGCTTTCATACCAGGAACATATTTTTTGTGCAGCAGGTAGAGCCCAAGGCCCCGGCCGCCGGTGAAAAAATCCCTGGAAGACCTGTCAAGTTCGGAAATATTAATGGCACCCTTGTCCATATCGATTGTAAGTATCCGGTTCGTATATCCATTCTCGAGCCTTGAAATTTCATACCTCATGTGTTTCCCCTTTTTGCAACGGCTTCGTTTATTTGATTCGGCGGGATGAATTTATTGAAACCCGCTCATTCAGGCTCGATCAATACAACGAAACAGATAATGTGTCAATTCGGAATTTATAATTATCCCAAAGTGCTTTTTCAGCAAGGCTCGGTAAACCTTAGGTGACTGGCAATAAAAAATTATCCTGATTATACCGGCATTTTTTATATTTCGTCCCTACGGGACTCCAAAAGCATTTGCAAGCCTTTCGGGCATTTCCGAAAGACAACGGTAAAAAACATTCAGAAATTCCTTTTGCTCATAGGCTTCGGTGGGATTGATGTTCCACTTTCCGGGCAGCATGGACCAATCCCCGTTTTCATCGAAAATTGATCGGTGATCTTCTCATAATTTTCATCGTTTTTTTAAGGGTAAATTTTTTTTTGTCTCTGAAGTGATCGATAATTTCAGGACTCTTGATCTCTGGAAAACTGTGTCGGCACCATATTTTTTTTCGATACCAGGAACTTGATCCTCGAGTTATACCATGACCCCTACAACCGGCTTCTCAGATTCCGGAAAAAACTGTGAAAAGCATTGCTTTCTTTTTTACGCGGACGGGAAAGATTGACCGGAATTTCCGAGCGGATTTTGCCCGGATTGCTGCCCATTAGCAAAATTCTGTCTGCCATGGTGATGGCTTCCACCAGGTCATGGGTAACAAAGACAATGGTGTGTGAAAATTCTTCCCAAAGAGATAGCAGCAAGTTTTGCATATCCTCGCGGGTTTGGGCATCCAGAGCGCCGAAAGGCTCGTCCATGAGCAGCAGCTGGGGTTTGAGGATCAGCACACGGGCCAGTGCCACGCGCTGTTTCATTCCACCTGATATCTCTTTGGGAAGATAATCCCTGAAAGCGCCGAGTCCTACCATCTCCAGGTGGCGATCGACTTCTGCGGCAAGCCGGTCTTTGGGTATAAGCCCTTTGGCCCCAAAGGCGATATTTTCGGATACCGTCAACCAGGGAAACAGGGCGTCTTCCTGAAAAACCACACATCGATCAGGACCGGGCCGTGACACTCTGCGGTCCTGAATTTGAATATCTCCGGCACTGGGTTTTATAAATCCGGCAATAAGTTTGAGCAGGGTGGTTTTGCCGCATCCACTGGGCCCCAGCAGGCAAACCAGCTCGCCGGCGGCGATATCGAAACTCACATTGTCCACTACATTTAAATAGCCGTCGTCTGAGGGAAAAATTTTGCTCACCTTGCGGATCGCCAAAGCAGGTTGCTCTTTCTTGATGTCCGGCAAGGTCCGGATTAATTGAAGAGGTTTGTTCATGCCGATCTCCGTGCTGATTTGAAAAATAAACACAATGTGGTGTTCAGCAAAAGATCACTTAGGCGGCCCAGGATGGCGATAAGGATAATTCCAACAATGATGATGTCGATACGTCCCAGCATTCGGGCATCCATGATTACAGCGCCTAGACCGTTGGGAACACCTGTCAGTTCTCCCAGCACCAGGTAGGCCCAGGAAAGACCCAGTCCCAGGCGCAGCCCGCTAATAATCTGCGGCATGGCTGCCGGAAGCAGTATTGCGAATATGCCGCGAATGCGTCCTACTCCCAGCATGGCACCGGCTTGATAGAGCAAAGGGTTGACCTGGCGTGTTCCGGCGGCGGTGTTGATATAAATGGGGAAAAAGGCCGCCAGGGCTACCAGAAAAACCGTGGTACGCATGCCGATGCCGAACCATACCAGGGCCAGAGGAAGCCAACAGATACCGGGCACCGCCCGAAGCCCGTTGACTGTGGCACTCATAAGGCGACGGCATGTTGCCACGCGCCCCGAAAGTACTCCCAGGGGGATGCCTGTAACCACAGCCAGCGAAAAACCAAAGCCCACACGCAGAAGACTGGCGGAAGCATCGGCAAGAAACCGTCCGGCATAGGGCCCACTGTCTGCTTGAGCAAACAGGTAGATATATCCGGTCTTAACAATCCGAAAGGGATCAGGAAGCAGATAGTCGGGTACCCACCCAAACCTGCACGCTGCAAACCACACGGTCAGAAGAATACCGGGAATGATCCAGGGCAGTATCTGGCGATAAGGGCGGAGTTTTTTCAACGACCCAGCTCCTCTTCAATCTGTTGGACAAATTGAAGGTCAAACAGTTTTTCATAATCCGGCTGCCGTTCAATGACTTTTAAAGCCTGCATGCGTTCACCCAGTGCTTTTGCACGCTCAACAAAACTGGCGTCCATATTCCAGGCCAGCTCCATGTTGGGTGCTGCTTTGTCCAATACTGCCCGATCCGTGCCGAATGAAGCTGCCCGGTTCAGCCACTGATCAGTGTGTTCCTGGAGAAACCGGGTAGCCTGAGCATGGGCCTTGACCAGTTTTAGAACCTTGCCAGGGGTTTTTTCAATGCTCTCGCGGGTCACCAGCATACCGGCATTGATGGTGCCGACACTGTCGTCATAGTAGGGATATGCCAGAATGCGCCCGTAGCCTTCATAAACCGCCAGAGCCGGAAAAGGCTCGCCGGACAAAAACGCATCGATACCGCCGCGGGCAAGAGCCAGGCCCATGTCGAAAAAATCCACACGGGTAAGCTGAACATCCTTTGCCGGGGAGAGCCCGCTGCGGGTCAGGGTTTCTCTCAGCAGTATTTCATGCATGGTGCCGGGAACATAACCAATGCGCTTGCCAGCCAGGTGGGCAATACTTTGGATGGCGCTGTCTTTTTTAACCACCAGAGCGGAAGATTTGTTGCACAATGCGGCCACCACGACCACCGGTTGTCCAAGGGAAGCCGAGTGAATGGCATGGGCCAGGGTGGTGCCGCACATGTCCAGACTGCCTGCCAGCAAAGCGGTTTTCTGGTCGGCTGGATTGGTGAAAGCAAATACCTGGATCTTTTGGGAAAGAAACTGATCATAGAAAAACGGCTGGATCGTTTGAGCCGTTTTCCAGGTACCCACCCTGAAAACCGTTTCGGCCGCTGCTGAATATGTTATGGTCAAAAGCATTAACCCGCAAAGAAACCATTTTTTCATGTTGTATTTTCCCAGCATTAATTATAATCATTACTCAAAACAATTGGAGGGTAGTTCCGGTTTCCACTCCATCTCTTTTTGCATGGCGTGACAACGTTGCACGCTGTGGCCACGCCCTTTTTCCGTATCCGCTTCGCCGTCTCTGGGGCTGGCGCCCACTTCGGGAAAAAAGAGGTTGGCACCGGCCAGCAAGGATGCCGTGTGGGGCTCATGGGTGCAGTGAGCCTGGGGAACCGTACCCATCACCAGTCTTGATACAGCGACCATCCTGGCCATTTCCAACTCGGAGATCATGCCGTATCGGGTCATGGGAGATCCGGGAAAATTGATACGGCGCATAATGCCGCTGTAGGTGGCTTTATAGTGGCGGGCCAGAAACATGAGATCCACAATTTCTTCATGGCTGTGCTCGGGCCCCACCGGCTCGACGCAGTTCATCCAGAGAAGACCCACCTTTTTGATTACTTGCACTGTCTGAATGCGTTTTTCCCGTTTCAAGGGTGTGTCGGAGCCTTCCCCCAGGCGTATCGCATGATAGGCCCCTGCAAATCCGGCATCAAGGAGAGCCTCTCCTTCATCATGTGTAATATCCCGGGTATTAGCCACCAGGGGTACATTCACAGCCTTTTTCAGCATGCGGCCAATTTCAAGCAAACGTTGGAAAGAAAAGTTTCCGGTGGTCATCAGGTTCAAAGCGTCGGCACCATGCTCCTGTGCATGTCTTGCCCAGGAAAGGATCTGTTCTTCGGAAAAATCGATACTTTCTTTAAAAATACCGGCTTTCAGGGTTAACGAGCAAAAAAGACAGTTGATCGGGCAAGGGGCGACATTGACACCAATGTGAAAATGATTTTCCCCCTTTTCACCAAATTGCTGCCGGGAAAGCCGGTTGGCGGTTTCCATCAGTGCATAAACTTCCCGGGTGTGCAAAGGGATCGCCAGCAAATAAAGTGCCTGGTCACGCTCGATGCTTTCGCCCTCAGCGCCTCTTTCAAGAATGGCTTCAACTTTCGATGATATTTTCCAGCTCATAAGTGTCCCATGTTGCATTATGAAATTTTTCTTTAAGTGAATGCCATTGGGCTTTAGCCACCGGAGCAGATACTTTTTTAAGCCAAAATAACAATACTTTTAAAGAGAAATCTTATCTATGCTATAAACCATGTCATATCAAGAAGTAAAAAACCTTCCCAAAAAATTTTATCCCACATGATCAACGCCAAGATCCAGAAATTCGGCATGCAAATCAATTGTGGAACGTTTTCCGAGACTGTTGAATAAAAGGTATTTAAGTTTGTTTTTGTGCTCATCTTTAAGCCAGTCCTCTTTGATGAGCTTGGTGACAAAGGCAATGGCTCGCATCTCTTTAAGCAGGGAAGAGTTGAAGGTGATTTCGTTTAAATGGTTTTTTCATTTTGCTGTCCAGCCTCCATCGATGGAAATTGCTGTGCCGGTTATGGATGCAGCATAATCGCCTATCAAAAACAGAGTCAATGCGCCGATTTCATCCAGTTCGACAAATTTTTTGGTGGGTTGGGCTTCCAGAATCACATCCTGCACAACCGATTCCTCGGATATGCCCCGGGCTTTAGCCTGGTCACTGATCTGACCTTCCACTAAAGGTGTTTTAACATAGCCCGGACAAATAGCGTTACAGGTAATTCCCTCTTGTGCGGTTTCCAGGGCCACCACTTTTGTTAGCCCCAAAATGCCATGTTTGGTAGCAACGTAGGCCGATTTAAAGGGAGACGCCGCCAGTGCATGAGCCGAAGCGATATTGATAATCCGGCCCCATTTTTTCTTTTTCATGTGGGGCAATGCTGTACGAATGGTGTGAAATGCGGCCGATAAATTGATGGCAATAATGGCATTCCATTTTTCCGCCGGAAATTCCTCGATGGGAGCCACATGCTGTATTCCGGCGTTGTTTACCAGAATGTCAACCCCGCCGAAAGACTCGGCCGCCGTTTGGACCATTGTGTTAATCTGTTCAGGCACAGTCATATCCGCATCGGAATACAGCGCTTTGACCTGATTTTTCTCGGATAGCTCTTTTTGAAGGCTATCTATTTCATCGCGATCGCCAAATCCGTTGAGCATAATGTTGCAGCCCGCTTTGGCCAAATGGCGGGCAATCGATAGGCCAATACCGCTGGTGGAGCCCGTGATAATAGCAGATTTCTTTTTCATGGTAACCTCCTAGTTTCCGTTGAAAACATTAAAAGATTTTTAAGTCAATAACATTGACCTGATTATGTGAAATAAACTGAAAGTATAATGTGAAATAAACTGAAAGTCCGTGAGGCTGGAGTGCGAAAGTTGTACTTTCTCCTTACCGGCTGCAAGCCGGTTCACCAACTGAAACCAAACCCGGTGGAGACAACATGTAGGTGCGAATTCATTCGCACTGATGAGTCTCGCATGCTGCTGGTGCTCATTGTTTGCGCATGTGGTTGCACGTACGCCTCTGTGCGAATGAATTCGCACCAGCAGTTGAAACCAATGGACCAGTCATATCAACTATGACTGGTCCTTGAAAAAAAATGGGTATTTTCGTCCATTTAATTAAACTTCACATGGTTACAGTTTCTATTCAGCAGTGGTTGCATCTATAGCCCTGACAACTTTAGAAATCCGGGTTACAGGAAGACCCGCACGCTCTCCATGGTCTCGAATTGCTTGTTCATTGGGCGCCACGTACACGCAATAGATCTTGTCATCTGAAATGTAACTTTGAACCCAATGTATATCCGAGTCCATATCTTTCATAACATTGCGTGATTTCAAAGAGCTATCCTTAATATCTTCCAGAGACATCTTTCCTGCTCCAGGCGCTTCACGTTCAATTACATACTTTGGCATGATAAGCACCTCCTTTCAATTGTCGTAAGACGTTAAAACAATTTTTTTTGGAAACGTATGTTTTTCCGTCGTTAGCACATAAGTAAGAACAAATGACACCCATGTCAAATCCACTCTTAAAGAGTGATGCGCAACTCTGAATTTATAAATGTTGTATAATGGTAAAATACTAGCTTATGGGAGAGAAAATAAATAGTTCCACCCATACTTTTTTTCCTACCGATGGTTAGATTTTATAAAATTGAAATAATGTTACCGAACTGGTCAAAAAAAAATGGCACCTGAATGGATCGACATTTCAGTTCCGTTGCGAACGGGTATGGTACATTGGCCGGGTGACCCACCGGTTAATATCGAGCGGGTATCTGATATGGACCGTGGCGATCAGGCCAATTTATCCAAAATGGATATGAGTGTTCATTCCGGAACCCATATGGATGCTCCGCTGCATTTTATCCGCGATGGCATGAGCATTGATGAGGTTCCTTTTGAGGCATTGATCGGGCCAGCCCGGGTGATCGAAATAGTCGAAAGAGAATCGATATCGGTCGAAGCCCTGGCTGCAAATCGAATTCTGCCCGGGGAGCGGATTTTATTTAAAACCCGGAATTCAGAGCAAAACTGGGCTGCAAAGGCGTTTATGCCCAATTTCGTCTATCTTTCCACCCAGGCGGCAGAATGTTTGGTCGAAATCGGGGTTAAGACAGTGGGAGTCGATTACCTCTCGGTAAGCGGATACGGTCGAAATGAAGTTGAAGTGCATCAAAAACTCCTCGAGGCGAACATATGGGTAATTGAAGGATTATATCTTGGTAACGTGAGCCCCGGAAACTATGAAATGATATGCCTGCCCATAAAAATTTACAGCGGCGAGGGAGCACCGGCCCGGGCCATTCTTAAGCCGATTTTTTGAAACAAGCAAAAACGAGGCCCTATGAAACAGGCTGAATTATATCAAAGCATTGTTTTCTGCGACTTTGACGGAACGATCACCGAACAGGAAACTTTGGCGAGGGTTTTCAGCAAATTCGCACCTGAAACGTGGCGACCCATCAGGGAAGACTTAACATCCGGCAAAATCAGTGTGCGGGAAGCCGTAACCAAAACCATCAATTCTATCGACTCTTCCTACTATGGCGATATCCTCGATTATACCCTGAACTTTTCTATCCGCCCTGGATTTGAGACCCTGCTTGATTTTCTAAACTCCCGGCATGTACCCATGGTCGTCCTGTCAGGGGGCATTCGCGGAATGGTGGAAACCAGGCTGGGTAACCTGATAAAAAGAATGCACTCGATTTTTGCGGCAGATGTGGATACCAGCGGACAATATCTTCGGACAAACTCAGCGTATGAGGGAAAAACGGAACTGGTAGACAAGGTGCGCGTGATGAATTTTTTTAACGCAAAAGAACAGATTGCCATCGGCGACGGTATCACCGATTTTAACATGGCCCAGGCAGCGGACCTGGTTTTTGCCAGGGGAGGACTTGCCCGTTTTATGTTTGAAAACAATATTCCCTATGTATCCTGGTCTGATTTCTTTGATATTCGTGATTATCTGCAAGCTCATTTCTCCAACTCTTAGGTCGGTTCTCGGGTGATGAAAATTGTCACAGGATTTACCTGAAAAATCCTCTGAGTTTTGTTCTGTTGGAGAGTCCTTATCAGGTTTCGGGTGTCAGGTGTCAGGTATCTGCAATTTGTCTTCTATATATCCTGACACCTGACACCCGAAACCTGAAACCAAATTCCCTGGCATTTAATTTTCGGAACAGATGCGAGAGGATAAAACAGACCCCAACACCGGGAGATTTTCATCTTCCCAGGTCGGTTCGATGCCTTTATACTTGATGGTCCAAAACCAAAAGATTAAGGAGGATATGTTGAGCATTGGAAATAGTCTGAAAAATCAAGTTGCTTTAGTTACAGGAGGAAGTTCCGGAATTGGTAAGGCAATTGCCAAAGCCATGGGAAAATCGGGAGCAAAAGTTGCGATTAACTACATTTCTGATAAAAATGAGGCCGATCAGGTGGTGCAAGACATTCAAGGCAGCGGTCAAAGTGCGATTTCGGTCCAGGCGGATGTCAGTCAGGAAGATCAGGTCATGGAGATGTTTCGCAACGTCTATGACAAATTTGGTACTATAGATATCCTGGTAAATAATGCAGGTATTCAAAAGGATGCCAAATTCTTGGAAATGTCTTTCAGCGATTGGCAAATGGTCCTGAATGTAAATCTTACCGGGAGTTTTTTATGTGCCAGAGAAGCGGCCAAAGAGTTTTGTCAGCGCGGGTTGATTCCAGAGCGGTCCAAAGCCGCAGGAAAGATCATTTTCATCAGCTCGGTGCACGATACCATTCCATGGGCTGGTCATGCGAATTATGCTTCTTCGAAGGGAGGAATAATGATGCTGATGAAAAGCCTTGCACAGGAGCTTGCTCCGCATAAGATTCGGGTAAACAGCATATCTCCCGGTGCGGTTAAAACTGATATTAACCGGGAAGTCTGGGAGAAGCCGGAAGGAGATGCAAAAATGCGCGCGCTTATTCCGTATGACCGGATCGGGGAACCCGAAGATATTGCTCGTGTGGCGGTCTGGCTGGCTTCGGATGAAGCAGACTATATCACAGGGACGACCATATATGTGGATGGAGGAATGATGCTCTATCCGGGATTTCAAACAGGGGGATGAGCAGAAGAATGTATAAAAAGATCAGCGATTACGGAATTATCGGCAACTCACGTACGCTGGCCCTGGTGGGAAATGACGGAAGCATTGACTGGTTATGTCTGCCCTATATGGATTCTCCCAGTGTTTTCGCCGCAATTCTCGACGAAAACAAAGGGGGGCGCTTTTCCATCAAACCTGCCGGAGCTTGGGATTCCGTGGTCAGGTATGAGTCGGGAACCAATATTTTGAATACCATGTTCCGCACCCGCGACGGCATCATGAAACTTGTCGATTTCATGGCCGTATCTATGGAGAGGGAGCAAGGCCATGAGCATGAAGTTTCAGAAATCTATCGACATGTGGAAATAACCCAGGGTGAACTGATTGTTGAAGGACTGTTCGGTCCCAGGTTTGATTATTCCAGGCAGGCGACATCATTGGAATTAAAAAATGGTGCGTTGGTGGCCCGGGGCCTGAATGACACGCTCGTTTTAAACTGTACACATGGAAATTGGGTAATTCAGGATGAGGGGGCGACAGCTTCATGGCATTTGAAAGAAGGAGACCGGTTATGGTTTCGGCTCTGTCATGGCAACGATGATGAGCGGAAACTCCATGAAAAAGAGGGGGAAGATGCCCTTGAAGAAACCAGGAAGTATTGGTGCGGATGGCTTGATAAAAATGAGACGGGAATAGAGCTGGATCTGGGCAATTACCGGCCCCTGGTTGACCGGTCGGCACTTGTTTTAAAACTGCTTGAATTCAAGCCCACCGGTGCCATTGCCGCTGCTGCAACTACCTCCTTGCCTGAAACGATCGGCGGTGTGCGAAACTGGGATTACCGTTTCTCATGGATACGGGATTCAGCCCTTACCATAGATGCTCTCTATAATGTCGGGCATCTTAAGGAAATGGAAGCCTACTTACGCTGGATGGAATCTGTTATTCGTCAAAGCGGGCCCGAACTCAGAATTCTCTATGGGCTTCGTGAGGATTCGAAAACTGCAGAAGAAGAGCTTTCTCACCTTGAAGGGTACAAGGGATCTTCGCCGGTGCGCATTGGAAATGGAGCCCATGACCAAAAGCAGCTGGATATTTATGGCGAAATCATGGATGCTGCTTTAAAACTGTCCAACTATGTAGGAAAAATAGACTTCGATTTATGGCCGTTTTTGCGGGATATCTGCAATACTGTGGTTAAAGAATGGAAAAATAAGGATTCTGGCATTTGGGAAGTGCGGGGTGGCCCTTACCATTTTGTCTATTCCAAGATTATGTGCTGGACAGCTTTGGATCGGGGAATCACCATTGCACGCCGTTATGGATTTCCGGCAGATTTGGATCAATGGACAAGTATCAGAACGCAAATCCGGGAGGAAGTTTTGGAGAAAGGATGGAATGAGACAAAAAAGTCTTTTGTTCAACACTATGAATCGGATGCATTGGACGCCAGCAATTTGTTGATCCCTTTTTATGGTTTTCTTGAATATGATGATCCNCGGATGATTTCAACTGTCGAAGCCATCTGCAGGGAACTTACCAATGAGGAAGGGCTGGTTTTCCGGTACAAAGCCGAAGATGGACTTCCGGGCGCTGAAGGGGTCTTTCTTGTCTGCACTTTCTGGCTGGTGGATAATTTTATCGGTCAAAAAAGATTTGAAGAAGCACAAAATCTTTTGACCCGATTGGAAAATACCGCCAATCACCTGGGGCTTTTTTCCGAAGAATACGATGGTTTTTGGAAGGAAGCGCTGGGAAATTTTCCACAGGCTTTCACGCATATCGGTTTTGTCAACAGCGTGATTTTTCTTCATAAAACCAGGGCAGAAGCTGGAAAAACCATTCCTGAAACAACGTTTTTTCAAAAGATTGAGCACAAAGTACTGATTACGCGAAAGTATCCGCTCAACGACGGAAACCCGTCCGGAAAACCGGATTCAACAGATATTGTCAAAGATTTGAAACATTTGATGAATACCCTGAGGGGTGCATATTTTCGTGTGGCTGAAGGAAGGATTGCCTATGAGGAAATGGCCGGATCGAGAATATATCATGAGTACTTAAAATGCAGCCTGTATCTGAATCAGTTTGACTTGACATCCCTTAAAACTCGAAACGAAAAGCTGGCTTTCTGGATAAACCTTTTCAATGTGCTGGTGATTCACGGAGTTATCGAGTTGGGTATTTACGATTCGGTTAAGGAGATACCCCGGTTTTTTCGAAGGATTTCTTACCGAATCAACGGGATGGTTTTTACTGCTGATGACATTGAGCACGGAATACTTCGGGGAAATCACCGGCTCCCTCACTCCATGTTCAAGCCTTTCGGAAACAATGATCCGAGGCTGCGTTATATCATTGAAAAGACAGATCCCCGAATCCATTTTGCCCTGGTATGTGCGTCGCAGTCATGTCCTCCTATTGATATTTATACCGGCGAAAATCTGGATGAGGACCTTGCCATATCCGGAAAAACTTTTTTAAATTCCGGAGGAATACAACTTGACCCAAAGAACCGAAAAGCCAAACTTTCAAGGGTGTTAAAATGGTATGGCCAGGATTTTGGAAAAACGCCGGCAGAACGGCTCCGTTTTATCGCCCCCTATCTTTACAATGAGAAAGACCGGCGTTTTTTAGAGGAAAAAGCCGGAGACATTCAAATCGAATATGAACCTTATGACTGGCGGTTGAACCGTTTAAGCCCTTAGCGGCAGCAGGGCAAATTCACCCAGATTTCAGGGTTCAGCGTCGATTGTTAGTCCATGCACCCCTTTTCAAAAAAAATGATTGTAATGGATTTGGGGGTGATTTGTTGAAGGAGTGCAAAAGCTGTGCTTTTGCATTTTTTTCGCGTTGCCATGCTTTGCGCGGGAACCAGGGTATAAAAATTATTCTCTGGTTACATGAATTGAATGACGTTTGAGGGAACTTAATATGTGTGGCACACAATGCAACACTCGGAGAATTTGGAACGAGGGCGGGTTTGGAACCCGCCCCTACAGGTTTCCACTGTTGATATTCTATATTATAGCTTTCAAAAAAATGTTTTTGGCTGCGTTATCGGTCGGAGATATACGAAAAAGTATAATATCCTCCCTCTATCCTTGCCAAAAACATTTTCTTGAAAGCTATAGTTACTGTTTTGGAAGTTTTTGTAAGGTTTTAGGATAATCGCCGACTAAACTTTCAAATCGAAAAAAGTTTCTCAGCTAACTGAATTGTACCTGAATACATATGGCTGTGAACCTGTCGCCGGTGAATAGATGAACCTTTTGTATTTGCACATCGTAGACATTTGTCAATGGTGGCACGGGGAACATGACATTACCGGCAGACCAGATTTGGATGTTTTGGAGAAAGGATATTGTGATGAACAAAAAGAAACTAATACTTGCCGGCGCAATCGTGTTGTTGTTTGTGCTGTTTTTTCTGCTGGACCTGGACAGGTTTTTGACCCTTGCTTATTTGCAGGACAGTCTTGACCGCTTTCACACATTCTATGAGCAAAACCGTTTTCTTACCCTTTCGGTGTTTTTTGCCATATATGTTCTGGTAACTGCTTTGTCTCTGCCCGGGGCGGCGGTAATGACATTGGCTGCCGGTGCGTTCTTTGGTCTTTTAATAGGTGTGGTATTGGTTTCGTTTGCTTCCAGTATCGGTGCTACCCTGGCATTTCTCGTGGCACGTTTTTTGTTAAGGGATACGGTTCAGAAACGTTTTTCTGACCGGCTTCGGGCGATCAATGAAGGGGTGAAAAAAGACGGTGCTTTTTATCTGTTCACCCTTCGTCTGGTGCCGGCATTTCCCTTCTTTTTGATCAACCTGGTGATGGCGTTGACGCCGATTCGCACCTGGACTTTCTATTGGGTAAGCCAGGTGGGAATGCTGGCCGGAACAATCGTTTACGTCAATGCCGGTACCCAATTGGCGGAAGTAACATCCACGGCCGACCTGCTTTCCTTCCGGTTGATCGGTGCGTTTGTTCTTTTAGGGCTTTTTCCATGGATTGCCAGAGCGATTGTCAACTATGTCCACAAGATTCGGGTATATCGCGATTGGAAAAAACCGGACAAATTTGACCGAAACCTGATTGTAATCGGGGCGGGATCTGCGGGGCTTGTAACCGCTTATATCGGTGCAACGGTGAACGCAAGTGTGACTCTGGTGGAAAAAGGCCCCATGGGCGGCGATTGTCTCAATACCGGCTGTGTGCCGTCCAAAACGTTAATTAAAAGCGCAAGAGTCAACAGCTATATTCAACATGCGGGCGATTATGGTTTGAATGCCGTAGCGTCCGGTGCGGACTTTGCCCGTGTAATGGGACGGGTACACCAGGTGATTAAAAAAATCGAGCCCCACGATTCTGAGCAGCGTTATAAGGAATTGGGGGTGGATGTAAAAAAAGGACATGCACGGCTGTTATCTCCATGGGAAGTGGAGATTGCCGGCGAGCAGGCAACGGAAAAATTGAGCGCACGCAGCATTGTGATCGCCACGGGTGGTGAACCGATGGCGCCGCCAATCCCGGGGTTGGACCAGGTGGACTACCTGACTTCGGATACCCTTTGGAAAATCACCGATTTGCCTGGCCGTTTGCTGGTGCTCGGCGGCGGTCCTATCGGATGTGAGCTGGCACAAAGCTTTGCGCGGCTTGGCAGCGAAGTCACACTGGTTGAGATGGGAGACCGGTTATTGTCTCGTGAAGACAAGGAAGCTTCGGATCTGCTGGTGTCATCCATGAAAAACGATGGGGTGGAGTTGCGGCTTGGCTACCGTGCAACGGCTTTTGAAACAGATTCCAAGGGTACCGCAGCGATAATTGAAAACAGTGACGGACAGGTGCGGGTTTATTTCGACAAGGTACTGTTGGCACTGGGGCGGAAGGGGCACACCGAGAACCTGGGACTTAAGGATCTTGGCATCGAATTGAGACAAAACGGTACAGTGGTGGTAAACGATTACCTTGAAACCCGGTTTCCGAATATCCTTGCATGCGGTGATGTGGCCGGCCCTTATCAATTTACCCATACCGCCGCTCACCAGGCCTGGTTTGCTGCAGTGAATGCTTTGTTCGGCCGGTTTAAAAGATTCAAAGTCGACTACCGGGTTATTCCCTGGTGCACCTTTACCACCCCCGAGGTGGCCCGGGTTGGAATCAATGAACAGGAAGCAAAGGAGCGCAAAATCGATTATGAAGTTACCCGTTACGGGATGGACGAACTCGACCGGGCTATTGCCGACGGTGTCGACAAGGGCTTTGTGAAGGTACTTACTGCACCGGGAACAGATCGTATCCTCGGTGTTACCATCGTCGGGGAGCACGCCGGCGATTTGATCGCCGAGTATGTCCTGGCAATGAAACACAAACTGGGACTCAACAAGATACTGGGTACCATTCATATCTATCCGACCCTGGCAGAAGCCAACAAGGCAGTTGCCGGTCAATGGAAAAAAGACCATGCGCCCGAGCGGCTTCTGCGATGGATTAAATGGTACCTGCGCCGGCAGGTGAAGGTTTAAAATGATGAAAACTGCCCCGTTTGGATGGTACTAATCTGAGCGATTTGTTTGTACATATTTGTTATTCCGGCGGAGACCGGAATACATATCAGTGCTTCCATCGCCTGGATTTGAAGTTATGCAAGCCTTTAAAGATCCTATGTTATGAAATTGACCTGTTTGTGTGAAATGAACTAAGAATCCGTGAGTCTGGAGTGCGAAAGTTGTACTTTCGCCTGACCGGCTGCAAGCCGGTTCACTTTGTAAACAGATGTGCATAGCAAATACGGGTTTACGTTTTACGGATAAATCCGCATTTGCAAAAGATCGTTAAAACCAAATACGATGTTACACGAAAACTTACCCCCCCCCCCTCATAACATCCACCCTGTCTGGCGCAAATAAAAAGGGCGGAAAAAGTTTTTTCCGCCCTTTTTATTTGCGTGTAACCTGTTTTTGTGAAATCCGATTTTTCTGTAGGTGCGAATTTATTCGCACTTTAAATCCGGCACGTATTTAAAGAAAATAACCATAAAGTACTCCAGCAACTTTTGTCCTGTGGAAACGGTCATAGACTCTATAATGGACAAAGGGGTTCACATTGTGCGAATGAATTCGCACCTACAATTGAGCACCCGTCTTTTTACACAAACAGGTTACACTCAAATGATTTGAAATTTCTAAAGGAGCAGAGTTAAACGGCAGATTTAAAGACATGGCTTACACCGTTTATGCAGATGACCAAGCCAATCCACCGAGATAATCTCTCAATGAGGCAACTCCACGTTCATCCGTTTCAAAGGCTACACCGGTTTGATGCTGCCGTTTACGCACTACGCGTCCCCTAATTTTTCCAACTCCAGATAACTCCAATTGAACGGTGTCACCGATCTCGAAATTCACCGGTGCGTTAAAAATTGCACCACCGGCGGATATGTTAACCACTTCACAACAAATTGTCCCCATGGAATGCTTCAGTACGGATTGAAGCACAATGGCCATTATAGAATGATGGCGTCGCTCGGATCCAAGATAGACAGTTGCCATTCGCTCCTGATAACTTTTGGGAAACGTATAACCAATAGCAGTAACGATCCCAACGCAAGTTGTAATAATGTATACAACAGAAGCATACCGATCGTGAATATTTTCAAAAGCCCAGATTACAGCCACGATGCCCGCTATACCGGTGACCGCCCCTTGCAGCACTGCATTATGCAATGGTTTTCGCACATCGGAAAGCTTAGGCAGACTTATTAAATTTCCTCATAAAAATCCCATTATTTTTCCGCTTTCCCAACTCGAATTCCCCGCTTGATTCTTGTCAGGGGTAGTCGATATGAACCACTTTATCGAAGTCCAGTCGAGCAGAACAGTATCGATATCTGGGATGCCGGCAGATTGTCGGCAATCATGTCAGGTTTTGCTGTCCTGGGTAACCGTCAACTATCCGGCATCAATGATTATATTCCATGTGAAGCTACCTTTTTTATGAGTGCCAATTCGTCGGGTTTTCTGAACAATGGATTGGCAGTTCCCATTTTATTGTATTCCAAGTTGTTTTCTTATCAATTGGCATAGACTTTCTTTTATTTCGGCATGTCTCGGCAAAGGCGCTTGTTTACCGTTTTTTGGATTGGCGTAAATGTCGTGTTTCTTTCCGTGACGTTTCAAATAGCAACCAGCATTTACCAATTCCCTTATAAAATTGCCTCTTTTCATGCAACCTCAAGAATAATCTCTTTCGTTTGAGTACCGGTATGAATTGGTTTCTGAGAATCTTCCTCGATCATTAACCTGAAGGCATCTTTGATATTTTCTTCTAATTCTTCCAATGTTTCGCCTTGGCTAAAAACTCCTGGTATTTCTTTGATCCTTCCTACATACCAGTCATCATCAATCCAATATTCAAGCGTAAAATGTCGTTTCATTTTTATTTATCCTTATAATTCGCCTTCATGAACACATTAAACTCCAATACTACAATTTTCTAACTTCTCCAAAGTGAGTCCAGGGTCTAACGCTCGGAGTCGACCGGGTACCAGGCACTCCGGATGTTGATCAAGGCACGCCACCGGACACCTTGATCAACGTAAAAAACGGGCTCTTTAACGGGTGCGGTTTTTTGTGTTCCGCTGAAAGTAACATAATCTTATGTGATGACTGGGAGATCGGGAAAGCTTTCAAGATGATTTTGAAGTTTTTTGAACTGAGATTCAATGCGAATACCAGACAGGATCTCCTGTCGTATGGGTCCAATCATTTGCACGCGATGATCCTGAATCATGCACCGCAATTCATGAACCGTGGTGTTTGATTCAGGCTTGCCTCGTCTTAATGCCATGGACTATACACTGGTATCAACTATAACCTTCATGACCGGCGTCTTTGCTCTTTATAATCATATTTCGGATCGTATTCCACGGTTCCAAGCATCGAGACAATCTTTTGTTGCTCTAAATGTTGTATATATTCAATTAAAGCTTTTGAGACAGCGTCCTTTTTTGTCTTATGGCCTCCGAGCTTGACAGCTTTTTGAATTAGTTCGTCATCAATTTGTAAATTCGTTGCCATAACAATCATCTCCTTTATAAACACACATAGTATTACACATGAATTTGTGTGATTTCAAGAGAATAGTTTTGAATTCCAATGGATTGCTCAAGGGCGGCCCGCTTACTCATGGCACTGACCATTAAGACATAGCATGGCCGGAATGTCAAAATCCCTTCAGAGGTGACCACCGTTTCTGCACTGACCGTAAGGCTTTCTCCATCCTTAAGTACGAGGTGTTCGTTTTCATTCCCATTTTCTCCAGATTTTGCCGGCTTTTTTGATCTCCACCCAAAATTTTTCGTCAGATATATCTCTTCCACCGGCGAAGCTGCCTCTTCAACCTGACTTATTAAATTACCTCAATTCATGTAAAATGTTTTCGATTCCAAATGTTTATATGAAAGATCGAAATGTTGACCTTTTCTTTCATTGTTTGTTGTGCCCGGCAGGGCATGGCTGTTATGCAAATTTTAATTTGCCTTGACAGAGATTTTCATGTGTATAAAAAATTAAATAAATACACATTATGTACAAGGAGAAGCTATGCGAGCCAATATTATCATAGATGAAGACCTTATGAAAGAAGCCATGGCGCTTAGTCAATTAAATACCAAGAAAGCTGTTGTAGAAACCGCTCTGAAATTATTATTCCGGATGAAAAAACAGGAACGCTTAAAAAACTTGCGTGGAAAACTTAAATGGGATGGTGACCTCGATGCGATGAGGTTGGATCAATGATCCTGGTCGACTCATCCGTTTGGATTGATTATTTCTGGTTATAACGGTTTTGGGGGTGTAAGAGTTAATCAATGTTCTCACACTATCCAAAGAAATAAGCGCTTTGCGCTATAAAAAAATCCTCTGTGATCTCTGTGTTTTAATTTTTCCCCCCGCCATACCCATAGGTCTTAACCTAAAGGGATGTCTATCACGGATGCTTGGAAAGTCGGATCGGTTAACAGTAAAATAAAAAGTTGATCGCAAACGTTCCCCCCTTTTGAAAAGGGGGGACAGGGGGGATTTGAAGCTTTTTTAAATCCCCCTAAATCCCCCTTTTCCAAAGGGGGACTTAATGCATCATCATTTTAGGTGAAACGCTTATAAGGAGGAAATATCATGTTGGGTATTCTGAAGTCTATAATAATTTCCGGTATGTTTGTCGTGTTCAGCACCGCGGTTGTATCCGGTAATAAGGCAGTGGTGGAAAGTGTTTTTCAGCCTTATGCTGATCTTTTACAGCAGTTTTTGGTTGAACGGGACTTGGAAAACGATGGTTTGGAGTCGGCTTTTGACTATGATCAAGCCCTGGCACATGAGAAAACAATGGCGCTGCTGGAAAAACAGGATGCGCTGCTGGCCGAATTTGATATCGCCCAATTGGATACCCGTGAAAAGGCCGTGGCTTTCTGGAATAACGCCTATAATTATTTTATGATTGCGCACATCCTCAGGCAGCGGCCGGATGGCGAGCTGGTGGAATCGGTCTGGGATTACGGCGGACGTTTCAACCCGTTTCGCGCAAACATTTTTGAGCGGGATCTTTTTACCATCGGAAATCAGAAGT
>SL_3KL_010_SEDDRAFT_10001311_pt1 | contig 22442 bp, 16 predicted proteins | sample SodLakKL_010_SED_2_FD_10381 | JGI IMG/M metagenome (IMG submission 10381) | reverse complement strand
ATCATTGTTCTCTCTATTATTGGTTATGTTTGATTTTGGGCAAGCAAATGGTTCAACTCCTCAAGCTGAATGCGTGATTGTTGAAATATCTTGTCATCTTCTTGTTTGAGGGTCGTATAGTGATAATTACAGTCCCCCTGGGGCGATTTCTCCTGCAGGCAAAGAACCTTTATCATATCTGCAGATATGTTGTGGGGGCAGGTTCTTTTTAGCTTCTCTATAGATATGGTTACTCTTTCAAAACCAAAATCATGATCACGTAAAAAGAGCAATAAATCAATAAAATCCCCTGGCTCAGATGAGAAGTATTTTTTAAAAACGTTCTTTACTTTCACAGGAGCTGAAAAAAGAGCCTGAGACCCAGCTAATGCTCCCGGCTTCCTCTGCAAAGTATACAGGTAATGATCCAGGTTGATATACCACTGACTTTTGCTGTAACGCCTTTCGTGCTGGCAAATCTTTTTATTCTCATGGTAGCAAATTAATTTTTCCGGATATATTTTAACATCAACTATTTTGCCTACAAGGTGATCCGGCACACTATACCGGTTTGTCTTGTATGTTATCACAGAGTACTTGTCCACCTTGAACCTTTCCATCAGTGAGCAATCAAATGCACCAGGGACTTCTTTAAGGTGCTGTTTTTCTTCAGACAACAAGTCAATTGGTCTTTTGCCCTGAGTATACCGACTAAAGCAGGTGTTTAAATGGTTACAGGTTTTCTCAAGTTGCTCGTTAGCCGAAGTAGCTAAAGGAAAGCTGTGGTTCCTGCAGAAGGATTTGCGACGTACAAATTCAACACTCCTTTCAACATGCCCTTTCTCATTACCACTATAAAGATTGCAAAAGCGAAAATCAAACAGGTAGTACATTGATAACTTTAACAATGCTTCGGTGGGCTCCTTTTCTGACAGGCCTACAAAACGGCGAACAGCAACACGCATATTATCATAAACCATGGTGTGGTAGACTCCGCCAATATGCTCAAAGAATCTTACATGTGCCTGCAAAAACGAGGCAGTATCCTGCCGGTGAAACAACATGGCATACCGGTAATTACTAAAAGCCGGAGTAAATACTGCCATATACAAACAACGCTGCTGACCATCTATTTCCAGTTTAACCTCACCCCAGTCAAACTCACAAACATCTCCGGGATTATATGCCTGGCGAACAAACGCTTCTTTCCGCTTCTTTTGCTTCTCGCCTATGTAATGGCAAACAGAAGTATAACCAATATCATAGCCCTGCTCGATAAGATGTTCATAGATGTCCACCTTTTTCATCATATGCTTATGCATACCACGGTTGCGCTTTTGTTCATTCAAATACAATAACCGGTTTATCTCCTTATCGATCTCTTCAGTGTACTTCTTCTTACCCCGGTTTTCACTATTATATGTCGGGGGCTTCACAATGTTATCTATTAATACTTCATCATTGGGATCTGAAGAAAAAAGCTCTTGCCTGGCACGCTTATATTCACTTAAATATCGCCGAACCGTGGTCCTGTTTATTTTTAATTCTTTGGCGATTTTTCTCTCTGAAACACCATCCCGGTATTTGCGAAGGATGATCTTTTGTTTTTTACCCATACTTATCATTTTTTAATCTTCTTTCATTTATAATAAATGAGCGAAGATAAGCATCGATAAGTGGTACACTTTTCAACTGAAATATGGTACAGTTTTCAACTGGTATTTACAAATAGTGTTTGACCAGGAGAACCTATTGAGCTAGGGTTAGCATCCGGTAAAGCGGAAAGGGCTTTAAGAACCGCAAGGTGATCGGGCTGTAGTTCTTCAAGGGTTCGGAGGAATCGGATCTTTTCATCATAAGATGGACCGGGCTCTTTTATGTCATCTGCTATGAAATCGGCATACATCCGGCGCTTTTCCTCGCTACGCTCATCACTTGCCTGGCGTAAAGAACGTTCCAAAAGCTCCTCGAACTCATCAGTTCTAACATATTTTTCTGTAACCTCAGATTTAAAGTCGGTAAGATCACTGGCTAGCCGATTTAAAACCTCCCGTACGCGTTTGATACGCCGCTCTGTGCCTATCCCGCTAAGAATGTTACTAATTGGGCCGCCCAAGTATGGAATCGCGCTAGTTACAAATGCTGCCACCTCAATCGCTATAGGCTTTGGATCACCCTCTGGCTGCGCCATTATATTTTTATCATCAGAACTCATTTCTATCTATTTTCTAAGGCATAACATAAGATTAGGTGTACTAATGAAAACAGCAATCCTTGCTTTTCATGACTACCTAATCTCAGTTGGCTGTTTTTGGTTAATTGTTTACTTATGAATTAAATAACACTTTAATTTCTCCATCTACTTGATTGTATATGTTGCTCATTTGAGTAACATATACTAGTCAGCAGGGCTTCTTACACCCTTGCCTCCAGTTTTTATCACATGAGTATAAATCATTGTTGTCTCAACATTCTTATGGCCCAATAATTCTTGTATTGTCCTTATGTCATATCCTGATTCAAGCAGATGAGTTGCGAAAGAATGCCTAAAAGTATGACAACTCGCCTGTTTGATAATTCTTGCATCTCTGATTGCCTGTTTAACAGCTTTTTGAATTACCGTATCGTATAAATGATGGCGTCTCGCTATGCCTGATTTGGGATCAGTTGAAATTCTTGATGCAGGAAACACATATTGCCAACCCCATTCATATTTTGCATTTGGGTATTTTCTTTCTATTGCATTGAGTAAATAGACAGATCCGAAACCGTTCTTTAAATCTTCTTGATGCATTTTTTCTACCTTATTCAAGTGATTCTTTAAAGCCGGAACAATCTTTTGCGGCAACATTGTTGTTCGGTCTCTTTCCCCTTTTGAATCTCTGATAAATATTTGATTGTAATTGAAATCAATATCTTTAACTCTTAGTTGTAAAGTTTCCGACAATCTTAATCCTGACCCGTATAAAAACATTCCAATTAGCCAATTAGTGCCTTTCAGATTATTTAAAACCTCAACAGCTTCACTTTTTGTCAAAACCACAGGAATCTTCTTTGGCCTTTTTGACCAGTATATTGAAATGGTATTATTTAAATCTTTCTGCAATACATTTTTGTATAAAAATACTATTGCACATAAAGCCTGGTTTTGCGTCGATGCAGATACTTTTTTGTTTTTTGCCAGATGGGTAATAAATTGACCAATTTCCTTCTCACCCATTTCAATCGGATGCTTCTTGTTATGAAAGAAAATGAACCTCTTAATCCAATTTATATAAGACTCTTCAGTTCTTAAACTATAATGCTTGACCCGAATAACTTGCCTTACCTGGTCTAAAAGTTTTGGCTTTTTCCTATCTGTTATATTTTGCTTTAGCATTAGTTCTCAACGCAGAGATTAATCTTAAAAATCATACTTACATTGATCAACTTTAGTTTATTGTCTAATTAACTAAAGTTTCACAATGGGAAAAAGGAAAAGAGCCTTCACAGCTTCGCCTTGTCAGTCACGTTAAAGAAATGACTAGTTACTTATTGAGAATGGATTTATCTATCAGTTAACCGGATTGAGGTTAATGATGGAGAAATATATCAAAATTCAAGACAAGTTATAAAAAATATTTAGAGTTTACGATTCAAAAACCCTGAAAATATTAATTGTCTAAATCTATCCATAAAAGAATCCGCCATGCCCGGTAGAAAGGATATAAAACCTGGGGATAGATTTTTAACGCTCTCTGATTGCCTGTTAAAAGTCGAGTATGTTTCGCCCGTTTTTTTTGTTCATTAAAAAACCCGGATTATCTTTCTGAACCAAAATGCCTGACTTTTATGGGGCATTTTCTCCTTCGCCAAACCTTTTCAGAAAGATAATCCGGGCAAATATGGACAGATCCATGAAAAATCCTGCTAATCAGCCTGCCAGGTCTGCCGGACGGAATATTTCCGGACTGTCATTTATATATTATGCGCAACAGCGTTTAAAGTTTAATCTGATACAAAAACACCGGTTACTCCGGTTTCTTTAAGACGTTCTGAATCCCCGGCATTGGCAACAAGCCTTTCATAGAAATCTTCCGCCATTATTTCTATGCCTGCTTCGTTAGCTGCCAGGACAGCTCCCAGCAATGTGTTGAAGCGTTCAGGCCATATATTATCGGATTCCGTGTATGCTTCAAGCGCCTCCCCGGGACGGTTTAGCTCCATAAGCAGATCGCCAAGAGCTTCATTGGGCGGCATAAGTGCTCCGGGGGTAACCGGGTGCTTTTCAACAGATCTTTCAAGTTCACCCGCTGACCTCATTAATTCAAAAGCTCCTTCATTATCACCCTGCGAATGCGCAATCCAGCCTGCAAGTACAAGGCGGTCAATCTCTATGTATGAAACCATGGCAAGATCATCTGCCTCCCTGGCAGCTTCCTGAAGCTCCCTCAGACGCTGTTCGGCTGTAAATGCATCTTCCGTATTACCGGTATGAACTGCGCCCAGACCACGTGCAAACCATGTTAACCCTTCTGCCCACGGTGACTGATCCCATGGCAGGTATTCGGGTACCCGCGGTTCGAGTGCTGCCGCACGCTCCCAGTCACGCTGCTCGACAGCAAGTCTTGCCGGTATGGCGGCCATATGAAATGCACTGACAAAGGATTCCTGATGCCTGCTTTTGTTCCGGGCATCCCTGAAATAAAATTCGGCCTTTTCAATCTCGCCTTTCTGCAGCCAGGCATAAACCAGGTAGTCTATAGCATGGACGTAGTGATGTGATTCGGCACCATCCAGAGGGTGCTCAAGGGCAGCAAAAGCAGAAGCTATATTCCAGTCAATTACCTCAGGCCAGTCGCCAAGCCGCACATATATATGAGACGGCATGTGGAGCGCATGGGGCACTTCCGGGGCAATTTCACCATATACCTCTACCATGTCAAGGGCATTTTCAGCACGACCGTCAACATCTGTCGCATGAATGCTGTAATGTATTGCCCCCGGATGGTTGGGTATCTCTTCAAAAACAGACCGGAGAATCTCTTCTGCTTCATCATGAATATTATCCCGCTCTTCACCTTCAACACGCTGGGCAAGGGTAAGCAGTGAAAGCCCGTACAAAGCAGCAATATCGGGATCATCGGGATAGGCTATATGGGCATCCTTCACCCCGTCAGCCCATCCTTCCAGGCGGGTCCAGAAATCGGCTGTTTCCGGTTCGCGGAAAAACCCTGCAGTAGATTCAATAAGATAGCTTTCACGTTCAGAATTAACAAGCTCCCGGGCTTTTTCAATTTTTCGCCATCCCCGCTGAAGTTCTTCTTCACTTGGCCGTGTTCCCCATAGAGGCTGAAACAGGGTTGTTGCTACCCCCCAATAGGCCATAGCGCAATCGGGATGTTTCTCAATAATTTCTTCGAAAGCTTTACGTGAAGATGCATACATCATATGATGCATCATTCCCAGTGCATAGTCAAAATCCTCCCGTACCTCTTCACCACAGGAAACCCTGAAATCAATATGTCCTATAGCTGAGCCATCCGGGATTGGGTGGTCATCATGCATGTGTTCATGTTGTGCAATAACTGCCGAACTCCATGCAAACAGAAACAGCAAGACTAGTAGTCCTTGCATCAATGTTTTAATTTTCTTTTTGTTTACCATAGCTGATCCTCCTGAATTTTTGATTATATATTGAAAGTTGCTTTACTGTCAAAAAACCTGATTAAAATACGACCGGCTAAAGCCTGATCATTAATCAATTTCAGTGATGCTTATCGCTTATGTGAACAATCAAAAAAGCGCTTAGCCGGAAAATCAAACTATTTATCGCAATTTTTTCGTATCAGGAAAAAGTCATCCTGTCATATTAATACAGCATAAATGAAAGAATTTGAGAACTTTGCAATTTGATGCGCATTATTTTTATTTAGACTATTTCCACGTAAACAAAAGCGATTCGAAAATGTTCATTAAAAATTTTTTAAAATTTATCCGAACGGATAAATGGAAATAATGTCTTAATGCAGAAAACCGGTATCAATTCCAGGACATTGTCATTGTAAAGGTGGATATTCTTATAGGATATGGTTTTGTTGTATGCAAGCGCTCCAATAATTATTGCCGGATGAACATTGAGTTGGCCGGAGCATTCCTTAATTCACCTAAACTATGTAACCTGTTTCTTCAACCGATCAATATCTGCAGGTTTGTCAAGGATATTCTCTAACCCCTTCTCATTGTATCCTGTCAGCCAGCAATGTTTTGCTAAATTCCGGACACTTATTATCACTGCTCTTCGAGGGGATTTTCAAGGTCAAAACGGGCCCTGAACAGCAGTTCATCATGACTGAATAGCAAATAACTGAATGATTGGGGTTCTTCTGTCAGCTCAACCCTCCATACGGCATAACATGATGTGGGTATCAAATCACATGTGTATTCATCGGCAGGGAAACCCTGAAGCAATGCCGAACCCTCACCACTTCCATATCCTCCATACATGGTTATTTCTTCGGGAGTGCCGTCCTCATGACGATGATCGTGCCTGAAACGGAGTCTTCCATCCTCAACCAGGAACATCCAGGTGCGTGAATGATCGTCGTCAAGGTGAAAAGGGACATATATCCTGTCGTCCTCACATACCGTTACATGCATTATAAAATCCATATGTTCCCAGCTTTCCCTTCCTTCAGCCATAAAAGCCTGTTCACCCCTGAAAGATTTTCCGCAATACTGCGCAAGATTATTGAAGAATGCTTTTTCATCAGGATCGGTCAGGCCGCTTCCATAAAGTGTGGTTTCCTCATCTCTTTGTTGTGTACGCTCACCACAACCCTGTAGAAAAATCAAACAACCGGTAAAGAGTATAAGTGAAATGTAAATTCCTGTTTTCATAAGTTATATTTTTTGATTGCAGTTAATATGATAATATAAATTCTCATTGCCTGTGAGGCAAAACCACTGGTTTCAAGCATCTACCTTAAAATTGCTGCCGGTTTCATTGGTCAACCGGCAGCAATTCAGCTATTTAAATTATCTAAAATCTAGTTAACTGTTAAAAAATCATTCAACCCTGATCATAAAGAGATCGGGTGAACTTGAATCGTTCCACTGGTCGCGCAACAACACGTAATACTCCCTGCCTGACTCGACATCAAACACTGCTGGCAGATCTTCCCATCCGCTGTATGCCTCAAGACTGTTCATGTCATCGGGATCGATAACATAGAGCCGCATCTGTGGATCCAATGCTGACGGCACATCCCTTGTCCGGAATGACAAAGTGCTGCCCTGCCTTATATTTATCTTGAAGTAGTCCTGGTCGCCTGTCGGGAAAATAGCTACATGCAATGTGTCACCNCTGCTGATCTCCTTTGCATCTGTAAAATGGTCATTAGGCTCATATATGTCCATCTCTTCTATATATTCTATCCTGACCCTGAAAGGGGTCCGGGAATAGGAATCATCCCAGTTGTCGCGGAATTCTAAATAATACTCCCCGCCTTCGGGTATGAAGCAGGCATCAGGCACATCACCCCAGTTTCTCAATCTGTTTATCTGTGGACTGGCCCACTCGTCAAATTCGGAAAACCTCACCTGAAGGTCTATATCCCCGGGAACATCCCTGGCTGAAACTGACAGGTATCCCTGTCCTGGCGCATATACCTTAAACCAGTCGCGGTCGCCCAACGGATAGATTGCAAATGACAACTCATCACTAAATTCCACCGTTTTGGCATTTTCGGGGGTGTCATTGGGCTCGTAAGAATCAAACTCTTCAATAAAATCCACTTTTACCTGAAAGGGCTCTTCGCTCGCATCATCATTCCACTGATCCCTCATAACGAAATAATATGTTCCTTCTTCATGCACGGGAAGTGCATCAGGTAAATCATGCCACGACCTGATCCGGTGCTCGGTATTTGCTTCCCATTCCTGAAAAAGTGCAAAAGCTATCTGCAGATCCAGTTCATCGGGCACTTCACTTACCTGCACCCTTATGTAGCCGGGTTCTGTTACATCAACCTTGTACCAGTCATGGTCACCTTCAGGATAAATGGTTGCAAGGAAAGGAACTCCGAATTCAACTTCATTGGCATCTTCTATCCTGCTGTTGGGCTCTGCATCGCCAAACCTTCCTCTTCCATCACCGCAGCCTGCCAAAAGGACAATAATTAAAGGAATGACAAAAAATTTTCTCATTTTATTTAATTTTTGGTGAATAAATCGTTGGCTACGAAAGTTACAAAAAATTTCTGTCTTAAAATAAGGATTGCTTCTTTGCATTGATTTCAGAAATCCATTAATTTTGTTATAGATTGTCTCTTTCAGTATTCGTAATACATAAAAAAGCCGTAAATTACAGATACGTTTAAAAACATTTAACTCTTCATCTATGAAAACTAACAGATTTTCACTGGTAATTTCAATATTGGCCTTCACTCTGCTGCTTTCTTCATGCGCAATCAATCCTGTTACAGGAAAAAGACAGCTGATGTTCATGTCTGAAAGCCGGGAGATAAGAATGGGAGAAGAATATGACCCACAGATAACAGCAGCCTTCGGCTTATATGAAAATGAAGCCCTGCAATCACTTATAGAGGAGAAAGGAAGGGAGATGGGAAAGATATCCCACCGGCCCGAACTGGAATATCATTTCCGAATTCTTGACTCTCCCGTAATAAATGCCTTTGCAGTCCCGGGAGGTTATATTTACTTCACAAGGGGGATCCTGGCTCAATTCAACAATGAGGCTGAAATGATCGGTGTGCTGGGGCATGAAATGGGGCATATTACCGCCCGGCACACTGCAAGCAGGCAAACCAAGCAGACTCTCGGACAATTGCTGCTGATGGGAGGAATGATAGCATCGGAGGAATTCCGGCAGTACGGCGAGCTTGCAATGGTGGGTATGCAGATTCTCTTCCTTAGCTTCAGCCGTGCGGACGAAAGGGAAGCCGATATGCTGGGTGTTGAATATGCTTCAAAAATAGGATATGATGCAGCTCAAATGGCCGATTTTTACCGTGTACTGATGAGGATGAACCTCCAGAGTGAACAAAGCGGTATCCCTACCTGGCTTTCAACTCACCCCGATCCTGGCGACAGGTATGACGATGTTAGAAGGGATGCGGAAGTATGGAAGGACTCGCTAAACATTGAGGAATGGACGGTCAATACGGAAAGATACCTCAACCTTATTGACGGGATGGTTTACGGTGAGGACCCGCGCCAGGGGTTTGTTGAAGACAATGTTTTCTACCACCCCGATCTTGAGTTTATGTTCCCTTTCCCTATGGACTGGAAACTTGAAAACTCTCCCCTCCAGGTGAGAATAGCTCCTGATGAGGGGGACGCTTTGATGATCTTTGCCTTTGCAAAAGGAAATACGCTTGATGAAGCTGCAAACAATACTTTAAACCAGCTTGAGGTGAAAGTGACCGACAGCAGGAAAACTACAGTAAACGGGATGCCGGCTATCAGGGTTCATGCGATCCAGGAATCGCAAGACCAGCAGAACAATCTTAAGATCCTCAGTTATTTCATTGAATATGGAGGGAAATTCTATGTCTTCCTGGGCGTTTCTGCTGAAGAGGATTTTGACAGGTTCGCCGGGAGGTTTGAAACTTCCATGACAAGCTTCAACAGGCTGACAGATCCCTCAAAACTGAATGTTGAGCCTGAAAGATTGAAAATAATAGAAGTGGAACATGACATTACCCTTATCGAAGCTTTTCGCGTATATGGCGTTCCTGCAGACAGAAGGGAAGAGATGGCATTCCTGAACAATATGGAACTCTCCGATCATGTTTCCGCCGGCACACTTCTAAAGATCGTTGATGTAAAATAGAAACTGTAACAAATCACAGGGTCTGATCGTCAGATAAAAAGGTATATGTAAATATATGCCATAACTCAAAATTAAAAAAAAATTAACTATTGAGTTATGTTGTCTAACTACCTGAAATTATCTGCACGCAACCTGGTTTCGCAGAAAGGATACACACTGATCAACATTTTTGGCCTGGCGGTAGGTATTGCCAGCGCACTTCTTATCATTCTGTATGTAATTGATGAGCTCAGCTACGACAAGTTCCATTCAAATGCAGACAATATATACAGGATATGCCTTGATGCAAGGGTGCAGGACACCGAAATGCGTGCTCCAATCAGTAATGTTGTGATAGGAGCTACAGCCGTTGAGGAATATCCTGATATACTCGACTTCACAAGACTGTTTACCTATGGCGGCGAGCCAGATATTCGCTACGGAGACAAAACATTTGTTGAGAAGAACACCCTCTATGCGGATTCCTCATTATTTCGCATTTTCGACGGATTCAACCTGTTAAGGGGTGATCCGTATAGTATCCTGAACGAGCCCAACCAGATGGTTATGACTCGATCAACCGCCTTCCGCTATTTTGGTGATGACAACCCGGTTGGGAAAATGGTGCAGATGTGGAATGGGAGTCAAACATGGGAAGTGGTTGGTATTGTCGAGGATCTGCCTTCAAACAGCCATATCGAATTCGACATTGTCTTCTCTTTCGTCACACTTCCTTCTTCTAAATCGACCTCCTGGGGCGATAATAACTTCTACACCTATCTTCTGCTACAGGAAGGGACTGATCCGGAAGAAGTTGACACCCGCCTTACTGACCTGGCAATCATTCATGCCGGCAAACAATTTGAGGAGTCGATGGGGCAGCCCTTAGAAGAGCTCATTTCCATGGGATTTCGTTACAACTATTTCACTCAACAGCTGACTGATATTCATTTAAGATCGGACATGCCCTTCGAAATGAAAGTGGGAGGCAGCCTGACAATGGTTTACGCCTTGATGCTAATAGCGCTCTTCATACTCATCATTGCAGCTATCAACTTCATGAATCTTTCAACTGCCCGCTCTGCCAAACGGGCTAAGGAAGCCGGAATAAGAAAAGTGGCAGGGTCAACTCGCATTAAGTTAATAGGGCAGTTCCTTACCGAGTCGGTTATAGTTTCTGCTATATCTATTATAATAGCCATCGGCATAGTTTTGGCCGCACTTGAGGGCTTCAACAATATTGCAGGAAAAGATATAACATTAACTTCCCTTCCTTTAGGTATTTCTGCGGGAGTTCTTGCCGCCATGATAATTTTAGTGGGATTTGGAGCGGGAAGCTACCCCGCTTTCTTCTTTGCATCCACAGACCCTCTCAAAATATTGAAGGGAAGGCTACAGGAGGGAATGAAAAGCAGCATGCTCCGGGGCATACTGGTGGTTTTCCAGTTCACAATAACAATAGGACTTCTCATATCAACCTTAGTGGTGTTCAGCCAGATATCATTCATCAGGAACAAGGACCTTGGATTTAACCCTGAAAACCTGCTTGTGATAAACAGACCCTATGTGATACCAAATGCCCAGAGGGAATCATTCGACAATGAACTGAGGAACATGCCGGACGTGGAAGCAGTTTCCAGGTCTATCTCGCTGCCAACAATAATCATGGGCAACACAATAATGCAAAAGAGAGGTGCTGCCGGAGATGATGTGCAAAGCTATAACTTCTTTTACGCTTCCTACGATCTTGACAAAACACTGCAATTCAGGATAGCAGAGGGCCGTTATTTCGACAGGGATTATGCAAGCGATTCATCCGCAATGGTTATCAACCAGGCGGCTGCCAGGGGATTTGGTTTTGAAGGATCTGCAATCGGACAGGTTGTTGCAATTAACCTGACAGATGAAAGAACTATTGTGGGGGTCATAGAAGATTATCATTACGAATCGCTTCACCAGCAAATTAGCCCTATGGTCATTGCTTTCGGACAACATTACAGTCTTCTCTCGATAAGGTTAAAAAAGGGTGGCATACAGGAAGCTATTCGTAGCATAGAATCCAAATGGAACGAGTTTGTGCCCGATCAGCCTCTTGACTATTTCTTCCTGGAAGATGCCGTAGAAAACATGTACAGCGACGAAAAAAGAGCAGGAATACTCTTTTCAGGATTCAGCATCCTTGCAATCATTATTGCATCAATGGGTTTGCTCGGACTCTCTTCCTACTCGGCCGAGCAGCGTACAAGGGAGATCGGCATCCGGAAAGTTTACGGTGCTTCTGAAAGTCGTGTGGTATGGTTGCTGCTCAAAGAGATAAATATTCTTTTCATTGTATCAACGGTTATATCCTGGCCCATTGCGGGGCATCTTATGTCGAACTGGCTTGAGAACTTTGCCTTCCGCATCCCACTTTCACCCGGGATCTTCATAGGGTCGTCACTCTTGACATATATTATTGCGGTGCTGACTGTAGGCTACCAAGCAGTAAAAGCAGCAAGAACAAATCCTGCAATAACAATTAAATACGAGTGAGCAAATAAAAAAAATTATTACCCTTTTATAATAGTCAGGGACAACCACATGGGCTGCCTCTCTTTTAAAACGGGCATTAAAGATCTACTTTCTTAAAACATATTTCAGGTAGAGGAATTTCCTTGTCAGAAATTTATTATATGTGGGTGTGCCGACAGTTGCAGCAAACTTTCTGGATACCCCACGGAGTATTTTCGGTGCCATTTTCCTGATCAGCTCTTCTCTATCGGGAGCTGAAAGGTTCAATGCTTCCAAAACATTTTCTGTAATATCTTCCTTGCTTTCAATAACAAGTCCGTTATTCTCAAAAAGTGACTCCAGCTCTTCCACTTTATAATATTTCCTGAAATCGGCAAAAAGCAAATACCCCCCGGGCTTAAGCACCCGGGACACTTCATTTAAAAACTTTTCAATGTAGGGGTAACGGTGTGATGATTCAACGTTAATTACCGCATCGAATGAATTGTCTTTGAAAGGCAGATTCTGCGCACAGCTCTGGCAGAAATTGATGTTTTTATCTTCGTAATGGTCTTTGCAGAACTGAATGGCTTTATGGCTGATATCAACGCCGGTTGAAGTTGCCGGCAATAAATTACGGTTTATGTAGGACAATCCGCCTCCCCTTCCGCAGCCGATTTCAAGAATGTCTTTCCCTTTCAGATCAACCGGGGAAACTGAATAGTGATAAAGCTGAACTGAATACCTGTTTTTTTCATCTTTTTCATCAAGGCTTATCCTCATATTGTTACCGGAATAGCCGTAATTCATGTAAGTAATATTGGCTTCCTTGTCAACATTGCTTATATACCAGTACCATAGTTTGAAAAATTGATATTCAAGTATTCTGATCATAACTAATAATAATTAAGGGTTTTGCCCCACAAATCCTGACATTGCTTTGATAAGTGAAAGGGTTAATTTTTAAGTTTAAAGTTGCATTTACTGTTGCAAAATTAAAAACATACCTCTTATTTCCAACCTTTGCAATCCGTGCATCGTTTAAATATTGAGTGGCAGCAACATAACGGTGTTACATGTGTTGAAGCCTAAGTTAAAGGGCATTACACTTAAAAGGTCGGGGAGTCCAAAAAATTTCTGGAAGTTAAATCCGGTGCAACAGGATGAAGATGCATGGTGGAACCGGTGAGCCAACCGGAATATTATCTCCCTGAATATCTCAGGATGCAAAAAAATATTTAATAATTTAAAATAGACTAAAATGAAAACAAGAAAAATTAACCTGCAGATTTTGATCCTGTTTTTGACAGGGATAATCTTGTCCTACACAGGATGCAAGAAGGATGATGAGTTACCTCTTTCGGAAATTCCTTCAATTACAGATGTTGAGCCCGGTGAAGGAACAATCGGCACTGAACTTAAAATAACCGGAACCAATTTCATGGACGGTGCTTTTGTATATGTAGGCGACAAAGCATCTGCCAACACTGAAGTTGCATCAAACACTGTAATATATGCTTCTGTGCCTTCGGGAATAACTGCCAATGAGCTTTTAGCGGTAACCGTGAGAAATAAAAGCGGAGGGGAAGCTGTCATCAATTCGGCCTTTAAGGCAATAGACCCCGTCCTTTCCTTTGTTAACAGTGCAACAAAGCCTTCCGGCAATGTTGGAAGCACGGTAATTCTTGAAGGCAAAGCCTTCGGTGATACCCAGGGAAGCGGACAGGTTCTTTTTTCGGATGATGCGGGCGGCACTATAGCCGCTACAATTTCCAGTGACGATGACTGGACTGATGAATTTATTGTGACCACAGTGCCAAATGGTGCTGCAGACGGACCTGTGGTTGTGGAAACGGAAATAGGAACAAGTGAAGAGATTCCTTATATGGTGACAGATGCTGCAACTTTCAGCCCTTCAACGATCAACTGGACGGAAACAACTTCCCTGCCCGTTGGAGTAAGCGGCCATAAGGGATTAGCAATACCAATTGAAGGGCAAACAGGTGAAACAGACAGGTATGTACTTGTATCAGGCGGCAGGAACGGTGATGGGAATGCCCTTGACCAGGTGGTTTTTGGAAAAATTAATACAGACGGCACTATTGGTACATGGGAGAGTACAACACCTCTTTCCGTTGGGCTCTCGTTTCATGCTTCAGTTGCGGCAACACCCTTTAACTCAAAAGTAGAGGGCTCAGGTTTTGTCTATGTGCTTGGTGGGACTGGTGACGACGGAGAGCCCGTTACAACAGTTTCGAAGGCAGCCCTCAACAGCGACGGAACTTTGCAAAGCTGGTCTGCCACAACCTCATTGCCTCAACCTCTTCATTCAGCAGGTGCTGTTATATTCAGAAGCACTATATATGTTGCGGGTGGTGCTACAACAGGGAATACGCCTGTATCAGCAGTCTATAAAGCCGGAATAAATGAGGATGGAACCCTGGGTGACTGGGAGGTATTACCATCGCTTCCTGAAGCAGTTGCATACCACGGGTTTGTCTCTTTTGGCGGTTACCTTTACTCTGTCGGAGGTGAAAGAGGAATCGCCGATCCTGATACAGACAGCCAGATTGATGCAACCGATGCGGTATACTATTCACGAATCAACCTAAGGACAGGCGAAATAGATGACTGGACTCTAAATCCCAACTCGCTGCAGAAAAAAAGAAGCAAGCATACCACACTGGTGCTTGGGGGCAATATGTTCGTCTCCTCGGGGTTGTATGACGGCCTCAGCCCGAACGTACCTGGTTCGAGTGAAAATGTTTATGCCGGCATAAAATCTGACGGCACAACAGAAGGTTTTGGCGGTGCAACAGGATCAAACACCCTTTTCAGTGAGAGCGGTAACAATCTCTTTAACCAAACCGGTATAAACTATATAGATGCCGAAGGTGTGGCACATGTTATGATAATTGGCGGTGCAAGATACGGCTCGCCCGACACAAAAATAGATAAGGTTTTGTTCTATTAATGGTTATCATGCTGCCGGCCGGATTAATCCGGCCGGCAATATTTACTAATGCTTTGATTGGCTTCTGCCGGGGCTGTTTTGTAAGGAGTTATTCTAATCAAACCGGTTATAGTAGTACAAACTGCTTACAGTTCATAATTACCAGAAGCCTCGGGCTGGTAAATAATATCGTCAATCTTTATCTTTGTCATTCCGGCCGGGACAATCCATTCCAACTCATCTCCCTTTTTGTACCCAATAAGTGCAGTCGCAATCGGTGAAAAAATAGATATCTTCTTCTCCTTGTAATCAGCCTGATCGGGATAAACCAGCTGGAATTGAATCTGTTTGTTGTTATTCAAAAAACTGATCTTTACAATCGAATTCATTGTTACCACATCCGGAGGGATCTCCTGGGGTTCAACTACTTTTGCCAATTCCAGTTCTTTCAAAAGGCTGTCCGCCTCTTTCTCTGATATTGAGCCTGAAGTTTTTGCATTTTTTATACACTTCTGTATTCTCAGATAGTCGAGCTTGCTGATAATTATTTTTCTCATGGCAGCAGATTTTATAATATATTAAAGGAAGGATTATTCAGGTAGTCAGCTTCATTTCCTGTACACGTGAAGTTCCTTCAGCTCATCAATAATTTTTTTCTTTTTGCTTTCCTTAATGTTCAGCTGGTCAAGCAGACCGGGGTCCTTGTAGAGCTGGCTGCACAGTACAACACCTTTATCCAGGAGTGCCTGCTTATGCTCCCTGGTAAGCAGGGTTAACACTGTTACAGGGAAAAGTCCTTTCTGCTGTATCATTTCCTTCAGACTGTGGCCTTTGGGATAATCCCAGCTTATCAATGTTAGTCCGGCACACTTTGCGTAAACCGTTGCGTCTTCAGTGAACCGGGTATTAGTGATCACCCAGCCGTGAAAGGTATAATCCTTGAATTCCGGGAGGCTTTCACGTTTATTTACAATATCGTCAACCCTTGACTTTATGTACAAAGGCACCTGCACATTGGCATGTTTCCCCTGGTTGTTGTAAAACTTGCACTCGACAAGATACTGTTTGTTGTTGGATGATGCAACCACATCAACTTCATGGTCCACACATTGCCCCTGGAGGGTTTTCCCCACCTCAACATTAAATCCATTATGCCTGAGAATTTCCCCTATCAGATGCTCAAAAGGATAGCCTGTGGGACCAAAGTCCATTATCGCTTTCTTAAGACTGTACCGGGCTGCATCTGCACGCTTTCTGCTGCGAAGCAATGCAAAAGCCTTGTTATACAGCTTTTTGGTTGTGGTGCCGTCTTGCATCCATTTTTCTATCCTTTCAAGAACGTAATCTATACTCTCTTCATCGGCACCGGCTCCTTTAAGTGAATTAACAAGCTTTTCCCTCGAAAAAGGCTCTTTTTCGCCGGATGCTTTTTTAATAAGGCGAAGTTCTTCCATAGCTGGGTTTTAATACAAAAAAGGTAAATATTTAAATCCCCCCTTTGTCTTTTTCAGATTTATATCAGCAAATTATCACTTGCTGACCAATGAATAATTTTGAGGAAAAGCTGAAATAAAAACCAAGACCAGGGGATGCCGGCTCATTCTATAAATAAAAAGGAGATGCAGCCGGACCTTTACAAAGATAATTTTTTTGTGGTAAATAGTAATTAGCCGGGAAAGATAAGAGAACCCGGAAAAATCGGGAAGAGATGCAAAACTCTTCAATAGAAATGAGGTGCCTGCGCGCGTTATAAATCCGCAAACACCCCATTTTTGTATAACCCAAATCTATTTGCCCAAAAAAGTAAGTACAGAGTATCCTGTAAGCCTTCCCCTGCGGTTGTAATTTTCATTCCTCACTACCCCGACACCGTCTGCAACCCATTCTACGGCACTTCCGCTTACATTAATGAATCCGGCTTTGGTCCCGGTGTTGTAGCTTATCTTGTAACAGTTGAAAACACCGGCTTCAGTTTCAACCTTCTCCATAGCTTCCACTTTTCTGTCGGTCAGAGATACGGTTGTGGTGAGAATGGTCATACCGTTACTTGTGATTACCATCTGTATTGATGCATCAGGAAGGTTGTCCCCTACATTCATTCTGGCAGGATAATGCAAATCATCGGCAGTTACTTCAATACCCATCTCCTCATATCCTGCCATTGTCTCGGGATCGAGGAAATTCTTCATGTCAAATTTAAAAATACCATCCTCGCAGACCAGCTCAAGATCAACATTGTAAAACTCCTCCTCATCCTCATCCAGATAAGAGGCCCTTACGGTCAGAGTGATATCATCCCCGCGCTCTACCCTGTCAATTATCTCATGTCTTGTTACAGATTGCAGCCTGTCGCGCTGGTCGTAAGACTTCATTTCACGAATTACACCGGTTTCATCGGGAAAATACAACCGGCACTCCTGGGCTTCTGTCAAAGGAATAAAGATCCATACAAACAAGCCCATTAAAAAATATCTCATTTTCATAGCATCAGTTTTTTATTTGTAAAAAGGAATTTGATTTTTATGCAAGTTAATGCAAACTGATGCTATTCTCAAGATGTGTCCCGGTTATTTGTCAATGAAATTCAGTCATTCACCAAAAACAGTGTATCTTATTATTTCAGAAAACATCATGATGCCATTAACCTGTTATAGCAACTTCCCCTGATTGCACAGAGGATAAGAAATTTTAGATGCTTACCGGGGAAACCGGAACAGATTAGTATTGTTTTCCTTAAATCATAAAGACCGGGCTGACTAACACTCACTAACGATTTGGCTGATTGCTTCGACCCAGTCATCATTGTCGTTCAGACTTTCTACCAGTTTCAGTTCACTTCCCCCGTTTTCCAGGAAAAGTTTTTTGTACTCATCTCCTGCTTCAACTATAGTTTCCAGGCAATCTGAAGTAAATGAAGGAGAGATCAGCAGCAGCCGTTTTTTCCCTTCCCCGGCAAGATTGACTATTACTTCATCGGTAAAGGGGGAGAGCCATTTTTTTCCCATACGTGATTGGAAAGAGACGGTATAATTGTTTGGCGGGATATTCAGCTTTCCGGAAAGTATCCTGGAAAGCTCATAGGATGAGGCATTGTAGCAATAATAATTCCTGTCATCTGTTTTTTCCCTGCATTTGTAACTCTCACAGCTTTTGCCGCCATGAGATCTGTAAACCTGCCTGAGAGGCAGTCCATGAAAACTNAAAACAACATGATCATAACCTGTATAATCGTATTTACTTATCTGCCGGGTCATTGCCTCAATATAGGATGGATGATCGAAGTATTGGGTTACCGCCTTTACTGAAGGGATTGAATTGAGTCCTGAAAGTGATTTAAAAAGCTTCTCCATCAGTGATCCGGTTGTGGCACTTGCATATTGAGGGAAAAGGGGAAATGCCACAATTTTATTCACATTGTTTTCCAACACCTTCTTCAACTGCTCCTCAAGCGAGGGTTTCCCGTAATTCATTGCAAGCTCAACTGTATATTCGTCGCCAAGTTTATCCCGGAGCTTTTTCCTGAGCGACATCCCGTGAACAAGCAAAGGGGAACCGCTGCCTGTCCACAGCTTCCTGTAGAGCGCGGTCGATTTCGAAGATCTCAGGGGCACAATCAGGAGGTTTACGAGTATTTTGCGAAAAACCCATGGTATGTCAATAACACGCCTGTCACCCAAAAATTCCCGGAGGTATTTATTTACAGCACGGGGTTCAGGCTCTAAAGGGGTACCGACATTCAAGAGCAATACTGCCGTTTTATATTTATGTTCAGGTTTCACTTTTCAATTTTATGACGGGGCTGTAAATTGATCTTCTCTGCCAGCTGCCTTCCCTGCTTAATCCGGTCTGCCATCCCGATTCCGTCGCGCAAATTCCCTGCAATAATCAATCCCTTATACCTCTTTTGCAACATTTCCAATGCCTCCAGCTTCTGAACGCTTTCCCTTCCATACTGGGGTATTGCACACCTGTATCGGAAAATCCTGAACATTGAGGGATTGAATTCCTTAACCTCCATAAGACTGCAAAATTCCTTTTCAACAAGACTCTCAATTTCACTGTCACTCTTTTCAAAAATACCGGGACGCCTTGTCCCTCCGGCAAAAACGGATAACAACGCACCACCTGATGGTGCCCGGCCCGACAAAAGTGAAGATATAAATAAAACACCCAATATATCCCTTTTTTCCCTGTAGGGTATCAGGCCCCCGAATCCGTCAAGCTTTCTTCCCTGCCATTTGTCAAACCCGATACCGATCTGTATAACCGGGGCATGGTGCATTTTTTCGATTCTTTCCATCACCCCCGGGGGCACAAACGGGAGCATGCCGGGAAGGGTATATGAGCCGGTGGTGGTTATAACATTGCGGGCTCTTATTGTGATCTTTTCATCTTCAATATATCCCTTTATTACAAAAAAATCGTCTCCGGGGATTATTGTTATATCTTCAACTTTCAGCAGAAAACGGCTTTTTCCGGCCGATCTGTAAAGGTTTTCAGTAAGATTTGACAATCCGCCCCTTACCGAGAACACCTTTTTGGTGGCTTTCTTCTCAATGTGATCCTTTTTTTCAAACTTCTTTTTAAAAGCGCCCCCGATAAAGCTTCCATAGTTTTGCTCAAGGTTATAGAGCTTTGGTAATGCATATTTGGTTACCAGCGCAGCAGGGTCTCCTGCATAAACTCCAAGGATGAACGGGTCAACAGCAAAGTCCAAAAAACTCTCCCCCATTCGGCGCTTCACCATTTTATCAAGTGTTTCAAGCGGATCGTCCCCTTTTCTCTGGAAAGGTTCTCCAAGCAGCCGGAATTTATCCTTGCCGGTAAAAAGCGGAGTTTTGACGGCCTGTATGGGGTTCATGGGAAGGGGCTGCCACTTCCCGTTTTTCAATATGTATCGTTTTTTCACTTTTTCCGATGCCGTTTCACAGGTGCATGTACCATCAAGATCATCGAAGAGCATGGCAACTTCGGGTTCTTTCAGCACACCCGTATTGGGTCCCTCTTCAACTATAAACCCGTTCTCACTCCTTGTCCGGATCACTCCCCCGATGCGATCTTCCTTTTCAAGAACAACAAAGTCAATATTCTCCTTCTCCAGGTAAAAAGCTGTGGTCAAACCGGTAAGCCCGGCCCCGATAACTGCCGTATGAACAGTCTTATCCATATAACTTCAAATTGTTTTTGAATATCTCTGCTGCCTGCCGTCAATCATGAAATCAAATGCCATTGCAATGTTGCGGACTACAAGCATACCCCTGCGGGTCACATTTAACTCCTCACCTTCAATTTCAACCAGCCCGTCTTCAATAAATTCATCCAGGCTACCCTGATTATATGACAACAACTCTTTCAGTTCATCCACTGAAATACCAAAATTGCGTGCAATGTCAGAAAAATTAAGATGGCCGTTGCACATAATTGAATTAATTACCTCCCTTGTAATAATCTCCCTGCGGTTTAGCCTGTAGCCCCTTTCTGTGGCAAATTTCCCCTTTTCGATCTTTTCAATATAGCGGATATAATCCTTGCTGTTCTGGCTGTAAGCATTCCAGAGCTGACTTATACTGCTTGAGCCGAAAGCATAAACCTGGCCGGTTGTCTCTTTGGTGCAATATCCCTGGAAATTGCGGTGCAACTTTCTCTCTTTTAAAGCCAGGGACAATTCGTCTTCCGGCAATGCATAATGGTCAAGCCCTACCGGGATATATCCGGCTGATGTGAGGAGGTTGTAACCGGTATTGAAAAGATTGAACTTTTCACCGGTTGAAGGCAATCCAAATTTTTCAACCTTCTTCATTGACGGGTTAAACCAGGGAACATGCGCATACGAAAATGTTACTATTCTGTCAGGGGAAAGAGATATCGCCTTCTTTATGGTATCCGTGTAAACCGGGGGTGTCTGACCAGGAAGCCCGTACATTAGATCCAGGTTTACACCTTCAAAGCCCGATTTTCTCAGATGCTTTACAAGTTCTTCTGCCGGCATGGCCGAAGGAAGCCTGTTAACCTTTTCCAGAACCTCCCCGTGAAAGTCCTGTATACCCAGGCTTACCCGGTTGAACCCCATGCCAGCAAGCTCGCCGGCATTTTCAGGTGAAAGGTAAGCGGGATTGCATTCTATTGCTACCTCAATTTTCTTATGGAATTTAAATTCTGCCTTAAGAAGTTCCATAATCCCGCTTATATATTCATAAGGAATGGAATTGGGTGTTCCTCCGCCCCAGTGTATTTGAGTGACAGGCCTGTTTTTGTCAAGCAGGCCGGAAACCATTTTTATTTCCTCTTTTAAGGCATCGGCATAACGTTTAATATCGCCGGGGTCCTTAGGCTTGCCTGTATTGCAACCGCAAAAATAGCACAGCTGCGGACAAAACGGGATATGAATATATATGGAAATGCTGGGCGGTTCTTCAGAGTTTGAAGCAATGACAGATTCCCTGTAATCATCCGGTGTAAACTGCTCATTAAAATAGGGAGCCGGAGGATAACTTGTATACCGGGGTCCCGGCCTGTTGTATTTTGTTAAAAAATCTTTCATTATCTCCTGTTCCAGTTAGCCGATTTCACCCAGTCAACTACAAACCTGGCGTTCTCAAACGGCACACCCGGCATAAACCCGTGTCCAAGGTTGAAAATCCAGTTTTTCTCCCTGCGGCCGAATTCAAGGTATTTCTCAAGCTCTTTTTCAATGGTTGGGCGGCCGGCAAAAAGGATGCGCGGATCAAGGTTCCCCTGCAGTCCCACACCTTTGTGAACCATTTTTCTGGCTTTTTCAATGGGTGTTTGCCAGTCAATCCCGGCAAAATCGCACAATTCAGGCTTTATCTCTTCCAGGCCGGCACCTATCCCTTTTGGGAAAAATATGAAAGGAACTCCCTTGTCGCGCACAGCTGCCGATATTCTTTCAACTGCAGGTAAGAACATCCTTTTATAAAAATCGAACGGAAGCACTCCCGCATGGGTGTCAAACAGCTGAAAAACATCTATACCGTGCGATATTTGTTTTTCGGCATACTCTATGGTCAGATCGGTCACAATACCCGTAATCTTCTCCGTTAGGGATATATTGTTATAAATGAAAGCAACCGCATCCCTGAACTCCTTCTTGCTGCTTAACCCTTCCAGCATGTAACACATAACCGTAAAGGGAGCTCCGGCAAATCCTATTAGCGGTATGCCAGGGGGGCGCGATTTAACAGTTTC
>SL_3KL_010_SEDDRAFT_10001309_pt1 | contig 22446 bp, 13 predicted proteins | sample SodLakKL_010_SED_2_FD_10381 | JGI IMG/M metagenome (IMG submission 10381) | reverse complement strand
AGATAGCGGTGATGGCAGGCCTGGATATGAGCATGGTGCCCTACGATGCAAGTTTCGCCCGCCACATCGTTGAGCTGGTAACTGAAGGGGAAATCCCCATGAGCCGCATTGACGATGCCGTACGCCGGATACTCTACGTCAAGTTCAGGCTCGGACTGTTTGAAAGGCCATGGCACGATCCGTCGGGCTACACAGAGTTCGGTTCGGATGCCTTTGCTGAAAAGAGCTACAGGGCTGCCCTCGAAGGGATTACCCTGCTCAAAAACCAGGATGAGTTGTTGCCGCTGAAAAACAGAAACACCAGAATACTGGTAACCGGTCCGGCGTCTGATGCACTTACCGCCCTCAATGGCCCATGGAGCAGAACATGGGCCGGTGATGATCCGACTTACGATGACCCGGGCAAGAAAACCATTTTGCAGGCAATGCAGGATGTATACGGGACTGGCAACGTGGTGCATACACCCGGGACCGGATACGAAGGAGAGGTAGAAAGCGAAGCAATCCTGTGGGCTAAAGCAGCCGGTGTCGATGCAATCCTTGTTTGTCTGGGCGAAAGGCCGGCCACCGAAAAACCCTCCGATATCGACGAACTGGATTTGCCGTCAAATCAGCTCGAGCTGGTCAAACGCCTCCATAAAAGCGGCAAGCCCATCATTCTGGCTACACTTCAGGGTCGTCCACGCATCTTACGCGATATTGAGCCTTTGGCAGGGGCCATTTTTCATGCCTATTGGCCAGGCCACGAAGGAGGGCGTGCACTGGCCAGCCTCATCAGCGGCAGGGAAAACCCAAGCGGCAAACTTCCCTACACCTGGCCACGTTACAGCGGCACATTGCATACCTACCAGCACAAAGGCAGCGACAAGCTCGACGGTGAGTTTGGAACGGAAGGATTTCACCCCCAATGGGAGTTTGGTCATGGGCTGAGCTATACAAACTTTACATATAGCGGCCTGGAAGTTTCGGCCGACACACTAAACACCGGCGAAGAGCTCGTTTTAAGGGTCAATATACGCAATACGGGGCCCTACAACGGGAAAGAAGTGGTTCAGCTGTACCTGCGCGACCTGGTAGCCTCCATTACCCCCGACGACCGCAAGCTCATTGCTTTTGAAAAAATCCATCTGGCATCATGGGAATCAACAACACTGGAGTTCACCGTCAAATACGAAGACCTGCAATTTGTTGACCTGAATAACCAATGGATTGCCGAAAGAGGTGATTTTGAGCTGCTTGTCGGGGGCTTGCCCTCAGATATGCTAAAGTCCGGGTTTTTCTATACGGGCAAGACTCCATGAGCAAAACGGGGCAGCCGCAGGCTCTTCCTTTCTTATGAACCCCTATGATTTATGACTCCATGTCACAACCTCCTCCGTATATCAATGCACAACCCCTGCACCTGCCAGCCAGAGAAGTAAAGGGCCATCTTTCAAAAATTGAGGGCGAAGCTGTTTACTGCATAGAGAACTACGATCTCATGAAGCCATTCCTTATGAGCGTGGTCAGCAGCAGCGATCTGTGGCTTTACCTCTCGAGTACCGGAGGCCTCACAGCAGGAAGAAGGAACTACAACAACGCCCTGTTTCCCTATTACACCGACGACAAGATCCACGAGGCACATCCGGTAACCGGGCCAACAACGATCATCCGGGTTAAGGACAACCACAAAATGCAACTATGGAAGCCCTTCTCAATATGTGAGAAAGGACTCTACCGGATGGAACGCAAGCTGTACAAAAACATTCCGGGCAACAAGGTCATCTTTGAGGAGATCAATTTCGACCTGCAGCTCAGATTCCGTTATGCTTGGATGGGCAGCGACCTGTTCGGATGGATCAGAAAATCGATGCTGACAAATCTATCCGGGAAACCCATTGAAGCAGATGTTTGCGACGGGCTGCTGAATATCCTTCCCTGGGGCATAACCCGCGAGACCCAAAGCATGATGAGTACGCTGATGGATGCCTACAAGGTCTGCGAATATTTGCCTGAATCAAAGATGGCCCTGTATTATCTGTCGTCCATCCCCGTAGACCGTGCAGAGCCAAGCGAAGCACTCCGAACCAACACGGTGTGGAGCACCGGGCTGGAGCCCGACATGATGGTGCTGAGTCACGGGCAGCTTAGCAATCTTCAACAGGGTGGTAAGGCGGAAGCGGAAAGCAAAATGGTGGGACAAAAAACCGCCTTCCTGTTAAACACGAAGTTGAGGCTGGAAGCAAAGGGGGGGAAAAATTGGTACATCGCAGCAGATGTGGCAAAGGACATTTCAGACGTATTGTCTTTACAGAACCTGATCGGCAACGCGAAAGACCGTGCCACCCTCGTTGAAGAAAGCATCATTCACGACACCGGCAAACTCTCAGATATGGTTGCCCGTGCAGACGGGAAGCAGAAAACAGGCGACCCCCTCAACGACTGCAGGCATTTTTCCAATACGCTGTTTAACATCATGCGGGGCGGAATATTCGAAAACGATTATCAGGTACAGCTGAAGGATTTTCTGGACCACCTGCGCAACAGCAACAGGGCGGTATGGCGAAAATACCGTGACGCCTTTGCCAGGGGGGTGGAAGTGATGGAGCTGCAGGAATTGATTCAGTTTGCCAGATCACAGAACGATGCTGACATCTTCCGGCTGACCCTGGAATACCTTCCCCTGAGTTTCGGTCGCCGCCACGGCGACCCCAGCCGCCCCTGGAATTATTTTGATATCCGCGTAAAGAATCCGGATGGCAGCCCTTCGCTGAACTACCAGGGCAACTGGCGGGATATTTTTCAAAACTGGGAAGCCCTTGGTTTCTCTTTCCCTTATTTTCTGTCAGGCATGATCACCCGCTTTTTAAACGCCTCCACCGCCGACGGGTACAACCCTTATCGCATCACACGGGACGGATTTGACTGGGAAGTGCCGGAGCCCGACAATCCCTGGGCCAGTATTGGTTACTGGGGCGATCACCAGATTAATTACCTGCTACGTTTGATGGAGATGCAGGAAAAATTCTTCCCGGGGAGTTTGTCCGATTACTTTAACGACCGCAACTATGTTTACGCACAAGTGCCCTACCGCATCCGTCCTTATTCCGAAATACTGGCAGATCCGCAGGATACCATCCTCTTCGACACCGAACTCCATCTCCGGCTGATCGAAAGGAGCAAAGCAGAGGGCAATGACGGCAAACTTTACCGGCCGAAGGATGGCAGGATTCAAAAAGCCGGCTTCATGGAAAAGATCCTGGTTAGCCTGCTGACCAAATTGAGCAACTTCGTACCGGAAGCAGGCATTTGGCTGAACACCCAACGACCCGAATGGAACGATGCCAACAACGCCCTGACCGGAAACGGGACCTCCATGGTTAGTCTGTACCACATCAGGCGCTTTGTAAACTTCCTTCAGGGCCTTATTCAGCAAAGCCACTGTCCGGAATTCGTTATGGCCAAAGAGGTGTTTGTTTTCCAACAAGCTGTAACGGAAGTTTTCAACCAACATACGCATCTAATAACAAAGGGATTTTCAGGAAATCAGCGCAAAACAATGACCGACCTGCTCGGGCAGGCGGGAGAAGCCTACAGGGAGTGCGTTTATGACGGCTTTTCGGGCCAGGACAACAAGCTTCCACGGCAGAGCCTGATCGATTTCTGCGGAATGGTGCTGAAGTTTCTCGATCAGGCGATTGAATCCAACCGCCGTCCGGACAATCTGTTTCATTCATACAATCTGCTCGACTTTCGGGACGACAGCATTGAGATCAATCACCTCAGCCTGATGCTCGAAGGACAGGCAGCCATCCTCAGCAGCGGATACCTCTCCCCTGCCCGGACACTCAGCCTCATAAAATCCCTTTTCAGTTCAGATTTGTGGCGGGCAGACCAGCAGAGTTTTATGCTTTATCCGTTTCGCAACTTGCCTGGCTTTCTGGATAAGAACACTATCCCACGGGAGAAAACACAGCAGTCCGAATTGCTGCAGCAACTCGCAGCGGCAAACAATACGGACATCATCTGCCGTGATGAGGCCGGTGGGGTTCACTTTAATGCCTCCCTGAAGAACGCCAATATGCTGAAAAAAGCCCTCAACAGGCTGCCCGAAGACATTGACCGGGATTTGATCAGCAGGGGAACTCCTGTTGTTCTGGGCATCTACGAGAGCGTATTCAACCACAGGTTTTTCACAGGCCGTTCAGGATCGTTCTATAAATACGAAGGACTGGGCTCGATTTACTGGCATATGGTGTCGAAGCTGTTGCTGTCACTGGGCGAACGCATCATCGACTTTGCAACAGAAGAATCCGGCCAGCCACCTTTGCCGGAACTTAAAAAGCACTATTACCGAATAAAAGAAGGCCTGGGCCTGCACAAAAAACCAGAAGACTACGGGGCCTTCCCCACCGATCCGTATTCTCATACCCCCCTCATGATGGGGGCGCAACAACCCGGCATGACCGGACAGGTAAAAGAAGATATCCTGAGCCGGTTTAACGAACTGGGGCTGATTGTGAAAAACGGGAAAATACATTGTATCCCTGTCCTGCTCAGGGACGAAGACTTTTCTGAAAAAGGGGAAGCCCTGTTCAGTTTTTGCGGCATCGACATGAAATGGCAGAAAGGCCGGCAGGGGGGATTGGAAGTGGTCATTCAGCCGCAGAGTCCATCGCCCCTGACCCTCAGGCAATCTTCCGGGGCAGCGGGCCAGCCACCAACCTCAGGGGCCCGGCCTTCATTACCAGCCCTGCAATTGGGCATTCCGGAAGAAATTTCAGAAAAGATATTTCGCCGCCGGTTTTGATCTCAGCTGCCGGATACCTTATTTCCCTGGAGCCAGTTCCTGCTGACTGGCTCCCATTGGTTCCACTATCTATTCAACAAGCAGGTCAGCAGCTCATCCGGCAGGATTACTTTACAAACAGCAATTCGCGGTATTTTGGAAGGGTCCATAATTCATCGTCAATGAGCACCTCCAGTTTGTCCACGTGGTAACGGATCTTATCAAAATAAGGCAAAACTTCCCTGCAATAGAAGGCCGAACGGTGTTCGGGCGTTTCCAGGGCGTTGGCTTCCTTTCTTTTTTCGATCATTTCCTTGACATATTGACGGATGGAACTGATGTGGTCCGATATTTTCCCGATCACATAGACCTGCAATTCCGACTGCCGCTTAAATTGCTCAGGGGGAAGGATTTCCTTTAAGCCGCGGACGTTTTCGACCAGGATATTCTGATAGCGGATGGCCGTCGGAATAATATGGTTGCCGGCCAGATCGGCCAGCGAACGGGATTCAATCTGGATCACCTTCGCATAGTTTTCGTGCCGGATTTCCCAACGCGCAACCAATTCCCTTTCGGAAAACACTCCGGTTTCGACAAACAGACTTTTGGTCTTATCAGAAATATAGGCAGCAAGGGCATCAGGCGTGTTCGAAATGTTCGACAGCCCTCTTTTTTCCGCTTCCCGGACCCATTCTTCACCATACCCGTTGCCTTCAAACAAGATGTTCCGCGACTCCATAATAAATCGCCTGAGTGTGCGAAATATGGCCTCGTCCTTGTCCACACCCTGGTCCATGGCCTTATCCACCTGTTTTTTAAAGATTTTCAGGCTATCGGCCAGAATCGTATTCAGCACGATCAGCGAAGGGCCACAGTTGGCCGACGAACCCACCGCCCTGAATTCAAATTTATTTCCGGTAAAGGCCAGCGGAGAGGTCCTGTTCCTGTCGGTATTATCGATAATCAGCCGGGGGATCTTGCCAATGTTCAGCTTCAGCTCGGTTTTCTCATCGGGCGACATCTTCTTCTCTTTCACCATTTTTTCCAGATCATCGAGTATCCCGGTAAGCTGGCTGCCGATGAAAATGGATACGATGGCAGGCGGGGCCTCGTTGGCGCCCAGCCGGTGGTCGTTGCCCGCCGAAGCTATGACCGCCCTGAGCAGCTCGGCATGTTCATGCACCGCTTTAATAATGTTGACAAAGAAGGTCAGAAACAGCAGGTTGGTTTTGGGCGTATGACCAGGGCTCAATAAATTCTTTCCCGTGTTGGTGGCCAGGGAGTAATTGTTGTGTTTTCCACTGCCGTTGACCCCGGCAAAGGGTTTTTCATGGAAGAGGACCCTGAACCGGTGCTTCCTGGCAACACGGTCCATGATGCCCATCACCAACTGGTTGTGGTCAACGGCAATATTGGCTTCCTCATAAACGGGAGCCAGTTCATATTGATTGGGTGCAACCTCGTTGTGCCGGGTTTTTACGGGGATGCCCAGTTTCCATGCTTCCAGCTCAAACGCCTTCATAAAGGACGACACCCGCGACGGGATGGCACCAAAGTAATGGTCTTCCATTTGCTGTCCCTTTGCGGGGATATGCCCCAGCAGTGTCCTTCCAGTCATCACAAGATCCGGCCGCGCATGAAACAAGGCCTCATCCACCAGAAAATACTCCTGTTCCCACCCCAGGGTGGGAAATACCTGCTCAATGCTTTTGTCAAACATCTGGCATACCTCCACCGCCACTTTATCAAGAACGGAAATGCTTTTCAGCAGTGGCATCTTGAAATCGAGCGACTCTCCGGTATAAGCGATAAATATGGTGGGTATGCACAGGGTATTGTCCACGATGAACGCCGGAGAAGATGGATCCCATGCGGTATACCCACGGGCTTCGAAGGTGTTCCGCAGCCCCCCGCTGGGCAGGCTCGAAGCATCGGGCTCCTGCAGCACCAGTTGGGCCCCTCCGAACATTTCCATGGACTGGTTGTCCAGGGCAGGTGTAAAAAAAGCATCGTGTTTTTCTGCAGTGGCTCCGTTCAGGGGCATAAACCAATGGCAGTAGTGTGTGGCGCCTTTGCTTAAGGCCCATGATTTCATGGCGCTTGCAACCTGATCGGCAATTTTCCTGTCGATGGGTTCGGCCTTGTTTTTATGACCGGCAACGGCTTTAAAAACATCTTCGGGCAAATAATCCCTCATGACCCTGTCGCCAAACACGTCGGCTCCATATAATCCGGTTATCCTGCTCGGATAATCGGGCGCTTTTTGTGTGGTGTGGGCCAGGGCCTTATCCAGGGCAGAAAATCTCCGATTGCTCATATCTGAAGGTTTTGGTTTGAAGCCCCCAAGATATGGCAATTTTCAAGACCGTGCAATTTATTTTATTGTTTTTTTTATTATCCCCCCTTATTTTTTGCCATCCGAAAATTTTTTTATGCTTTTTTTTATATGCCCCCCTATTTTATACCTGTTGTGCATTATTTTTTTAAACAGCCGGAAGCTCCCGAAGGGACCGGAAGTTCCCGGACGCCCCGGCATGCGGCCCTACGCATCGGCGCTACCCCCCGGGGCGGAAAAATCCCTGGCGGTTTGGGCAAACGACCTCAATCGCTCCTCGACTTTGCGATTAATGGTTTTTTCAGGATACACTCCTTGTTCATCGCGCTCGCCGGCCGGCACCCCGGTAAGGATCTCAAGGCCCTCGTCAATATGTTTCACCGCGTAAATGTGGAATTTCCCCTGCTTCGAGGCTTCGACCACCTCCCTGCGCAGCATGAGCTGTGGCTTGTTCGCCTCGGGTATCAGCACCCCCTGTTCTCCGGTAAGTCCGCGCTGATCGCATACGTCAAAAAAACCTTCGATCTTCTGGTTGATCCCACCTACTGCCTGTACCTGACCATGCTGGTTGACCGAACCGGTGACAGCGATCCACTGCCGGATGGGCACCTGGGCCAGCGCCGACAGCAGGGCGTAAAGCTCGGCAGAGGAAGCGCTGTCGCCCTCTACCCCGGCATAACTCTGTTCGAATACCAGACTACCCATCATGGACAATGGCTGGTCAGGAAGGTAACGTCCGGCAATGAACCCACTGAGTATGAGCACACCCTTTGAGTGGATGGCCCCTCCGAGCTTAGCTTCCCGTTCAATATCAACAAGCCTTGAAGGGCCTACCCTTACGCGGGCGGTGATCCTGCTGGGCCTGCCGAACATCAGTTCGCCGATCTGCAAAACCGAAAGGGCGTTCACCTGTCCTTCCTGCGCTCCCCGGGTGTCGATGAGCAGTCGTCCCTTTTCCATTTCTTCCGTAATGCGGCCGCGTATGCGGTCGGCCCTGTAAATCCGGGCATCGATGGCTTTCCGCACATCCTCTTCCGAAACGGTATCCCGGCCATCCTCACTGGCCCAGTAATCCGCTTCTCTCAGCAGATCGGTCAGTTTACGCATCTGTACCGAGATCTTTCCGGCATCGCCCGAAAAACGCGACGCCTGTTCCACGACCCGGCCTACGGCATCCTTGTCAAAGGGGCGCAGCTTGTCGCGGCGAACAAGGGTGGCGACCCATCTGGCATAAAGAGATACGGATTCGGTTGTACGGTCGATGTCTTCTTCGAAATCAACAGCCACCTTAAAGAAATCGGCAAATTCGTTGTCGAGCTGGTACAGCAGGTAATAGATCAGCCTTTCCCCGATCAGGACCACCTTTACGTTCAGGGGGACGGGTTCGGGCTCGAGCGAAACGGTCGACATCATTTGGAGCGCCTGTCCAAGACTTTCTGTTTGCACTTCGCCGGCCTGAAGACAGCGCTTCAACCCTTCCCAGGCGTGGGGATGAGTGAGCACTTTAAACGCATCGAGGATCAGATAACCTCCGTTGGCCCTATGCAAGGCCCCTGGTTTGATCAGGGTGAAATCGGTGGTGAGGGCCCCCATCTGGGCAACATGCTCGATCCGCCCCACAAGATTCTGAAAAGCAGGGTCGTCTTCGTAAATAACCGGTGCCCCGCTGCCCTTGCTGTGATCGACCAGCACATTCACCTTATACCGGTGGAAGATGGCCTGGGTCGGATCGGGTTGCTGCATGCCAGGAATTACCATGGGTTGCTGTTGTCCGTCCTTTGTCTCATGAAACTGCTCGGCATGATCGATCAAATCGTTTTGTATGGCCTCAAGATGCTGAACTACCTCCGGCAGGTCCTCGTACTTTTTTTTCAGTTCTTCCATCATGGACGAAACGGTGGCCCTGATGACTTCACGGCTGAGCTCCCTGACCTTACGCTGCGCTTCGCGCTGCCATTTTGGTTGTTGCTGTATCGATTCACCAAATTTCTTTTGAAACTTGTTTATTTTTTTCTGAATCTCTTCACGCTCATCCTCCGACAGTTTGTTTATCTGTTCGGGCATAAGCACTTCCCCGTTTTTAATGGGCGCAAAAGCAATCCCAGCGGGTGTTTCGACAAGGGCTATGCCTTCTTTTTCCGCTTCTTCCTTCAGGTCCGAAATCACTTCCTGCTGCTTATTCTTGAATTCCTCCTCGATTTCCTGCCGCCGGTTCCGGAATTCATCGCTGTCGAAGGCAGAAGAGATGGCCCCACGCAGATCGCGAAGCAATTCATTGATGTCCTCGCTGAAGCCTTTAACCCGGCCCGCCGGAAACTCAAGATACAGGGGGCGGTGGGATTCTTCAAAATTATACACGTAACACCACCCCGAAGGGACCTCCTCGGCGGCAGCTTTTTTCTTAAGGTATGTTTTGATGGATGCATATTTCCCTGATCCGCTCGGCCCCATCGCATACAGGTTGAAACCCTTTTGACGGATAGAGAACCCGAACTTCATTGCCTGGTATGCCCTGTCCTGCCCCACCGAATCGGTGGTATCGTCGAGGTCGTCGGTTGTTTTGAAATCAAGGTCGCTGACCGGGAAGGGTACTAAGAGCTCTTCGTGCTTAATTTTCCATTGTTCCATGGGGTTTGGGTTTTTATGTGCAGGTTAAGAAGACATTCCGGGCTTTTCACGGGTACCTGATCCAACAAGTGATCTGAGGTCCGGCAGTTCACCCGAGTCTTTTCCCATAACCATTCCAAAACCGGCCCCGCCGGCTCTAAATCCCATGAGGTCCCACAGTGGCTGGTGCAGGCAGGATACAGGAAGAGCTTATGGCACAGCGGGGTTCAGGAAAAAGGGGGAACTGTTGCACATTTTCTACAAAGGGGGTGAGTTTTGCACAACAACAAAGGGGGTTGAGCCGATCCGGTTTCAGGGTATCAGATCGGTGTGTTTGTCAATTGTTTTGCAGAAGCCCGCAATTACCTTAATCGCACGTTCGGCATCTTTCAGGGAAACGATTTCGTTGGGGCTGTGCATGTACCTGAGCGGAACGCTCACAAGCCCGGTGGCCACCCCTCCTCTGGAAAGCTGTACGGCGTTGGCTTCGGTTCCCGTATTGCGGGGCGAAGCCTCGAGCTGGTAGCTGATACCGCCCTGTACGGCTGTATTTTTCAATATGGAGAGCACCCTGCTGTTGATGTTTGCCCCTACATGGAATACGCATCCTTCGCCCAGCTTGATGTCGCCGTGCTTGTTCTTGTCGATCGATGGATAGTCGCTTGCATGGGTAACGTCGACCGCAATGCCGATATCCGGTTTGATCGTGTAGGCGCTGGTCACCGCCCCCCTGAGCCCCACTTCTTCCTGCACTGAGGAAACCACATAGATGTGCGGAAGTTCGCGCACTCCGGCCAATTCCCTGAGCACGGACGACACGATGAACACCCCGATCCTGTCATCGAGCGACTTGGAAGCGATCAGGCCTGCCGGAAGTTCCGTAAGTGAAGGCATGAAGGTACCATAGTCGCCCACCGACACCATCTTTCTGGCCTCTCCGGCAGAGCCCGCGCCAATATCTATCCAGAGGTCCTCGAGTTTTACCGCCTTGTTCCGCTCGTCACGGTCCATCAGGTGGATCGGCTTTTTCCCGATAATGCCGTCCAATGCCCCGCCATTACCGTATACCCTGACGGCCAGCCCCGGCAGCAAAGCCGGGTCGACCCCGCCGATGCTGTCGAAGCGCACACAGCCATGGTCATCGATATGCCGCACCATAAAGCCTATTTCGTCTATATGGGCTGTGAGCATGATCTTTTTATCCAGGCTTCCCTTTTTGTATGCGATCACATTTCCATGCACATCTGTTCGTACATCATCACAAAAGTCCGAGGCAAAAGACCTGAACACCTTTTGCACTTCCTGCTCAAATCCCGAAGGGCCGGGGGCTTCAAGGAGTTTCTTCAGGTAATGGAAATCCTTTATCTGCATAAAACAGTGTTTTAAAATAAGTGGTTACCAATGCTGGGTTGTGCTCATTGCATGCGCACTTCATAAAGATACATGAAAAACCTGCACCATCGGCTTTTGTTTGCATCTCCACCCCGGCATTTCCCAACTCCGGATTCTGTTGATTTGCTATTTGTCCGGCTGTTCATTAACTTTGATCAACCCCTGCTCATATCCTAAAAAACAATACCATGGAACTACAGAAAGATAAAAGCCGCGAAAACAGGATCAGAAGGCAACTGGCAAGGCACGGGTTTTTGCTTCGCAAAAGCCGGAAACAAGTTTCGTCCAATAATTTCGGTGGCTACCTGATCAAAGAACAATCCACAGACTCTGTGCTGGCGGGAAAACGTTTTGATCTCCAACTGGCCGACGTAGAAAATTGGTTCAAGGAGTGGCAAAAAACAAAGGGCTGACCCCAGACACTGCAAACTGTTTCCCTGATTGGTGCCGGATCCGGCTGCAGAGGACAGATTACCTCCACTGACCCCAGATTTATGCTCACTCCGTTGTGGCCCAATCTGATTGGGCCTCATAAACTGCAAGGAAACGGATTATTGGTCAATGGCCGTTATTGATCATTTTGTGTCCGGTCGTGGACAATCGCGAAGGGGACTCAGGGGATCACTGCCTCATAATATCCTTACAACTTGATATTTGCATCCTGTGGCTCAGTTTATGATGTGCAAACAGCAGGATATCCTGCCGATGTCCGCCCTATGGTAAACCAATACAACCGAACGCATGCTCCGTCACTACCTGATCACCACCTGGAGAAACATGATGAAAGGGAAGCGTCATTCCCTGATGAACTTATTCGGGCTGGCCATCAGCATGACCGCCGTACTGCTCATTTCCCTCTACATCATCGGTGAGCTGTCGGCCGATCGTCAGCATAGCAAAGCGAACAGGATCTACCGTATAAGCTACCAGCAGTTGCAACCTTTCCCCATGCGGACAGCCCTCTCTTCGGCACCTCTCGGCCCGGCCATAACCGGGCGCTACCCCGGAATCCTTTCCTTTGTGCGCATGATGTACCCCAGCCAGTTCACGGGTAATTTCCTGGTGAACTTTATGGACAAAACAGTGTATGAAGACGGTGTGCTCTTTGCCGACACCAACTTTTTTGACTTTTTTGATTATGAATTTGTGTATGGCAACCCGGAACAAGCATTGGCAGGACCTGACAATATTGTACTGATTAAGGAAAAGGCGCGCCTGTTTTTCGGGGATGTCGACCCGGTCGGGCAAATCCTGCGGATTAACGGCACCCATCCCATGACGGTGAGCGCCGTGGTCAGGCCTCATAAAAACCTTACCCACCTGCGATTTCATTACCTTATCCCCTTTTACACCATCACCGATTTAATCGGGACGAGTTTCGGATCCCTCATCAGTTTCAGCACCCACAACGGCCACACCTACCTCATGGTGGAACGGAATTTTGACCTGGACGCCTTTATTGAGGCACATCTCGAAGACATTGTACGCCGTTACCTGGCCAGGGATCCCGATGCAGAGAACCCGCTCGACATGATCCGTCTGGATTTCACCCCCCTCAGAGAGATCTATTTCGACAACAATGCCCTGGGCGATCTTCCGAATCCGGATCCGGTCCCAAATAAAGGCAACAAGAACCAACTGCTGGTATTTGGCCTGCTGGCGGTATTTCTGTCGGTTATTGCGGTAATCAACTATACCAATATGTCCATTGCCCGTTCCACCAAGCGGTCTAAAGAAGTGGGCGTACGAAAAGTCCTGGGGACATCTCCAAAACAATTGTTCGGGCAATACATCGGAGAGGCCGGATTGTTTGTCCTTCTTGCGCTCTTCATGGCGCTGCTCCTTTCCGAAATCCTTATTCCCCGATTTAACTCCCTCATGAACAAGTCCCTTTCCCTGACCGTACTGCTCGAACCGGGTAAGATGCTGTTGCTTGCCGGCTTCGTTCTGATCATGAGTTTGATCTCGGGAAGCTATCCGGCCGTGTATATGGCGCGCATCCGTCCGGCAGATGCCCTGAAGGGACAGTTTAAAATTAAGGGAAAAACACTGGGGATTAAAAGCATACTGTTCTCCTTTCAGTTTTTTGTGTCGGTATTCATGATCGTATGCACCCTGCTGGTGTACCAGCAGTACAGATATATGGAGCAAAAGGACATGGGCTTTGCCTCCGGGAACCGGATCAGTTTCATGCTTCCCGACGCCGGACAGATCACCCCTGAATGGGTCGCATCGTTTAAGACCAGCCTGCTTCAACACGTTGACATTCAATCGGTGAGTAGTGCCCGGCGCAACCCCCTACCCGGAAGGATGATTGAGACCTGGTCGTTCCCGGTCGAAAAGGAACACGGCAAAGAGGAGGCCATGCTCCGCATTGGCCATATCGACACACATTTTCTGGAACTGTTCAATATCCCGGTGGTGTCGGGTCGTTCCTTCTCCACCGATTACCCAAGCGACTTCCAAAATGGGGTATTGTTGAATGAAACCGCCGTCAGGGATTTTGGCTGGAAAAACCCGGTGGGCATGTCGATCCAGCGTTACGACGATACATACCGGGTATTGGGCGTAGTAAAAGACTTTCACTTATTTTCCCTGCACCAGCCCATTGAACCCATGATGCTGCTGGCTACAAACAGCGGACGCGAGGTGAACGTACTGCTCACCGAAGACCGGGTAAGTACCGGTCTGCAGGCCATACAGGAGACCTGGAAGGACTTCCTCCCGGAGTACCCCCTCGACTATAGCTTCATCGAAACCCAATTGGCGGCGACCCTGAGCGAGGAAAGAAAAACTGCGGGATTGCTTTCGGTGATGGCCGTCTTTGCCATCTTTATCAGCCTGGCGGGCCTTTTCGGAATATCGGCATTTGCAGCCGGGCAGCACACACGCGAAATTGCCATCAGAAAAACCTACGGCGCCAGCTTATTGAATATCGTGGAGGTGTTGTCTCGGGGCGTGGGTCGCCTGCTGGGTATATCGCTGATTTTGGCGATACCCGTTTCTTACCTTTACATGAGCCGTTGGCTGGAGGGGTTTTCGTACCGGATCGCACTCACTCCCTGGCCCTTTCTTGCAGCAGCAGGGTCAGCGGCCCTGATCGCCTTTTTAACGCTCTGGTTCCATGCAGCAAAAACGGCAGCCGGAAATCCGGTGGACCAACTCAGGGGGGAGTGAACTTCATTGCCCCATCGGCTCTTCTGAACACCCCTTCCTGCCGGCAGGCGTTCGCGTCCACATCCTGCGGGACATCCCGGACTGTATCACATCAGGCCGGCTGGCCTATGGAAAAGCTTTTGAGTGAATTCAGATAATCGTCCGGCACCCTGAGCCCCAGTCCTGGACCTTCCGGCAGGGTCACCAATCCATGCTCATGATAGCTGATCCCTCCTTCTACCGGATCAAATGCAAGCATCAGCGGAGAATCAAAATCAAAATACCGGATCTGATCGCTGACACAGGCCAGATGGGCGCATGCCGTAAATGCGATCTTCGACTCGACAAAGCCACCGATCTGCATGGGCATCCCGTGTTGCTCTGCCAGCTTAATGATCTTCAGCGCCTTGAATATGCCGCTCGACTTGCCCATTTTCAGGTTGAACATATCACAGGCCTGAAGCCCGATCAGGCGTTGCGCATCGTGGTGATCCGAACACGACTCATCAGCCATGACCGGAACAGGGCTGGACTGCCTGACCTTTGGCAGGCTCATAAAATCCCAGCGGGGGATGGGTTCTTCACAATACTGGATCTGATAGGGATAAATGCCCTGCAGGGTTTCAATGGCCTCCCCGACAGACCAGCCCTGGTTGGCATCTACCCTGATGGCAATATCCGGACCAATGCTTTGCCTGATCGCGCGGATGCGTTCCACATCGGTTTTCCCCGAATCACCCAGTTTGACTTTCACGATCCGAAAGCCCCTTTCAACAAGCTCCAGGGCATCAGCGGCCATTTGCCCCGGATCGCCCATGCTTACCGTATAATCGGTAATGATCTCCCTGGCATTGCTGCCGCCCAGGTATTTATAGAGCGGCTGTCCGGCAGCCCTTGATGCCAGGTCGTACAAGGCAATGTCGAAGGCGCTTTTGATGCCGGTGTTTCCATAGATCATCCGGTCCATAACCCCCATGCAGTCTTCCATATTGGCCGGATCGCGGCCGATAAGGTGGGGGGCAAGGTAGCGGGCCACTTCAAAGGCGCTCTCCATGGTTTCGCCGTTAATGGTCATAAACGGACTGCATTCACCATAACCGCTGAGCTGGTTGTCGGTGGATATTTTTACAAGAATGTTCCTGGCGTGGTCAAACCGGCCCAAAGAGATGACAAATGCCTTTTTCAGCGGAACAGGCAATTGGTACACTGATATCCCGGTAATGCGCATAGTAAGGGTATTTAATTATACTGCACACGAATATATGATTTATTTTAACGTACCTGCAGTGTACGGGAATAAAACCGGGGCCGCTACAGGCCCCGGTTTGAAATAATGCTGCGGCATCCGTTCGGCGCACCAGTAAATATCCGTCGGTTTCATGGCTTAACCACTTTTTTCCTCATCTGCCGGCAGTTCATAGATCAGCTTCATATCCGGCTTCTCAGTGCAATAATAATGCACCCATACATAAGCGTGTTGAAATATCGCCACGCTCAAAGCTGCCTGAGAACCGGTGAATAATGCGATCGACCACAATAAGAAAAATGCGAACGCATACATGGCGTTGCTGTTGTACTTAAAGGCACCCTGACGCACCAGGGGCATCTGCCTGTACGCAGTTCGAAAATGGTCTCCGCCGATGGCCCTGCGTATGCCAAAATACCTGATGGTGGACCAAAAGGTATATATGGCCGGGAGGATTAATAAAAGGGCGAGTCCTGCAGCCAGTGTTTGGGGAAGTTCAAGTGTGGTCCGGGTTGCCTTTGCCAATCCAAATACCAGAACCGGCCTTGCAGCAAGAAACGGGATAAAAAGCACACTCCACACAAACAAATCAGCGCCCCCGAATATCCTGGTGAATACAGCCCACCCTAGCTGCAAACGAAAGACAATCCATACGATCAGCTGATGAAGGACGGGCACTCCTGTGGCCAACCAAAACCAGGCAGCGTCGGTGATCCCGAGCCAGGATCCCTCGTTCATTGCCGGGGCGGCAAAGGTCCAGCTTACAGGCACCAGGATCAGCAGTGCGGACAAATGCCAGATCTGCCGGTGAAAAAAATACCTCCACGAACGCGCGCTCAAATACCACAGACGCTGTTTGCCCGTATTCATCGAGCAGTGATTTGATTGGTGTATTCCGATAAAACAAACACAATGGATTTAAGAGGCGGCCAGGCCTTGGGTTGCGCAATAGCTGTTCAGACCTGCCGCATAAGCGAACGCAGGGGCTCTGAAAAACAATCTGTCCGCGTACCGGCGGGGCAATGAAGCGGGTCATCCATATCCTGGGGATGACCTGCCCGGATGCACAGCGCGCCCGGGGATTAGGAACGCCCCATGGTCTGTAAAGCAAGAAGGCCGGGACCCCATACTAATCCCTGGCAAGCGCCCAGATCACAATACCGGCAACGGTGATCAGGCCGCCCAGGAATACAATGGCATTGAGGTTCTTCTGAACGTTCTTTGCTTTTTTCAACTGGGCAGAACCCAGACCTTTTTCCTCAATAAAGCTTTCAAGCTTTTTCATGCGTTCTTCGTATTCTTCCCTGAAATCCATACTGTTGGGTTTTAAGTGATACAACATCATTAAACTTCCGGAACCGGAAGTTTTTTTGAAACCATTCCTTGTATGAAGATAAGGATTTGATGGCAAAATCGCAAGCCCGGACGGGAGGTTATGGCCGTTTTGTATGCTCGTTACGGCCAAAAACCTAAAAACTCAGGGTAAAACGGGTGTAGAAATCGAAGATCTGCCTCCTCTGCTTCGCATCCGTTGGCCTGTATTGTTCGCCCCTGCGCCGGAAGCGGAATTCGTAATGGATCCATGAAGCAATTGTATAGCGATACCTCATTTCCGCCATGGTGACATTGGGGGCAAAACTTGACGAGATCATCCAATGCGGGTCGGTCTGTCCATAAAGTATACCCACCCTGTGGCGCTGAAAAAAATGATTGACATAAGCGGAAACCTGCCATGAAACAGCCGACTTCCCGGGCAGTAGCCGGTCATCTGTGATCTGCAGCCCGGCATCTGCCGGTCTCGGGGCCACAGGGATATAACCCAGCTCTCCTCCAATGAGGTATTCCTCACCTCCCATACTGAATGAAGGTCTGTACATCCATCGGGTGGAGAATGCCGCATGATTTCTCAGTTCGCCGTCGCGGTAAAAACTCCGGGGGGTGATCGAGACACTGGCCTCACGCTGTGCCCACCTGCCCCCTGTGTTGCGGTGCTGGATATTGGCGTAAGCGGAAACCCTTGCTGCCGCCGATTCGTCGAACCGGATGGGATACCGGGCTGCATGTGAGCTTCCCGAAGGGCTGTTGTGGCTGCCAATCAGATGCAGCCGCCAAGTGCCTGTCGCATCCCATTCCAGCCATACGCCATCGGTGTGGGCGATGGAGAGATTGGCGGCATAATAGCGGTCAACGCCTTTGGGGATAAAGCCCGACAACGGAAAACGTCCCTGGAAGCGTCCAAAAGTCAGTTTCAGTCCGGGCCTGCCATGCCACCTGATAAAAAGTTCATCCACCGTGGCTGTTCCGGCCGGATAACTGCCGCTGCCAGCCGTATAGCCCCTGAACAGGAAGTTCATTTCTTCCTGGTTTGTTGACAGCCGGGTTGCGGCACGGATGCGGAACAACAGCTTATTCCCGGGCTGATAACCGATCCCGAACCTGGCCCTGAGGTTCATCGAATGATCCGTATGCTGCGACCCGTCGCGATCGGTGGTGTTTACATAGTAATATACAGGCCGGATGTAGATATGGTAATCAAAGGGTTCTGACGAAGGGGCAGAGGCCTGAACGGCATACGCCGACCGTAATGCAATCAGCAACACAAAAATGGATTTTCTGAACATAAGCCGGGCTTAGTTTATTCATTGCATGCAGTGACCGAAGCGGCAGTATTGGACGCCCTGCCCAAACAACCCTCATAAAGATGAACATGAAAAGCGTTGGCCCGGTTCATGGCAGGGTGAATTATTCATGCGGCGCATGGATCCGGTCATCAATTGCCGCAAACAACCAAACAGTGATTTCCTGTGTCCGAAATGTCATTATCTTTGATTGATCGGATGTAAGCTAACCCAGATGCTTTCGAAAAAAGCCCAATACGCCATTTATGCCCTGGTCAACCTGGCCCGCAAGTACAATGAGGGTCCTGTACAAATAAAAACCATTGCAGAAGAAGAGCATATCCCACGTAAATTCCTGGAAGCCATACTCATTGAACTTAAAAACCTGGGTTTTGTCAACAGCAAAAAAGGAAAGGGAGGCGGATATTATCTCATCAATCATCCGGAAGACATCAACCTGCTGACCATTACCAGGAACTTCAATGGCCCCCTGGGCCTGATCCCCTGCGCATGCGTGGTTTCCTACGAGCGCTGCGAACGTTGCACAGATGAAGATGCCTGTTCCATCAAAATGATGTTCCGCGAATTAAGGGACACCACAGCTGATTACCTTGAAGGTATTAATCTGGCAAATTTATTGGAGGACAATTACTTTCTGAACAATAACCCATAAGGGCTAGCATCTTCCAGGTGTCTGGTTTTCAACAACTAACAAAATTTTCACTTTTTATTTCTATCCGGTCTGGTTTTTCAGAAATAAGTTATATATTTAATCAAAATAGTCTACTATTCCTATAGACTATATAGATTTATAAATATAACCATGAAAGCAAGACCTCCTCTTTACCTCATGTTCATGCTCTTCAGTGTTACATTGTTCCCTTCCTGCGGGCAGGAAAAAGGTTCAGGGTACGATGATGAAGGCAATTTATACGGACGCATCAGCATTTCTGGCGCCTGGGCAATGTACCCCCTTGCGGTACTCTGGGCCGAAGAGTTTCGCAAGGAGCATCCCAGGGTGCGGATTGACATTTCGGCAGGCGGGGCCGGCAAGGGAATGGCCGACGCCCTTGGAAATATGGTGGATATTGCCATGGTCTCAAGAGCCGTCACACAGGTTGAAACGGACCGCGGAGCCTGGTACATAGGGGTAGCCAAAGATGCCGTTCTGCCCACATTCAGTGCAGACAACCCATACAGGGAAGACATTTTGCGAAAAGGTCTTACACGGCAGCAATTCCAGGAATTATTCCTGGGCGAAGGCCGAAAAACCTGGGAAAGCATCCTCGGTAAAACCGGAAATACGCCCATTAATCTGTATACCCGCTCAGACGCTTGCGGTGCTGCAGAAACATGGGCACACTATCTGGGCAAAAACCAGGAAGATCTGAGAGGCATCGGGGTATTCGGGGATCCGGGCATTGCCGATGTGGTCAGAAATGACCGCTTGGGCATGGGCTATAACAACATCGCTTTTGCATACGACATCAGAACACGCAAAACCTTTCCCGGACTGGAAATCATCCCCATCGACATCAACGGCAACGGGAAAATTGATCCTGAAGAAGATTTTTACGGCAATCTTGATCAACTGGTAAAGGCCATATCTGAAGGGAATTATCCATCGCCCCCGGCCCGGGAGCTCTACTTTGTTTCAAAAGGGGTTCCAGAAAATATCGCGGCCATCGAGTTTCTTCGATGGATTCTTATTAAAGGGCAGGAGTTCGTGAATGAGGCAGGATATGTCTCCTTGCCGTATGAAGTCATTACAACCAGTTTAAGCGAATTACCCGGTCCTTTGCAGGGACCAATCCTTTGATAACGGCATATACCGATTGCTTCCATGGCTTTGTGCAATTACTACAGGAAGCGTAAGCTAATGGACAACCTGGTTGGGTGGTGGATCAGGTTGATGGTGTTTCTTGTGGTTGCGCTGCCGCTGTTCATCACAGCCAGCCTGCTGAGCAAGTCATGGCTGATACTTGGACACATCAGTCTGCCTGAGCTGTTGTTTTCTTCAGTCTGGCGGCCGCTGGCCGGCGAATTCGGATTCTGGCCTTTCATCATCAGCTCTTTGTGGGTTACGTTCATCGGACTGTCGCTTACAGCGCCGGTCTGCCTTTTATCGGCCATCTTCCTTACGTATTACGGTTCACGGCGACTGTTGGGGTTCATGCAGCCAATAATTGATATCCTCGCCGGGATTCCTTCGGTTATTTATGGAGTTTGGGGTATTCTGGTCATTGTGCCTGCAGTGGGCAAATACCTCGCTCCGATGCTCGGATATGAAAGTCCGGGGTTTAGCATTATGGCCGGTGGAATTGTATTGTCTGTCATGCTCATCCCCTTTGTTTTAAACATTCTCATTGAAATATTCAGAACTGTCCAACATGATCTGTTGGATGCGTCTCTTTCGCTGGGGGCATCAAAATGGCAAACCATAAAACATGTAGTGCTGCGCAAATCATTTGCAGGGATGATTTCTGCATTCGGATTGGGTTTGTCTCGTGCATTCGGCGAAACCATTGCCGTTTTGATGGTGGTGGGCAATGTTGTGGGTGTGCCCGAAAACCTCTTCCAACCCGGATATCCCCTGCCAGCATTGATTGCCAACAATTACGGCGAAATGCTGTCCATTCCAATGTTTGATTCGGCCCTGATGTTCGCAGCACTGCTGCTTATGGTGGTGGTGGTGGTGTTCAATATGATCTCGCGCAGAACAATTATTTACCTCGAAAGCAGGCAATAAAACAGGATAAAAACATGTGGTGGCGCAAACTTGAAGAAAAGATCGTTTATTTCATGATGCTGATCAGCGTGGCTTCATTGGTGGCGCTTCTCCTTGCTGTGCTGCTGAGCATTTTTATTAAGGGTGTTCCTTATATAAGCTGGGAAATGATAAGCCAAACCCCCAGGGGCGGATATTATTTCGGAAGAGAAGGGGGTGTGCTCAACGCCATAGTCGGGTCACTCTATCTTTCAACGGGAGCAGTGCTGTTGTCCCTTGCCTTCAGCCTGCCTTTATCCCTGGCCATGAACATTCATTTGCGCACCCGGCGAAAAACAGTGAACAGAATACGCTTTGTCCTGGATATCCTTTGGGGCATACCATCCATCGTATATGGTGCCTTCGGGTTTACGCTGATGATCTACCTGGGCATTCAGGCAAGTCTGCTGGCAGGGATCATCACGGTTGGCATCTTCATTATGCCCATTATGGTGAGGGGCATGGACGAGGTCATGAAAAACGTACCGGTTCATCTGATCGAATCGGCATTCTCCGTGGGAAGCACCAGAATGGAAGTCGCTTTTCGGGTAATGCTGCGGCAGACCATTCCAGGGATTGTAACTGCCATATTGCTGGCTTTTGGAAGAGGTATCGGTGATGTTGCATCGGTCCTGTTTACTACCGGGTATACGGATAACCTGCCAACATCAATTACCCAGCAAACAGCCACACTCCCCCTGGCAGTTTTCTTTCAACTGGGATCGCCCATACCCGAGGTACAAAACCGGGCCTACGCCTCAGCCCTCATCCTCACTGTTATCATCCTTATCATCAGCATATCAGTAAGGATGATAAGCAAAAAATACCACAAAATCATTTGATTATACCGCACACTTCATGGCCATGGAAACAACGAAATTATCCATACAAAACCTGAACCTGTGGTTCGGAAAACAGAAGATCCTGAACAATATCAACATTGACATACCAGAGAATAAAGTCACTGTGATTCTGGGGCCTTCGGGTTGCGGTAAAACCACCCTGATGAAAACCATGAACCGCCTTGTCGACCTGCAGGGGGGTGCCAGAACTAGCGGTAAGATCATCCTTGACGGGGAAGACATACTCAACACCAGGCGCGACATTGCGCTGGTAAGGCAAAAAATGGGGTTGCTGTCGCAAAGACCCACCCCCCTGCCCATGAGCATATTTAACAATGTGGCCTATGGGCTCAGGCTGAAAGGGATCAGGGGCAGGAAGAAGCTTACCCCGCTTGTGGAAAAGCACCTCATTGAAGCCAATTTGTGGGACGAGGTCAGGGACCGTCTCCACGATCCTGCGTCCAGGCTCAGTATAGGCCAGCAACAACGGCTTTGCCTGGCCAGGGGGCTGGCTGTGGATCCTGAAATTATTCTGGCTGACGAACCGACCTCTGCCCTGGATCCGATCTCAGCATCCGTGATTGAAAACCAGTTCTTCAAGCTTAAGGAAAACTATACCATTTTGCTGGTGACCCATATAATGCGCCAGGCCAGGCGTATCGCCGACAAGGTTGTATTCATGTATCTGGGCGATGTGATCGAACAGGCAGATGTG
>SL_3KL_010_SEDDRAFT_10001308_pt1 | contig 22449 bp, 16 predicted proteins | sample SodLakKL_010_SED_2_FD_10381 | JGI IMG/M metagenome (IMG submission 10381) | reverse complement strand
GATCGGGCGAAGCGAGGGGGCCCTCCTCCGCTTCCCGGTGCAGGGATCGGAGGGGGAAGCCGGAGCCCCTGAGCCCCTGGAGGTCTTCACCACCCGCCCGGACACGGTCTTCGGCGCCACCTACATGGTGCTGGCGCCGGAGCATCCCCTGGTGGATATCCTCACCACCCCGGAGCAGCAGGCCGTGGTGGCCTCCTACCGGGAGCAGGTGGCCCGCCTGGACCTGGTGGCCCGGAAGAAGACGGACAAGACCAAGACCGGCGTCTTCACCGGCGGCTACTGCCGGAACCCCGCCACCGGCGAGCCGGTCCCGGTCTGGATCGCCGACTACGTCCTCATGGAATACGGCACCGGCGCCATCATGGCGGTGCCGGGGCACGACGAGCGGGACTTCGAGTTCGCCACCGAGTTCGGGCTTCCCATTCCCCGGGTGGTGGCCGGCCCGGACGAGGGCGCCGAAACCCCCCTCACCGAGGCCTACACCGGCCCGGGGCGCATGGTGAACTCCGGAGAGTTCGACGGGATGTCGGCGGAGGAGGCCATCCCGGCCATCACCGCCTGGTTGGCGGAGCAGAAAACGGACGGCCTCCCCCTGGCCGAGGCCCGGATCAACTACCGGCTCCACGACTGGTGCATCTCCCGGCAGCGGTACTGGGGTCCCCCCATCCCCATCATCCACTGCGAGATGTGCGGGGCCGTCCCCGTCCCCGAGGAGGAGCTCCCCGTCGTCCTTCCCCGGGTGGAGGACTTCAAGCCCGACGACACGGGGGTGAGCCCCATGGCCCGGGTCCGGGAGTGGTACGAGACCGAGTGTCCCGAGTGCGGCTCTCCCGCCCGCCGGGAGACCGATGTCTCCGACACCTTCCTGGATTCGGCCTGGTACTTCCTCCGCTACCCCTCCACCGACCTGGACGACCGGGCCTTCGACCCCGAGATCACCCGGGCCTGGCTCCCGGTGGACTGCTACATCGGGGGTAACGAGCACGCGGTGCTCCACCTCCTGTATTCCCGCTTCATCACCATGGCGCTCAAGGACCTGGGCCACCTGGACTTCGAGGAGCCCTTCACCCGCTTCCGGGCCCACGGCCTCATCGTCCGGGAAGGGGCGAAGATGTCCAAGTCGAAGGGGAACGTGGTGGTTCCGGACCCCATCATCGAGGAGTACGGCGCCGACACCTTCCGCCTCTACCTCATGTTCCTGGGCCCCTTCGAGGAGGGAGGCGACTACCGGGACGCGGGAATCCAGGGGCCCTTCGGATTCCTGAAGCGCCTCTGGGAGACGGTGGTCCCCGTGGAGGACCTCCTGGACGGAATGCCGGATCCGGAGGTGGAGCGAAAGCTCCATCAGACCATCGAGCAGATCACCCGCCAGATGCCGGAACTGGGCTACAACACCTCCATCGCCGCCATGATGGAATACCTGAACATGGTGCGGGCCGGAGGACGCCAGGCCGCCCGAGGCGAAGTGGAGCCCCTGGTGGTGCTGATCGCCCCCTTCTGCCCCCATCTCGCCGAGGAGCTCTGGAGCCGGCTGGGCCATGAGGGGAGTGTCTTCGACGGCGCCCCCTGGCCCACCTTCGATCCAGAGAAGCTCGTCCAGGACACGGTGACCCTGGCGGTGCAGGTCAACGGGAAGGTCCGGGGGACCCTGGAACTCCCGGCCGGCGCCGACCAGGAGGCGGCCCTGGCCCAGGCGAAGGCCGAGCCCAACGTGGCCCGGCACCTGGAGGGCGTGGAGATCCGCCGGGTCATCCATGTCCCGGATCGCCTCCTGAACCTGGTGGTGGGGTGAACCCCCATCCGTTTCGCAGCCACTCCCGACCCCAACGACTCCGGCCCCATGTCCATGAGCCAATCCCCGAGCCCCCTGGTCACGAGCCCTCTGGAGCTCCCGGACCCCGACACCCTGCGCCTGGCCATCGACGCCGTTCGTGTCCTCTCCATGGACGCGGTGCAGAAGGCCGATTCGGGGCACCCCGGTACGCCCATGGCCCTGGCCCCCGCCGGCTACCTCCTCTGGCGTCATCACCTTCGCCACAATCCGGCGAACCCCGATTGGCCGGATCGGGACCGGTTCGTCCTCTCGGTGGGACACGCCTCCATGCTCATCTACTCCCTTCTCCACCTCACCGGATACGACCTCCCGCTGGAGGAACTGAAGAACTTCCGCCAGTGGGGGAGCCGGACCGCGGGACACCCGGAGTTCCACGAGACGCCGGGGGTGGAGACCACCACCGGCCCCCTGGGGCAGGGAGTGGGGAACTCGGTGGGCATGGCGCTGGCGGAACGGTGGCTCGCCCACCGATTCAACCGGCCGGGGCACACGGTGGTGGACCACTTCACCTGGGCCTTCTGCTCCGACGGGGACCTGATGGAGGGGATCTCCCACGAGGCGGCGGAGATCGCCGGCCACCAGCGGTTGGGGAAGCTCGTCTGGATCTTCGATGACAACGAGATCACCATCGAGGGCTCCACCGACCTGGCCTCCTCCACGGATCAGCTCCGTCGCTTCGAGAGCTACGGGTGGCACGTCCAACGGGTGGAGGACGGGAATGACCTGGAGGCCCTGGACCGGGCCATCCGGGCGGCCCGGGAGGAGACGGGGCGACCGTCCCTCATCGCCCTTCGCACCATCATCGCCTGGGGAAGCCCGGGGAAGGCCGGAACCGCCGACGCCCACGGCGCCCCCCTGGGGGAGGAGGAGATCCGTCTCACCAAGGAGAACCTGGGCTACCCCAGCCAGGAGCCCTTCTGGGTGGCGGACGAGGCCCGGGGGGAGTGGGAGAAGGCCCTGCCCCGGGGCGCGGCTCTCCAGGCGGGATGGGAGGAGCGGATGGAGGCCTATGGCGCCGCCCATCCCCAGGACGCCGCCGAGCTGGAGTCCTTCCTTTCCGGCGAGCTGCCCGATGGGTGGGAGTCGGCCATCCAGGAGTCCATTCAGGGCTTCCGGGCCGCCGGGAAGGCCCAGGCCACCCGGGGCTCCTCGGGAAAGGTGATCCAGCCCCTGGCGGAACGGATCCCGAACCTCCTGGGGGGCTCCGCGGACCTGGCTCCCTCCAACAAGACCGAGATCGATGACGCCGATTCCCTCCTCCCCGGCACACCGGGGGGTCGGAACCTCCACTTCGGGGTCCGGGAGCACGCCATGGGCTCCATCCTGAACGGGATGGCCCTCCACGGCGGCGTCCGGGTCTACGGGGGCACCTTCCTCATCTTTTCCGACTACATGCGGCCGGCCATCCGACTGGCGGCCCTCATGGGGCTCCCCGTCACCTACGTCTTCACCCATGATTCCATCGGACTGGGCGAGGACGGACCCACCCATCAGCCTGTGGAGCAGCTCCTGGCCCTCCGGAGCATCCCGGGTCTCATGGATCTCCGACCGGCAGACGCCCTGGAGACCGCCCAGGCCTGGCAGATGGCGCTGGAGCGGACCGACGGCCCTGCCTTCCTCTCCCTGACGCGCCAGAACGTCCCCCTCCTGGACCGGCGTCGAACCGGGGACCCGGAAGGACTCCGCCGGGGCGGCTACATCTTCCGGGAGGCCTCGGGGGGGGAGCCCGAACTCATCCTCCTGGCCTCGGGCTCGGAGCTCCATCTGGCCGTGGAGGCCGCCGACGCCCTCGAAGAAGACGGGGCGAAGGTGCGGGTGGTGAGCCTTCCCTCGTGGCATCTCTTCCAGGAGCAGGACCGGGACTATCGGGATCGGGTGCTCCCTCCCTCGGTGACGGCCCGGGTCTCGGTGGAGGCGGGGACCACCCTGGGATGGGACCGCTGGGTGGGGCTCCAGGGGCACGCCGTGGGGCTGGACCACTTCGGAGCCTCTGCGCCGGCCCCGGTCCTCTTCCGGGAGTTCGGGATCACCACCGAGGCGGTGCTGGCCCGGGCCAGGGAGTTCCTGGAGGGGGAAACGCCTTCTTAGCCGCGGCTTCCATGGACGGGGGGGGATCCTTGCCCCGTCGCGGCGTCCTCTACAGATTCCACCCTTTGCATTTTTGAGAAGCATCCAGTGCACCTTCCCCCGGAAGCACGGCTTCCGAGGACCCCGTTGACTGGAGAGGCGATGTCCCGGCGGCTTCCTGGAAACGATGCGGATGTGCCATCCCGAACCACCCGACTGCTCTCGGGCGGACGGGTGGGTTCCACCGTGGCCCTCTTCGTTCTCCTTTCCCTCTTCTGGCTTCTCCTCTCCGGCCGGATCGGTCTCCAGTACGCCATCTTCATGGTGAGTACCGTGGGTCTGGTGCTGTATATGAATCCGGAGCGGCCCTTCTCCCGCGCCGACCCTTCCCGGGACCGGGGGATCTCCGGCCTCCTCATGGGAGCCGTCTACCTCTTCCGCTATCTCGGCTGGCTCCTCTGGAACGTGGTCACCGCCAACGTGGACGTGGCCCGGAGGATCCTGGACCCGAGGCTCCCCATCCGCCCACAGCTTTTGGTCTTCCGGACCCAGCTCCAGGATGACGTGGCCCGGGTCCTGGTGGCGAACTCCATCACCCTGACGCCCGGCACCGTCACCATCGATCTGGACGGGGACAGCTACCTGGTCCACGCCATCCATCCCGAGACGGCGGACGCCGCCACCTCGGGAGCCCTCCAGAACGTGGTGGGACCCATCTTCGGGGAAGCTCCTGAACTCCCTCCCGAGGTCCACTGGGCCCTCTCCTATCGGGAACTGGTCCTGGACGGACAGGTCCGGGCTCCCCGCGGCTTCCCGGGGACGGAGGCCAACGGGGCCCACCCGGTGGACCCCGATACCGGAAAGGGGGAGGCGTCGTGATCGGTGCACTCCTGGCCCTGGCCATCTTCCTGACCCTCCTCGTCGGCGGAAACTTCATCCGGGTGGTGAGGGGACCATCCCTCTTCGACCGCCTCCTCGGGGTCGGCGCCATCGGAACCAACGCGGTGGTCCTCCTGGCCGTGATCGGCTTCATCTACGGCCGCCCCGACGGCTTCCTGGACCTGGCCATCACCTACGCCATCCTCAACTTCATCGGGGTCGTCGCCGTCGCCAAGTTCCTGGACCGGAAGCGGTTCGAGGACGTGGACAGTGACGCCGCCGGGGCCACGCTGGAGGAGGGAGCATGATCCAGACCGCGGTGGCCATCGTCTTCATGGCGGGGGGAGCGTTCTTTCTCATGGTGAGCACGGTGGGGCTCCTCCGACTCCCCGATTTCTTCACCCGGTCCCATGCCGTGGGGAAGTCGGAGACGCTGGGGTCCCTCCTGGTCCTCATCGGGCTGGCCATCCACAACGGGTGGGAGCTGGAGAGCGGAAAACTCTTCCTCATCGTTGTCCTGGTGGCGGTCACCAACCCTTCCGGCATCCACACCCTCACCCGCGCCGCCCTCCGGAAGGGGATGGAGATCTGGATCCACCCAGACGACCGGGCCGAGACCCCGGCTCCGCCGGCTGAGGAAACCTGGGACACCACGGAGATCCGCCCATGATCTGGCAGCTCGACTTCTGGCTCATGGTGGTCCTCATCGCCATGGCGGTGGTGGCCCTGGAGGTCCGGGATCTCCTGGCCGCGGTGGGCGTCCTCACCGGCTACAGCTTCCTCATGGCCCTCCTCTTCGCCGAGCTGGGCGCCCCCGACGTGGCGCTCACCGAAGCGGCCCTGGGGGCCGGACTCACCGGGGTCTTCCTCCTGGTGGCCCTGGCCGTCATCGACCGGAAATCGGAGGACTGATGCGACTCCTCGGACTCCTGATGGTGACCCTCCTGGCCGGCTTCACGGTCTGGGCCGCACAAGACCTTCCTGCGCGGGGGGATCCGGGGGCGCCGGCCTCCGTCAACCCGCAGGTCTCGGTCTATTACATCGAGAACGCGTATACCGACAGCGCCACTCCCAACATGGTGACGGCGGTGCTGGCGGACTATCGGGGGTTCGACACCTTCGGTGAGGCGGTGGTGGTGGTGACGGCGGCCCTCTCCTGTCTTCTCATCCTCCTCCGTCGTCGCGAGGACGAAGAAGGGGGAGGACTCTTCCCTCCCCCGACGGGTGGGGCCGGGAAGGATGGATCGGGAAGGGAGGGCATGGCATGACCAGCCGCTTCGACTCCCTCTTCCTGGAGGTGGTGGTCAAGGCCATGGTGCCCCTGATCCAGGTCTTCGCCTTCTATGTCATCACCCATGGGCACTACTCCCCAGGTGGGGGCTTCCAGGGCGGGGTGATGCTGGCGGCCTCCATCATCATCCTCCGGGTCACCTTTGGGGAGGAGTCCTACCACCGCTTTCCCCGGGAAGCAGGGATCGTGCTGGCAGGCGTGGGGGCTCTGGCCTTTGCCGTTCTGGGATTCGCCTCCGTGATCTTCGGGGGGAATTTCCTGGAATACCCCCTCGTGGTGCCGGGAGCCGATCCCGTGGTCCTCCGCTACTGGGGGATCTTCTTTGCGGAGGTCTTCATCGGCTTCCTGGTCTGGGGAGCGCTGGTAGCCATCTACGACGCCCTGGAGACGGGGGGAGTCGAATGACCGCGGATTTCCTGGTAGGCCATTATCCCTACGCCCTCATCGCCACCCTGTTGGCCATCGGGCTCTATGGGATGACCCTGAAGCGGAATCTCCTGAAGAAGGTCATCGGGATGACCATCTTCCAGACCTCCATCTACCTCCTCTTCATCCAGGGGGCCACGCAACAGGGGGCCACCATCCCGGTGCGCTCCGCCGAGCTGGGCACGGACGCGGCCCTCTACATCAACCCCCTCCCCCAGGTCATCGTCCTGACCGCCATCGTGGTCGGTGTCGCCATCACCGGGGTGGCCCTCTCCCTCCTCCTCGTCGTCTTTCGTCGATACGGCACCCTGGATGAGGACGAGATCCTCCGGCAGATGAGGCAGACGGCGTGAGCCAGGTCCCGGTTCTCATTCCGACACTCCTCCTCCTCGCCTCCCTCCTCAGCCTCCTGGTGGGGCTGAAGAGTCGGCGGGGTGCCCACCTCCTGGCCCTGGCGGGGATGGTGGGGGCCTTCTCCGCCTCCGTGGCGGGCCTCCGGTCGGTGGTCGCCACCGGGGAGCCGCTGCGGTACGCCATGGGGAACTGGCTCCCGCCCATCGGGATCGAGTTCGTCATGGANTCCCTGGCGGCCTACATGGTCACCCTCATCACCTTCGTGGGGCTGGCAGCGCTCATCTACGCCCCCCGCTCCCTGGCTCGGGAGACCCGGGGGAAGGAGGGAATGGCCTATCCCGCCATGGCGCTGGTGGTGGCAGGTCTCACCGGGATGTGCCTCACCGGGGACGTCTTCAACCTCTACGTCTTCCTGGAGATCTCGGCGCTGGCGGCCTACGCCCTCCTCTCCATCGGGGACCGGGGCGGTCCGGTGGCGGTCTTCCGCTACCTCATCATCGGAGCGGTGGGGGGCGGGTTCTACCTGTTGGGGGTGGCCTACCTCTACTTCTCCACCGGAACCCTGAACATGGCGGACCTGGCGGTGCGTCTCCCCGAACTGGTGGAGTCCCGGGCCATCATCGCCGCCGCCGCCCTCATGGTCATCGGGCTGGCCGTGAAGATGGCCCTCTTCCCGTTCCACTTCTGGCTCCCCGACGTCTACACCAGCTCCCCTTCCGCCGTGACGGTGCTCATCGCGCCCATCATGACGAAGGTTTCGGCCTACGCCATCATCCGCCTCTTCCTGGACGTCTTTCCGCCGGGATACTTCACCACCACCCTCCCCATCGCCACCACCATCGGATGGGTTTCGGCGGCGGGGATCCTCTATGGATCCATCCTGGCCATCGGGCAGCAGGACATCCGGCGGATGCTGGCCTACTCGTCGGTGGGGCAGCTTGGGTACATCGGCCTGGGGATCGGTCTGGCCAATCCCATCGGGATGATCGGAGGCCTCCTCCACATCCTGAACCACGCCCTCATGAAGGCCCTCCTCTTCATGGTGGCGGGGGCGGTGCGCCTGCAGCATGGCACCACCCGGATCCCTGAGTTCGTCGGCGTGGGGCGGGCCATGCCCTGGACCATGGTGGGGATGGTCATCGCGGTCCTGGCCATGGTGGGGATTCCCCCCACCGCCGGGTTCTTCTCCAAGTGGTACCTCTTCCTGGGAACCATCGAGGCGGGACGCTGGGTCTGGCTCCTGGTCCTGGTGGGCTCCACCCTCCTCTCGGCCGTCTACTTCTTCCGACTGGTGGAGATGATCTACCGGGATCCATCCCGGGATGATGCGGCGAAGGACTTCGAGCCCCGGAAACCGGGCGAGGCCCCCGCCTCCATGTTCATCCCCATCGCCCTCTTCTCCGCCGGGATCATCGTGGCCGGTCTCATGAACGTGGTCATCGTGAACGCGCTCCTGGAGCGGGTCGTGGCTCCGCTGGGAGGAGGCTGAGCATGCTGGATCTGATCCAGGGCTGGGAGCCCCTGTTGGCCATCCTGGTCTCCGCCGTGGGGGCCATCGCCATCGCCCTTACCGGGGAGAAGCGGCGGAATCTCAGGGATTCATGGACCATCCTGGCGGCGGTGACCAAGTTCGCCCTGGTGGCGTCCATGGTTCCCACCGTCCTGGCGGGAGGCCGGCCCGAGGTCCGGATCCTGGAGCTCTCCCCCGGGATCGAACTGGCGCTGCGCGTGGATCCCGCAGGACTCCTCTTCGCCCTCTCCGCCTCGTTCCTCTGGATCCTCACCTCCTTCTACGCCTTCGGATACATGCGGGGGGGGAACGAGACGAAGCAGACCCGCTTCTTCGCCATGCTGGCCATCTGTCTGTCGGCCACCATCGGGATCTGCTTCTCGGCGAACCTCCTCACCTTCGTCCTCTTCTACGAGGCCCTCTCCGTCGCCACCTACCCCCTGGTGATCCACGCCGGGTCGGAGAAGGCATACCGGATCGGGCGGCAGTACCTGGTCTACGCCATAACGGCGGGGATCGTCCTGGTGACGGGAACCGCCCTGGTCTACGGCGCCGCCGGAACCCTGGACTTCCAGGCTGGAGGATTCCTGGACGCGGGGATGGGGACGGGGATGCTCTGGACCATCTTCATCTGCTTCGCCATCGGCTTCGGGGTGAAGGCAGGGGTCATGCCCCTGCAGTCGTGGCTCCCCAACGCCATGATCGCCCCCACTCCCGTCTCCGCCCTCCTCCACGCCGTCGCGGTGGTGAAGGCGGGGGTCTTCGGTTTCGTCCGGCTGGTGGGCTACGTCTTTGGCCCTGGACTCATGGGCGACCTGGGGGCCGCCACCGTCCTGGCCGCCTTCGCCGGGGCCACCATCATCCTGGCCTCCCTCATCGCCTGGACCAAGGACGACCTGAAGGCCCGGCTGGCGTACTCCACGGTGGGGCACCTCTCCTACATCGTCCTGGGAGTGGCGCTCCTGGCACCCCAGGCCATGTTGGGCGCGGCGTTCCACATGGTGACCCACGCCGCCATGAAGATCACCCTCTTCTTCTGTGCCGGGGCCATCTACATCCATACCGGGAAGAAGAAGGTCAGCCAGTTGGACGGGATCGGGCGACAGATGCCCCTCACCATGGCTGCCTTCGGGGTGGGGGCCGTGGGACTCGCAGGGGTGCCCCTGGTCGGGGGATTCGTTTCCAAGTGGTACCTGGCGGCGGGAGCCGTGGATGCCGGAATGCTCATCTTCCTGGGCGTCCTCCTGGTGAGCGGTCTCCTCAACGCCGCCTACCTGGTCCCCATCGTGACGCGGGCCTTCCTCCGGACCTCTCCGGAGCACCCTCGACTCAATGAAGCCTCACCCCTCATGGTGGTGCCCATCGCCATCACCATGCTTCTCTCTCTCCTCCTGGGGATCTTCCCCGATGGCATCTTCCACTTCTTCTCCCTTGCGGAGGCCATCGTGGAAGGCGTCACAGGCGTGACCCTGGGCGGAGACGTCGGCTCCCTCACCCGTGGCATCGCGGGAGGCACTCCGTGACCCCGTCCTTCTGGCGTCTCCTCTTCGGACTGGCCCTCCTGGGCTCCCTCTCCTTCGAGATCATCGGAGAGAAGCGGCCCGTGGAGCATGTATGGGACTACCCCCTCTTCTTCGCCGTGGCCGGCGCCCTGGGGTGCCTCCTCCTCATCGTCCTGGCCAAGGGGGTGGTGAGTCCCTCCATCGATCGCCCCGAGGACTTCTATGGTGAAGAGGATGCGGAGGGCGACTGGAGCCGGGAGAGTCCCGCCGCCGCCGAAGAGGCCGGCAGGCCCTTTCCCCCAGCGGAGGAGGGCTGACCCATGTTCGGACTCCTTCCGCCGGGATTCATCCTCCTTCTGGGGGCCCTCGTCCTTCCCCTCCTTCCCCGGTCCGTGCGGCCGTGGGCTTTTCTGGTGCCCCCGATTCTGGCCATGGCCCAGCTCTGGAGCCTGGAGGTGGGGGACCAGCTCACCTGGTCCCTGGGCACCTATGAGCTGACGCTCCTCCAGGTGGACCGGCTGGCCAACGTCTTCGGCTGGATCTTCGCCCTGGTCTTCCTCATCTCGGGGATCTACGCCCTCCACGTACGGGACACGGGGCAGCAGGTCAGCGCCCTCCTCTACGCAGGGAGCGCCCTGGGGGTGGTCTACGCCGGCGACCTCTTCACCGTGTTCTTCTTCTGGGAGATCATGGCCTTCGCCTCGGCCTACCTGGTGTGGGCCCGGCGGACGAAGGAGGCCTACGCCTCGGCCATGCGGTACCTCTTCGTCCACCTCTTCGGCGGAAGCCTCCTCCTGGGGGGAATCTTCTGGCACATCGCCGAAACGGGCTCCATCCAGTTCACCCACATGGAGCCCACCCCGGCCACCTGGCTCATCCTCCTGGGGATGGGGCTGAATGCGGCCATGGTGCCCTTCCACGCCTGGATCTCCGACGCGTATCCCCGGGGGACGCTTACGGGAAGCGTCTTCCTCTCCGCCTTCACCACCAAGACGGCGGTGTACACCCTGGCCCGGGGCTTCCTGGGGTGGGAGATCCTGGTCTGGGCCGGCCTCCTCATGGCCATCTACGGGGTCATCTACGCCATCCTGGCCAATGACATCCGACGAGTCCTGGCCTACCACATCGTGAGCCAGGTGGGCTTCATGGTGGTGGGGCTGGGGGTGGGGACGGCCGACGCCCTGAACGGCGCCACCTCCCACGCCTACACCCACATCCTCTACAAGGGGCTTCTCTTCATGGCTGCCGGGGCGGTGATCTACGCCACCGGCCGGAGCAAGATGACGGACCTGGGGGGGATCTTCCGGAGGACGCCGTGGATCTTCGCGGCGTACATGGTGGCCGCCCTCTCCATCTCGTCGGCCCCCTTCTTCTCGGGCTTCATCTCCAAGCCCATGACCATCTCGGCGGCGGAGTACGCCAGTGCTTCCACCGTGGTGCTCCTCATGCACCTGGCCTCGGTGGGGACCTTCCTCTCCGTGGGGCTCAAGGTCCCGTACTTCACCTGGTTCGGGCGGAGCGACGACAATCTCGACGTCCTGGTGCGACCCATCCCCTGGAACATGTACGCCGCCATGGGGATCGGCGCCGGACTGAACATCTTCCTGGGGATCTATCCCGCGCCCCTCTACGCCATCCTCCCGGAGGCGGTGACCTTCGACCCGTATGAGCTGAAGAACCTGAAGAAGGGCTTCCAGCTCCTCCTCTTCACCGCCCTGGTCTTCTTCCTCCTGACGAAGATCCTGAAGCCCAAGGCGAAGATCCAGCTGGACCTTGATTTCCTCTACCGGACGGCGGCAAGGCCCGCCTGGAACTGGTTGGTGGTGCCGGTGGAGCGCTTCTTCGCCTGGTGGGAGGCCTTCGCCTGGAAGGCCGCGGCTGAGGTGGCCCGACTGGGTCGGGACCCGGTGGCGCTGGTGGCCCGGCGCGACCTCCGGCCCCTGGCTCCGGGGGAAACCGCATCCACCTCGCTTCGGATCAGCATGACCTGGATGATGCTGGTGGCCCTGGGATTCGTGGTGGCCTTCTTCATCGTGATCACGGTCTTCCGAGCCTAAGCGGCTTACCGATGGGGGGCTTGCCGATGGGGGGCGTGCCGATGGGAGCCACCCGGTGAGCTTCCATCGCTATCGCACCTTCATCCCCGACTGGGAGGCCTTCTCCCGGGCCCTCCTCCGTCCCGAACCGAGGACCTTCCGGGTCCGTCGGACCGACGCGGTCTCCGCGGACGAGTTGAGGGAGCGGCTGGAGGCCCAGGGCTTTGGCCTGACCCCATCCCCCCACCTACCCGGGGTCTTCCGGGTCGACCGGGAGCCCTTTCCCCTCTCCGAGACACTGGAGCATTGGCTGGGGCTCCTCTACATCCAGCAGGCCGCCACAGCCCTGGCTCCGCCCCTCCTGGCGCCCCGTCCCGGGGAGGGACTCCTGGACCTTTGCGCCGCCCCCGGAGGGAAGTCGGCGCACCTGGCGGACCTCATGGGGGACCGGGGACTCATCGTGGCGGTGGACTCTTCGGAACCCCGTCTCCGGGCCCTCTCGGGAAACCTTTCCAGGCTGACCCTGAGTTCGGTGGTGGCGGTGAAGTCCCGGGGAGAAAGCATTCCCACCGGCGCCGGCTTCCACCGTGTCCTGGTGGACGTCCCCTGCTCCGGGGAGGGGCGATCGCGACGGGGGGACCTACCCAGGGTGGCCTCTCCCGGGGACCTGAAGCGGCTCCCCCGGCTCCAGGAGGCGCTCCTCAGAAAAGCTGTGGAGGTGACGGTGCCCGGGGGACGGATCCTCTACGTCACCTGCACCCTTGCACCGGAAGAGAACGAGGCGGTGGTGGACCGGGTGCTTCGCGACGGCCCCGTTTCGCTGGTGCCCCTCGCCCCCGACGTCCCCCACGCCCCAGGGCTCACCCGGTTCCAGGACCTCCACTTCCTCCCGGAACTCGCCGGGGCCTGTCGGATCCATCCCCACCACCTGGATTCGGGGGGGCTCTTCCTGGCTCTCCTGGAGCGGGAAGGCGGCCCTCCGGTGGAGGAGGCCCTGGACCTCCCCGGCTGGACACCCCTGGACCCGTCCCCGCCCGAAGTCCTCGCCCCCTGGGCCCGGAACTCACCGGCGCTCCAGGGACGGGGCTGGGTGGAGCGGGGGGAGATGGTCCGGATGCTGGGGCTCCCCGCCTGGCCCCTCGAGGAGTGGCTCCGGGAGATGCCGGGGCTGCCGGTGATCCATACCGGCCTCCGAGCCGTCTCGAGGGAGAAGCGGGGGGGTCCGCGTCCTTCGGTGGATCTTCTCCGCTGGATCGGCGCCGATGCGCCTCCAGGAGCCTTCCCCTCCCTCTCCCTCTCCCGAGAGGAGTGGCTGGGATTGCTCTCGGGGCGGGAGCTCCGAAGGAGGGATGCTCCTGATGGCGCCGTGGCACTGGTGCTGGACGGTCAGGTCCTGGGAAGGGGAAGACTCCGGAAGGGAAGGGTTCTGGCGGAACTCTCCCCACCCCGGGCGGATTGGCTCCGACAGGTTCTGGCTCAATCGGGGCCCGGACCTCGAGACTGATCGGAGGGGCCCCGACCACCCCCGTGCTCCACCCCCGTCACACAGGCCACTCGCTCCAGACCCCTCGGGAACGTTTTCCCTGAGGCCGGGGTCGCATTTTCGGAAAGGGACCACGGTGGATTCCGGCGCTCGCTGGCACCGCTCCCCTTCGTGCCCATGCCCGCGCTGAGCCATGTCCTTTTTCAACGCCCCCTCTCCCGCCAGCCGCTCCACGGTCCATTCTCCCATCGGGGCGGCCGGAGCGATCAGGGCGGCCGCCCTGATGCTTCTGGCGGTGCTCTCCGCGTGCGACAGCGGGCCTTCGGCTCCCCAGGTGGACTCGGTCCGCGTCACCTCCCCGGAGGTGCAGGTCGCCATCAGCGGCTCCCTCCAGTACTCTGCCGAAGCCCTGGACCGGAACGGGGACCCGGTCCCTGGGCAGAGCTTCACCTGGACCTCCTCGGCTCCGGGCGTGGCCACCGTGGACGCCACGGGGCGGGTCACCGGTGTCTCCCAGGGAAACGCGGTGATCACGGCTGCGGTGGGCCCCGTGTCGGGGACCCGGCCCGTGGAGATCCTTCCGCCCCCGGTGGAAACGGTGGAGGTGTCCCCAACGGAATTCGAGATCCAGCGGGGGGAGGAACGCACCCTGGAGGTCACCCTCCGGGATGCCCAGGGAGAGATCATCCAGGGTCGGACCGTCACCTTCACCAGCTCCAACATCAGCGTGGCCTCGGTGACCTCCCAGGGCATGGTCCGAGGACTCGCCGCCGGGACCGCCACGATTCGGGTCCGGAGCGAGGGGAAGGAGGCCACGAGCCAGGTCACCGTCACGCCGGGGGCCGAGCCGATCATCAGCGCCATCACCCCCGGCGTGCTCCGGGAAGGGGACGACGCCATCCTGGAGGGAGAGCGGTTCTCCTCCGTCCCCGGTGAGAACGAGGTCCGGATCGGGGGAGAGCGGGCCTCGGTGCTGGAGGCCTCGGCCACCCGACTCCGGATCCGGGTTCCCACCCGAGCCTGTTACCCGGAGGGTCTCATCCCCGTCACCCTCTCGGTGTCGGGCGATGCCAGTGATCCCGTCCTCCATCCCTTCGAACCCCCGGAGACCCCGGCGCTGGCCGTGGGCGAATTCCGCCGACTCCGGGCGCCGGAGGATCTGTGCATCCGCTTTTCAGCCTCCAACTCCTCCGAGACCTACCTGGTGGGGCTCCAGTCGGTGACGGAGACGGCCTCTACCCGGAACGCCGCCGTGCTCCGGGGGCGAACCGCCCTCTCGGGCTCCGCCACCGTGGACGCGTTGGCCGATGGGGTCGTGTCCCCGACGGAGCGGGCCGCGCCTTCGGCAGAGGGCATGACCTTCCATGAGCTGGTGGGGCCGGGAGCTTCTGGTGGCACGGTTCGCCCGGAGGCGCCGGAACGTTGGCGGCGCCACCGGGGGACCGAAGCGCTGCTCCGCGGAATAGAGCGCCGGGTCATGGAGGATCAGCTCACCCCCACCGGACTCTCTCGAGCCGCCAGCCAACTCCGTACCCCCGGGCTGGCGGCGGCTGCCCCCGCTCAGGCAGTGTCCGCCAACGTCCGGCAGGGAGACACGGTTCGGGTGAAAGTCCCTGATGTCGGCTCCTCCAACTTCTGCCAGAATGGGATCGACGTCACCACGGTGGTGCGAAAGGTGGGAACCTCCTCGGTCTGGCTCGAGGACGTGGAGAACCCCGCAGCGGGGTTCTCCGATTCCCAGTTCCAGGTTCTGGCCACCGATTTCGACGACATCATCCTCCCGGAGATCAGCGGCTACTTCGGGGAACCCACCGACATCGACGGGAACGGTCGGATCGTCATCGTCATCTCCAAGGAGGTGAACCGGATCACCCCGGCCCTGGGGTTTGTGGTCACCAGCGACTTCTTCCCCGGCCAGTGTCCGGCCTCCAACGGCGGGGAGTTCTACTATGCCCGGGCCCCCGACCCCGCCGGGACCGTCATCGGGCCCGACGGGGAGGGCCGTCCCTACCCGGTGGAGGACGCCCTGGCCGACGCCCCGGTCCTCCTGGCCCACGAGACCACCCACATCATCCAGTTCGGTCGGCGGATCTTCCTGGAGAATGTGAATTTCCTCCAGACGGTCTGGGAGCTGGAGGGGCAGGCCACCCTGGCCGAGGAAATCACCGGGTTCCGGATGCTGGGGCTCGCCCCCCGAATGAACCTGGGATTCGACGTAGCCTTCAACGCTCCCCCGCAGGTTCCCGAGGACTGGTTCCTGACGGGCTTCGTGGACCTGGCGGTCTACTACGGCTTCCGGAGTGGGACGGAGCGGTCCACCGGGACTCCGGAGGGGTGCGGATGGCTGAGCCGGGATACGGCGGGAGCCTGCCGGATCATCCTCGGAGGGGAGCTCGAGGACTACAATCGACTTCCCTACGGCGTGTCGTGGTCCTTCCTCCGCTGGATCTCCGACCACTATCACGACCGGTTCCCCGGAGGGGAGCGGGAGCTCCACCGCCGGCTGGTGGAGAACCCCAACCGGGGCTTCCAGACCCTCCAAGAGGTGGTGGGGGAGCCCGTCCCCCCCATGCTGGCCCGGTGGGCGGCGAGTCTCTACGCGGACGGCCGCCTCCCGTCAGGCGTCGGCGATCCCCTCCTCCGCTTCCCCAGTTGGAACCTCCGGGAAATCGAGGAATCGCTGGTGGAGCCGGCCCGCCTCCGGGCCCGACCGGCAGGGTTCAACTCCTTCAACCTCCCCATGACGGTGGCCGCAGGTTCCAGCGCCTATGTCGTCATCAGCGGCGGATCCCGCCCGGCTCACAGTGTCCGGGCCCGCAGCGAGTCCGGTGGGTTGCTCCCCGACCACATGCAGCTCTGGATGGTGCGACTGCCATGAAGCCCCCCACTTCGAGAGCCTTCTCCGGCCCTTTGACCGGATAGGCACCCAACCCCACCGCCCCGGAGGTCCTGCATGCTCGACGACATCCAGATCGCCCAGGCCGCCCAACCCCGCCCCATCACCGAGATCGCCGAGCCCCTGGGATTGGGTCCGGGGGATCTGGAACCCTACGGGCGATGGAAGGCCAAGATCCCCCTGGAGGTCCTGAAGGAGCGGGCCGGGGGGAAGGGACGCCTGGTTCTCGTCACAGGGATCAACCCGACACCGGCAGGAGAGGGGAAGTCCACCGTCTCCGTGGGGCTGGCCGATGGTCTGAGGCGCCGGGACCACCGGGTCCTCCTCTGCATCCGGCAGCCCAGCCTGGGTCCGGTCTTCGGGATGAAGGGGGGAGCCACCGGGGGAGGCTACGCCCAGGTCATTCCCATGGAGGACATCAACCTCCACTTCACCGGGGATTTCCACGCCATCACCAGCGCCCACGCCCTCCTCTCGGCCATGCTGGACAATCATCTCCACCAGGGGAACCCGTCGGGGCTGGACCCCCGGCGGATCACCTGGAAGCGCGCCCTGGACATGAACGACCGGGCCCTGAGGAACATCGTGGTTGGGTTGGGCGGAGCCACCAGCGGCATCCCCCGGCAGGATGGCTTCCTCATCACCGCGGCCTCGGAGGTCATGGCCATCTTCGCCCTGGCGACCGACCAGGAAGACCTGGAGCGCCGCCTGGGGGCCATCATCGTGGGGTACACGCCCGACGGGACCCCCGTCCGGGGAGCCCAGATCAGGGCCCCGGGGGCCATGACCCTCCTCCTGAAGGACGCCCTGGCCCCGAACCTCGTCCAGACCCTGGAGGGGACCCCGGCCCTCATCCACGCCGGCCCCTTCGGGAACATCGCCCACGGGTGCAACTCCCTCATCGCCACCCAGGGAGCCCTGGGGCTGGCGGACCTGGTGGTCACCGAAGCGGGGTTCGGCGCCGACCTGGGCGCGGAGAAGTTCTTTGACATCAAGTCCCGGGCCGGGGACCTCCGCCCCGAGGTCGCCGTGGTGGTGGCCACCATCCGGGCGCTGAAGATGCACGGGGGGATGGCGCTGGGAGAGTTGGGTAGAGAGGACCTGCCCGCGCTCCGGAGCGGCTTCGCCAACCTGGCTCGGCACGTGGAGAACGTCCGGAAGTTCGGGGTCCCGCCGGTGGTGGCCATCAACCGATTCGCATCAGACACCCCGGCCGAGCTGGAAGCCCTCCGGGAGCTCTGTCGCGAGGTGGGGGTGCCGGTGGCCCTCACCGAGGTCCACGCCCGGGGAGGGGAGGGCGCCCTGGAACTGGCGGAGCTGGTCATGGAGGTCCTGGATGCCGGGGAGGCGGACTTCCGACCCCTCTATCCCCTGGACCTGCCCCTGGAGGAGAAGATGGAGACGGTGGCCCGGGAGATCTACGGGGCCGACGGGGTGGACTTCACCGCCGGGGCCCGAAAGGAGATGGAGGCGCTGGAGGAGATCGGCCTGGGCAACGTCCCGGTGTGCATGGCCAAGACCCAGTACTCCTTCTCCGACGACCCCGCCCTCCTGGGGGCCCCCTCGGGGTTCCGGGTGACGGTACGGCAGGTGACTCCCTCCGCCGGGGCTGGATTCGTGGTGGCCCACACCGGGGATATCCTCACCATGCCCGGCCTGGGGAAACGGCCGGCGGCAGAGGGGATGAAGGTGGCTGCGGACGGGACCATCACCGGACTCTTCTGATGGCCGGGCGGGTGAGGGTTGGGCGGGTCATGACCCGGCGCCGCCTCCGGTGCGGCTCCCTGGCGCTCCCAGCGGTGGTCCCTGTACTTCTTCAGCAGCCGTCTAGACCGCCTCCAGCTCCCCTGCCTTCCGGAGGTGGGTCTTCCGGGCCTTCCGGATCCGGCAGCTCACCACCTTGTACTCCGGGCAGAGGGCCTCGGTATCGGAGATGCTGGAGGTGATGGTGTTCACCATGATCTCCGGGAAGTGGAAGGTGGTGCTCATGACCCCGGGCCTCACCTCGTCGGTGATCCGGGCCTTGATGTCCACCTTCCCCCGGGGGCTCTCCACGCAGACCATGTCCCCGTTGCCGATCCCGTGGAGGACCGCGTCCTCCGGGTGGATCATGAGGATGTCCTCGGTGAGGATGTCGGCGTTCCGGGTGCGGCGGGTCATGGCGCCACAGTTGTAGTGCTCCAGCTCCCGGTTGGTGGTGATGATGTAGGGATAGTCCTTCTCGTGATCCCGGACCTCCGGGGACTGCTCCCAGGGGTTGAAGTGGAAGCGCCCCTTCCCCCGCTTGAACCCCTCGGCGTGGAGGATCTGCGTGTCGGTGCCGTCGGCGGCGACGGGCCACTGTTTCCCGTTCTTCCCCAGTCCCTCCCAGGTGACCCCCGCGAAGAAGGGGACGATCCGGCTGATCTCCTCCAGCACCAGGGCGGGATCGTAGTCGGGCTGGTCCACCCCCATCCGCTGCATGAGCTCGGTGATGATCTGGCCGTCGGGGCGGGTCCCGGGAAGGGGGTCCACCACCGGGTTCACCCGCTGGATGCGCCGCTCCCCGTTGGTGAAGGTGCCCCCCTTCTCCAGGAAGGACGAACCGGGAAGCACCACCGTGGCCCGCTCCGCGGTGGGGGTCATGAAGAGCTCCTGGACGATGAGGAGCTCCAGGCTGTCCAGCGCCTCCTCCACGTGCTTCGTGTTGGGATCCGTCTGGGCCACGTCCTCGCCAATGAGCCAGAGGGCCTTCAGCTTCCCCTCGATGGCGGCGTCGTACATCTCCGGGATCTTGTAGCCCACGTGGGAGGGGACGGGACGCCCGTAGAACTCGGAATAGCGCTCCACGACCTCGGGAAGGGTCACGTCCAGGTACCCGGCCCCCTGATAGGGCTGGCACCCCATGTCGGCGGCGCCCTGGACGTTGTTCTGTCCCCGGAGGGGGTTCACCCCCACCCCCCGCCGACCCACGTTCCCCGTCATCATGGCGATATCGGCGATCTGCATGACGGTGTAGGTCCCCTGGAAGTGCTCCGTCACCCCCAGCCCGTGGAAGCACATGGCCGCCGGGGACTCGCCGTAGGTTATGGCCGCCGCCCGCACCTCCTCCCGGGGCACCCCGCAGATGGCCTCCATGGCCGCCGGATCGATGCGGAGGAGCTCCGCTTCCAGCTCGTCGAACCCCTCGCAGCGCGCTCCCACGAACTCCCGGTCCACCAGGTCCTCGGCGACCAGGTAGTGCATGAAGAGGTTCAGGAGGGCCACGTTGGTCCCGGGGCGGAGTTGGAGGTGGTGCCTGGCGAACCGCGCCAGCTCGATGCGCCGGGGATCCACCACGATGAGGGGCTTCCCCTTCATCACCTCCTGCTTGATCCGGGCGCCCGTCACCGGGTGGGCGTCGGTGGGGTTGGCTCCGATGACCATGATGGTGTGGGCCTGGGACAGATCCTCGATGCTGTTCGTCGCCGCGCCGGTCCCGAAGGCCCGCTGCATCCCCAGGGCGGTGGGGCTGTGGCAGACCCGGGCGCAGGAGTCGATGTTGTTCGTCCCCAGGGCCACCCGCATGAACTTCTGGAGGAGGTAGTTCTCCTCGTTGGGGCAGCGGGCGCTGCTGATCCCGGCGATGGCGTCGGGTCCGTCCTCGGCCAGGATCCGCTGGAAGCGCTCCACGATGAAGTCGTAGGCCTCGTCCCAGGTGGCGGGCTCCAGCTCCCCGTTCCGTCGGATGAGGGGGGTCCGGAGGCGGTCCGGATGGTCATAGAAGGAGAAGGCGTATCGTCCCTTGAGGCAGGTGTGCCCGTGATTCGCCTCGGCGTCCCAGGGTGCGGTGATCCCCACCACCGCCCCATCCTTCACCTTCACCTCCAGGTTGCACCCCACCCCGCAGTAGGTGCACACCGTCCGCTCCACCCGGTCGGCCACCACCTCCTTGCTTCGGAAGACATCGGTGATGGCGCTGGTGGGACAGGCCTGTGCGCAGGCTCCGCAGGAGACGCAGGCGCTCTCGTCGAAGCTCCCCCCCATCCCCACGCTGATCCGGCTGTCGAACCCCCGCCCCTCCACACTGAGGACGAACTCCCCCTGCACCTCGTCGCAGGCCCGGACGCACCGGTAGCAGTAGATGCAGGCGCTCAGGTCGCTCACCATGTACGGATGGCTCCGGTCCGCCGGCGTATCCAGGTGGTTGGCACCGGAAGGATACCGGACCTCAAGCCTCCCTCCGTTCCCGGACCCGGGGTACCCGATCCGCTGCACCACGTTGAAGAGCTCGTTCTTCCCGTGGTCCTCGGTCTTCAGACGGTCCGTGTCATAGTCGGTGAGGACCAGCTCCACGATGTTCCGCCGCAGACGCTCCATCCGGGGCGAATCGACGACCACATGGGACCCCGGGGTCACGGGCGTGTGGCAGCTGGCCACCACCCTCCGGGGTCCGCCCTCCTCCATGGCCACCTCCACGCTGCACACCCGGCAGCTTCCCGAGGGCTCCAGGTTCGGAGCGTCGCAGAGCGTGGGAACCGGATCGGGACCCCGCACCCGGCGGAGGAAGGCCAGGATGGTCTCCCCGGGACGGGCGGCGTGGGCAACGCCGTCCAGGTGGACCACCGGCGCGTCAGTCGGAGACAAAGTGCGGCTCGAGTTCATCTTGGAAGTAGTGGAGGGCGTTCTTCACGCCCAATGGAAGCCCACCGCCCAGGGCACAGAGGGATCCGATCTCCAGGGTCTCCAGGAGGTCGTCGAAGAGCTGGCGTGGAATGGGGCGGCCCTCGGTTCGGGCGCCTCGGAGGAGTTCCTTCCCCCGGACGCTCCCGATCCGACACGGGAAGCACTTCCCGCAGCTCTCCACCTCGGTGAATTCGAAGAGGTGCTCCAGATAGAGAACCATGGGGAAGTCCTCCGGAATGGCCAGGACGCTGGCATGGCCCAGGAGGAAGCCGTTTTCCTGGAAGCTCTCGAAGTCCACGGTGAGGTCGTCGATCTTCGAGATCGGCACGATCCCCCCCAGGGGCCCACCGATGTGCAGCGCCTTCGCCGGCTTGCGAAAGCCCTGTCCCAACTCGTCCACCACCGTCTTCAGGGGAGTCCCCAGCTCCACTTCGTAGAGCCCGGGGCGGCGGAAGGCGCTGTCCAGGGAAAGGAGCTTGGTGCCGGTGGAACGACCCCTCCCCAGGGAGGCAAAGGCAGCCCCTCCCCGGGCCAGGATGGCGTGGACGCAGGCCAGCGTCTCCACGTTGTTCACCACGGTGGGCCGATTGAACAGCCCCTCCTGGGTGGGATAGGGGGGACGGACGCGGACCTCCCCCCGTTGTCCCTCGATGCTGTTGAGAAGGGCGGTCTCCTCGCCGCAGATGTAGGCGCCGGCCGCCTGCATCACCTTGAACCGGAAGTCGAAGCCGCTCCCCCGGATGTCCTGGCCCACCAGTCCCCGCCGCTCAAGCTCCATGACCGCCCGGGACATGGCCTCCACCGACTCGGGGTACTCGGCCCGGATGTAGATCACCCCGGTCTCCGCCCCCGCGATGTAGCCGGCCACCATCATTCCGAAGAGAACCAGGTGGGGACGTTGTTCCATGAGGTAGCGGTCACTGAAGGCCCCGGGGTCCCCTTCATCGGCATTGCAGACGATGTACTTCCGGTCCCCCGGCGTGTCCCGGCAGCGCTCCAGCTTGAAGGCCATGGGGAAGCCGGCGCCCCCCCTCCCCCGTAGGTTCGCGGTTCGGATCTCCGCCAGGAGCTCCAGCGGGTCCCGGGTCAGCGCCCGTTCCCATTCGGCGTAGAAGGTCTCCACCCCGGGGAAGGGTGCGGTGAGGAGGGGCTCCGGCATGGAGGACCCCACGTGATAGGGGTCCGTGCCGAGGGAGCGCGAGCCCTCCGCCTCGCCCCCCACGATCCCGGCGATCTCCTCCGGCGTCCGGGCCGAGTAGTTTCGTCCCTCGAACTGGAAGGCCCCGTTCTCGTGGCAGCGCCCCAGGCAGCAGAGGTGACCGATGGCCTCCTCCGGGAGATACCTGGCCAGCTCCCCCTGGACCCCATCCTGGGTTCCGGCCAGGAGGCACGCGCTCCCATTGCACACGAAGGCCCGCTTCTCCCGGGCCTCCGGCTTGAGGAGATCGTAGAAGGACGAAGCGCCCCACGTCATGGCCTCGCCCACCAGGAATTCATCACCGATCTCCCGCAGCTCCTCCGGAGGAG
>SL_3KL_010_SEDDRAFT_10001307_pt1 | contig 22467 bp, 16 predicted proteins | sample SodLakKL_010_SED_2_FD_10381 | JGI IMG/M metagenome (IMG submission 10381) | reverse complement strand
CCCCCCGGCCCTCCGTCCGCAGGGCCAACCGCCGGCAACGGACACCCTTCCGGTGCCGGCCTAGGGGAGCTATGTGCCTGCGAGGACGGGGCTTTCATAGGTGGGTGTCCCCCAACTGCGTAAATTTGGGTGTCACTGGACAGTTGGTGCCGCCGTTCGGACCCCGTGAACCGGCATTCACCCCCAGACCAGCCATTTGACCTATGGTCCGAACCAGCGAATCGCACCCCCTCAGGATTGATGACCTCTCCGTTGGAAACGGCCGCCTCGGACTGACCTTCTGCCCTGGAAAGACGGGTCCAAGTGTCTTCGGGCTTCCTTGGGACCGAGACTTGAACGCCGACCTGGACCAGATCATGGCATGGGGGGCAGCAACAATGGTCACGCTGCTGGAAGATCATGAATTTGAGATTCTGGGTGTTCCGAACCTTGGTCAGAGGGCGCAGGCTCGCGGACTCGAATGGCATCATTTTCCTATCCCGGACGTACGTGTGCCGGGCTCTGAGGCCATGAGGCATTGGCCTCGGGTTTCGACCCGTCTCCACAGTCTTCTGGACGACGGTAGACACGTCCTGATTCACTGCCGAGGCGGACGGGGACGCGCGGGTACTGTTGCCGCACTGCTACTCGTGGAGCGAGGCTGGGGCGCAGAGGACGCCATCGCTGAAATTCGCAGGGTTCGCCAGGGGGCCATTGAGACGCAGGAGCAGGCGTCCTGGATCATGGAGCAGGACCGCGGAACCGACTACCCGTAGCGCACCAGCACCACATCGAGGAAGCCCTTCGGAAGGTTCCATCCACGTGCGATGTCCACAGCCCGGTCCAAGGCATCATCAATCCAAGACGGGACGTTCCCGAAGGCGCCCCCACCGAGCTGGGTCAAGAAGACGCGCCCATTTCCGGTCCGTTGCCCATTCAGGACCCCAACTGCCAGCGTGGCTTCGTACGCCGCTTCAAGGACCAGTCGCGCGAACGGTTCCCAGAGGGTGTTCCCGTGACGGGAGTAAGCGACCGGGAGGGCTGAGGCATAAACCTGTGTCACCAAGTGTCCCGCATTCTGCAGGGTCACCTCGGTATCCCATTGGACCGCGACCCGGAGGAGGCCGCGAAGGCGCTCTCGTTCAGACTCGCTCGCTGTGTTGAGGTGCTTTGCGATGTGAACGAGGCCATCCTCCGAGGCCAGAGCGTAGCCGTTTTGCATCTGCCAAAGTGCCCCGCCCTCATTCCCGAGCGCTTTGCCCAGGTCAGCGAGCCCGTCCAACTGCGTTGCCTCCGTCTGCCCGACCTGTCCCTCCAAGGGAATCAAGTAGTTTCGCCAAATGGTGCCGGCACCTGCGGCGATCGCACAGGCTGGCCCCTGGGTAGGGTCGAAGGCATAGATTCCAACACCACGTTCCGGCGTGACATCGGGACCGACCATCTCAAGAGCGTTGAACTGGGAAGCGGCCTGGAAGAGAGCTCCGGCATTCTCGGGGGCAGTGTGCAGATGCTGGACGTCGCCGATGACCTCGCGTAGAGTGACTCCCCCTTCCCCGCTGCCACCTTGGTTCGATTCCTCGTCTGCGGGTCCTCCAGCAACCCGCTTGCGCAGCTCGGCCAGGGAGGGGAACTCAAAGTCACCCCAAATCATTGACCGTCCGTTGGAAGCCGAAACCAATCGCTTGCCATCCACCCGGAGTTGGCCACGCACCTGATCAGGTGATTCTTCTTCGAAACCCACCAGTTCCTCAAACCAAAGCATCAGGAGAGCTCCTCCGGATTCGAGATTTGCGCCGCGAGCGAAGCCCACTGTGGCGTCAACTCAGACGAACTAAAGCCCACCGTGCCACATGGGAATACCTATTCGACGTTGTCATGACCCCAACCTTTCAAGCCTTGGAGCCTCCGACAATCCCGGGGCGGTTCCTAGGGCTCGAACAGATCCCGCACGGAGGGTATTTCAACGGGCTGCCGAGCCCCTCCGGACATCTCAGGCTGTCTCAGATCTGCTTCGCCCAGGTGTTTCTCCACGTATCGTCTGCCCTCAGCCAACCTAGCATTGGCATCTTGAATCCCTCGGGAGCAGGTAGGTCCAATCGACGAACAGGATCGGATCGGTACGCCAAGCAATATCCCGGCTCAGGTCGACCTCTAATGTAAGGCTGATCGAGATCGGTGTCTCCGAAATGCTTTCTCAATCTTCGGACCGCTGACTCGACCGTCTTGTAATCAAACCCATCGATCAGAACGATCTCGGTTTCCCAAGTAAGACGTTTCATCTTTGTATCGTACCACAGAAGTCTATCCTGCTCCTTGACCTCCTTGAGAGGCCACAGGCGTACCCTCCACATGTTGAAATGAAAAAATTCTTTCCAATCTTCTTCCGAACGGGGCGTAGATGACCTGCTGACAAAAAAATGATTAGTCATATTGATTTCCTCCTGCATCCGTTCATTCTGTGGGCTGTCGGCGTGACGAGCGAAGCCACCGGCTTCGTTCAGTCTGTACAGGACGTATCCAAGCCGGAGTGTGAGGTAGTTTCTCCTTCATTTGAGAGATGTGTATTTGGAATCATCAAGCTGGGTTTTGATGAACCAATAGGTAGTGTATTCCAGGTGAAACAAAGGCATAGTCGCCGTCCAGAACCAAGGGTATCACCGACGACGCGCAACCACGCCGACACGATTCCTCTGATCCACCTGGTCGAGGATATGATCCGTGATGTGAGGGAACAGTTGGTTCAGAAGGATCACCGCTCGTCGAGAGGTCACACCTTCGTCGTTGGGCAGATCGTCGATATGAATGGCCATGGTCAATGCTACGGATTCGGTCGGGTCAAGCTGCTCTGCCGGCGGAACCTCGAGGATACGATTCCGGAGTGCGGGGTCGGTGTTGCAGGCCGAGACCCAGTCCTGGGACGCTCGGGATGCTTGTCTTCCAGATCGGCGGGGAACGACCACGATGCCAACAAGCAAGACCGCCGCCCGTCTCGTTACCTCCGCCGAGGAAGCGACGATCCGGATGTTGCCGGCCTGGTCAATAAAGATTGGGTGGCTGGGTTGTGGACCGGTCCCCGACCAGGTATAGGAGTCGGGATCCGTTTCGATATCTGCGAGTACGGAGCGGACGTATTCCTGTCGTGATTGTGAAAGTTCATTGAAATAGGTCGGAGTGTCAGGTTCGGGGAGATCAAACCGGGCCGCAAGCCGATCCCAGCGGAGGTTTCGTTCCTGAATCAGGCGCTGGAAAATCCGGACATCCTGGACCGGGATTCGCTTCGACACGAATGGGGTCCCCGTCTTGGCGTGGACATAGACGTCGAAGTCCTCCTCCGGGAACCTCGCGGTCAACGCCCTCTCCAATTGCCTCACTGAGGGGGACAGGCCTCGGCCGGTTCCGGAGGTCACGACGGTCTCCATCGAGTGGAGGACGCGGCGGCGAACACCAGGATGGAGGATGTCGTGGGCCAGGAGCGGGGCTACCCCCTGCACCGATCGATCGAAACCTGGCCGATGGACGGATGAGGTAAAGCGCGCCTCGACGGCTCGTCCTGTCAGGAGCCGGGCTGTGCTTTCGGCCAATTGGACGTTGCTCCAGTTGCTGTTCTCTCCCCCGAGCAGAAGCCCTATCCAGTTTGCTCGAAGATCTCGCACTGTGTTCAACTGAAGGTTCGTCGCATAGGGAGACACCGAGGCGAAGGGATATCGCACCCGAATTGTGCCCGAGTCGACTCCTTCAGCGTCAGCTGCGGAAAAGATGTCCCTCCAAACGTCCAGTCTGAAGCGCGCCGAACGGTACTGTTCACTCAATGCGTCACGACTTCCCACCCTTTCCAGCGGCGGCTCGCGTCGGGTCAACACGTTCGTGAGTCGGGTGAGGGAGGGTAACGGAAGGAAAGCCTGCTCAACGGCCTCGAGTTGATTACAGTCCGATGTACTGAAGCCATCCAGGTCGCCGGAAATGGCAACACTCATGCTCGAACCGCAGAATCGTAAACGGGTCCCTGGACTCCCGGGTGGAGCGGAAGGTAGACAGAGCCGCATGGCATCCGGAGAAGCCGGAGCGGGGTCGTCACATCGGTGGAGGCTTACGGCGGGGCCGTCGATAGCCATGGCAGCCGTGGCCATTGTGACCATATATCGATTGCAGGACCTCTCCATGAATGTTTCAAATCCAACCCAGTCACCGGTCCTGACCGAGTTCTCATAACCTACCGGTAGCGCACATCCGAGCAGTGAGTCGGCTCGCGATGCAAGCAACGGCTCCAGTTGCATGTCCAGGAATCCTGGAAATGCCGTTGCGACTGCGGCAGCCCAAAAGGGTTTCCCAGCCGAGCCTATTGGGTGTGCAACCAGGTTCTGGTTCCGGAGAAACTGCTGCTTCCTCTGTTCTGACAGGTGCGGGAAGCTGGCGTTCAGTTCCGCCTCCGAGGGACAACTTGGCATGGCGCGCACTTCACCCGTGAAGGCATCGAGCACAGTCAGGGCAACGGCCTGAGGCCGGTCAGGGCTTCCCCCAAGGCCGTCGGCACAGAGAGGAAGAAGAGCCCTGTCCAGGGCTTCTCCGAGTTGTAGGTCGAGGGAGAGTGTGACGTCCATCTGCTCAATCCGATCCAAACGTCGAGTCGAGAGACCGCTCTGACCGGACTCCCAGGCCAGTGTGTTCATGGCCTGGACCAAAGGATCCACGACGGAGGTGAAGCTCCGATTGACCCGGACTCGATTGGCGTTCGCGCCCGCAACTTGTACGATGGAAAGAAGGCCCCGGCGTGAGTCTTCATCGACAAGGAACGTGGTAGCCCCTCCATCCGGAAGATTGAACCGTATCCAGTCGCCGTCTTCCACTCGGAGCTCGCGACCCATCGGCGTAATATGCCCATTCACCCGAATGGGGGGGACACTCGCGGCTCGCCGACGATCCTGGAATACCACGGAAGCACCGGTGTGGGCGGCTCCCGCAAAATATCCAGACGAGCCCGACGCAACGAAGAATAGGTCAGTGCCCGAAATGGGCGAAGGCTGAGCGAGGTCTAGCTGTGCCGAATGCCGGGGCGACCAGAGTCCTTCGGGGTGTTCGATGATGGCCTCCGTACCTGCTGGACCAAGCAGTGCGACGGCCCGGGAGGATGTGGTGGCCGACACGTCGCCCTGCCAGAAGAGCGGACGGGCATTGGGCAAGCTGATTCGGTGGTAATAGGGGTTCAGTCCCACAAGCTGGCAGCCATCCACGAGGAAGGGGGAGACACTAGCGCCCGGGTCAGAGTTGAAGACACGTACATCAGATCTCAGGTAACTGGCCACGTAAAAGCTTTCCTCGGCAGAACCCGGCATGATCCTGACTTCGATCGAATCCCGCCCGACTCCATCTAACTCCGAGCATTGGAGTTGCAAGACACCAGAGCGGATCAGGGAGTCGGCGAGGCTTACGTAGGCCTCCGGTGTCCAGACGGACGCTGGTGCGGGCTGCTTCGCGGTGATCAGCAGCGAGGCTAGCGTCAATAGCGCCGAGAACACGATGATATGACGGATGACAGTCATATTCCATCAATCCTTTGTTAGCTCACGATCGCTGGCTGCTGCGAAGCCGACGCCACCACCAATGAGCAGCAAAATTATTACGGCTTCTGCCAGATCAGAAACGGAATCAAGTCCAAGGAAATATATATTCTTTCCCGTAAACAAGGTAAGGCCATAATTTGCAAGTAACATGAAGAAATTGTTGGCAACGAAATAACTCACAGCGGAGACTGCAATCCATAACCCAAGGTCAAGACGGGTCAGGGGGGAAGAGAATGAACCGGGAGATCTCAGGCCTGTTCCCGGCTGCCACGGAGTGACCGTGGGCGTTGGCCTTGTGAGTCGGACCGCAGATAGATAGAGGATGCTTACAGTCCCGAGGACGAGCCAACCGATCGGGCCTGGAGCGAGCCTCACCCAGAAGAGAAACGCAAGAAGGCCAGCCAACCAAACGGAAATGGCAGATGGAGCTAGTCTCCATTGACCCTCCTCGCGGAGGCCCAGATGGGCAATACCTCCAAAGCACAAAATGAAGAGAAGGGATAGGAAAATCGCGCCCAAAGCACCCCATTCACCAGCCACGTACACACTCGCAGTATGTTCGTGAACGGCCGTCACCCGGATTTCAGGGGAGACCCCCCCCTGAAGGAACCCGGCACCGGTGAGGCCACTCCTTGTGTAGGCCTCCATAGTGGCACGCTGGACCGCGACCGCCTCCGACCTGGTCTGGCCGATGGATTGCAGAGCATCGGCGCTCAGGCGGTCGAGAATAAGTAACTCATCCCGGGTCCAGGCCCCGGACAGGTCCTCGACATCTGACGGAACGCCGAGAACTACGGCTACCGGCCAGGGATTGGCCTGGAGAGCCAGGAAGAATACCATCCCGAGGGGAATGGCCCGGTATGGCAGACCAGGCCGCCTTCCAGGGGGAATGAGGCCCGAGCGTTCCATGGCCAACACAGATACGAGGGCCACAAGTAAGAGACCGGGCAGGGCCGTAAGCAATAGGCCAAGATCACCGATGGAAACGCCGACGACTACGACTGCCAAGAGCCCAAGCGCGACAAACGCGCCAAAGGCAAACCACCCGCTCAGCCCTTCTTGAGCGTCGCGGATCGCCTCTCGGGCCACGACCGCGGAGGCGACGATGAGAACCGGAGTATACAGGATGCTGACCGATACCCGGACTCCACCCAAACTGAATGCCTCCCGGACGCCAAAGAGGCCTGAGCCTACCCTCAAGAGCATCAGTCCGCCCCCCACAAAGATCGCCCAGCGAAGAACTCTGTTTTTCGCGATCAGCGGTACACCTACTCTCCTCGCCAGTCTCCGGAACCCCTCCCATTCACGAACATCTTCCCGAAGACGATGAAAGCTCTTGAGTGAACATGTCACTGACGTAAGAAAGACCGTCACCGGAGCCATGGTCAGGGCCAAGGACGTCGCGGTGGATTCAAAAATCAGCCAGGTCAGGGCGATGATCACCAGAAGCGGAATGGCATCGAACAGGATCAACGGCCTTGGAGGGGCACCCGCTAACCAGTCCTTGATCTGATGTCCGGCGAACGCCGCCCTGGTGAAAAGCCAAGGTGCAGCGGCAATGAGCCAGAGGCTCAGCGGCCAAGCGTCCTCGAAGAACGGTGGCTTGAGTGCGGCAGAGAGACTCAGGAGGCCGCGAAAGGTCATTAGGGCGACGATAAGAATGGCACCAGCTGAGATGTATCTTGCCGTCAACAATGGGAGCCTGCCTCGCATCCCGTAGAAGGTCGAGCCCGTAAGCACGGTCAAGACGAGGAGCTGGACCCAGAAGAGTGGGGTGAGGGCAATGCGGTCGACACGTACGAGCAGACTAGCCTCGTCTGCTTCACCGAGTGGGATGATGGTGCCCAACTTCTCGGTTGCTTCACCGGAGGGTGTAATAACGACAAAAGACGAGGTTGTTGGGTCTCGAGGGAGTCGCAGGATCGCTGCGGAGCCGGGCGCGAATCGATCTGCCGGTAACACAAACGGAAGCGCTCTCCGTTCGCCCCCGCTACGAGTCGGGCTCAGACGGAGTTGATATGTCGGACTTCTCGGGCCGGTTGGACTCAATGCATCCAGTTCAGACCTGGTCAGTGCATATGACTCATCGTTTGTGGAAAAGAGAATATCCGCGGACTCACCCCGTCGTTCGATTCGGAGGCTCCGGAGAGCCCTCACCCCCCGTCTCTCCGGTGGGTTCAGCGTCGGTTCCAGATAGTCTCTCAGGGGAAGACGGACAACGAGGGTATTGATAGTCGAGGAAAACGGGAATTCTCTGATCGGAGTGACTTCTGTCAGGCCGGCAATCTCGACTTCTTCGTCAAGTTGCGCGATCCGTAGATCCCGCTGAGAGTAATACAGCAAGCTCCGGAGGCCCCCGAAAGCGAGGCCATCGTCTCCGAGCCCTTCAGCGAGTACGTCCGCCAGCGGATAGGTGCGAACAACGGGTGATCGACTGACCCCTGGCCTCAGCCAGTCTCGGAGCCTAGCCAGCCGGCGTAGCGCCGGGGGAGGAAGGTCAACCTCACCCAAGAATTGACCGTCTTGCATGATCTGAATGGTGTGCCAGGAGGATCGTGGTCCACTGGTTCTCGGAATCAATCGGATCTCCGAACCAAAACCGATCACCACGATCTCCATCCCCGGCAGGAGCGATTCAGACCCGAGAAACTCTGTGTCCCGACCCACCCGGATGAGTCCGGATGCGCCCTTCGGCGCTTCGAGAACGAGGTGGTCGGCCGTCCCCTCCCCCTCCGCTCGAAGTGTGGCAACGATGTCCTGTCCCGTACCGGGAATGAAGACGTCCACCGCGTCCCGTGGCCCCCCCAGCGTGATCGGGTCCGTTCGCAGGCTTCCATCCGCCTCAATCAAGCTGAAGCGGTAGCCGGCTAGGGTGATTCTGTAACGGTCAATCTTGTCACTGTTCGCCCATAGGAACGCCGAAAGTCCCACAAGAATAGCCGCGGATGCCAGTGCACCCGTGTGCCAAGGGTCGCATCTTCCATGATACCTGAATATCGCCCAGGTCGACATCACGTTGATTGCCGTGAGGAACAGGAGTAGGATCATGGGTCGATCTCATCCACGGGGACCCGGTGCCTCAAGCCATTGTTCATTGATCGTCTGCGTTACGGGAACGGGCTTGATTCTATATGTTTTTTCCCGGGCATACATGGTTCCGGCCAATAGGCTGTATCGCCATTTGATTAGTAGCAGAAAGCAGGCAAGCGATAGAGACAGCACAAACACCAGGAGCATCAGGAATCGTCCGACAAGTGGTGCATTACTGTAGTGGTACTTGAGGTTGATGTGGCTTCGTGCACCAGCGCCCATGTCGGAAAGTGAAAAATCCACGCCCTGCCCCTGAAAGAGGTCGCTCGGCCTGAGTCCGGCTATGTGTGCTGCGTCGAATAGGGCAAGTACTACTTCTCGGTCATCGAACCCGGGGCCCCGTTCATCTCCGATGAACCGGGCCGTTGAGAGTGCAAGATCCCGAAAGACCGAGGACCGCCAATTTGACGCAAGGCTTCCGGCATGAAGTCCGGCAGATGGGGAGCCCAGATGGACCAGAGGCTCCTGCCTCCGAATCAGGCGTTCCTCCAGTGAAATCGAATCCCAGATCGCTTCGGCGACCGATCCGCCACCCGTCGTGGTCAGGAGTTGGAGTCGACGAGTCTCCAGAACGCCGGGGTAAGGGTCGAAGGCGTACATTCTGGAAAGCTGAAGCGCCAGGGACTGTTCGTCCTGGGACAGTGCGGATCCGAGATTACAAGTCGCTTGGTAGGCTCCGTCGAGGTAGGAAACCAATGTGGCCAGACGACCCTTCGATGTACCATATGGGACCCCGAAGATGCCGAAGTGGCGACGCCATTCCACCTCTTCCAGAAGTCGAGTGGCAAAGGAACAAGGGTCCCCTTGCGCCTCACTCAGATAGGCGCCCATCCAATCGGAGTGAGCGAGTGTCACCAACCCGAGGACCAGGGCGAGCGGTTCAAGTCGGGGTATCTCGGAAGAGGCGTTCAGTCCCCGGAGGCGCTGAAGATTGGAGGCAGCCCAAAGGACATTCTCAGGGATCGGACCCGAACTGGATCTCGGTCCTCCTCTCTGGCCTAGGCGGACAAAGGGGGCTAGGAGATCCGAGGAATCCATCGATCCGTCCGGACGAGCGAACTCCGAGGATCGATTGGTCCAAGCTCTCGCCAATTCTTCAGGGGACAGAAGGTAGGCGGCCACCAGCCCTTGATAAACGTCGATGGATGTCAGGTGCTGTGACTCCGACATACCCGTGCCGCAACTCCAGTCGTCCTGGGAAAACAGCTCAATGCCCGCTGCAGGGCCAATGTCCAGGTCCGAGGGGATCAGGTAATTGAAGCCACTGATCCCGAGTCGGAAGTTTGTGATGGCATCCAACTCCCCGCCATTCCGGTCGAATTGGATGACTCCGAGCAGGTACCTACTCAGAATTGCCTTCCGTACCTCGTCCGCAGAGATTCGGTGGCGTGCCGCCCAAGCTCGTGCTTCCGCCCGCGGTAGGCTAGGAAGGAACTCGGGCGATGCCTGCCCGATTTCGCCCAAAGCCCGAGAAGCAACTGCCGAAGATCCGGTCAGGTGCATGGCGAGCCCAAGATTGTATGCCCGGATGTAACTATCGTTTGGAAGGCTTGAGTCTCTCAGGAACCTGTCTACCGACTCGCTGAATCGTTCCTCGGCATCCCTGGCAAGAACGCCCGAGGCTCTCTGTTGCTCAAGTGCATACCACGCTCGTGCCATTGCATACAGGGAGGGCGGCCCGGGCGGGTCACCTGGTATCTGGCAAACAAAAGGGGGGACTCGAGGAGAAACCAGTCCCTGCCACCATTGATTCGCGTCTACCGTTCCGCTGGACGAATTAATCAGGTGCCAGCTACGGTTTGTGTGGTGGGACCAAGTTGTCTGAAGAGTGCTCTCCAACGTCAGAGGTGATCCCTGGCCTCGAATGTCGGAGTATACGGTACCATGCTCAATGTCTCCTGGAGATATGATCCTGTTGACCCCGGACAAAATAAACACAAGGAATATGGCACAAGCCCATGCGATGGTTCGCATGTTACGGGGCGAGCTGTGAAAGATCGACGTCATCCATCTCAGCCAGTACGGCGGCGTTCTCACGTTCCTTGCCATGGGTCGGCGTCCGGGATGCGTCGAAGAAGCAAAGGGATAAACCACCGGCTAGGCGGCCATCCCCAGGGGTGATGGCTGAACACCTCAGAGAGTAGGCTTTCCCCTGCCATACTTCTCAGGCTACTCAGCTCGATGGGCCTCCCGGAGGAGGCTTCCAATTCCCCCAGTTGCATGGATTGCAGGAATCCAAATACGGGGTGGTCTACGGTCTTCATCATGTATTCCCACAGGCTTGGGAATCGGTGCTTGATGATGAAAGCGGGGTGATGACGATTGGGGTCAATCGCGGCCGTCGGAAGTATGCCCGAGCCCGAGTGGCCCAGACGTAGTGGTGGCGCGAGGATTCCTTCCGGGTGCAGAGTACCGGTATACACGTCGGCCTTCGATAGCATCATGCAGACCGGGATAGCAAGTCGCCTCTTTCCAACGGCGAGAGTGCGCAGTGAGTCATAGGTACCATCCCACCCCGTGTCACTCATCTTCTCGCTACTCGTGATCGATTGCCAATTCTTGGAGAGCGTTGCCATCCGCAACAGATTCATTACCGCGCCCTGGATCAGCTGCTCGCGCCTTCGAGTAGTCTCGGCAATCCGCCGTTTTACTTGTGCCGTAACCGTGTCCTGCTTTGGGAAAGCATCGTTGAACTCTCGCCAGATCGAGGGGAAGTCAAGCACGATGATCAGACCCGTGGCCGCCTCCAGTACAGGCCAGAGAAATTGGGAAAAGTATTCCGGGGCCGAGGCGTCGCCTCGATGGCCTTCCTTGGATTCGAAGCGGTTTCTGTCACCCAGGGCTTCGAAGTCTTCGCCCGCGATGTCGACCAGCACAGGTTGGGTCGGGAGATCGAGAACGCCGACGCGGAGTGCCGGGGTCCGGTCAATGGACCGGTCCACGAGAGCAGTATTCTGATTTGTTGCTCGGTCGGTAAGCCTGAAGCGCAGGACGGTCTTTCCACTATTGGTTGGCCCAACAAGTAGAATGATCGGTCGCCCGCGGGAGTGCAGGTCCCGCAGTCGGGCCAGCACCTTCTCCCTCCCCTCCGGATCCACCACATCATAGGTCTTCGTGATCTCGAGTGGCCTCGTATCCTCGGGGGGCTTGATTTCAGTGGACGGCGAGGGCGTTGTCTTTGGTCGGCTTTCAGCTAATGGATCCGAGCCCTTCCTAGTTGGAAGGGGGGGTGGGGTGGTTCGGTTTCCCCTCGGAAGTGGAGGGGGAGTTCCCGCGTCCGTCGTGGGCACCCCGGTGTCAGAAGGAAGATGCCGCGCCTGGACCCCCGGCTGCTCGGGGCGATCTCCAGATCCCTCGGGTGTGGCTGGTTGCATAAGGCGCCGCAAGATCTGGTCGATTGTAGGCGCTAGGATTGCTATTACAACCCCCATTACAATCAAATACTCAATCATTCGGAGCCCTATGTATATGGGGTAAGCCATTGCCTCCGTTTCGTTTGTGTCTCTTCAGGAGAGCAAAAAGTGGCGCCGGTGGTGTACCTCGGAGGAGCCAGTCGATCAATGCTGTCCGGGATTCTGACGAAAGCTGCTCTAAGCCGGGAAGGCCCGGAGATGAGGTGCCGGGCTCGTGCTCCCACCACCAGAGTTCAAAAAAGGCCTCCCGCTCCTGAGCGTTCCCCACCCAAGTGCAATCTGGGGAGACGCGCAGGAGCGACTGTCTAAGGTTGGCCGCCAGTCCAGCCATACTCGGTAGATCCATCCTCTCGAAGGCCTCGAACTCATGGACAAGCGCCAGAGCGATGGAGGGGCCGGCCGGCCGTAGGCCTCCAACCGCCTTCAGAATTGTCTCCTGATCAGATTCCTCCGTCGCCACCACGTGGAGCGATTCTGCGACTGTCCCGACCACCTCCTCGTCGAAGATCTGCCTGCTCAGTTCCGCCAGGATCGCTCCGGCCCACCTCAAGCGGTCGGGACTTCCCAGCCCCTCCGCGCAGCGGGCCAGGGCCTCCGCGCGAAGACGCGGGTGGGCTATGGCGACGCTAACGAGGTTCGGCCACCATGCCGGTAGAGACGGTGGGTTTCTGCCAAGGCGCTCCAGCTGCTCGATCTCCAGGGTACGCAAGGACAGATTTGCGGCCTGAATGCGAGTGGTCCAGGCGGCCCATACCCCCTCCGGGTGTGAGCCTTCGGGGTGCCGTTCTGCCCATCTCGACAAAAAGGAGATGAACAAGGACGGCTCGATCCCCTCCCGGCTCAATCGGGAGATGAGGGTGTCTTCCGGAGCCTGTTCCAGTCGTTGCAGGGCGACGGCGGGGAATCGGGAAAGGTGGACGCCGCAAACGGAATCGCCCGGAGAGGAAATGAGCCAAGCGGGAAGAGGAAGAGGGTCGGCGTGTCTTGGCTGGTCTTTCAGGTATCCGTCCAAGAGTGACAGGACCCAGTATGCGTCCGTATCGGAACGAGGCTGCGGGATTTGGCTCAGCCCGGGCCGGTAGCGACCGGATGCCTCCATGGCCATCCGTGAGCCCCAGCCGGCTACTTCTTCCCCCTCTGCCATCAGGTGTCGGCACCGTTGAAGACACTCGAGTAGCAACGGAGGGGATCCGGCTTTCTTATCGAGAAAACCGATCGGTCCCTCCACGCCCTGATCCCGCAGATGGGCTTCATGTCGGAGGAGGCACAGCCCGTCTGTCTCGTCGAGGGCGGGATTCCCTTCCTCCATAAACCTCACGATCAGGTGGGCCGCCGCTCCCTGCCACGAGGCTATGGGTGCGTCCAAAAGCTCATGCAAGACCCTCCGGGTTAATTCGGATACGTCGGTCCTCTCGGGATACGGGAGGGTCAAAACAGAGTCCAGGGTGTCTGCGACAGCCTCCAGACTTCCCTTGGGGTCAAGGATCCCTACAACCTGATCGACGACCGACTCCAGCTCCGCCCCCTGAAGAGGGTCAGGAAATACCAATCGACGGCGGAGCTTTTGCTTCAGGCTCGCGGAATCACGGCGGTGCCGGTATGCATATTCGGCCGCCAGAACGTCGGTCCAGAGCTCAAACTCTCCGTCCAGTAGGGACAGCTCACGCGGGGCACCCACCCCGGGCCGATCTGGGACCAAGAGGCCCATCAGGTGGGCCACCCAGTGGGGATCTGGATCAGGTTCCTGCTCCAGGCGCAACCGTTGAGACCCATCGGGCAGGCGACCGGGCAAGGGCCCGGACACCACGGATAGCCCCCCCGTGGAAACTGAATCACCCGTTCGGCCTGTGGTGAGTTCAACTCGCCGGCGATCGGCGGTGGACAGGGATAGCCATGCCAACCTGGCCTCAATCGCAGTGGTGCTTCGTCCCGCGGGCTCCGTGAGGATCAGGCTACCGCCACGGCTCCAGCACCTCTTCAGAGCCTGATGAATCTGGGCAATCCGCCTTGCGGTCTCTTGAACTGGCCGATCGAGACGTGAGGCAAACCAGCGTAACCGGTCCAGTCTCTGCCGGGAGGTCGAGCCCGAATAGACAGGACGATCATCCAACGAGGGGGTGATGGTCGGGACGGGGAGTTCCCCCCTGAACCTGGCGGGGAGGGCACGGGAGAACCACTCGGTAGCTTGAGGGGCACCCTCTTCGAACCTGTACAGTAACCCTTCGACGTCACCTCCCAGCTCTTCCCAAGCCACCTCTGGAAGTTGAAACACCCTGGTGATGATTCGCCATGGTCTAGCAGGGCGCACCGGGTCGTGGATTGTACCGGAGAACGTCGCGACGATGTCATGCTCTGTGGGCAAGACGGAAATATGGATTGCTTCGATGTTTCTGTCGGTTGCAAAGGCTTCCGGGGAGACCCCGGCGAGGAGCGGAGGGACCTCCTCCCGCTCAAGGAAGAAGGGGCTCGGTGCTTTCGACCGAAGCCGCTCAGCGGCCGCAGCTGATATCCATTCGCTGTGGCCGCGTACAGCCCATCCCTGGAAGCCGCGATCCGCCTCTGTGGCAATGACCACGTGAACGATGGGGTTTGGGCTAGCGCTCAACATGAGATGTCCGCGCGAGCTCACTCAAACCGCCAATTGAATGGGTCGATTCGGCATCATCACCGTGCGGCATCTCCGTTTGGAACCCGTCAACCTCGACAGGATCCATTAGGTGAGGATCAAGCGCCGAGACGGGAGGCACGAAGAATCGGAAGATGACCAGCCCGCCCACCGACAGGGCAGCAAGGACCAAAATCGCGACAGAAAGGCGACGGAACAGTTGTCGAGCCTCATCCTTGGCTACCTTCCTGATTCGGGTGTCGTATTCCTCCGAGTGGAGCACAGCCACGACTTGCTCCCGTATGACCGGGTTTATGGCTCCGTTTAGCACCGCCTCTCTGAGATCTTCTCGCATGAACTCTTCAAGTTCGCGCTCGTACTGCCGGACCACTTCTCGGGCCTCATTGTAATGTCGATCCAATGTGTAGTCCTTATAGATCTAACGGTTAAGTTCGACAACTACCGATGTTCCCCTCGGTATGAGGGACTCCAAGCTCCCATGCCCCGCCGTAAGGAGCGACTCTACAGCTGCGGGGTTGTTCCGAAGCCTATATAGGTCCAGGACTTCGGCTCCGCTCATGTCCCAGGGTACTTCAATAACAACTGTATTCCTTTGGAGGAAGAAGCTGTCTGCCGTCGCTGCACCGACGGAATCATAACTGAGGTGCCGTGATATCGGCTCAGCGGATGTGCGAATCAGCAAAGAGGACCTGGTATCTTCGATACCAGATGCTGAAACCATCAATACCCATGCGAAAATTACAATTAAAAGAGTAATTTCCGGCGTATTATTATGTTTCATATCCGCGTTTCGTATGTGGTCTTCAAGAAAGCAGTGGGCATTCCGTCAGGGCGTCTCATTGGATCGAGTGCCGCTTCCGAGCGCTCGGCTGACGGCAAAGCCAGATCCCATGATTAGATTGTCGTCAGGGTTCGATTCCGCCTTAGCGGGCAGGTCCATGCCTGGCAGGGCTCACTGGACCCACCGCAACAGGAGCATGCCCGAAACGGTCACCATGATTCCGAGTCCGAACCCAACGGCCAGGAGTCGACTCGCCGGAAAACCGGGGCTCCTGGGGAGCTGCGACCGAAAGGAGACCTTCCGCAATCGACCTTCAACTCCGTCGAACAGGTATATGGATTCAACGCCGTAGACCACGGCGTATTCGAGCATTTGTCTTCGGGTTGCGGTGGACACGGGATTGGTCGCAGCTCCAGTCTTCACTTCGACCACTGCACGACGCCCCTCCGGGTCCCGCACCACAAAATCTGCACGGACCCGGAACGCCGTGGGGATTCCATCAACCAGCAAATGGGTTAATTGTTGTGGTTGTCCGGCCTCAATCACGAATCCATTCCTTCGCAACCAGGATTCAGCCTTGATTTCGCCTGCCTGACCCTGCGCCCTGACCCGCTTGAGCCGGCGTCGAGCTTTCCACCCGATGTAATGATGATGCAGCCAAATGCCGAGAATGAGGAGCAGGAGGCCAAGAATCCACATCCATACGCTCATCGGAATCCCCCACGGGGGCCGGGCCGCCCTGGTGTCGGCCGGTCAGCAGACTTGACGTTGCAAAGGCATTCCTTTGCGGCACCTGAAGAACTGTCCGTAGTATCGACCAGGCTGATCACTCACCGCAGCGCCGACGCCTTGGGTGCCCGAGGGTGAACCCAACAGGAGGCACATTGGCCACCACATCCTGTCACTGACCTGGCCGTGTGTGCTCTTCCCTGATGAGTCAATCCTCACACTGCCTTTACATATTCGGATCGTGCTGAGACTGAAATTGAGGGGTAACTGATGGCGAGCAACTATCTTGTGTACTGGAAGACTGCAGAAATCCAAAACGCACTGGCTTCCGGGGGTCATCTTTCCAGTGTGACCAGCAAACAGTTGAAAAACAGAGGCCTTGGGGATAGACTGTGGGTCTGCGGATTGGACCAGGAAGGCGAATTTGTTCTAATCGGATATCTTGATATAGACAGACTGGTGTCGGAAGGAGGGGGAACACAAACCCGTGGTGAGCAGGTTGAGGATCGTGAGCGATACAGCGGTCAGTATCTCGCCCTCGCCCGTGAGGGCAATGCGGTTGCGCTTCGGAGGGTCTCGCTGGAGCATTTGGTGGAGAAGATCCGCTTCATCGGGAGTGGTGCGGATACCCTGGGCCGACTCCCCAGTGGAAGGGTCAACGGTCACCAGTTGCAGACTCACAGGAAGTTGACGGCAGGGTCTGCGAAGCTTTTGAAGGAGGCCTGGGACCCGCCGCGTTCGCATTCTGCTCGCAAGGCCGGAACCCAACCGGGGACGATCGACGCTCTGTCTCGGGAAAGAGATGTCAGGCCGGAGCTGAGGACTCAGGCAGAGGACCGGATCGAGAGTTACGTCAACAGAGTCCTCAGGAATAAGGGCTTCTTGGTCAATCTTCACTTCTTGGAGGTGGATGCCGAGGCGCTGAAGGTCGAGTCACTCTATCGTAGCGAGAGGGCAGACCCGCCTAATGGGACCACCAAGAGTCTGGAACAGGCGCACGTTCTGGTCCTGTTCGATAGCTCAGCGGAACCACACAGCCCATTTGCAATCCTGGGTTACCCTGAATCCGAGCGGGATCTGGTTGGGGCGCTCGCTCACGTGGGCAACAGGGACCACTCGGTGAGCTTGGAAGCAATCCTCTCCGTTCCTGCAACCTACCGCTTCGACTCTCTCGCCGATTTTCTAAGGGGTTGGCACTGGACAGCGACAGAGCCTGAACCACCGGTCCAATCAGGCTATGTCGCTGTGGGCTCAAGACCTCACCAAAAGGGATCGTCCGGGCCGCCAGTGAGGAAGGCGGGGCCCCGAGAACGGGCGTCAGCCGAGGAGCTTGACTCGGCCGAGAGGCTCGAGTCGTCTTCAGCAGCGGGAGGACTGGCCCGACCCGATGCGGATTGGACGCAACAGCGAGCTTCGGACCAAGACCGAGGTGTCCTTCACCGACCAGTCCCCGATGAACCCGGTTCTTCGGGCCCCGGTAGTCATGCGCAGGCAAGTCCGAATGGAAGTGCCGAGCTCACCGTAGATGGACGCTCCGGAAAAGGTGTGCCCGCTGGTCATCTTCCGAAGCCGGCTACGCCAACAGAGTCGGTCATCAGGCCTGGGAAGGCGGACGGCGACCCATCCTCGACCTTCGAACAATCCAGTCCGTGGAAGGACTGGGCCATTGTGGCAGCCCTTCTGGTACTCGCCCTGGCAGCCTTCTTCATATGGTAGACGCCGGACCTGCCTGTGTCTGGACCCTATTGAGAGATGAGACCGAGAATGAGGAGGGCGACGCGGATTCGAAGACTGTTTGCCTCAGCCCAAGGCCGGGTGCACGGTGAGACCCAGAACCATGTATGCAGCTGGCCTCGTCGATAGAACAGGTGACCTAGGACGGACAGGCAAACAGTACTGGTCTCAGGTTTGATTCATCGCAATGGTGTTGCCACCAAATCTCGGTGGCTCCAATACCCATTTCCCTTACAGTCCACGCATCTCCGATCCGTTCGAGGATGGCTTCAGTACGAATGCCATCCATAAGGAGCCATTCGTCCTCGAAAATCCGATGAAGGTCGGGCTCAGACAGCGGCTGTCCGTTGGTATCGACAGGAGTCCCCTGAAAGAATGCCCACCGATCGTAAAGGCGCAGGTGGGACACCATGAATAGGACATCCATACCCAAGACCAGCTCTAGATGAGGCCTAACGGCATCCAGGATTTCTGCTCGCAAAGGATGGCCCGCCGGCGGATCGATAACGTACTCGTTTCGGGGAGACTGAAAGGATGAGGGATCCGACTCGGCCGCCTGCTCCCGGTCGGAAAGGTTGCGGACAGAGGTCCACAAACTACCAACCAGGAGTAGAGAGATGATCGCTGTCCAGACTACGCGAGGTGGCCCGGATCCCGATCGTTCTTCGACCGGCAATTCTGTCCGATCTGAACCAGAGGCGGACAGGTCGGACGGGCCATCTGGCGGCTCTGGACCGTTGGGCTTCGGCGGGCCTGAGTGATGACCCGAGGAGACCGTGACGGATTCACCAGATGATGCGGTCGCTGGCGCCCGATCCGCCTTGGTCTTGCTGGGACGATGGTCACGCCTGGATCCTGCTCTGGTGTCGCCACGTGTTCTGAACTCAGGGAGCTCGGAAGCCGGAATCCAGTCGTCAAGGCCGTACCGCCATACCAACGTTTCTGGTGTGACGTGTCCGAGTAGGGCGTCGAGAGTCACGGGTCCCTGTGGCTCGCCATTTCCCTCGAAGAAGTACTCGGTCCCGTCTTCACCGGTCTCGGTATTCATGGTCCAAACACGTTAGGATCCGCTTTGGGGGGCTGTGTGCCTCCCTCCGATTGACACACAACTGCGACAGTGGCCTTTGGGTGTCCGACGCGGCAGAGAGTCATGGACCGGGGAACGAGCGGCTTCCGACTGTTTCTCTCCGTCATGACAGCTGTCCCCACCGATGCCGGGCGCCTTGGTGTCGAGAGGCGACTTCGCTGTATAGGGTATCGACCTGAGCCAGGGATCCGTGATCCGGGCGCGCCGCTCTGCTCCCTAACGCGGAAGCGAAATGGATCCAAAGGATGCATCACATCTCCTCCTCCCGAGCCAATACCGGTGATCCGGCGGCGACAGCTTAGTGCTCCAGACCCCTTCGAACGAATCGGCTTGGTTGAAGTGCGATCCTTCCCCAGAGACGAAGACTCCCCACGATCGCGTCTCCAACCAGAACCGCCTCCCTCCACATCGACGGCGCCCCCCGCTCTCCTGGCAGCGGGTTGAAGCTCGTTGCCTCGGAACGATTTGTGACGTCTCGGGATCGAAGACGGTGGACCTGACCGGCGAGACGCTGTCCCTTAAGCCCCTTCGATCCATGACTCAGACCGCCCGTTTCCGACCCCGGCCGGTGCCGAACACCACGGCGAACCGACTTGGACCGACGACCCCGTTCATGGCCGTCGCCCTATCCTTTGCCCTCCTCCTTACGGCGTGTGACAAGGGGCCGGCGGAGGTGTCCGTTGATTCCGAGCCCACGCCCGATCCGGAGGAAAGCTACCAAGTCGTGGACCTCGTGACGGGACTCGCGCACCCCTGGGGCCTCGCGTTTCTTCCCGACGGCGACATCCTCATTACGGAGCGCCCCGGCCGGGTGCGCCTGGTCAGAGAGGGTGAACTCCGCAGCGCTCCGGTCCAGGGAGCACCCTCGGTGGCGGCGGTGGGGCAAGGAGGGATGCTGGACATCGCCCTCCATCCCCAGTTCGAGCAGAATCGTTGGGTATATCTGAGTTACGCCGCCTCGGTGTAGGGCGGCATTACCACGGCGGTGGCACGAGCTCGCTGGGATGGTGACGCACTCGAGGGGCTGGAGGAGGTGTTCGTTGCGGACGCGGCGGCCTCCGGCGGGCAGCACTTCGGCTCGCGCATCGTCTTCGATGAGGAGCGCTACCTGTACGTGACCGTGGGCGAGAGGGGACTCCAGGCTCCGGCGCAGGACCTCTCCAACCACATCGGCACCACCGTCCGGCTCGGCGATGATGGGTCCGCGCCGGCGGACAACCCCTTCGTGGGTCAGGAAGACGCACGCAGCGAGATCTTCACCTATGGGAACCGCAATGCCCAGGGGATGGCCATGCACCCCGCCACGGGTAAGATCTGGCAGACCGAGCACGGGCCGAGAGGTGGTGACGAGCTGAACCGCATGGAACCGGGCGGGAACTATGGTTGGCCGAACTACAACTTCGGGAATCACTACAACGGGCAGCCCATCGCGGACCCGGATTCCGGGAGCGGGACGGTGATCCCGGTGCTCCACTGGACCCCCGCCATCGCCCCCTCGGGCCTCACCTTCTACACCGGTGATCGCTTCCCCGAGTGGCAGGGCGACGCCTTTATCGGCTCCCTCACCGGACGCCACATCCGGCGAGTGATCCTGGACGGCGAGGATGTGGTTGGCGAGGAATCGCTCATAGCGGATCGGGGGCACCGGATCCGCGCGGTGGTGGATGGGCCCGACGGGTACCTCTATTTCCTCACCGACAGCTCGCAGGGGATCATGGGGCGGCTTGAGCCTCAGCGATGACTGGGTCAATGGGGACACGCACTCGTAAAGTGGTCTCCCCAAACCAAGCATCCGAAGCGGACCGCGCCCGCTTTCCCGAGGTATGATCAGGGGCGATAGCTATGCCCCCCGCCGAGCGAGACACCTGCCATGCCCCACACCACAGATTCGGACCCGGCCGCCCCCCGGCTTCCGCGCCATGGGCGGTTCTCTCCCCTGCCCCTCCTGGTTTTGGCCTTGTTGGCTCCCTGCCTGGCGCCCCCGCTGAGTGCCGCCACTCCGGAGCCCGAGTGGGACGTGCTCGTGGAAGAGTCGACCCTGGCCATTGTGACCTTCCGAGGCGGGGTGGCCGGACGCCTGGCCCATGATCACCTGGTCCATGCCGGGGATTTTCGCGCCTCGTTGCGCTTCGACCCGGAGAGCCCCGAGCGTTCCGCATTCTCGGGCGACCTAGAGGTGAGGGATCTGATAGTCGATGAGCTGGACCGGATGGCCCGGGTTCAGCCCGTCCTCCAGGAGTTTGACCTCCTGCCGAGGGAGTTCGGCGATGTGGGAGACCAGGGAAGGATCGATGTTCGTGAGCACATGCTGGCCGAGGACCAGCTTCACTCCGAGGCCTGGCCGGAGATCAGCTTCCGGAGCCTCACGGTGGAGTCGACCGAGGATGACGAGGAATTCCCCTGGCGGATCGAAGCCGCGCTCACCGTAAGGGGTGAGGAGCGCGCCACCACCCTCCGGGCCAGATGGGAAATGGACGAGGAAGGCGCATTGATGGTGCAGGCGGCCGGTGAATTCCACTTCACCGACTTCGGCATCGAACCCTACAGCGCGTTCCTCGGAACGGTTAGGAACCAGGACCGCTTCGTCCTCTTCATGGAGTTGAGAGCCCTTCCTGTGGGTTGATGGGCGTGCCGGCTGTGGTCGGGCCACCGAAGAACAGGACATTCGGCGCACCCGACCGGGCCACCGCGATGTCCACGAACCCGTCTGCGTCCACGTCACCGAATGAGAACCCGTAGACGGTCCCTTCCCCATCCCCGAAGGGAACCTCTGTAAAGGTCCGACCATCCCCGGCGTTGAGGTATGCGACGGAGGGAGCCGACACGAAGCCGACGATCACGTCTGGCCTACCGTTCTGATTCAGATCGTGCACGCCCAGGGCGTAGGGGGTGGCATCGGCGTAAGGGGTAGCCAGGCCGGAACCGGGAGGGACGCCCGGCGCGAAGGTCAGCTCCGGCTGACCCATGAAGATCAGCGGACCCCGCTCTTGGTCGATGGCCACCACGTCCAGGATCCCGTCTCCATCCAGATCGACGGCGATCGCCGAGCGAATCGATGCATCCGCAGGGCCGAAGGGAATCCGCTCCGGGAAGTGTGCGGCCCCATCGTTCAGATAGATGTAGCTCTGTCCTCCATCTCGGTGAGGGACCAGAAGGTCCAGCGAACCATTCCCCTGGAAATCGGCCACCGCGATGCTGGTGGCGGATTCGCCCGAGAACGCGCGACAGTCACCATCGAAGTGCCCCCCACCTTCGTTGACGCACACGTAGTTGAAGCCTTCCCGCGCCCCGTATCGATTGGCCACGACGATGTCGGGGTGCCCGTTCCCGTTCAGATCGGCGACGTGCACATGCCTCGTCGGCCACTCGGGACGGCCGAAGCTCGAGCCCACCGAGAAGTTGCCCTCGCCGTCGTTGAAGTAGACCACCTTCCCGTCGGGTGAGTCGTTGCTGACCACCACATCGAGAGC
>SL_3KL_010_SEDDRAFT_10001306_pt1 | contig 22473 bp, 22 predicted proteins | sample SodLakKL_010_SED_2_FD_10381 | JGI IMG/M metagenome (IMG submission 10381) | reverse complement strand
TTCTGGGCCTCTTGGCCCTGACCGCCTGCGGCGACCTGGAAGTGATGAACTACAACCAGCCCAGCGTGGACGAACTGCTGGCGAATCCGACCCGAAATAACATCGCGGCATCGAGTCAGGGACTGCTCCGCACCAGCCGCGGCAACGCCGCGTTCATGGTGCAGTGGATGGGCGCCCTGGGCCGCGAAGGGTACCCCATGGCCACCTCGGGGGCCTCCCTCACCGGAACCGTGCAGAACCGCCTGAATGGGGGAAACTTCCCCGGCAACAGTCTCTGGACGGACCCCTACCGGAACATCCGGAATGCCAATCTCCTCTACGAGGCGCTGGCGCTCACTGACGAACTTTCGGCCACGGAGCGCGAGGCGGCGCTGGGGTTTGCCAAGACCATTCAGGCATACGACTTCCTGAACGTCATCCTGACCCGGTGGAAGTTCGGCGCCCCCATCGATGTGGGCGGGGATCCCACGGACACGCCGCCACCCTTTGCGTCCCGGGAGCAGGTATTGNCTCACATCGTCCAGCTCCTGGACGAGGCCCAGGGGCACCTGGCTGCGGGAGGAGACGCCTTNCCCTTCCGGCTCCACAGCGGCCTCACCGAGTTCGACACACCCACCCGCTTCATCCCGTTCAACCGCGCCCTTCGGGCTCGGGTCGCCGTCTACACCGAGGACTGGCCCGGCGCCCTCCAGGCGCTGGAGGCTTCCTTCCTGGACACGGATCTTCCCCTGGACTGGGGAGCGCGCCACGTATTCTCCACCGGATCGGGTGACGCGTCCAACCCCCTGAACCGCCCGGACCTCCTCTACGCCCATCCCCGGATCCGGGATGACGCCCAGCGGCGGGCCGACGGCTCGCCCGACCTCCGGGCCCAGACCAAGGTGACTACGGTGCCGGCCTTCACGGTGAGTGGAATCACCAGCGACGCCCAGTACACCCTCTACACCTCGCCCTCGGCCCCCCTGGTGTGGATCAAGAACGAGGAGCTCATCCTCCTGCGAGCCCAGGCGAACCTGGGCCTGGGACGCCTGAACGAGGTCCGGGACGACCTGAACCTCATCCGCACCGTGTCGGGTGGCCTCGAGCCCATCGATACCCTGGACCCGGGTGAGCTGTTGGACGAGATCCTCTACAACAAGCGCTACTCCCTCATCTGGGAGGGGGGCCATGTGTGGATCGACATGCGCCAGTACGGGCGCATCGGTGAGATCCCCGTCTCGGCGGCCGATCCCATCCTGAACGACGCCATGCCGGTCCCGGCCAACGAGTGCTTCTCCCGCAGTCCGGAACCGGCCGGGTGTGGAGAGATCGCTCCCGTCTCGGGAGGAAGCTGACCATGTGTGGACTCTCTCGATACGTGCCCGACTCCCGCATCCGGACCCTGCCCCTCGCCCTGGGTGCCCTTCTCACAGGAGGAGCCGGAGTCCTGGCGTCGGTGGCGGTCGCGGCTTCCCTCAGCGTCCTGGCTCCAGGCGATCTCCTGGCCCAGGCACGGACCGGGTCGGGCCAGTCTCTGGAGGCGGATGCCCGGTATCCAAGTGCCCTCCCCCTGGACTCCCTCATGGCCATCGGTTCCATGGTGGGCGGCGAGATCGTGGGATGGACGCCCGACGGTTCGGCAGTGGCCTTCGCTTCCGGCGGGAGCATCTGGACCGTTGGCGCCGGCGGCGACACCGCACCCACCGACCTGGGAGTGGAGTTGGGAGCCGCCGGGCACTTCCTGGCAGCCCAGCTTCCGGCCTACAGTCCCGACGGGCGTTGGCTCTCCTTCATCTCGACACGCTCCGGCGCCCAGGAACTCTGGCTCTGGTCCACCGGCGATGGGACGGACCGGCAGCTGACCCGCCTCGGAGCCCGCATCAACTCGTACAGTTGGTCTCCCGACGGCCGGTGGATCGCCTTCGCGGGAGACCGGCAGGGCCGCTACGACATCTGGAAGGTCCAGGTCTCGGACGGCGCTGTGCACCGGCTCACCACCGACCAACGCTACGAGGTCTTCCCGAGCTGGACCCCGGATTCGGCGGAGATCCTATACGTCCGGCTTGACGAACAGTGGCTGGATCACGACGTGATCCGCATTGCCGCCGACGGCACGAACCCCCGTCCGGTGGTGAGCGACACCGACTTCTTCGACTACCGGGCCGGTGGGACCTTCGGGTATCCCATGGTCTCACCCGAGGGGGACCAGGTGCTGTTCCGCTCCCACCGCAGCGGGTGGATCAACTACTGGATCGTCCCTCTGAACGGCGGAACGCCCCGGGCCCTGGCGGCGGAGGAAGCGGACCAGAGCGACGCTTCCTGGTCTCCAGATGGGACGCAGGTGGTGTTTACCTCCAACACCAACGGCACCCATAGCCTCCGGGTGGCCCGGGTCTCGGACGGCGCGGTGACCACCCTGGTCGAACCGGAAACGGGGATGGCGGGGAACCCGCGCTGGTCCCCCGACGGCCGTCAGGTCGGTTTCACCTTCCAGTCGCTCACCGAGCCCTCGGATCTCCACGTGGTGGACGCCGGTGGCGGGGAACCGCGGCGCCTCACCGACTCCCGCCCCTCGGCGGCGGTGCAGGCCACCCTGGTGGAACCCCGGAAGGTCGTCTACGAGAGCACGGACGACCTTTCGATTCCCTCCTACCTCTACGTGCCGCCGGGCGCCGAGGCGGGCGGAGGGCCGTATCCCGGACTCCTGTGGATCCACGGCGGTCCCACATCCCAGTTCCACGACAACTTCCAGCAGCACGTCCAGTTCTTCGTGCAGCGGGGATACGTGGTACTTCTTCCCAACATCCGGGGGAGTTCGGGCTACGGAAAGGCCTTCGAAGAGGCGAACATGCGCTGCTGGGGCCGCTGTGACCTGGAGGATGTGCTGGCCGGAGTCGACCTCCTTCGGGACCTCCCGTACGTGGACGCGGACAACATCGGGATCACCGGAACGAGTTACGGGGGCATCATGAGCATGGCGGCGCCCACTTTCGCACCGGGGGTGTTCCAGGCGGCGATCCCCATTGCCGGCTACGCCGACTACCCCCACTTCATGGAGGAGCAGGAGCTGAGGCACCTGAAGCTCCTGGAGTACGAGCTGGGTCCCTGGCCCGAGAGTGAGGAGCTGTACCGTCACCTGTCGCCCATCTTCTTCGTGGAAGACATCACCACCCCCTTCTTCGTGATCCAGGGTGAGGGGTTCTTTCCCGAGTCGCAGGCGAGCCGGAACTTCGTCGCCGAACTCGAGCGGTACTACAAGCCCTTCCGGTTCGCGGCATATCCCAATGAGAACTACTACGTCCGGGGCCGGGAGAACCGCCGCCAGATGCTCATGGACATGCTGGAGTTCCTGGACGCGAATCTGAAGGACCACGACATCCGGAGTTTCGCCCCATGATCAAGCCTGCGCGCCTGGGAGGAATTGTCGTCGCCGTGTCCCTTGCCGCCGCAGGCTGCGTGGATTCGGGAGGGAACACCATGAACCGGTCGGCACCGGCCGGCACCTCCACGGGGAATGCGGCGACGGCGCAGTCCGCCCCGCCTGGAGGGGTCTACGAGCGGCCCGGGGACTTCAAGTTTCCACCCATCCGTGGCGATGAATCGCTGGTCCGGGGTCCGCTGTCGGTGGATGAAATCCTGGATCTGGGTCCGGCCGGCCGAGGCCCCTTCTGGCACCCACCCAGTGGAGACGTGGTGGTGTCCAGGGGAGGAGGCCTCTGGCGGGTGGATCCGGCCGGGGGGCAGCCCCGGCAGATCGAGGTCACGTTGGGCGACTCGGGGTTCTTCCTCACTCCGCAGAATCCGGCGTACTCCCCCGATGGCGCGTGGCTCTCGTGGATCTCCAGCCGTAGCGGCACGCCGGAGATCTGGCTGCGCTCCGAGGCGACCGGCGAGGCCCGGGCCCTCACCGACCTGGGGTTCGAGGAGATCAACGCGTATAGCTGGTCGCCGGATGGGGACGCCATTGCCTTCTCCGCCAGCCGCTTCGGGAGTTTCGACATCTGGACGGCGACGGTGCCGGAGGGGCAGGTCCGACGCCTGACCTCGGACCGGCTCTACGAGGTGTACCCATCCTGGACTCCCGATGGGGATGTGGTCTATGTCCGCCTCGACGAGCGGTGGGTGGACCACGATGTGATGCGGGTCGGGCCCGACGGCACCGGTGCCCGTCTCATCGCCCGGGATACGGACTTCTTCGACTACGGCTACGGGCGGACATTCGGCTTTCCGCTTGTGCGCCCCGACGGGGAAGCGGTGGCGTTCCGGTCCCACCGGAGCGGGTGGATCAACTACTGGGTCGCTCCCTCGGACGGGGACGGGTCGGCTGCGGATCCGGTTCCCCTCGCTGCGCAGGAGGCGGATCAGAGCGACGGAAGCTGGTCCCCGGATGGCAGATGGTTCGCCTTCACCTCGAACCACAACGGCACCCACGACCTCCGGGTGGTGCGGGCCGATGGGAGCGACCTCCGGGTCCTGGTGGCGCCGGAGATGGGGATCGTGGCGGCTCCCCGTTGGTCTCCCGGGGGAGACCGCATCTCCTTCACGCTGGAGACCCCCACGGGCCCTGCTTCCGTGGAGGTAGTGGAGGTGGAGGGAGGCGAGGTCCGCACGCTCCTGGCTCCCGAGTTGGCGGATCGGACCCGCGCCTTCCTGGTGGAACCGGAGAAGATCTTCTATCCCAGCACGGACGGTCTCGAGATCCCGGCCTATCTGTACGTGCCCCCGGGAGCCCCGGCCGACGCCGGTCTCCCGGGGATTCTCTGGATCCATGGAGGACCGACCTCCCAATGGCACGATTCGTTTCACGCCCAGGTGCAGTTCTTCGTGCAGGAGGGGTTTGTCGTGCTCATGCCCAACATCCGCGGGAGCTCCGGATACGGGAAGCCGTTCGAGCAGTTGAATGAGCAGTGCTGGGGGCACTGCGACCTGGAGGACGTGGTGGCGGGGGTGGACTACCTTCACACTCTTCCCTTCGTGAACCCCCGTCGGACGGGGATCTACGGCTCCAGCTACGGCGGGATCATGAGCATGGCCGCCGCCGCCTTCGCCCCGGGCGTGTTCCAGGCGGCCATCCCCCACGGTGGCTACGGCGACTGGATCGATTTCTACCACGGCGACAACGAGCTCCGACACATCAAGCTTCTGGAGCATGACCTGGGTCCTTTCGACCAGTACGAGGACGTCTGGCGACGCAGTTCATCCATCTACTCGGTGGCCGACATCACCACACCCATGATGCTGGTTCATGGGGAGGGACGTTATCCCCAGTACCGTCAGACCTACGACTTCGCCCGGGCACTTCAGGCCCATCAGAAGACCTTCCGGTACAACACCTACCCCGACGAGAACTACTACGTGAGCAGTCGTGCCGGATCGCGGCAGCTCTGGCTCGACATGCTTCGCTTCACCGACCAGTACCTCCGGGACGGAATCATCGACCCTCCCACGTCCGGAGCCACCCCCTTCCCTTGAGCCCGCCTCCCCTTGAGCCCGCCTCCCCTTGAGCCGGGTGTGGACCCGGGGTCCGGCCCGATGACTAGGCGGACCCCGGACCTCGGACCTCGGACCAGCGCACATTCGAACCTCGCGGGTGCCCGGGAACTCGCGGTGAACATAAGGTTCGCTGAGCGGATGTTCTTCGAATGTGGTGGCGCCTGAGGGCGCCGTGGTGAGGAAGGTGTTCGCTGAGCGGGTAGAATTCGACACGCGCGGTTCCGGGACGTCTCGCGGTTGAGATTCTACCCGGGGGGGTGCCCCACTCAGGTCCCCGTCAGACTTCCCACGCTGTCCCCCGGTCAGGCTTGCCCCATCTCGCCCGCACCACCGCCCGCCGCCCCTGTGCGCACCACCGCCCGCCCCCCGTTTGACCCTTCTGCGCCTACCCCGTACGTTCCCGACTAGCTTTCCCGTATCGTGCCTTCGCTGCTGCGAAGGCTTCCTTGCATTCGAACCCAGGAGATCCATGCGAATCCTTTCTGCCCTTCTGCTCGCTCTCCCCCTCTGGGTGGTCGCCGCCTGCGGAGTCGACGACAGCGCTCCGGCCGACGGGGCCGACACCCACGAGATGGCGGAGATGGACCACGCCGACATGGAGGGGATGGACCACGACGAGGTCGCGTTGGCCGGGCTGGACCCGGTTCACGCCGAGTTCATGGACAACCTCCGGAGCATCTGCGGAGCCACTCTCGAGGGCCGGGGCACCTACCCGGACGAGGCTGACGCTGAGGACCACCCCCTTATCGGGACCGGACTTCGGAATGTGATCTCCGAGTGCACCGATACCATGGTCCGCATTGAGTTGTACCGGGAAGACGGTGAATACTGGCACGGCGCCTGGGTACTCGAGGCCCGCCCCGGCGGCCTTCACCTCTTCCACGACCATGTTGGGGACCGCACGCCGGAGGAAGTGGGTGACGCCTCCCACGGATACGGCGGCTACGCCAACGACGAGGGCACCGCCACTCGCCAGTACTTCCCCGCCGATGAGGTGACGGCCGAGATGCTTCCGGCCACGGCCACCAACGTCTGGATGATGGACCTGGATCTGGACGCCGGGACCTTCGTCTACTACTTGGAGCGCCACGGCGAGCCCCGCTTCCGGGCCGAGATGGAGCTGCAGGGGTAAGCGGCTCCGGCCAGGCCACGTAGGCGTTCACGACCACGTACGCGTCCACGACCGTCAGGGACCCCAGGGGGACCCCAGACCCCGCTGGCCGCGGCAGTTTCCCCGCTGGCCGTGGCGGTTCTGCTACGGTTGGGGAAGGCCCCATCCCTATCGCTTGGGGGATGGGGCTTTTCTCATGCCTGGCGCTGGCGTGGCGCCTCCCTTGTCCAGGGGGAGGTCAGGAGGCCGGTATCGCTGGGGGCGCTCACCCCGGGGAAGACCCGGAGCGGGGGCGGGGCCCTGGGGACGGACACGGGGTTACCAATGCTGAACGGACGTCCCTTCTTCGGAGTGCGTTCAGCAAAGGTGACCGTATAGGTCCCGAACGCTGAACGCACGCTGTGAAGAAAGAGCCGCGTTCAGCGAAGGGCACCGTATAGGTTACCAACGCTGAACGCTCCCGCATTTGTGCGCCTGCGTTCAGCAAAAGGTACCGCGACCGGGCCCATGCGGATCTCCGCCAGGACATCGTGGTGGGCTGGCCCTGTTCCCTTGGAATCCACCGAATTCCCCAGCGGCCACCGCTTGCCCCACGACCAGACAGGATCCACGAAAAAAACCGAGCCCCCATCCAATGGATGGGGGCTCGGTCCATGTACCGTTCCACCTGATCGAGTGCGCCGCCTAGGAATCGAACCTAGAACCTACTGATTAAGAGTCAGTTGCTCTGCCAATTGAGCTAGCGGCGCTGATTCCGATGGATGGCGATGGCCCGGCTGACGGACACCTGGACACCGCTGAACTTCCGGAGCCGTTAAAACTACTTGCCCGGGCCGGTTCGTCAACCCCCGGAGGGTTCTCCAGCCTCACGCAACCGCCTCTCCCGCTCGGCCTGCCAGCGGGCGCGAGCGGGGGGGATGTAGAGCCAGAGGAGCCCCACGGTCTGAAGGAAGAGCTGCAGGGCAATGGCCGCCGAGAGATTCCTGCCCGCGATGAGGAGTCCCGCCACCACCGGAAGTACGAAAGCGGCAGGGAGCCCCCAGGCGAAGCGGCGGGGATGGGCCCGGATGGTGGCCATGGGCTCCTGGTCCCAGAACCCACCGCGCTCAGGACCCCTTGCCCGGTCACCCTGCTCCCCATCCGGCCCATATTGGCGGGGAGGCTCCGTCCCCGACCCATCGGAAGGCCGACTCACGGCCCCGGATTCACCGGAAGGTCGACTCACGGCCCCGGATTCACCGGGAGGCCGACTCTCCGTCCCCGGCCCACTGACCGGCGGACGCTTCTCATCCACCCCGCCTCGTGAGGGNCCCTCCGACGCCATCCCAACCCCCTCAGTAGGCCGCCAGCCCGGTCACGGCCTGGCCCAGGATGAGGCCGTGGATGTCGTGGGTGCCCTCATAGGTGTAGACCGACTCCAGGTTGGCCATGTGGCGCATGGCCGAATACTCCACCAGGATCCCGTTCCCACCCAGGAGCCGGCGGGCCTCCCGGGCCACCTCGCACGCCATGTCAACGTTGGCCCGCTTGGCCATGGACACCTGCTGGGGGGTCATGGTCCCCTCGTCCTTCATGCGTCCCAGATGATAGGCCATGAGCTGCCCCTGGGTGATCCCGGTGACCATGTCAGCCAACCGCACCTGCTGGATCTGCTTCCCGGCGATGGGGCCGTCGAACATGACCCGCTCCCCGGCATATTCCAGCGCCTCCACGTAGCAGGCCATGGCGGCGCCCACGGCCCCCCAGGCGATGCCGTAACGGGCCTGCGTCAGACACATGAGCGGTCCCTTCAGTCCTCGGGTCTCCGGCAGGAGGGCCGACTCGGGAACCTCCACGTCTTCCAGGTGCAGCTCGCTGGTGTCCGAAGCCAGCAGCGACAGCTTCCCCTTCTGATCCCGGGCCGTGAAGCCGGGGGTGTCGGTAGGCACCACGAAGCCGCGGATCCCCTTGGTGTCACCGATCTCGCCGGTCTGGGCCCAGATGATGGCCACATCGGCCATGGACCCGTTGGTGATCCACATCTTGGTGCCGTTCAGGACCCACCCGGCGTCGGAGCGGCGAGCGGTGGTGATCATGCCGCCGGGGTTCGAGCCGTAGTCGGGCTCCGTGAGGCCGAAGCACCCGATCTTCTCGCCCGAGGCCAGGGCCGGAAGCCATGTCTCCTTGTGCTCCTCACTCCCNAATGCGTGGATGGGATACATGACCAGGGCGCCCTGCACCGATGCGAACGACCGGATCCCCGAGTCCCCACGCTCCAACTCCTGCATGATGAGCCCGTAGGACACGTTGTTCAATCCGGCGCACCCGTACTCCTCGGGCAGGTTCGCGCCCAGCATCCCCAGCTCGCCCATCTCGGTGGCCAACTCCCGGGGGAAGTGCCGCCCGATGTACGCCTCCTCGATAACGGGCAGCACCCGTTCGTCGACCCACCCGCGGATCGTGTCCCGGATCATCCGCTCTTCGTCGGAGAAGAGCGAATCGAGGTCGTAGAAATCCACTCCCTTGAACTTCGGTGCCATGGGTGTCGTTTCCTCGGGTAAGGGTGTAGCGATGAAGGTTGTGTTCAATCCCGGCGGCGCGGCCGCCGCCCTTGACGGCCATCCCCGGGCTCCCGGCCCGAGTCAGTGTCCAGCGAAGGAGGCCTGGCCTCCACTGCTCGACGATTCGCCAGTCGTTCCCAGCCCAGGAATAGCTCCCGGGCCACACGCGCCCCCAGGTAGAAGGCCACCGCCAGGGTGGCGGCCCATCCCGTGGGGATGAGGCTCAGGTCCGGCTGGATCACCAACCAGATGTAGAGGGCCAGTACCACAGCGAGGGCAGCGCCGGCCAGCCATCCGCGGATACTCGCTCGCCGCTTGGCCGCCGCCTGGCACTCGTCACACCAGAGCAGCCGATCCAGCTCTTCCACGGACCGCTTCTGCAGACAGCGGACGCAGGTCACCTCTCCCGGAAACCGGTCCCGCCAGTTGACCGCGTCCTGTCCCATGGTCCCTGCCCCCTATTCCAGTTCGTCCAGGACGGCCCGGGTAAACTCGGAGGTGGAGGCGGACCCTCCGAGATCGCGGGTGCGTCGACTCGGATCTTCCAGCACCCGCCCCAGCGCTTCCCGGACACGGCTGGCTACCGGCGCCTGCCCGACGTGCTCCATCATCATGGCTCCGGACAGGATCAGGGAACTCGGATTCGCAACCCCGAGCCCGGCGATGTCCGGCGCCGAGCCGTGGACCGCCTCGAACATGGCGGCATCCTTTCCGATGTTGGCTGCCGGCGCCAGTCCGAGCCCGCCGACGAGGCCGGCCATGAGATCCGACAGGATATCCCCGAACATGTTCTCCATGACCAGAACATCGAAGGAGTACGGATCCACCACGAGCTGCATGGCCGTGGCGTCGATGATCCGATCCTCGAAGGCCACCTGGCCCTCGAACTCCTTGGCCACCTCGCGGCCCACATCCAGGAACAGCCCCTGGGTGTACTTGAGGATGTTGGCCTTGTGGGCCAGGGTCACCTTCTTCCGGCCATGGTCCCGGGCGTATTCGAAGGCGTAGCGGACGATGCGTTCGGATCCGTGCCGCGTGATGATCATCACGGACTCCGCCGCCGCCCGCGGGTCGCCCTCGAGGCCGATGTAGTGCTCCACACCCACGTAGAGCCCCTCGGTGTTTTCGCGGATCAGGACCAGATCGATGTCCTCGTACCGACCGCCGGGGACCATGGAGAGGGCGGGACGGACGTTGGCGTACAGGTCGAAGGTCTTCCGGATCGCCACATTGATGGAGCGGAAGCCCGTACCCATGGGCGTGGTGAGGGGCCCCTTCAGGCAGACACCGTTGCGACGGATGGAATCCAGCGTCACGTCCGGAAGCGGGCTCTTGAGTCGATCGAGCCCGGCGAGCCCCGCCACCTGCTCTTCCCACTCCACATCGGCACCCGCCGCATCCAGAACGGTCCTTGTCGCTTCTGTCACCTCGGGTCCGATTCCGTCGCCCGGGATCACCGTGATCGTCTTGGCCATGTCGTCTCTTCGAGTGGGGTCAGGGATTGCGAATGTAGCTCGGATTATACTCGAAATCGGTGTGATCCTCACCCCACCGAACCAGGTCCTGTACCCGACCCGGGCGCTCCGTTCCCTCCTGGCGGGCGTCCCGGGCAATGCGGAGGGCCCGATTCCACGTCACCGGGGTCAGCGTCCCGCGGCTGAGAAGCGCCTGGGAGATGGCGTCGCCGTTGGGGTGGCGAGCCACGATGCGCACCCCTCCCAGACCCGGATGATCGGACAGGGCGTCGCGCGTGCCCGGCGAGAACAGGAAGAGGTAGGGGAAGGCCTTGGCCCACAGGTCCCCCCCTCGCCGGTACTGATCCGGCTCCACGGTGACACTCACCTGGGCCACGTTTCCGCTGATCTGGGCCGACACTCCCCCCTCCCACACGTAGTACTCCGCGATGGTCGAGGCCGCCGGCACGGGATGCTCCACGTCCTCGCGCTCACAGCCGAGCAGGAGAAGGGCCGACGCCGATACGAGCAGAAGGACGATGGACCTGGAGCCCGACGGGCTGGCGACGAGCGAATCGGGGGCTACTGGGCTTCATGGTTTGAGCTGGGCCGGAGGCAAGGATTTGAGCTGGGCCGGAGGCAAGGATTTGAGCTGGGCCGGAGGCAAGGACAGGACGCGAGTCGCTCCTCCATACCCGCGCCGGACGCGGAGGGGGCCAAGGGTCGCAGAGGGGACCCGGGGCGGGCAAGGGGCGAAGGGCCCGATATCGGCAACCGAAAACCTCGGCTCAGCACCCAGAACTCAGGGAAGCAGCCGCCCCGCCACCCGCTCCGCCAGGGAGGCCAGCGGCGCCGGGGAGCCCTGGGCCCCAGGCGTGCCTTCCAGGATCCCCTGCCAGAGGACCCGGCCCGACCGGGTGTCGAGAAGGGCCAGGTTCAGATTGGCCCGGACTTGACCGGGATCCTCCTCCACCTCCGTGGTCCGGGCGGCAACCGGCAGCAGCGCATAGCGGGCATCGGCAATGGCGCCCAGCCGATAGACGGCTCCGAAGAGCGGATCTCCCACCCGCTCCACCTCACCCACTTCGAAGATGGAGACGGGAAGTGCATGGACATCCGCCCCCAGGCGTCCCGCCTGCCGGGCCAGCACCTCCAGCTCCCGGCCGCCCAGCCAGCGCACCGCCGGTCCCCTGGACTCGAGGGCGTACCGGAGTTCGCCGTCCACGGCACCTCGGTCACCGACCCCTGAAGCTTGTACCGGAAGAAGGAGAACCGTGGTCCCCCGAAGATCCGGAACCCCACCCCGCTCCCACCCCGGCTCCGGCGGCGGCGGGGCGTTCCGAACCCCACACGCCGCCAGAACCAGGAGGCCCATGAGTGCCAGAAGGGCTCCGCTCCGCCGCGGGAGATTACCCACCCTCCTCCCCCTCGGGCTCGAGCTTGAGCGACGCCGAATTGATGCAGTAGCGGCGCCCGGTGGGGCGCGGGCCATCGGGGAAGACATGTCCCAGGTGGGCGTCGCAGGTGGCGCAGAGCACCTCGGTGCGGCGCATGAAGAGCGAACGATCTTCCCGTTCCTCCACCGCCTCCGACGCCACCGCGTTCCAGAAGGAGGGCCACCCGGTACCCGAATCGAACTTGGTCCGGGACGAGAAGAGGGGTGCGCCGCAGCAGGCGCAGCTGTAGGTACCCGGGGTCTTGGTATTCCAGTATTCACCGGTGAAGGCACGCTCCGTCCCGGCCTTCCGGGTGATCCGGTACTGCTCGGGGGTGAGGCGTTCCTTCCACTCCGACTCACTCCGGACCACCTTCGCCCGGCCCTGGGAGGAAGCGTCCTCCCCCTGCGACCGAGCGTCGCCGAGGCCCTCCCGGCTCACTCGTCCCCCCCCTCGATCCGCACGGACTCGATGCGGACATCCTGCTTCGGACGGTCGCCCCGTCCCGTCTTCACCTTGCCGATCTGGTGGACCACGTCCATGCCCTCGGTGACCCTTCCGAAGACGGCGTGCTTGTCGTCGAGCCAGGGCGTGGGCACCAGGGTGATGAAGAACTGCGAGCCCCCGGTGTTGGGACCGGCGTTGGCCATGGAGAGGATTCCCTCCTGGTCGTGGCGGAGTTCGGGGTGGAACTCGTCATCGATGGTGTAGCCCGGGCCGCCCCGACCCGACCCCTCCGGACACCCGCCCTGGATCATGAAGTCGGCGATGACCCGGTGGAAGACCAGATCATCGTAGAACCCGTCGCCGGCGAGCTTGGCGAAGTTGCCGGCGGTCTCGGGTGCCCGGTCGTCGAACAACTCCACCTGGAAGTCGCCGTGATTCGTGGTGAAGTGCGCGGTACGGTTGGCCATCGGTGCTCCGTGGATAGTCGGTGATGTTGGGTTAGTCCCGTGGAGAGTACCGGACGGATCCGTCGTCGTTCCCGCGGTGGACCCGCTGGCAGCCGCGCTGCAGGAAGTTCCAGAACGTCTCGCAGTCCCCCTCCAGGGTGTAGGCCACCTCGTCGATCGGGGCGGCACCGAAGACGGTCTCGTTGAGATCCTGGAGGAAGGCCTCGCTCCCGGCCGACGACGAGGCATTGGGGATCAGCGCACGGAAGTCCCGAAAGTCCACCTGCGCCAGCGACCCTTCCACCGACACCGAACGCACGATGTGGGCGGTGGCAGGCGAGAAGAAGGACGTCACACCCCGGGCCTCTTCCTCCGGGGACGGTCCCCGCACCAGCTCTTGCAGCGCCTCGGTGAGGACGGCCTCCGAGTCCGGCGGGTCCTCACCGCACCCGGCGGCCACGACCCCGGTGGCCAGGGCCACCGCGAGAAGCATCGCCCTCCGGGCCCGCCCAGCCATCAGGCCAGGTGGCCCCCATCCACCGGCAGGATGACCCCGGTGATATGCCGGGCCACCTCGGAGCAGAGGAAGAGGACGGCGCCGGCCACATCCTGGGGGTCGCCCAGGCGTCCCAGCGCACTCCCTTCCCGGGCCCGATCCATGATCTCCGGCGGGACCCGATCCGTGAGCCGCGTCGTCCGGATGTATCCCGGCGCCACCGCGTTCACATTGACGTTGGAAGGTCCCAGCTCCACGGCGGCGCTCCGGGTAAGGGAGAGGAGGCCGCCCTTGGAAGCCGAGTAGTTCGCCAGCCCGAACTCGCTCTTGAGGGCGTGGATGGATGAGATGTTCACCACCTTCCCGTACTCCTGGGCGCGGAAGTAGGGGGCCACGGCCCGAAGGAAGTAGAAGGCACCGGAGAGGTTCGTATCCAGGACGTCCCGCCACTCCTCGTCGCTCATGCGCCAGAGGGCCCGATCCCGACCGATCCCGGCGTTGTTCACCAGGATCTGGACCCCCCCCAGTTGCTGGACGGCGCGATCCACGAAGTCATTGACCTGCTCGGGCCGGCGACAGTCCACCGTCCGCCGAAACACCCGGACGTCATAGCCTGCCAGCGTCTGCTCGGTGACGTCGGCGTCTCGGTGGGCCCGCTCGTTGTCACCGAGGTAGTTGAAGGCCACGTCCACTCCGGACCGCGCCAGCGCCACGGCCACCGCGCGGCCGATGCCCGACGAAGCGCCGGTGACGATGGCCGCCTTCCCCTCCAGCCCTCCCACCGCCATGAGGGGACGGGGCTCTGTGGCCGCCTCCACCTCGTCCAGAAGCTCCTCAACCGCCGCTCGGGCACCGGACGGCGTCTCGACTCCGGCGCTCTCGTCGCCGTTGGGTGCGTCATCGTTCCAGCCGCTCGAAGAGGGAGGCGTCGGCGTTGGACGAGGCATGGGGGTTGGGGGTTCAGGGGGGCGCGGGACCGATCGCGCACGGACGGGGATCGGCGCCGAAGTGCGCCGTCCGGACTCGAATCGGGCTCAGACCTCGTCCGAGCCCTCCAGCGACGAATGGCCGCCCACATTGAACCGCCCCCGGACCCCTCGGACCACGGAATCCCCTCCCACGATGGAGTCCCGGAGGTGTGATCCGACGATGGTGGCGTTGGGTCCCACGATGCAGTTCTCCAGGCTGGAATCCTCGATCCGGCTGCCGTGCTCCAGGGTGACATGGCGCCCGACGGTGGACCCGGTGATCCGCACCCCGGCCTCGAGCCGGACCGCCTCGTCCACCGTCGAGGCCCCGTCCACGGAAACGTCTTCGGCGCGGGTGCCGCGGCCGCTCTCCAGCAGGTGGGCGTTGGTCTCCAGCAGCGTCTCCACCTTCCCGCAGTCGTACCACCCACCCACCGGAGCGGTCTGGATGCGGGCCCCCTGATCCACCATGTACTGGAAGGCGTCGGTGAGGTAGTACTCGCCCGATGGCCCGGGATCGACCTGCAGGGTGTGGTTGATACCCTCGAAGAGAAGGGCCGAGTCCCGGATGTAGTAGAGCCCGATGTTCGCCAACCGGGAGATGGGCTCGGAGGGCTTCTCCACGATCCGGGTCATGGCGCCCTCCTCGTCGGTCACGATGACGCCGAAGCGCTGGTAGTCCTCCACCTCCTTCGCCCAGATGATCCCGGCCCACTCCTCGCCCAGCCGCGACGCCAGGGAGATGTCGGCATCGAAGAGGGTGTCCACGAAGATGATGAGGAGGTCCTGGTCGGCGAATGGCTCGGCCAGCTTGATGGCACCCGCTGTCCCGTCCTGGACCTCCTGCACCACGTAGCGGGCCTTCAGATTCGGGTATTCCTCGGCGACGAAACGCCGCACCTCATCGCCCAGGTACCCCACGATGAACACCACCTCCTCGATTCCCAGCTTCGGGAAGTCGTCCAGGATGTAGCTCATCACCGGCTTGCCGGCTACCCGGACCAGCGGTTTCGGCGTCGTAAGGGTATGGGGCCGGAGACGGGTTCCGCGACCGGCCAGGGGAATGATGGCTTTCATGCGTGCTCCGAGATGGAGAAGGACGGGGTACCGCTCGGCGGTGGCGGGCCTTGCCCGGGGCGGACGCGCAAGACCTTGACCATGATAGGAAAGGCGGCCACGCAGGTACAGGCTGGAACCCCGGAACCCACCCGGCGTGGACAAGCTACTACCCCATTCAGGGTCGGCCCACCGAGCCGCCCCCTCCCTTCGATCCGGAGGCTCCCATGCGATCCCGCACCATCCCCCTCTCCCACCTGATCCCGGCGCTGCTGCTTTTCACCCTCGTCCTCCTCGGGACACCCCCTGCCGTATCGGCCCAGGAGACATCCCAGCTCACGGTTCGCGGAAACGGAGAGGTGGAGGTGGAGCCGGACCGGGCCAGGATCCAGTTTTCGGTGGAGACCGAAGCCGCCACCGCCGCGGAAGCCGGCGCCGCCAACGCCGACCTCATGGACCGGGTCATGTCGGCGATTCGGGGCTCGGAGGTGGGTCGGGATGCCCGGCTTGAAACGTCAGGATATCAGCTCCAGCCCCGCTATGGACCCATGGACCGGGATCGTGGACGGGAGATTGTGGGATACACGGCCCGGAACACCCTTCAGGTGATCACCGACGATGTGGAGGCTGTGGGCCCGCTGGTCGATCTGGCGTTGGATGCGGGAGCAAACCGGGTAGCGGGGCTCCAGTTCGAGATCCGGGACCCCGAGCCCCATCGTCTCGAGGCCCTTCGTCGGGCGGTGGCACAGGCTCGGGCCGAGGCCGAGGTCATGGCCGAGGCGCTGGGGATGCGGCTCGGCCTCCCCACCCAGGTGGAAGGCGGAGCACAGCGTCCCTCGCCCCGGTCCATGGCTCTCCAGGCCTTTGCGCCGGACATGATGGCCGCCGCTGCCGAAACGCCGGTGGAGGCGGGGCGCCAGTCCGTCACCGCATCGGTGACCATCCGCTGGGCCCTCTACCCAAGGGAGGGGTGACCCGGCCATGGCGCTGACCCGATTCCTCCGGGGGCTCACCCGGAACCGGACCGAGACCCGGCCCGACCATGGAGATCCCCAACTCCGGGGACGTCGGTATTCGGTGCCCTTCCAGGCGGTGTGGCAGGCCGGGCTGGCTGAGGCCCATGGGATCCTGGACGAGGTGGAGTCGGATGCGCTGGAGGGCCGCATCACCGGCGAGGCGCGCACCCGCATCTTCCGCTTCGTCGACGATGTGGAGATCCACGTTGCCCTGGATGGCGAGGGGTGGACCCGCGTCGACCTGACCTCGGCCTCACGGGTCGGTCAGGGCGACCTGGGAACGAACCGGCGCCGCATCATCCGCTTCCTCCGCCGCCTGGATCGACGGCTCGAGGCGGAGGGACTCCGGACCCGTGCACCGGAGACGTCCGGATAGGCGCCCACCCTCACCGCCGAGGTTTCCGCCCTCAGCGATCCCTCCCCTCTTCCGGTCCTGGGCCGTTCAGGAACCTCCTCAGCCCCCCGCTCCCACCGGCACCTCGCGCCGGGACCGGGGCAGTCCCATGCCGTCATCGTCCCCATCTCCTCGGGGTGGGAACGACAGATCCTCACCCTCGCTCCGCGCCACCACCGAGGCGGCAGTGAGGTCGCCGGTGACGTTTACCGAGGTCCGGATCATGTCCAGGATCCGGTCCACCCCGAGGATCAGGGCGATCCCCGCCTGCACCTGGGCCCCGAGGCCCACGGCGTTCAGCACGATGATGAGGGTGATGATCCCGGCGCTGGGTACACCCGCCGCCCCGATGGAGGCCAGGGTGGCGGTGAGCACCACGATGAGCTGTTCGGTGAGGCCGATCTCGATGCCGTAGATCTGGGCGATGAACATGACCGCCACGGCCTGATAGAGGGCCGTCCCATCCATATTGATGGTGGCGCCCAGGGGCAGGACGAAGGAGGAGACGGGCTTGGAGATCCCCAGTCGCTCCTCCGCCGTCTCCATGGTCACCGGAAGGGTGGCGTTGGACGATGAGGTGGAGAAAGCCACCAGCGGAGCGTTGGAGATTCGCCGGAGGAAGGTGAAGAAGTTGAGCTTCGCCAGGAACCTCACCGCCAGCCCGTAGGTGATGGTGAGGTGGAGCAGGAGCCCAAGCACCACCACCCCGGAGTAGACCAGGAGGCTTTGGAGAAGATCCAGTCCGAACCGCGCCACCACCGCCGAGATGAGGGCGAAGACGGCGTACGGGGCCGTCTTCATGATCCAGTCGATCACTACCATGCTGGCGTCATTCACCCCCTCGAAGAAGGTGATGACGGCGTCTCGCCGCTTCGGGGCGATGACGCTCACTGCCGCCGCAAACACGATGGTGAAGAAGATGAGGGGAAGAAGCTCCAGGTTGGCCGCCGCCGCCACCGGGTTCCGGGGGATGATGTTGAGCAGCGTCTCGATGACGCTGGGAGCCTCCTCGGCCAGGGTCATGGCCCCCGCCGCTTGCCCTTCGAACTGGGCCGACAGGACGTCCCGGGTCGAATCGTCGATGCCGGCGCCGGGCTTGATGAGGTTGGATACCGTAAGCCCGATGGTCACAGCCACCGCCGTGGTGCACAGGTAGAAGGCGATGGTCTTTCCGCCGATCCGCCCCAGCTTCGCCAGATCTCCCAGCGACGCCGTCCCCACCATGAGCGAGGCCACCACCAGGGGGACCACGATCATGGTGATGGCCCGGATGAAGGCGGTCCCCAGCGGCTCCAGCGCGATGAGGAAGCTCTGGAGCCAGACGAGTCCGGCCACGTTGGCGATGAACCCGACGACGGCTCCCAGGATCAGACCGAGGAGGATCTTCGTGTATAGCTGCATGCGGGGGATTCCCTTGGGACCCGGGTTTTTGGGGGGAAGCAAAACGCCGGGAAGGTAGGCCCGGGCTCCCCACCCGGCAAGTCGTTCGCTACCTTGCGACCACTGGCCGAGAGGATGCCGGCGCCTGTGCATCGCCCCGCACCGGACCGCAGCCGTTCCCCCTCCACCCCGCACGACCTGGTTCACCCGGACCATTCCATGCGCCCTTTCCCTCTTCCGACGCGACTCCTGGCCCTGGTGGTGGTTCTGGCCCTGGGGCTCCTGACGTGGGGCTGCGATTCGGCGGCGCCGGAGGCGGTGGATCCGGCCCCCCTTCCTGCAAGCCCGCCGGCGGAGCCCCTCCCCGAGGCCACGGACACCGAGGTGCCCGCCCAGGCTCACCATCGGAATCTCGTCTTCCTCTCCCGGGACGCCGATTCGACCGTGGTGGTCCCCTGGACCTTTCACGGCGTTCGAGCCGGGCCTGCCGAAGCCCGGGGACGGGGGGTTTGGTTGGCCCGGGGCGGAAGCTGGGAACGGCTCGTACAGGAGGTCGAGGAGGGGGGGGGCCATGGGAGCGCCTGGCAGATCCTCCCCGGCCCGGGTGTGGGGCTGGTGGTGGGGTCGGAGGGTGGGCTTGAATCGCTCCGGCTCCGGAACGCCCCTCCCGAACTTCGCACCCGCGTGGGGATTCTCCTGGCCGACTGGTCCACCTCGCCTCGGGAAGCCGTGCGGTTCCACCAGGCGGTAACGGAGTTGGAGGGGGAGGAGGTGCCAGGCTTCCTCCTGGATCATGGGAGCACCATCGGTCCGGGGCAGCAACCTCCCGGGGACTGGGTCTTCGTCCACGGCGGTGACGTCTTCCAGGGCTTCTTCCAGGCCGTGTCACCGGCCCGTGCCGAGGACCCGGTGCTCCCCACCTGGATGGGCTGGACCCGCATCGCCGTTCGCGAGCGACGCTGGTCGGCCATGGAGGTGGTATGGGACGAGATGCGGGCCTTCGAGGACGCGCGACGGGACATCCCGACACGCTGGGAACTCCGGAGCCCTGAGGGCGAGTTGGAGGTGACGTTGGAGTCCGTGGGATCCTTCCTGGAGGCCGGGGAAGGGGATGGAGCGCTTCTGCCTGTGGACGCCTTCTTCACGGTCCAGGGTGAGGCCCGATTCGAGGGCGACACCGTGGCAGTCCGGGGCGTCGTCCGGCATCGGCAACCATGACTCCGGAACTCCTGCGAGCCCTCCTCACCGTCCTCTTCGGCTCCCTGGCNGGGGGCCTGACCAANACCCTGGCGGTNTGGATGCTCTTTCATCCGTACCGGCCGCTCCGCCTCTGGCCCGGTGGGCGGCCCCTCCTCCAGGGGGCCATTCCCAAGAACCAGGATCGGTTGGCGGCGGCGGTGGGTCGTACGGTCGGGACCCGACTCCTCACCGAGGACGACCTGACCCGGATCTTCTCGAACGTGGAATTCCGGGCCGCCTTCGAAGACCGCCTGGGCGGGTTCCTGGAAGAGCTCCTGGAGCGGGAGCGGGGGTCGGTGCGAGAGGTTCTTCCCCCCGANGCCGTTCGGGAGGTGGAGTCCATCCTGGGCGGAATCGCCGACCANTTGGCTTGCCGCCTCGACGGATGGCTGGATTCGGAGGACTTCGGGGAGGCGGTGGCCCGGAGGACCGCCGAGGTACTGGACCGACTGGCCGACCGTCCCGTGGGCGANCTCCTGACGCCGGAGCGGGAAGAGACCCTGGCTGCGGCCCTGGAGGAGTGGGTCGGGGGAGGCGGTGGCCCGGGACGGCTTCGAGCAGGTGGTGAACGACTATCTGGCCCGAGCCATGGAGGGCATCCTCCGGGATGATCGAACACTGGAGGGCATNCTCCCGGGGGGGTTGGCCGAGACGCTGGAAGGGGCTCTGGCTCGCTTCCTCCCGGTTGCGGCGAGGCGCCTGGGCGGAATCCTCGAGGATCCGGAGACCCGCATCCAACTGGAGGGCGCCCTCCGGGACCTCTTCACGCGGTTCCTCCGGGACCTCCGCTTCCATCAGCGGCTGGTGGCCCGGCTGGTGGTCACCGACGAGACGCTGGACCGGGTGCTCACGACCCTGGAGGAGGACGGAGCCGAGCAGCTCTCCCTCATGCTTCGGGACCCGGCGGTTCAGGAGGCCATCGCACGCCGCGTGAATGACGGCGTGCTCGACCTGCTGCGGCGCCCGGTCACCGAGGTGGTGGGACGACCCGACGACCCCGGTGTGCAGCGGGGACGGGAGGCGGTGGCCTCATGGGTGGTTCGCCTGATTCGGGATCCCGACACCCGTGGCTACCTCACGGACAAGCTCCGGCAGGGGGTAGGGCGGACAGCCCGGGGCACGTGGGGGGATCTCCTCCGGTCGGTCCCACGGGACCGGATCGCCCGGAGCGTGGTGGCCGTGGGGCGCAGCGAACCGGCCCGGGAGCTGTACCGTCAGGCCCTCAGGGAAGCGCTTCTGAACCTCCTGGATCGGCCCCTGGGTCGACCGGCGGCCCTCCTTCCGGAGGGTGGTCGGGAGCGGCTCCAGGAGGCGGCGGCCGATCCCCTCTGGACCTGGCTTCAGGCCCAGGTGCCGGAGGTGGTCAGGACGCTGGATGTCCAGCGACGGGTGGAGGAAAAGGTGAGGGCCTACCCGGTACAGCAGATGGAAGAACTGGTCCGACGGGTGACGAACCGGGAACTCCGCCTCATCGTGCGGCTGGGGTACCTGCTGGGCGGGGGAATCGGGGCGCTGCTGGTGGCGGTGAACCACCTGATCTGATGGCCCGGCGGGGGAATCCGCCGTGGTTGGTTCTGCGCCGTCAGTGGGTCTGGAAGGGCTTTCGGGTGCGACGGGAGCGGCGACGGTCGGAGCCACGCTCCACCTTTCGCTGGAGGAGGGCCATGGGGGTGAAGTGCCGACGGACGGTGGCGTGCTCACCCTTCTCGCCCAGCTTCTTGTCGATCTCTTCCTGGGACGCCTCGTAGCGCGGCGGTAGCCCCCAGTAGATGCCGAATCCCAGGGCGGCCACCATGCCCAGAATCGTGATGAACGTCATGCGATTTTCCTCGGCGGACTCCGGAAGGGTACGCGGCGGCCCACTGCGGCCGTTTTCCCGGCCGGGACCATCCCCGGGGCCCGGGGGAGGCCGGAAGCCGAATCCCTCTCCCTGGGCGTGCGCTGCTGTCTGGGGGCGTTTCCTACTGGTAACCGACTCGGAGGGTGTGGTTCCTGACCGGGACTCGCGCCGGGCGTGTCCAGAGCGGAGTCCCTGCCGTCAGTCCTCGTCGTCGCCGACGCCGATCCCGAGGGCTTCCATCGCCAGCAGGCCGAGGCCGCCGCTCAGGAGGATGGCCATGAAGTTCGTTCCCACCACAACCAGGAGGACCACGAACCAGAAGACGAGGTGGATGAAGGTGTAGCCACCGGGCAGCATGCGTGTCTCCGCCGAGAGGATCAAGAACCGGGACCCAGCAATATGGGCCCGCCATGGGGGGTTGTCGAGGGGGGCAGGATGGGAGCCTTCAAGGGCCGGGCGGAACGGCCAGCTCCAGGAATCGGTGTCCCTCCCGCTCTGCAGCATCTCCCCACGTCAGCGCCAACGGCCGGCGAAACTCAGGGCCGTCCACCACCAGGGTGTGGTACTCACCCAGCTCGCCGCAGGGATCGATCCCCGAAGCCTGGAAACGGGCCAGGAGGTCGGTGTCCAGCGTGCGGCCCAGCCACTCCGGATCTCCAGACTCCAGGTTGACCGAGATCACCCGGGCCTGGAAGCCGGCCTGCACCACGCTACGGGCCACGTCGAGGGGAGCTTCGCCCCACAGTGGCTCAAGGTGGGCCAGACCGGCGGCGTTGACCCGATCGGCGTACCAGTCCCGGATCTCGGTGAGGTGGAGATTCCCGAAGATGACCCCGCAGGCTCCCAGCCCCCGCACCTCCTCCAGCAGCCGTGAGAACACCCGGTCGAAGTCATCGGGGTGGGTCCGACCGAAGACGGGCTCGAGACCCAGTGCCTGGGCCTGGGCCCGTACCATGGGTTCGGGGGTGCCGTGGAAGCGAACGAGACCACTGTTCCCCTCGAAGACGTTGAGGGCCCAGCTCACCTCCAGGCCGGCGGTGCGGGCACGATGGAGCGCCAGCGTAGCGTCCTTCCCGCCCGCGGTGGCCAGCGCCCATGGTCCCCGGGGAGCCCGGTCCATGGGCAGGTGGGTCGGGACCTCGCCCGGAAGGGCGAGCCAACCTCTCGAATCGGCGGGC
>SL_3KL_010_SEDDRAFT_10001305_pt1 | contig 22478 bp, 16 predicted proteins | sample SodLakKL_010_SED_2_FD_10381 | JGI IMG/M metagenome (IMG submission 10381) | reverse complement strand
CCGACGACTTCGGAAGCACTGGATTCGTCCATCCGGATCAGGAGGGCGATCTTCGCCGTGTTGCGGATTTCCGAACTGACGCCTGCAGCGGCAAGATGCCCGTAGACCATTCCCTCTAGGGTCGTTTCCCCATTGATGGGCGCCGTGGTGGTGGTTGAGCCTGCGCGAGTTTCTCCATGCACCAGGACACGGCCCACTTCGTCGCCGTTCTCGCCTCGGGCCGAGACGACAAGACCGCTCTGGTCAGAGGGTACGTCCTCCACGGAGAAACGGCCATCTGCCTGGACCTCGGCTTCAGCGAGGATGTCGAGGGATCCGTCAGACTGGACTGCCGCCACGGCAACCGTGCTGGCTTCTGCAGCAACGGAAGCGGGCCCGGAAGTGCTGGCGTTTCTGGAAGCTGTGGGGTGGGTGCTCTCCACCTGGCCATCCACGATCGCCGTTTCCGGGTCCGGATCGGGATCCGGGTCCGGGCCCACAGGGGTGGATTCGCTGTCGCAGCCGGTTAGAGCGAAGACCGCAGCAAGAAGAAGGACGTTTATCTTTCTGGTGAAGCACATGACTTCTACCTCCCAGGCGTGTCTGGATGATGTTCGTCTGTACTCCTGTCAAAAGTGCAACCCCCATGCCAGACGACGTACGGAGGCGGCATAAGTAATGTCGTTACATATACTTACCCAGTACATGACACGGCTTGAGGTGCTGGGTTGATTCCGAGCCTGGGCTCGCTGAGGACACTTGGAGCCCAGCGGTCCGAATTTTTTTCCGGATCAGGGAGAACGATTTCGGTCCTTGGCCATCCTTCATGGGAGGGCCTATGCTTCTGGATCCCCCTAGAGTCCAGGTCTACTTCGGATGCGAGAGGAGCTGCCCGGGCCTGGGGAGGAAACGTTTAACCAGTGTTCCGACGAAGGAGACGCAATGGAGGGAGCCAACTCTCAGGAAGGGCCTGACAACGGAGTCGTTCAGCACCTGGGCCCTGAGGCGGTGGAGCGGCACCTGACCATGGGGATGGCGCTGGAGGCAGTGGAGGCGGCCTTTCGTGAACTGGCCCGGGACGAGGCGGTCCAACCGGTCCGGACGCATATGACCCTGCCTGGTGGGGACCGGCATCTTCTGGTCATGCCCGGATACCTGGATGGGTCCGGGGCTCTGGGTGCCAAGCTCCTGAGCCTCTTTCCCCATGACCAGGCCAGCTCCCGCCCCTCCCACCAGAGTGTGATCCTCCTCTTCGATCCGGAGACGGGTGCGCCCATGGCCCTCCTGGATGCCGCCGCAATCACCGCCTACCGGACTGCGGCAGCCAGTGGGGTGGCCACCCGGCTTCTGGCCCGGGAAGATGCATCCGAACTGGCCCTCCTGGGGGCCGGTCTCCAGGCGCGGAGCCACCTCCGGGCCATGATGGCGGTGCGCCCCATCGAGGGGGTGCGGGTCTGGTCGCGGCGGGAGGCCACCGTCGAGAGCTTTCTGGACTGGTGTGTGAAGGAAGGCGTGTCGGTTCCGGTGAACCGGTGTGGGACTCCTGAGGAGGCGGTGCAGGGAGCGGACCTGGTCTGCACCGTCACCGCTTCGCCGGTTCCCATCCTGAAAGGGGAGTGGCTGGGGCCGGGGAGTCATGTGAATGCCGTCGGTGCCCACACGGCCGAGACCCGTGAGTTGGATTCGGATGCCGTGGCTCAGGCCCGCTTCTTCGTGGATCAGAGGGAGGCGGCTCTGGCCGAGGCCGGAGCCTTCCTCATTCCCCGGCGGGAGGGACGGATCGGAGGGGATCACATCATCGGGGAAATTGGTGAGCTTCTGGAGAACCGGATCTCGGGTCGCACCAGTGCCCAGGACCGGACGGTCTTCAAGTCGCTGGGGCTGGCTGTTCAGGATCTGGCTACGGCGATCCGGGTGGTAGAGTCGGCCGTTGAACGGGATGACTGACAGGCTATTGTAGGATCGGGTCCTTCAGGGCCGGACCCGGGCATGGGATGGGATGCCCAGCATTCACACCGGTCAGGAGTGAACGCTGAGGGGACTCCCGATCCAGTTCGTCCCTTGAGCCCATCCCATCACTTCGGGTACTCTTCTCCGTCTCCGGTCTCCTCCCGGAGCCAGGCCACCTTCACCCGGCCCAGGGTCGACCATGAAATCAGCCTACCATCGGCACTTCACACTTCCCGCTGATCTTCACTACCTGAATTGCGCGTTCATGGCACCCCTCCCCATCCGCACGGAGCAGGCGGGGATCCAGGGGATCCGCCGGAAGAGGAATCCAGCTCGGAGCCGACCCCAGGACTTCTTTGACGAGAGCCAGGAGGTGCGGGAGAGCTTCTGCCGTCTGATTGACGGGGAAGACCCGGACCGGGTGGCTATCCTCCCTTCTGTATCATATGGCGTTGCCATCGCCGCTCGGAATGCCGGCCTGAGAGAGGGCGATGAGGTGGTCCTCACCCGGGATCAGTTTCCTGGAAATGTCTACGGTTGGCGGCGGGCCGCCTCAGAAGTGGGAGCGAAGGTGAGGCTCATCGACCCCCCAGAGGGTGTGCTCCCCGGGGAAGGGCGGGCCCGGATCTGGAACGAGAGGATCCTCGAGGCCATGGGGCCCCGGACTCGAGTGGTGAGCCTGGGGCACGTGCATTGGACTGATGGATCACTCTTCCAGCTCCAGGCCATCGGAGCCCGAGCCCGGGAGGTGGACGCCCTCCTGGTCGTGGATGGCACCCAGTCGGTAGGTGCGCTCCCCTTCCACTATCCCACCATCCGCCCTGACGCAGTGATCTGCGCCACTTACAAATGGCTCCTCGGGCCCTATTCGGTGGCCTTGGGATATTTCGGCCCGGCCTTCGACGACGGGATTCCCCTGGAGGAGACCTGGATCGCTCGGGAGGGGAGCCGGGACTTCGGGGGACTGGTCAATTACCGGGACAGCTACGAACCCGGAGCAGTTCGATATGACGTGGGGGAACGGAGCAACTTCATCCTCCTGCCCATGGTCCTCCAGTCCCTCAAACTCCTCCTGGAGTGGACGCCGGAGCTGGTGGCCTCCCACACGGCTCGGCTGTCGGCCGAGCTGTTGAGCTGGGCTCGGAACGAGGGATGGGCCGTGGAGGACGACGACTGGCGAGGATCCCACATCTTCGGATTGCGACTTCCCGCCGAGGTGGATCACCAGGCCCTGGGGGCGGCCCTGGAGTCGGCTAAGGTCGCTGTGTCCCGACGAGGGGACGCTCTCCGAATCTCTCCCCACCTCTACAACGGTGCGGAAGACCTGATGGCTCTGCAGGATACGCTGGACTCGGTTCTTCGGGAGGGCCGGAGGTGACGGATCCAGGCGGCCAGCGAATCGGACCCCGTCGGGGGTTCCTTCAGTGGGTCGGCGTCTATCTCCGAGGAGCGGCCATGGGGGTGGCCGAGCTCATCCCCGGAGTTTCGGGCGGAACCATCGCCTTCATTACCGGGATCTACGTGGAGCTGGTCCAGTCCATCCGAGCCCTGGACCTTTCAACCCTCCGCAAGGCGTGGCACGGACGATTGAGGGAAGCGTGGGAAGGAGCCAACGTGGGCTTCCTGGCCATCCTCGGGGTGGGCATGGTGACCAGCGTCTTCACCTTCGCGGCTGGTGTGAACTGGCTCCTGGAGAACCGGGAGGTCCTGGTCTGGGCCTTCTTCTTCGGCCTCATCGTGGCTTCGGCCATCTATGTCGGGCGCTTCGCCCGCCCCTGGAGCTACATGCGGATTGTGGTGGGTGCGCTGGGGGTGGGAGCTGGACTCCTCCTCTCCACCATTCACCCCCTCCCGGCTCCGGAGCACTGGTTCTCCACGACGCTGGCTGGGGCCGTGGCAGTGTGCGCTTGGATTCTTCCGGGAATCTCCGGGAGCTTCATCCTCCTCCTCCTGGGCCAATACCAGTTATTGGTGCGGGCCCTGACGGAGCTGGACGTCGCCTTCCTGGCGGCATTGGGAGCCGGATGCACCATCGGACTCCTGGCTTTTGCCCGCATCCTCACCTGGCTCATCCGGACCCGGTACGAATCCACCCTGGCCTTCCTCTGCGGACTCATGGCCGGATCGCTTCAGAAGCTCTGGCCCTGGCGAGAGACGGTGACATCGTACCTGGACTCGGACGGTCGAGAGGTCCCCCTTGTGGTCCGACCAGTGAGCGCAGGGCAGTGGGAGGCCCTGACCGGGCAGGATCCCATGGTGATGGGAGCAGTCCTTTCCATGCTTCTGGCCTGTTCCGTGGTCCTGGGGCTTGAGCTCGTCTCTCGCAAGCGAAGGACCCATGCCGAGGAGGGCAGAGGGTAGGAGGAAAGAGGGAAAGTTGTGGCCGGTGGAGTTCCAGCGCATGTTGACCCTCAGGGTGGATCGGATCTTCCCCCGGTCTTCCTCAGCTTCCTTCCCACGGTCCAACTCCAGCCCGGGTCGGTCAGAGAATGCCACGTGAGATTCGAGATGTATTGGCGGCCAATCGGGGCGAGATCGCCGTCCGGATCTTCCGGGCCTGTACCGAAATGGGTATTTCCACCACCGCCCTGTACAGTTGGGAGGACCGCCTCAGCATCCATCGATACAAGGCTGATCGCGCCTACCTGGTAGGAGAGAAGGGGAAGCCGGTAGAGGCCTATCTGGATGGTCAGGCCATCATCCAGCTGGCGCTGGAGAAGGGGGTGGATGCCATCCATCCCGGATACGGGTTCCTCAGTGAGAATGCCGACTTCGCACGAAGCTGCCAGGAGGCGGGCATCGTCTGGATCGGCCCCCCTCCCCGGGCCATGGAAGCCCTGGGGGACAAGATCTCGGCCCGAAAGGTAGCCCAGGAGGCCGAGATACCGATTGTTCCCGGTTCGGATGGCGGGGTCGCGGACCTGGACGAAGCCAGGGAAGTGGCCGGGGAGATTGGATATCCCCTTCTGATCAAGGCAGCTCACGGCGGTGGTGGGCGAGGGATGCGGGTGGTCCGGTCCCCGTCGGAGTTGGAGGAGTCTTTCTTGGCAGCCCGCCGAGAATCCCGAGCCGCCTTCGGGAATCCGGAGGTCTTCCTGGAGCGGTACGTGGTGAATCCTCGGCACATCGAGGTTCAGATCCTGGGGGATGAGCATGGGCACCGGGTCCACCTGTTCGAGCGGGACTGCTCCATCCAGCGTCGTCTCCAGAAGATCGTGGAGCTGGCTCCCGCTCCCAGGTTGGATCCGTCCATCCGGGATCGACTCTACGAATACAGCCTCCGGCTGGCCGAGGTGGTGGACTATTCCAGTGTGGGCACTGCCGAGTTCCTGGTGGAGGAGCGGGAGGGGGACACCCGAGTCTACTTCATCGAAGTGAATACCCGGATTCAGGTGGAGCACACCGTCACCGAGATGATCACCGGGCGGGACCTGATCCAAGCCATGATCCGGGTAGCCCAGGGTCATGAGTTGGGGGACAAGGAGATTGGGATCCGGAACCAGGCCGATATCCAGCGCAGGGGCCAGGCTGTCCAGGCTCGGGTGACCACCGAGGACCCGGAACAGGACTTCGCCCCTGATTCGGGACGGGTCATCACCTACCGATCGGGAGGTGGGCACGGGATCCGGCTGGACGCCGGACTGGGCGGCTCAGGAGCGGAGATCCTCCCCTTCTATGACAGCATGCTGGTCAAGGTTACGGCATGGGGTCAGGACCTGGAGGAGGCAGCCCGGCGGTTGGGTCGCAGTCTGGCAGAATTCCGGGTGCGAGGCGTCCGGACGAACCTCCCCTTCCTCCAGAATGTGGTTCGCCATCCCCAGTTCCTGGCTGGCCATACACACACGCGCTTCATCGATGAAACCCCAGAACTCTTCGTCTATCCGGCCCGGCGGGACCGGGGGACAAAGGCTCTTCGGGCGCTGGGCGACATCATCGTGAATGGTCCACCCGGCGGAACGGAGCGAGTGCCCCGTCCCCAGCCTCTTTTCCGTCCCGACCCCATTCCCGTTCCGAAAGGTCGGCGACCTCCTGAGTCACCGGCCATGGCGGTCTTCCGGGCTCAGGGAGCGGAAGGACTGAGTCAGTGGATGCGGGAAGAGACGGCTCTCCTGGTCACGGACACGACCTTTCGGGATGCCCACCAGTCCCTTCTGGCGACGCGAGTCCGGACCCGGGACCTGGTCGACATCGCCCTGCCCACAGCCCATGCCTTGCCGGGCCTGTTCTCATGGGAGGTGTGGGGAGGCGCCACCTTTGACGTCTGTCTGCGCTTCCTGCAGGAGGATCCATGGGAACGGTTGGCGGATCTGAGGGCCCAGGTTCCAGGAGCCCTCTTCCAGATGCTCCTGCGGGGAGCAAACGCCGTAGGCTACACGAACTATCCAGACAACGCGGTGCAGGCGTTCGTGGCGGAAGCGGCCGGCGCCGGTGTGGATCTCTTTCGGATCTTCGACGCCCTGAACTATCTCCCCAATATGGAGCTGGCCATCCAGGAGGTGGTGAGAGCGGGAAAGATCGCCGAGGCCTCCATCTGCTACACCGGCGATGTCCTGGATCCGGGTGAGGCCAAGTACACGCTGGAGTACTACACGAAGCTGGCCAGGGCGCTGGAGGAGCGAGGAGCCCACATTCTGGCCATCAAGGACATGGCCGGGCTTCTGAAGCCGGCGGCGGCTCGGGTCCTGGTGAAGGCGCTTCGGGAGAGCACCTCACTCCCGGTTCATCTTCATACCCACGATACGGCCGGGAATGGGGTGGCTATGTATCTGGCGGCTGCCGAAGCCGGGGTCGACGGGGTGGATTGTGCCATCTCGAGCATGGCGGGCCTGACGAGTCAGCCTTCCCTGAATGCCCTTGTGGCAGCCCTCCAGGGCGACCTACGGGAACCTGATCTGGCGCTGGATCGACTGGAGCCTCTGGCGGACTGGTGGGAGTTGACCCGGGAGATCTACGGCCCCTTCGAGTCCGGCCTGAAGGCCAGCACCACCGATGTCTATCGCCATGAGATTCCCGGGGGTCAATACTCCAACCTCCGGCCCCGAGCGATTCAGTTGGGACTGGGGGACAGGTGGAAGCTGGTTCGGGAGACCTACCGAGAGGTGAATCGCGAACTGGGCCACATCATCAAGGTGACGCCCACCAGCAAGGTGGTGGCTGACTTTGCCATGTTTCTGGTCAAGAACGAACTGACCTTCCAGGAGATCTACGCTCGCCACGAGCAAGGGGAGGAGGTGGACTTTCCCCAATCGGTGGTCGATTACTTTGCCGGCCGTCTGGGTCAGCCCCTTGGAGGGTTTCCGCAGCGTCTCCAGGAGGTTGTCTTGCGGGGAGCTGTTCCCCTCTCAGATCGGGCCGGAAAGGGTCTCCCCCCGTATGACTGGGTCGAGCACGATGAGCACCTGGAGCGTCTTCTGGGCCGGGCTCCGCACGAGCGGGAACGGATCTCCTTTGCCCTCTACCCGAAGGTGTTCACCGACTTTGCTCGCCGGAAGGAGGAGTTCGGGGAGTATCGGTCCTTCGAGACGGTGCCCTTCCTCTATGGGATGGAGGTAGGGGAAGAGACCATGGTGGAGATCGAAGAGGGAAAGACCCTGGTCATCCGCCTGGTGGCGGTTGGGGAAGTAGAGCCCGATGGAACTCGAAGAATCCACTTCGAGCTGAACGGACAGCCCCGGGCGGTCCAGGTGGTGGACCGTTCGGTGCAGGCAGACCGGCCATCCCGTCCCAAGGTGGATCGAACCCAGCCAGAACAGGTGGGTGCTCCGATGGCCGGGCGCGTCTTCTCGGTGCAGGTGGTGCCCGGTCAGGAGGTGGACCGGGGAGACACTCTCCTGGTTACTGAGGCCATGAAGATGGAGACTACACTGTCAGCTCCCCTCGAGGGAGTGGTGGAGTCGGTGGAGGTGGTGGAGGGCGACCCTGTGGAGCCAGGAGACCGAGTGGTGACGATTCGGCCTAAAAGGCTGTTGAAGAAGTAGAGGCGCCACCGGGAAGGGGTCTTGCGGTCCCGGTCGAGGCGGGTCGCCGCCTACGATGTGGCTCCCTGGCGCTCCCAACGGGGGCACTTCTACTTCTTCAACAGCCTTCTGACGGCAGCGGCAAGGAACGGCAGCCTCAGGGATAGGAGGGGATGACCAGGTGCACGGTCTCGCCAGGCCAGGCCATGATGGGCTCAGTGGTGAATCCACCGGCGGCCAGGAAGTCGACCTGGATCCTCAGATCTCCCTGTCGAGCCTGGATCTCGAAGCGTTCCTCGGTCTTGCCGATGACGGTTCCGATCCTTCTCCGATCCCCATTCCAGAGCGTGTAGATCCGAGCATCGTTGAAGTTGTCGTTCTGAATCTCCAGGATGACTGGTCCGGACCGATCCCTGGCTCGGAACGGGTCGTCGTCGTCCATTCCCCGGCCAGCGCAGGCCGTGGTGAGGAGGACCAGGAGTCCCAGGGCGAGACCCCGCGCCCATAGACGACCCGGTGTTCCCAGTGTCGAGCCGGGCTGGCGATTGCTGTTCATTTGGCGACTCCTGTCCTGCTTCGTCAGATCTGGAATGATGATCGGGTCCGGGGTGGGGGAGGGCCTCCCTCCCGCGCCCTGAACGCATATGGGATCCGTGCAGGGCCATCCGACCCCTTCCTTCTACCCCCCATCTCCGTTATTCGTGGCACCCGTGGGCCACCTGGGACGCCGTGGCCGGAAACGGACTGGAAGGACTTCAATTCGCCAGGAGATGTGACGTATGCAGAAGGCCCCGCGACAGGGGGGACTGGCTCCCTCCATCCGACGAGCCCACCGCCGGGTTCAGATTGCCTGGTATGGGTCTTTGACGCACAGTCTGGTTCTTCTGGCCATGGCTGTCCATCTCCTCACGGGTGCCGAACCCCGGTGGATCCTGGGGGGCATGTGCGTCGTGGGGGTGGGGCTGGCGCCCTTCCTTGGGCGGACGATGTACCGCGGAAACTCCTTCAGCGCCTTCCTTCTCCTGGTTTCAGTGGTGGCACCCTTGGTGGTGGCGTTCCTGGCAGATCGCAGTCTCACCCTCCCTCTGATCCTGATCCTCTTCGCCCCGATCTACGTTCTAGGGGTGAAGGGAGCCACGGGACTGCGGGGACGGAGAGGATCTCGACGGTCGGGGAGCCGTTAGAAGGCTGTTGAAGAAGTAGAGGCGCCACCGGGTCGCCGCCTACGATGGAGCTCCCTGGCGCTCCCAACGGTGGTACCTCTACTTCTTCAACAGCCTTCCAAGGCCACGACCCTGGCCGGTGCCGGCGCTACTGGGTAACGGTCGGCTCCCCACCCTCGTCGGCGATCCCGCCGGCCGTCGCCAGCTCCTGGGTCAGCTCTGAGATGACCCGCTCCAGGAGGCCGGTGGAGCGGCATTCCGCTCGTCCGCCCGTTCCGCCGGGAGGCTGGGCCGTGGCCTGGATCCGGGTCCGGAGAGACGCCGTACCGTCGGGTCCCGCCAACACCTGCGTGCCGATGCGAGCGTCGATGGAAGCTCGATCGGCAAGGGGTCTGTTCAACCCCGGCTCCACCCCGCAGTTGAAGAAATCGGCCGCCCTCCGATCCAGGATTCGACCTCGAAACCGCCGGTTCGATACGCCTAGCTCACGCTGAGCCGGGACGGCAATATCGGGCTCCAGACTCAGGGCACGATAGACTTCAGGGAGGAGCTCCCATGCCTCCTCCGGCGACAGGGGGAGGCGCTGGTCGGAAGGGGGCTCGATGCTCCGGCGAACTTCGATGTGCTGTCCATCTCCGGTGATGATGGAGACTGTCCGACTCTCCGATCCCCCCCCTGACCCTCCGGCACACGCTGCAATGACGGTGAGGAGCAGGATCAACCCAGCCAACGGGAAGATCCGGCCAAAGCGGAAGGGGGCCCGAAGGGCGGTCTTGAAGGGGGTCCCCGCCGGGGCCCGACACGAGCGGTTCATGGGTGTCTCACCTGTGGAAGATTCCTGGGTGCCGCTGGGGCGACGCCCCCCGGTTCAGGAGGATCCGCTCCGGAAGGTGCGTTCATTGCCCGTGGCGTCCATGGCCTCGCCCAGCCTCTCCAGGGCCAGGATCCAGGCGGCGGTCCGGAGAGGGACCTCCCGCTCCCGGGACAGGGCCCGGACCTGTTGCGTCTGGTTGACCATCCGTTCCCGGAGGCGGGATCGAACGGTGGCTTCCGTCCAGCGATCCCCCTGCCGATTCTGCACCCACTCGTACCAGCTTACGGTGACGCCCCCGGCGTTGGCCAGGATGTCCGGTACCACTTTCACTCCCGCCTCGTCCAGGATCTCGTCCGCTGCAGAGGTGACGGGCCCGTTGGCGACCTCCACGATGGTTCGGGCCTGGATCCGGTCCGCATTCCCTTCGTGGATGGCTCCCTCCAACGCCGCCGGCACAAGGAGCTCCACCTCCAGTATCAGGAGCTCCTCCGGGTCATCCAGCTCGGACCCGGACGGGGGATCAGCCAGGCTTCCAGTCTCTGACTTGTGCTTCCGGAGAGCTGTGATGTCCAATCCCTCCGGATCGTGAACGGCTGCCGAGGAGTCGCTGACGGCCACGACCCGGTAGTTGTCATCGGCCAGAGATTGGGCCAGTTGGGCGCCGGCATTACCGAATCCCTGAATGGCCACTCGGGGCTCTTCCGCTCCACCGGTCAGGGTGGCTCCCAGCTCCCGGATCACGTGCAAGGCTCCATCGGAGGTGGCGCTGCTGCGCCCCGGAATGCCACCCAGCGCCAGGGGTTTGCCGGTGATGACCGCCGGTACCGACCGTCGATGGATCTTGGCGTACTCATCCGCCATCCATCCCATGACCAACTCATTGGTGGCCACATCGGGGGCCGGGATGTCGGTGTCGGGACCAATGGCATCGGCTACGGCGGCGACATAGCCTCGGGAGAGGCGTTCCAGCTCGGCCATGGAGAGGGTCTTGGGATCGACTGTGACGCCGCCCTTCCCGCCGCCGAAGGGAAGGTCCATGATGGCGGTCTTGAAGGTCATCCAGTACGCCAGGGTGATGGTTTCATCCATGTCCACCCGGGGATGGAACCGAATTCCGCCCTTGGCCGGTCCGCGGGTTGAGTTGTGGCGGACGCGATAGCCGGGGAACACCTTCAGAGTCCCGTTGTCCATCCGGACGGGGATGGAAACCTTGAGGGAGGATCGGGGCTGGCTGAGTCGGGCCAGGGCTTCTTCCGAGATTCGAGCCTCGGGCCGGGCAGCGTCCAGGCGGCGTCCGGCATCGGCCAGGAGGGAGTCGCTCAATGGGGCTCCTTTGTGGAGTGAGGAGAAGGCTCGGAGTGGATGGGCGTGCCTTTCTCAGATCCTTGCACCTTTCGGTTCGGAGGCTACGTTGCCTCCACCTGAGCCGCCCTGGCTCGTGAGCCGTCGAACCGAATGCCTCTGGAGGACCTGGTCGTATGGTGGACCCCTCACCCCCCCTCCTGTGCCGTTTCTTGAGCCTGCCGCGTGCTTTCCGAGGAGGGAAGGGTGCGCATGGATCCTGCCCCGATTTCCCCATTCGGCTGCTCTTCCTCCTCCTCCTGACCGGGACTCCTCTGGTGGCCTGTGCCAACGCCACCCCGGATCCGGAGCCATTCCCCGTGGTGGAGGCATCCATTCGGGGGATCCAGGCGGCCATCATGGAAGGGCGGGCCACCTGCAGGGAGGTGGTGCAGGCCTACCTGGACCGGATCGAGGCCTACGACCAGCCTTCGGGGCTGGGGGCCATCAGCGAGGTGAACCCCCGGGCCTTGGAGGTGGCCGATTCACTGGACGACGCCCTGGCCCGGGGAGAGCGGCTGGGCTCCCTCTTCTGCGCGCCGGTGCTGGTGAAGGACAACTTCGACACCTACGACCTCCCCACCACTGGCGGGTCCGTGGCGTTGGCCGGGAGCATCCCCCAGCAAGATGCCTTCATGGTCCAGCGGATCCGGGAGGAAGGCGGTGTGATCCTGGCCAAGACCAATATGGCCGAGTGGGCCTTCAGTCCCCGGCAGACCGTCTCTTCCTCCTACGGAGTCACGGCCAATGCGTATGCGCTGGACCGAACCCCGGCCGGATCCAGTGGGGGGACGGCATCGGGAGTGGCTGCCTCCTTCGGTGTGGTGGGATTGGGGAGTGACACCGGGAATTCCATCCGGGGACCCAGCTCCCACCTGGCCCTGGTAGGGATCCGCTCGACCCTGGGTCTCACCTCTCGGATGGGAGTGGTTCCCCTGGCCTTCGACCGGGATGTGGCGGGGCCCATGACCCGGAGCGTGGAGGATGCGGCCCGGGTCTTCAACGTGGTGGCGGGATATGATCGCCGGGACCCGTATACCGAAGCGGGAAGGGACCGAGTGGAGGACGACTACACCAGCTTTCTGGATGTGGACGGATTGGAAGGGAAACGGATCGGGGTCCTGGAAGCCTTCGCCGATCCAGCCGAAGGGGACACGGCCGTCCTCGCTCGTTTCTCCCAGGCGCTAGAGGATCTTCGGGAGGCAGGGGCCGAGCTGGTCCCCGGGTTTCAGGTGCCGGACCTGGAGGTTCTCCTGAGCGGAGGGGTTTTCTGCCGGCGGTTCCGCTACGATATGCACCAATACCTGCAGTCCCTGGGAGAGTCAGCCCCCATGACAGATGTGCTGGAGGTCCTGGAAACGGGGGCGTACGGAGCTGACGCTCAGGGAGGTCTGAATCGCTTCGCCGAAGGCCCCCTGGATGTTCATCCGGCCGACGGAGACCCGCCCTGTCCCGACTTCCACGAGCATGAAGGGCGGCAGGCCCTCCTGGTGGCGGTGACGGCGGCCATGGATGAGGCCCAGGTGGACGCTGTTGTCTTCCCCACCTGGAGCCATCCTCCTGCGCCCCTGGATCGGGCCAACGAGGAGTACCGAGGTGACAATTCCCAGGGACTGGTTCCTGCGGCCGGCCTTCCGGCCATCACAGTTCCCATGGGCTTCACGTACGGAAACTTGCCGGCAGGGCTGCAGATCATGGGGCGTCCCTGGAGCGAGGGGCTCCTCTTCCAGTTGGCCTACGCCTATGAGCAGGCCACACATCATCGACGTCCTCCGGAACACTTCCCGCCCCTGGACCGGTAGCCTGGCCCGGTGCCTCCCCCATTGGGTCCATCAGGCCTCTGGCAGCGGACTCCGGAGCCCCAGGGTCCGTGTCAGGGTTCAGGTCAGGGGCTCCCGGGTCGGCAGGTCTGGTTCAGCGGGGGAGGTGGTTGTCCAGGTGCTCCGGAGCCTGGACCAGGGCGGCGAAATTTCCGGCCCAGCTCTGCCAGATGAGGACGATCCCGGCCACCACCAGAACCGCACCGGCCCCCTGAAGGATCCGCCGGTACCAGGTGGGATTGAGTTGGCGGCGGCCGGTGGCCACGGCCCAGGCCAGGAGGATCATGACCCCCAGGAAGCAGCCCATGAAGGTGACCAGGAAACCGATCCCATGGATGGGGCCTACATTCCATCGATTGAGGAAGAGGGGGCCGCCCAGGAGGAACCAGAAAGCCCAGGGACTGGGTGAGAGGATTCCGAAGAGGAAGACCCGGGTGTAGTGGCCCATGTTCCGTCGTCGGACCGCGGCATGCATGTCAGCCGAATTTGCGCCTCGAGCCACCTTCCAGGCGATGACCAGGAGGACGGTGCCTCCCACCATTCCGACCCATCGGAGGGCTCCCTCCGGCATCCTTGCCAGGACCAGAACCGAGGCCAGCATGACGGGGAGTTCGGTGAGGATGGGAATCAGAGCTACCCGGATCCCCGGCCCCAGTCCCCGCTCCAAGGCGGTGGTGACCACCACGGTTGAAAAAGCACCGGGAATCATCCCGGCGAAGAGTCCCAGCACCACACCCATCAGAAGCGTGTCCATGGGTGCCAAAAGAAACCCGCCTCCCCCTTCCGCTCAAGGCCTGGCCGTTGGAAGGCGGTTGAAGAAGTAGAGGACGCTCCCAACGGTGGCACCCTGCACTTCTTCAACCGCCTTCCAGGTTCGATCCTCGTTGGGGTCGGTCAGATGGTAACGAGGTCCTGGTGATTCCCAGACGGGGAGAACCGTTCTCTGCAAAGAGTCACGCCGTTCCCCTGGAGGTGGCTTCCGTCGTGTGGCCTCGTTCTCCTTGCTCGAAATCCCGGGCCTTCCCAACCAACCTCTTGAACTCGTTGGAGACGGATTGGAGGCGCTCGTCCCAGACCGGATCCACCTCCAGGCCAGCGATGGCATGGTGGTACGTCAGGACGATGTAGGCCGTGGCGAAAGGCTCGAAGATGGCCCGGATGGTCAGTGAAGTCAGGAAGAAGACGGCAGCGATCATGACCACCTGGAACCAGATGGCGTTGAAGGCCAGGAGGATCAGGACGGCGGGGATCCCCAGGGCCAGGAGGAGGGCCAGGAAGAGGGCCCGTCCCAGGAGCCAAACCTTCACGGCCGTCATGAGGACGGGGGGATAGGCCTGGGCGTAGAGGATGAGTCCGTGACGAGCGCTTCGCCAGACATTCGGCTCGTCCCGAGCGATGGCGTAGGAGAGGATGGCCTGGTCCACGTAGGAGAGGGAGCGGTTCACGATGGCTGCCGCCCACCGGGCCACCTTGGTGGCACCTCCACCGAGGGGAAGCCAGTCCACCACGCGGACGAAGCGCCGGGTAAAGCGTTTCACCGTCCGGTCCACCATTCGGTCCAGGACGAAGAGGATGCTCACGTCCCGGAAGTGGGTGGCGACCACTTCCCGTCCATAGGCGATCTGCCCCTTCCCCTGGGGGAGTTCTTCATCGACCAGGAGTTTGGTGATGACGGCGATGTGGGCACCCTTCACCAGATAGAGGAAGTACCGGCGGGCAAACATGAGGATGCCGCCCGGACCAAAGACCGCCAGCAGGAGAAAGATCCCGCCGAGGATCTCCACTCTTGGACCAACGATGGCTGCCAGGCCGCCAAAGACCACGAGCCAGAGGACAGTCCCCAGGAAGAAGCCGCCATAGATGGCCAGGTTGAAGAAGAGGAAGGGCGTCGTCTTTGTGAGGAGCTTCACCGCCATCCGGAAGGGGGGAACACTCCGGGCTGCCTGGTTCATCGTATGACTGTGGGTTCAGGGTGGGGTATTCGGACCGGCCCACCGGGCAAGGGGGACCGGGGTCAGCGGAGGATCGGGCCTGGAGCGGTCAGGAGGGTCCTCATCGAGCCTCCAACTTCTCAGAAGCCTTTCGGGCCGCGATGAGGACTGGATCCCACACCGGAGAGAAGGGAGGGGCGTAGGAGAGGTCCATTCCCTGGATCTCTCCCACCGTCATCTCATTCCAGAGGCAGGTGGCCAGAACGTCGATGCGTTTGGCTGCCCCTTCCAGTCCCACGATCTGGGCGCCCAGGAGACGGCCCGTATCCTCTTCTGCGATGATCTTGGTGCTCATCCGCCGTGCGCCGGGATAATAGTGGGCCCGGGTGGTGGACTGGACGACCACTGAGGTAAAACGAAATCCTGCCTCAGCGGCCTCTCGGCTGCTGAGTCCGGTCCGGGCCACCTCTACATCGCAGATCTTGGACACGGCCGTTCCCACAACACCCGGGAAGGTGGCGTATCCTCCTCCCAGGTTGATGCCAGCCACCCGTCCCTGCTTGTTGGCGTGGGTTCCCAGGGCAATGGCCACGGGCTGATTGGATACGCGGTGGAAGGTCTCGATGCAGTCACCGGCCGCCCAGACGCCGTCCTGGTCGGTCCGCATGCGGATGTCGGTGAGGATCCCCCCGGTCTCGCCGATCCCGATCCCGGCATCCCGGGCCAACTCGGATCGAGGGCGTGTACCCAGTCCCAGGATGACCAGGTCGGCAGGGAGCGTTCCCTCGCCGGTCTGGACGCCCGTGACACGGCCGTTCTCTACCTGGAAGGCCTCCACCGGCTCCTCCAGGCGAAGCTGGACCCCGGCTCCCTTGAGGGCGTCAGCCACTCGTGCACCCATGTCCGGGTCAAGGGTGGTCATGGGCTGGGGCGCCTGTTCCACCAGGGTGACGTTGATCCCCTGGAGCACCATGGCTTCAGCCATCTCGAGCCCGATGTAGCCACCGCCCACGACCACGGCCTCCCGGGGCTTCTCCTCCACGGCAGCCAGGACGGCGGTCCCGTCGTTCAGAGTCTGGACTCCGTAGATTCCCTCGGCATCAATCCCCGGAATGGGAGGTCGGAGGGGTGCGGCGCCTGTGGCCACCACCAACTGGTCCCATCCCTGTCGGAAGGTTCGTCCCTCTTCCAGGTTTCGGACCTCCACTTCCTGGGCATCCAGGTCGATGCCCACGACCTCGTGGCGGATTCGGGCGTCGATCTGGTATTGGTCCCGGAAGGTTTCGGGACGCCGGGCAATGAGTTCATCCACTTCCTCCACCAGGCCCCCCACCAGGTAGGGGATGCCGCACGCCGCATACGAGGTGTAGTCACCCCGTTCGAAGGCGATGATCTCCAGTTCCTGGGCGGGCCTCCGCTTTCGCGCCTGGGATGCGGCGCTCATTCCGGCTGCGTCTCCGCCGATGACGACCATTCGTTCCATGATCCCTCCCGTTGAGTTCCAGGGGTCCGAGAGTAGGTCGGACGGCAGACCGGAGGCAAGGTCGAAGGGCAACCTGGACCGCCTGGCCAGGGGGAACGGGAAAGAGGACGGAGCCCATGGAGAAGAACCGGGTACCCCGGTCCAGAGAATGGCAGGTACGCCGTGACCGCAACGTGATGGTGGCTGGGCGAGGGAGGGTAGTGGGATGACGACAGACTGGACGGCCGTTCTGATCCCGGCAGGGCAGGTGGGGCTGGCGGTGGTGGGCGGGCTCCTGGTGCACTGGGTGGTTTTTGCCACCCTCCCGCGGCTGGGACGGGAAGGATCCGGGGACACCCTCGGCCTCTTTGCCGATCGACTCCGCCGCCCATCTCTTCTGGTCTTCCCCCTCATGGGGATCCAGCTCGTCCTTCCCTCGGTGGAAGCTCTCCCTGATCCCGTTGGGCACCTCCTGACACTGGCGGTCTACGGGGCCTTGATCTGGGTGGTCGTGGCCTTCCTGGGTGGCTTGGAAGCAGTTGTCCGGAGTCGACACGACGTGACGGTGGCCGACAATCTGGAGGCTCGGCGGGTCCATACCCAGATCTCCGTCATGACCCGGGCTCTCATGGTGGTGACGGTCATCGTGGGGACGGCGGCGGCCCTCATGACCTTCGAACCCATCCGAGCGTTGGGCACGGCGATCCTGGCCTCGGCCGGTCTGGCCGGCCTCGTCATCGGGCTGGCAGCTCGCCCGGTTCTGGAAAACCTCATCGCCGGCCTTCAGATTGCCCTGACCCAGCCCATCCGGTTGGATGACGTGGTGGTCATCGATGGGGAGTGGGGGAGGATCGAAGAGATCACCGTCACCTACGTGGTGGTCCGGATCTGGGACCAGCGACGCCTCATCGTTCCCTTTTCTCGGATCATCGCCCAGCCCTTCCAGAACTGGACCCGACACTCCTCGGAGATCCTGGGGACTGTCTTCATCCACACCGACTACACCGTCCCGGTGGAGGCGCTGCGAACGGAACTGGAAGCCGCGGTGAAGGAACGGGAGGAGTGGGACGAGCGGGTCTGCGTGCTACAGGTGACCGATGCTGGGCCCTCGACCATGGAGCTTCGGGCTCTGGTCAGCGCCCGGGATTCGGGCCAGGCATGGGACCTCCGGGTCCACCTCCGGGAGCGACTCCTGGAGTTCCTGCAGCGGGAATACCCGGAAAGCCTGCCACGGACCCGGGTGGAGCTGCCCATCGGCGAGGGCGTCTCCCCTGCCGGAGGGGGCAGCGACGATGGCCCGCCTGCGGCCACCGGGGTAGATTCGCTGGACCCTGGCCCATCCTGATGGCGGGCCGACTCCGGCCAACCCCCTCGTGTTTCTTCAGCCATGGAGACCTTCCATGATACCCCATCGAGTGCTTGCTGACCCATCGTTCTGGATCCCACTTGTCCGGTTCACCCGTTCGTGAAGGCTCTCATCGCAGGGTGCGGATACGTGGGCACCGAGCTCGGCGTGCAACTGGCGCGGGAGGGGCATCAAGTCTGGGGATTGAAGCGGGACCCCTCCACCCTCCCCCCGGAGATCCACGGAATCCAGGCGGATCTCCTGGCACCCGGTCTGACGTCCCGGCTTCCCCCGGTCGATGGGGTCGTCTACGCCGCTTCGGCCGGCGGGAGCAGTCCCGACGCCTACCAGGCCATCTATGTAGAGGGCGTGAAAGCCATCCTGGCCGGCTTGAAAGAGAGGGAGGGACCGCCGGTGAGGCGGTTCGTCTTCGTTTCCTCCACCGGGGTCTATGGCGACTCAGGGGGTGCGTGGGTGGATGAGGAAACCCCCATCGACGACCAGAACTTCCGGAGCCGGTTCCTGGGTCAGGGCGAAGCGCTGGTCCTGGAGTCCGGGATCCCGGCCACTGTCCTCAGGCTGGGAGGGATCTACGGTCCTGGCCGGACCCGTCTCCTCGAGAGGGTCCGGGAGGGCCAGGCCAGGTGTCCCGGTGATGGCCCCATCTGGTCCAACCGGATCCACCGGGACGATGCGGCCCGGGCGATCCAGCACCTCCTGACCCTGCCAGCCCCCAAGCCCATCTACCTGGGGGTGGATGACGAGCCTGCCCCCCTCTGTCAGGTCTACCGAACGCTTGCCGGGTACCTGGACGCCCCGGAGCCTGTCATCGACCCTGACGCGTCCCGCCGCCGTTCCAACAAACGATGCTCCAACCGCCGCCTCCGGGCGTCGGGGTTCTCATTCACCTACCCTTCCTTCCGGGAGGGATATAGGGCCATGATTGCCGACGGTGCGTGAAGGCCTCCTCTTGTGGCGCTCCTTCCGCACTGAACCCAGGCCGGGAGTGACGTCATCGTGATTGGACTTGTCTCGGTCCTCCTGGGGGGCGTGGGAATCTTCCTTACCGGGATGTTCCTGCTGACCGAGGGACTGAAGGCTGCAGCCGGTGACTCCCTCCGGGCCGGCCTCCAGCGCTTTGCCAGAACGCCGGCACGGGGGCTGGCTTCCGGCACTCTCCTGACCGCTCTGGTCCAGTCCTCCTCAGCGACTACCCTGACCACCATCGGGTTCGTCAGCGCGGGCCTCCTGACTTTTCCCCAGGCTCTGGGGGTGATCTTCGGGGCCAATCTGGGGACCACCAGTACGGGGTGGATTGTTTCGGTCCTGGGACTCAGGGTCTCGGTGGGTGCCATGGCACTGCCCCTGGTGGGTGTGGGGGCCCTCCTCCGCCTCCTGGCCAAGGGCCGGTGGAGTCACGGCGGAACGGCCATGGTCGGTTTTGGCCTCATCTTCGTAGGGATCGATACCCTTCAGGCGGGGATGGAGGGGATTGCTCACCAGATCGATCCTGGGGCCTTCGGCGGAGAGACCCTCCTGGGCAAGGGGGTCCTGGTGGTGGTGGGACTCCTCATGACGGTGGTCATGCAGTCCTCCTCAGCAGCCGTGGCCACCACCCTGACGGCCCTCCATACCGGGACCATCGGCTTGGAGCAGGCCGCTCTCCTGGTGGTGGGTCAGAACATGGGGACCACGGTGAAGGCGGCGCTGGCTGCCATCGGCGGATCGGTGCCGGTGAAGCGGACTGCCGCAGCCCATATCCTCTTCAATCTATTCACCGGAGCCCTGGCCCTGGCCCTCCTGCCGGGGCTCCTTTCGCTTTCGGTGGCCATCGTGGGGGAAGGGGATCCAGCTGTGGCTGTGGCCCTTTTCCACTCGCTTTTCAATCTGGCGGGAGTGATTGCCCTGTTTCCCTTCCTGGGAGCCTTCGCCGGGTGGATTGAACGCCGGATGCCAGAAAAGGAGCTTCCCCTTACCGGCCATCTGGACCCGTCCCTCATCGAGCTGCCCACGGTGGCGGTGGAAGCCGCCCGGAGGGCTGGAGCGGGAATCGCACGCGAGCTCTTCACACAGGGGGTCCGCACCGCACGAGGGCTGCCACCCCTTCCCCGGAAGGAAGCCCGGGTGGAGACGGCTGGTGAGGCGGTGGTGCGGCTCCGGAGCTTCCTGACCCGGATCCACAGCCCGGCCGGTGAAGAGCAACAATTTGCCCGTCACCTGTCGGTCCTGCACGCTGCCGATCACCTGGAGCGCTTTCGACGGGCCTTGAAGGAGCCCGCTCCCCTGGATCTGGGACTTGCCCGGCCTGTGGCTGACGCACTTGAGCGTTGGACGAAAGAGATGCAGGCCGAAAAAGGAGGGATCCCCGGGGACGAGGACTTGAAGCACTGTGCCCAGGAGGTGGGAGAGGTGCGGAAGGCTCGGCGAGCTTCCCTTCTGGAGGCGGGGGTCACCCGGGAGATGGATGCTGGAGACCTTCGGGACCGGGTGGATGGATTGCTCCGGCTGGACCGGATGGCCTACCACGCGTGGCGGGCCGCCCGACATCTCCGGAAGGCGGCCCCTGGCCAGGAAGGAACCGAAAGCAGTCTGGAGGAGGAGCCCGCGTCAGCTTCGCTTGCGGACGACGTCCATGAGGCCCCCGAATAGGCTTCGACGGGGCTCCTTGGTAACCTGGGTACCGGTGATCTTCCCGGCCAGGGCCAAGACATCCCGGGAGTACTGAGAGGCCTCCCGCATCACTGCCGGTGTCCGCTCGTGGATCGACTCATTGATGGGAAAGAAGTCGGCGCCCAGGGAGTGGTAGACCTCCAGTCCCACAGTCCGGGAGATCTCATCCAGGGAGATGGGGGCGTCAGGGGGGAAACGATTCACCACCATGCGTACGGAGTCGTTCTCGCCCGAACCGGAGGCCCGCTGGAGGAGAGGTAGGCTCCGGGTGACGTTTCGGAGGGCCTGAAGGTCGGGGGTGGTGACCAGGTACCGCTCGTCAGCCTCCTCCAGGACCTGGTTGAAGGCTGGGTGGAACGTCCGGGGCCGGTCCACCACCACATAGTCATAGTGCTCCCGGAGGAAACCCATGACTTCCTTCATCCGACTCCCGCTCACCAGCTTCAGGTCTTCCGCCTCCATGGGGGCCATCTGGAGGGGCGCTGCCAGCAGGTCGATGCCCGAGGCCTCGTGGTGGTCGATGCAGGCAGCCAGGAGGCTCGAGACCAGGGGGTCGTAGTTTCTGAGGAGTTCCAGGAGGCTGAATCGAGGCTCCATCCCCAGGAGGATTCCGGTCTCACCCTGCTCCAGGTCGAGATCCAGGAGGAGGACCCGCTCCTCGGTGATCCGGTGGATCTCCACCGCAAGGTTGGTTGCCAGGGCCGTGGTCCCGACCCCCCCTTTGGCTCCCATCAGTGCTAGAATCCGGCCTCGCCGCGTCCGTTCTTTCTCCCTTTCCTCGCCTCGTGGAGCCGGGAGGCGGCCTCCACGCCGAAGAACTCGCTGGAGGGCCTCCCGGACATCCATGTGGTCCAGGGGCTTTGCCAGGACCTCCATGACGCCGGCTTGAAGCGCACGAAGGAGGAACTCGTGGGAGAGGTCCCGGCCAGCGGCCACGACGCCCCCCACATCGCCCGACTCCAGGAGTTCTTCGATGAAGGCCATTCCCCGTTCCGGATCCGACTCCAGATCCACCAGAGCCAGCTCGGGTCCAGTCCGTTCGAGCTCGCTCCGCTCCATCTCCCCGACCGCGCTGAAGGGGCAGTCGATGGCCAAAGCGAGCTGGAGGGGAAGGGCATCATCCGACAGAGCCTGCTGCACCGAGGACCGGAAGTCGCCATCGGTGGAGATGACGGCGACCCAGCCCGGGTCGGGTGCATCAGGGGAAGAAGCGTCTGTGGCGAACACGGCAGGTCATGGGGAAGTGAGGAACGGACCCTGCTTTGTCACGGTAGGGTCGGGTTTCGACTAGAGCAAGAAGGTAACCCCATCTCGAAGGTGGGATCCCTGAGGGCGGCCCGGGGCTTCTCCCAGGGTCTCCCTTGGAGCGCGGTGGGCTTCGGGCCTGAGATTACAACGCCCAGTGCGGGCTCCATTCTGGGACCATGTCCTGCCCCTGCACCCGGGTGGCCACGATCTCCCCGAGGATGGGCCCATGCTTGAAGGCGTGGCCTGAGCCGCCACCGGCGATCCAGACGTTTTCCCAGGCCGGATGTCGGTCGATGATGAAGTGATCGTCGTCGGTGTTCTCCAGTTGGCACACCCGGCTGTGGACCAGGGGCTGATCCATTATGCCCGGAAAGCGGAGGGCCAGGTAGCGACGGGCTCTCTGGAGCCAGTGGGCCGCCGGAACCCGTTCATCCCGATCCGGATCGAAGGGATCCAGCCCGCCGAAGGGCGCCACTTTGAACCCGAACCCGTCCAGGTCCGGGAAGCCGTACACGCTCTGGGAGCCCTCAGAGAAATTGGGGAGGTGTGGGAAGGAGAATCGGGGATCGCCGGCTGGGGGACCGAAGAAGAAGACGTCCCGTCGAGGCACGGAAATCCGGTCCCCCAGAAGTTCGGGGAAGAGGGCAGGGAGCCAGGAGCCGCAGGCAAAGACGAAGGCATCTCCGTGCAGCTCTCCGCCTTCCCTCAACTGGACCCCAGGGAGGATGCCCTCCCCTCGGGGCGGTTCCACCTGACCGATTTTCAGGGTGCCCCCGGCCTCTTCCACCTTCCGGGCTA
>SL_3KL_010_SEDDRAFT_10001304_pt1 | contig 22499 bp, 17 predicted proteins | sample SodLakKL_010_SED_2_FD_10381 | JGI IMG/M metagenome (IMG submission 10381) | reverse complement strand
TTGATATCCAATATTTTTGGAGGCATGTTTTTTTTCAGGGCGCTGATCATACTTTCCCGGGAGACTATTTCCCGATTCTTTATAATAATCCCCAGGAACAATGAATTAATAACTTTCAAGTTTCCCAGGGTTAACAAGGCATCTTTAAAATCATAGCCAAGCTCATTCCTGCCCCTTGGGTTGGCTATTTCTTTACTATCATAGATTACCAGGCAGTCGTTGTTAACAAAATCTATGTAACGGTTATAAGCTTCCCGGGTAAGAGCAAGAATCAGGTCGGGAGAAACACACTTAGGATAATAAAGTTCCTGTTCAGATATAACCACCTGGGCCTCAGAATAACCACCACGGGCAGCAATACCGTAACTGGAGGTTAAAGAAACATTGTTGCCATCAATAATAGCGGCTTCACTAAGGATTCGTCCGGCTAGAATCAGACCCTGCCCCCCTTCACCTGCTAAAACAACCTGCCAGTTGTTTTTCATTAATGGCCCTCCCCCCGGTCAGTTTCTGGTCCACTGGGATTCATTTCTCTATAGACACTTAAATAATCGGGGCGTTCTCTGTTAACCAGTTCTCCCGTTACCAGGTACTTTTCTTTATCCGCTTCATCTAATTTTTCATACCCTGCTTTGGACACCGTGATATCCTTTAAATATTTCATCATGGAAACAGTATCACCGGGAATATTTCTCCTGCCGAAATGGGTGGGGCAGGTATTGATTACCTCTACCATACTAAAACCCTGTTTTAACAGGGCTGCGGTTATAAACCTCTTCAACTGAGTCACATGATAGGCGGTAGTCCGGGCCACATAATTTGCCCCGCAGGTTTCTGACAGGGCACAGACATCAAACCCGGGTTCTGCCACACCTGCCGGAGAGGTTGTAGTACTGGATGATAATGGTGTTGTCGGTGAGTACTGACCGCCTGTCATGCCGTAGTTGAAATTGTTGGATATTATCGCCGTTATGTCAATATTGCGCCGGGCGGCATGGATAAAATGATTGCCGCCAATAGCCAGGGCATCTCCGTCACCCATTAAAGCAATTACATGCAGATCGGGATTGCCCAGCTTGATTCCTGTTCCAAAAGCCAGGGCCCTACCGTGACTGCCATGAAAAGCATGTGTTTTCATATAATCATCTGCCTTACCCCAGCACCCGATTCCCGTACTAATTACTACCTGGTGCGGGGGTATGTGCAGATCAGAAAGGGCTTCTGTAATAGCACGCAGTATAATCCCGTTTCCACATCCCGCACACCACATAAGAGGCAATGCATCCGATTTAAAGTATTCCTTGTAACCAAGGTTAACTGCCATTATTTCAATGCCTCCCTTATGGCGGCCATAATAATATCCGGGTCGATCAGGGCACCATCAATGCCGGAAGCCAAATATACCGGGGTGTTGGTCGCATTAACCCGGTTAACTTCTCCAATCAGCTGACCCTGGTTCATCTCGGCCACAACCACTGCTCCTGTTTTACCCAGAGCTTCTCTTACGATCCTGTCGGGGAAGGGCCAAATGGAAATAAGCCGCAACAGGTTAACCCGTATACCTTCTTTTTCTGCTTCACCTACAACATACTTACAAACTCTTGAGGAGGCACCATAAGAAATAAGGGTTACCTCGGCATGATCGGGGCCAAAATGTTCAACATCAACAATTTCATCAGTATAGTTATAGATCTTATCTTTTAACCGGGTTAACAATGCCCTGTTTGTTTGAGTTTTGAAATTTGAATAGCCGGTTTCGTCATGACAGGTGCTCGAGGCATGCACAATATGCCGATCCCCGTAAGCAGCCATGGGAGGAACCCCATTTTTATCCGGTTGATAGGGGAAATAATCTTCAGGGGAAACAAAAGGCTTTATGCGCTCAATAATGTCCAGTGAGCTTGGGTCGGGCAGTTTAATGTTTTCATAAGTTTGCCCTATAACCTGGTCTCCCAGGATAATTACCGGCGTGCGAAACCTTTCGGATAAATTAAAAGCCCGTATGGTTAGATAGTACATCTCCTGTACTGTGGCTGGTGATAAAGCAATGATCGAATGATCGCCATGTGTGCCCCAACGGGCCTGCATAACATCAGCCTGGGCCGGTTGAGTCGCCAAACCCGTAGCAGGTCCAACCCGTTGTATATCGACAATTACACATGGTACTTCCTGATAAATCCCTACTCCCAGGTTTTCCTGCATCAACGAAAAACCCGGACCGCTGGTAGCGGTAAAAGACTTTTTACCTGACAAAGATGCCCCGATAATTGCCGCTATGCTTCCGATCTCATCTTCCATTTGTATAAATATTCCACCATAAGCGGGGAGTTCCCGGGCACATACCTCGGCGATTTCAGAAGAAGGAGTAATCGGGTAACCGGCAAAAAAACGAGCCCCTGCATCGATGGCTCCCCAGGCACAGGCATGGTTTCCCTCCATCAATTGAATCCCTTCCGGTCTACTCATTATCCACTACCTCCACACTAACAGCAAAATCAGGGCAGCGAAGCTCACATAAACGACAATTTGTGCATTTTTCGGGATCCTTTACCAGGGGCAAACCATCTTTATCAGCTTCATACACATTAGCATTGCAAAACTCAATACAAAAACCACATCGTTTACAAAAAGCCTCGTCAATTCTGATCGTTACTGCCATATTTGTTTTGTTCATTGATATTAATCCTCCGGCATACTTGCTGCTTTGACAGTATTTTTATTTTCCTTGATACTGAGGCTTTCTTTTTTCAATAAAAGCCTTAACCCCTTCTTTCTTATCTTCAGTAGCACAGGCCAGGGCATGAAGATAAGACTCATGGGCCAGGCCTTCATACAATCCTAACTCCAGGGAGCGATTAACTGCTTCTTTGGCGTACTGAAGAGCAAGAGGTGATTTCGCAGCCAGCTTTTGGGCAGTTTTTTTAGCTTCTTCCATCAGGTTCTCCGGTTCCACCAGTTTATTGACCAGGCCAATCCGGTGGGCCTCTTCAGCATCAATAATGCTGCCGGTCAAAACCAGCTCCATACCTCTTCCAAATCCCACCAACCGTGGGAGACGCTGGGTAGCCCCATCACCGGGGATTATTGCCAGGTTAACTTCGGGTGACCCCATCTGGGCGCTGCGGGAAGCGAGACGTAAAGTGCAGGCAATAGCCAATTCCAAACCAGCCCCAAGGGCATAGCCATTGATTGCTGCAATTACAGGAATAGGCATCTCCCAAAGCATGTTAAAAACTTCCTGACGGCGCCGGGTTTGCTCCCGGCCCTTGATAAAATCACGTTCTTCAAGTTCCTTGATATCAGCACCGGCCATGAAAGCCTTATCACCTTCTCCGGTAATAATTAACACCCTGATTTCGGGATCCTTATTAACCTGGGAAAATGCCTCTGCCAGCTCTTCAACCAGCGCGTTGGAAAGGGCATTTCTAACTTCCGGACGGTTGATGGTGACAACCGCCAGCGGAGCTTCTTTTTCATATTTCAATAAATTAAACATCTAGATCTCTCCCGTTATTATTATATGACCTGAGCCAGTCCCGGACTTTTTTTACTTGAAAGCAGGAATGCCTAACTCGATATTACCCAGGATTAGCTGCTGAATCTGGGAAGTTCCCTCATAGAGAGTATTAATCCGGGCATCACGATAGATCCTTTCGACAGGATACTCACCGGAAAAGCCATAACCGCCAAGAACCTGGATGGCATTATAGGCTACACGGTTAACCATTTCGCCGCAATAGTACTTGGCCATGGAGGTCTCCCTGGTGTTGGGAACACCCTCGTCTTTCAAGTAACCTGCCCGGTAAACCAGCAACCGGCCGCATTCTATATCGACAGCCATATTGCTGATTAGCTGCTGCACCAACTGGTGCGCTGCCAGAGGCTTGCCGAATTGGGTCCTTTCCTTGGCATAATTTTTAGCGGTATCCAAGGCGGACTGGGCAGAGCCAACACACCCGGCTGAAACTGTAAAACGGGCATTATCCAGGGCAGACAGGGCAATTGGAAAACCTTTTCCAATTGGTCCCAGGATATTTTCCTTAGGAACCCTGACGTTATCCAGGATCAATTCCCCTGTATCCTGGGCACGAAGTCCCAGCTTTTCATGAATTTTCTGGGTGGAATAACCCGGGGTATCCTTTTCAATTAGAAAAGCAGTAATTCCTTTAGCCCCTGCTGCAGGATCTGTTTTGGCAAAAACAATGGCTACCTCGGCCACAGTGGCATTGGTAATCCACATCTTGTTGCCGTTGAGCACATAATGATCACCGTCTTCTACTGCAGAAGTAGAAAGGCTTGCCGCATCACTGCCGGAATCAGGCTCGGTTAAACCAAAACAACCCATAATCTCACCGGTAGCCAGGCGGGGAACATACTTTTTCTTTTGCTCTTCATTGCCCCATTTCAGGATTGTTTTGGCCACCAGCGATATTTGCACAGAATAATTGCCACGCATGGTACTGCATCCGTAACCGAGTTCCTCTGCCACTATGCCATGGGTAATATGGTCCATTCCGCTTCCCTCGTATTCCTCGGGTATGGCAGTGCCGATGATCTCAACTTCCCCCATTTTTTTCCACACGTCCCAGGGGAACTTCTCTTCCTGGTCCCATTCCTTGGCGAAAGGGGTTATTTCCTTGGCCACAAAATCACGGACCATCTTTTGAACTGTTTCTTGTTCTGAATTAAGGCTAAAATCCATTATTTTCACCTCTTGTTTTTCTCAACTTTTTTATTTACTTTAACTTCATCGGAACCGGGGTTTCACCGCTGTAATCATAAAATCCTTTTTTTGACTTACGTCCGAGATACCCGGCATGAACCATCTTTTCTAAAAGATAGCATGGTCGATAACGGGCATCGCCCAGCTTATTGTAAAGAGTCCTGGTTTTGGCTAAATGGGTATCAATGCCAATCAAATCAATAAGCTGCAGGGGTCCCATGGGCTGATTGGCGCCCATTTTCATGGCCTTATCAATATCTTCTACCGTCCCGATGCCGTCTTCTAAAACCCATACCGCTTCATTAAGCAGTGCCGCTAAAACCCGGCTGGCTATACCGGCAATACCTTCTTTGGCTGTAACCACCGGTTCTTTACCAAGAAATTCAGCAAATTGACGGGTTTGGTCAACTACAACCGGGCTGGTAGCCAAACCCGGCATGATCTCCACCAGTTTCATGATCACCGGCGGATTAAAGAAGTGCATACCCACTATCCTGCCCGGGTTTTTGGCTTTTGAGGATATTTCTGATATTGAACAGGCTGTGGTATTGGAAGCCAGCACAACTCCCTCTTTAGCTACATCTTCTAATTCACTGAATGTTTTCTGTTTGATGCCAACATCTTCAATAATTGCTTCTATCACAAAATCAGCCTTGCCTGCTTCTTTTACGCCTGTAGAAGCAGTAATACGACCGATAATTTCCTTAACCTCATCATCGGTCATTTTCCCTTTTTCCACTCTGCGCATTAATCCTTTTTGGATATTTTCCAAACTTCGTTCGGTAATCGATTGATCAACATCAGAAAGGATAACCTCGATTCCTTTTTGGGCCATTAGCTGGGCTATCCCCGCCCCCATGATCCCGCGCCCAAAACAAAGCTGCTCTTGATATTCATCATTAATTAAGCCTCCCCTATAAATTACTCTAATAATATAATTTAGCTTAATCGCTCAAAGACCAACGCTACACCCTGTCCTCCACCAACGCAGGCACTAACCAGGCCCAGGTCTTTATCATATATTTTCATGCTGTTCAAAAGGGTGGTAATCAGCTTTGTCCCGGTAGCACCTACCGGGTGACCCAGGGCTACAGCTCCACCATGAACATTAACTTTATCCCGATTCCACTTCATCTCTCTTTCCACAGAGAGGTATTGCACTGCAAAAGCTTCATTTAGTTCAATTAAATCGATATCATCAAGGCTCACCTTTGCTTTTTCCAGGGCTAATGGAATGGCCTTGACCGGTCCTATACCCATGTACTTGGGATCTACCCCCCCTGCTGCATAGCCGCGTATTGCCGCAATTGGAGTCAAGCCAAGGGCTTTTGCTTTTTCTTCGGACATGATGACCAGGGCTGAAGCATTATCAGAAAGGGCACAGCTGTTGCCTGCTGTTACGGTTCCACCCTTCTTGAAAACCGGGGGAAGCTTGGCCATTTTTTCCATGGATGCATCTGCACGNGGTATTTCTTCTTGATCTACTGTTAAGGTCTGCTTCTTCTGAACAACCTGGACTGGTAAAATTTCATCATTAAATTTACCTTCTTCCATTGCTTTAACTGCTTTTTGGTGACTTTCCAGGGCAAAGCTGTCCTGTTCTTCACGATCTATACCATATTTTTCCGACAACAATTCAGCAGTAGCACCCATCAACATTTCTGCCAGTGAACACATGAAACCGTCTTTGTGCAAGCCATCATAAGCAGTCATATCTCCCATACGAGCCCCCCAGCGGGCCTTGTCAAGAATATAAGGGACATTAGAGGCAGACTCTGTTCCCCCGACCACTACTGTCTCGGCATCTCCGGTAAGAATGGACTTCGCTCCCTGGATGGTTGCCTGTAAGCTTGACGCGCAGCGTATATTAATCGTATACGCAGGAACATCAACCGGCAAGCCACCCATAACCGTGGCAAGTCGAGCCACGTTAGGTCCTATTCCAGCCTGCCATCCGCACCCAAATACTAATTCGTCAACTTCTTCACCGGAAATACCTGCCCTCTTAACTACTTCTTCAACAACTTTTGCCCCCAATTCAGGAGCGCTGAAACTGCTTAAACTTCCACCATACCTGCCTGCAATAGTTCTGACTGCACTTACTACAACTGGTTTGTGCATGATCTTACCCACCAGAAGTGGGATTGAACCCTCCTATCATAGTTTTTATAAAATTTATGTTCCCGGCCCTTTAGTTTTCAACTAAAGCCGGCAACAATAAAACCTGTCTAGATGAAATTAAAGCTGAACTACGGATAGTAAAAAATTTTCCAATCATTATGCTATCACCTGGTAGCATAAAAAGCAACTTCTACATACACCTGGGAAACATATTAACAATCATTTAAAACCACAGGTGACTGGAACTACAATATTGCTCATGATGCGGAAAAGTTACAGCCAATCAGTACATTTTTCTGTATCAATTAAACCAGGATGCTGCCAGTATCGCAATTCCTCAAAATATTCCTTCTTTCTTTCCAATCAGGCATTATTAGAGCTAAAAACGCATAAAATTGCCTGTCGTGTTTTCTAAATACAAAATGGGTCAATTCGTGCAGAACCACATAATCAATGCAATCCCTGGATACTTTAATCAGCCCGGTGTTCAAGGTAATTTTTTCCTTGTTCCAGGAGCAGCTTCCCCACCTGGTTTTCATGTTCCTGATCATTATCTTCGGCTTTTCTAAGGCATGATGGCTGATGAATTCACTGTGCATCCTGTCGAGCGACTCATAAAAAATTTGCCTGGCCTGCTCTTTAAACCATCTGTCGAAGAGTTTCTCTTTTCTATAAAAATCACTTGCTTCTTTAACGATTAAGCAGATCTCGTTTTGGTTTAGATATATGGATTCTCCGTTATCAGTCGGAATAACCTTTAAACAGTACGGCCGGCCGAGAAAATAAATAATTTCTCCATCTGTATACTTGCGTATTTCTTTTAAGCGGCGCACTTCATCAAAGTGCCTGATATTCTTTAAAACCCAGGGCCCTTTTTCCCGTATTAACTGTTCTATACTGGCATAGGGAACTTTATTATTGGCTGAAACAACTACAGTTGAATCCGTTTTAACTTTTAGATTCACATTTTTGACATTTTTTCTGTGAAGAACAAAGGAAATTGTTTTACCTTCAAAATTTATTTTATACTTTTCCACTATGTTCACCTGAAGTTAGAAGTGCTGCCGTTAGTTCCTTTTTATAAATTCGTATCTATAAGTCAATATTCCTGCAGTGATCAAAGATTCTTTAATCTTTTTGAACTATAAACAATCAAAAGATTGACAGGTCCTGTTAAAAATTTTACGATATTTCTATGAAGAAAAACTGCGATATCCTGCTCTGTGACCTGGATGCCTTTTTTGCTTCGGTAGAAATACTGGATAATCCCGCCCTTGAAGGTAAACCAGTGCTGGTTGGTGGCAGTCCTGAAGGCAGGGGGGTTGTATCAACCTGTTCATATGAAGCGAGAAAGTTTGGGGTGCGCTCTGCCATGCCTATGAAAAAAGCCCTTGCTCTTTGTCCTGACGCTGTTGTTTTAAAGGGGCGGATGTCACGTTATAAGGAGATGTCTGATCAGGTTCGCCTGATATTTCAAAGATTTACTCCCGACATCGAGTTTGTCTCTATAGACGAAGCATACCTGGCTGTTAAAAAGGGAAGTGGCTCTAAAACAGGCAAGGCCGTTCATATTGCTGTTAAAGTAGAACTCGGCCTTCCGATCAGTGTTGGCATCTCAGTTAACAAACTTCTGGCTAAAATAGCCTGCGAAATGGCCAAGCCAAATAAAGTAGGTGAGCTTTGGCCCGGTGATATTAAAAACCAATTATGGCCCCTTCCGATCAGGATGCTGCCCGGAATAGGACCGGTAACCGATAATAAGCTTAACCGCCTCGGGATCAAACAAATCAGAGATTTAGCTGCATATCCAAAAGAAGGGCTCACCAGACTGCTTGGGAAAAATGCAGAAACTATTTACTATTATGCCCATGGCATTGATAACCGGAAATTCGAGGCTGAACATGAAGCCAAATCGATTTCGGAGGAAACCACTTTCCCCGAAGACATTTATGCCCGTGACTCTGTTCACTCGGTATTGATGGAACTATCAGCTGGTGTAGGTTACAGATTAAGATCAGAAGGTTATACCGCCTGGACAATAACCCTGAAACTGCGTTTTAAAGATTTCCGGACTATTACCCGCGGCATCACCCTGCCCGAACCAGTGTGCAGCGATTCAGACATCTACCGCATAAGCCGGGATCTTTTTGATAAACACTGCTCCAAGCCACCCTGGCGCCTGGTTGGAGTACAGGCCGCTGGCTTCGAACAGGGCAGCCAGATATCACTGTTGGAAACTTCAGCTGAACAAGAAAAAGAAAGCAAGTTAACGACAACCAGGGACAAATTACGAAAAAAATACGGAACAGATGTTATCTTTCAGGGTAGAAGATTGAAGAAAAAATAGCGGTATCAAAACCTTCACTGTTAAAAAACCAGGGGGGCTTTCATTCCTGGTTTTACTTAAGCGATTCCTTTCCGGTTTTATAATAATCACGATCATAACTAAGACAGTCCTGGGCCTCTTTTGAAATACAGGGTTTGCTGTCAACAATCATTGAAGCTATATTTTTGCCTATACCAGGCCCAAGCATCAAACCCTGGCCGCACATGCCAACCGCAAGAATTAAACCTTCTCGACCGGGAACATGATCGACAATCGGCACCCCATCAGGGCTCATTGGATAACAACCGCGCCAGATACGCCGGATTAACAGGTTTTTCAACCCGGGAATGAGCGAAATCAGCCTGCCGGCCAGGACAGGCAAAAACTCGGATAAAGACTCCCGGTTAGTTCCAATAAACAGCTCTTTTGGGGTATAGCAAAATATAATTTGTCCTTCATTGTTCTGTCCAAAATAAAAATTAGAAGTTTTACCTTCCGGGCCTGGACGCAGATCAACAACTAAAGGGTCTAAAAATTGCTTTATGGGAGCTGATATACCGGCTTCGTGAGAATCAGGTGTAACCGGAATATCAATATTTAAGAGCGAAGAATGTTCTGCAGAATCTGCGCCGGTGGCTAAAACCACCCACCTGGAAGAATAACTGTCCCGGTCGGTCTTAACCCCTCTGATTTTATCGCCGCACCATATAAAATCGGTTACTTTTTCATTAAAACGATACTCGGCACCGTACTGCATCGCTTCCCGCTGGAAAGCAACGGGCAAAAGGATAGAAGAAACCTGGCCGTCTTCAGGTGAATAGGTTCCGCCCCGTAAACCAGTCGGGTTAATGCCGGGGATAAGCTCTTTAATTTCTTCCGGATCAACCCATTCTATATTCAGTCCATATTTTTTTTGGTAGATCAGTAGTTCCTTCAGAGTATCTTCAATGCTTTCATCATAAACCGGGAAACAGTACCCTCCCGGTTTCCACCCGATATCAAAACCATGCTTTTCCTTCCAGGCAGATATGATCTTCAAACTTTCCAGGCCTGTGCTGATCTTGCCGGGATCGGAATGAGTAGCTCTCACCCCGCCGATAGCTGATTTATTGTCGCCCTGCCCGGCAGCAGCCCGTTTATCCAAGACAAGAACTTTTAAACCGGCTTCAGCAAGATGATAGGCAGTCGGGTTCCCCACGCTTCCGCAACCGACTACTATAACATCATATATTTTATTAGCCGGCATTATTATTCTCCTCTTGATCTTCTTTTTGGGCGGCAAAATCGCCAAGATGTACTTCTGCAACCAGGGGGCGGTGGGTGGGCAGCGTTATTTCAGACAATGGGATTCCTTCTTCTTTATAAATTTTTAAGATCAGCTCGGTGCAGGTTTTTCCGTTACATCCGCCCAGACCGGCCCTGACCAATGCTTTTAACTGGTTCATATCACGGACTCCAGATCTGATCGCTTCAACAATTTCGCTTTTTCTTACTCTCTCACAACGGCATATAAAAGGATCGCCTTCTTCTATTTCACTTACTGCAGGCGCTAAAATTTCTCCTTCTTCAGGATCTCTGATTCTAAAACCGGCAGCTTTTAACCTGTCTTGATAAGGCACTTCCAGCAAAAGCAGCCGCCGGTTATCCTGTTCTTCCCGGTCTCTGTAAGCTATTACCCTGCCCCTGCCGACAACATTACCTTCCAAGCCTGTGGTAATAACCTCATCACCGACCGGAATTTTTTCGTTGACAAATTCGAACGGAAGCATGATAAGAGCTTTGGCTTTATCAGGGTCATAATCATTAATCACCAGGGTAATAGCAAGACCGGGACAGGCAAGCACGCACCGGCCGCAGCCGATACATCCTCCCCTAAATTCTGGAAGAGTGAGGATCGAACCCGGCATCGTAATACAGCTGTTGGGACAGGCTTCGATACAGGGATTGCATGGAATTTCCTGTATGCAGCGAATCAGCGGATATACCGAATCCTCAATTTCCCCGGGTAAAAAAGGTTCTGATTCGCTGGAATGCTGCTTTAGAAGCTCGCCAAATTCATCCCAGTCAATGGGAACAGGCAGGTCGATCCCCATCTCCTGGGCTATTTTACGTCCGGCTATTTTTCCTGAAAATATCGCCGCCGATGCTTCCGCAATTTCCATTGCATCGCCGGCTGCATAAACCTTTATGCCGTACTCCTGTGCTTTTTTAAACAGCTCATCGACAGGATTCAAACCAACCGCCATTAGAACTGTATCGACTTCAAATGTTCGCTCGGTTCCCTTAAGGGGCTTAAAGTTTTCGTCAATTTCAGCGATAACAACCCGCTCCACTTCCTCACTGCCTTCTATCTTCAGGAGAGTATGCGAAGTCCATACCGGAACTCCCAGCCTTTTTATTTTATCTTCATGAACTTTATAACCACCACATTGCGGCAGGGCCTCAACCAGGCCGACAACATCTATACCGGCCTGCAGAGCATGATATGCCCCAATTAAACCGACGTTTCCTCCCCCGATAATAAACAGTTTTTCTGCACAACGGACAAGATCCCTGTTAACCAGGGTTTGGAAAGCACCTGCACCGTAAACACCGGGCAAATCTGCACCGGGAAAAGCCAGGCTTTTTTCTCTAGCCCCGGTTGAAAAAAGCACCCTTTTCGGATGGACCAGTTTATATGTTCCATTGCCGGAAACCCCAAATTTTTGATCGCTGAAGACACCGACCACAGAGGAACTAAGCAAGACCTCTACCGTGGGCAGTTTACTTAATTTATCAGCAAGAATATTCCCGATATGAACCCCACGGTAACCGGCATAACAGTCAACTACCGAACCGAAAAAATTGTGGGTTTGCAGGCTGAGTTTACCACCCAGATCCTGTTTATCATCAACTATCAGGACATTTACCCCTACATTGCCCAGTTCGATCGCTGCATTAATTCCGGCCGGTCCTCCACCAACTATCAAAACATCTACTTCGACCTGTTCAGGATCGGCAATTACCGGTTTTTCCGGGGCCGGCTCACAGGGTAATTCCGGCAGACCCTCTAAACTTGTAACCTTCATTCCCGGAGCAACCGGGGTCATACAGGCTTTTACCGGCTTCCCGTCGGCAACTACCATACACTGTGAGCACTGTCCATTGACACAATATATGCCCTGGGCTCCTTGATCCCGGTGATGGTGACCAAGAACTGTAATACCGGCGGCATAAAGAGCGGAAGAAATGACCTCACCCTCACAGGCACTAAGGTTTTCCCCGTTAAAAGTGAAGTTTAATTTGTCACCCTTAACCGGTGGCAGGATAGGATGGTTGCTAATCCGCCTAAATTCTTCCTGTTGATCACCTACTATTACAGTTTGGCCCGGGGCATCAGCAAATAACATGACCGGGTTTTCTTTCAAGGAATGCTGCCAGCTTCCCCGGCGCAGCATAAATGCATACTGCAGATAAAGATCCGGTGTGGCGCACAATATATTCTCATCGCTATTGACATAATTATCCAGTAATAATTGGCGTTTCAGGGCATCGATACGGTAAGAAAAGTTTTCTTCTGTATTATCTTCATCTTCAGATGTGCCGGCAAGATCGTTGAAAGTTAACAAACTGGTTTCCGGAGGAAGTATTGATGAAATATCAGGGGTGAAAGAAAGTACTCTCTTTCCTTTTGCTTCCTGTAATTCTTTTTCACTAAACACGCAGCAGATACTTATATTATAGGCTTGAAGAAGTTTTGATGCATCCTTTAGGATATCCAAAACAGCCGCTTCTTCAAGGTGCATCGATAACAGCAGGTGAAGCTCCGGCAGCCTGTCTAAGTATAACAGGTCCAGGTTAGAGTTTTTATTTGATCCACTATCAAACAGCGNAGTTATTTTTTTCGGAAGAACCGACTTCAATTCCAGGCGGTTCTTTAACCAGCCCACAATATCTAACGCCAGGTCCAAACCGGAGGTATACTCTGTATCGAGTTCATAACTTGATTCCAACACCGAAGGAACTGCAGCGGACGTTTTTATGAATTCCTGCCACGTCCGGTAAGGACCTTCTCTCCCGGGATAAGGCTGCAGCAGCCGGAGATGTTCGTTTTCCATCCCGCACATACTAAGTAGTTCTTTTGCCACTGCCAGGTGCTGCTCCCCAAGCTCTCCTCCCTTAGAATAGGGACAACTTTGTCTGTCCCTGCACATCAGGGCAACACTACCTGCCCCGGCAGCTGCACAATAAAGCAGGGTTGCTATATCTACACTACCGACACAGCTGACCCGGAGTACATCTTCTTCGCCTGCAGGCATAGGGGATCGCTGGCAGGCAAAAACTATATTTTTCCCTTCTAAGCTTTTGTTAAACAGAATACCTTCAAAATCGGTGAGGTCTTCATTTTTGTTCTGCCGGATCGCTCCCGTAGGACAGGAACCGGCACAAATCCCACAGCCTACACATACTTCAGGTGAAATCTGCGCTACCGGTAACTCGTCTTTCTGCATAGTTACCCGGGGAATGGCCAGTGGACAAACTTCTTCGCAAATTCCGCACCCCCTGCATATATCAGTCTGAACAGAACAAACCGGAATGTCAAAATCCCGGCCCCAAATTTTTAAAACCTGGTCCTCTTGTTCTAAGGGGATTGCACCGGTAGGACAAACATAAGCGCAGGCCCGGCAGCCCGTACAATCTTTAGCCATCCCTTCGGGGTTTGGTCCAATATATTTTTCGACCCCCCGGCCAAGGGTAGTAATTGCCCCCGGGCCGTAGTCCTGGCATGCTCTGATACAAAGTCCGCATAAAATACATCTATTTTCCTCTTCTTTAACCTCATAGGGGGTAGAATCAACCCCTTCCAGGCGGGCTATTGTTTTTATTTCTTCCGACCCGGAACACCGGGCAAGATAAAGTTCAAGCAAGCTTCTCCGGGTATCGAGGACCTCAGGAGAACGAGTAAAAACAATCAGTCCATCTTCAACGGGGTAAAGGCATGAAGTAACAATCCTGGACCGGCCATTCCACTCTTTTTTGGTAATTTCCACCACGCAAAGACGACAAGCCCCACTGGAAGATAAAGAGGGATGATTGCACAGCTGGGGAACTTCGATCCCCTGTTCATTTAAGATTTCCAGCAGGGTAACCCTGCTTAAAGTATCTATATTTCTGCCATCAACAGTGATGCTGATTTTCTCGCTCATTGCCATCCTTTCCAGCCAACAGCCTGTTAAGCTAATTTCTGCCATTTTATTGAAATAAGTTAACTGTTAATTGTCACGGCATCATAAGTGCAGGTGATTTTGCAAATCCCGCACTGGTTGCATAGTTCCTGATCGATTATGTGTTTTTCTTTCTTCCCGCCCCTGATCGCTCCCTGGGGACAGGCATCGACACAAAGGCGACAGCCCGTGCACTGATTATTAATATCATAAGTGATCAGGCTTCTACAGACCCCGGCAGGACATTTTTTTTCATTTATATGGGCCAGGTACTCCTCTTTAAAATAGGTTAGTGTGCTGCCAACCGGATTTGGCGCTGATGTTCCGAGGCCGCAAAGCGAACCATTTTTCAGGACTAGAAGGAGTTTTTCAATTTTAGCTATATCTTCAGGTTCACCCTTTCCCCGGCAAATAGATTCTAAAATGGCCTGGAGGTTGACCAGGCTGAGTCTGCAGGCAGCACACTTGCCGCAGGACTCTTCAACCAGGTAACCTGTAAAGTAACGTGCTACATCAACCATGCAGGTATCTTCATCCATAACAATCATACCGCCTGAACCCATCATCGATCCTTCACTGGTTAGGGTATCGAAATCAACAGGAAGATCAAGCTTGCTTTCCGGTAAACAACCGCCTGAAGGCCCGCCGGTTTGCACCGCTTTGAATTTTTTTCCATTTAATATCCCTCCGCAGAGGTCGAAAATAATTGTTCGCAGGGATGTGCCCATCGGCACCTCGACCAGTCCGGTGTTTTTAACCTTGCCGACCACGGAAAAAACCTTGGTACCCTTGTTATCTTTAGTTCCTATCGATGAAAACCAGTCAGCACCTTTATCAATAATAATGGGGATATTGGCAAAGGTTTCCACGTTATTAAGAACAGTCGGTTTGTCATACAATCCTCTTTCGGCTGAACGAATATACTTAGTCCGCGGTTCTCCGACTTTTCCCTCAAGAGACTGCATCAATGCTGTAGATTCGCCGCAAACAAAAGCACCGGCACCACGGTCTATAGATATATCAAATGAAAATGAAGTGCCCCCGATGTTATGGCCAAGGAACCCGGCACTGCGGGCCTGCTCGATGGCCTGCTTTAGATGCTTCAAAGCCCGCGGATATTCATCACGAACATAAATATAGCCGCTTGTGGCTTTTACGGCATAAGCACAAATTAACATTCCCTCAAGGATGGCATGCGGGTCACCTTCCATGATACTGCAGTCCATGAATGCTCCCGGGTCTCCTTCGTCACCGTTACAGATCACGTAACGATAGTCAGAGGCAATAGCAGCAGCCGCATGCCATTTTTGACCCGTCGGGAACCCGCTGCCCCCTCTTCCACGCAGGCCTGAACGCTTTATCTCTTCGATTAGCTGTTCAGGTTCCATGCTGTGAAGCGCTTTAAAAAAAGCTTTGTAACCTCCACCAATGATATAATCACCGATATCTAAAGGATCTATTAAACCGACGTTGCGTAAAGCAATTTTTTTCTGGCCGGTATAAAAAGGAATTTCGGTATATTTTTCAATGCCGGGCTCATCATTGGCCTCCCGGTATATTAAATGGTCAAGAAGCTTTTTCTTTACTACAGTTTCACGGACAATCAACGGAGCATCTTCAGGTGATACATTCGTATATAAGATATTATCCGGATACAAGATTAAAAGCGGCCCTTTTTCACATAAGCCCTGACATCCGACCTTTTTAACGCCAACAGTAACCGGTATTTTGATATCTTGTTTCTCCAGTTCATTGCTAATTGCCTCTGCCACCTCAAGGCTTCCCCGGGCCATACAACCGGTACCGTTACAGATGAGGATACGTTCTTGTTCAACAGGGTTTTCGATTTGCAGTTGCTTTTGCAGCTGTTCAAATTCCATTAAAGTATTGATTTTGGGAATAGTTATAAGCTTATGTTTCTCACCATTACTTTCAGAAAGGGGTCTTGCTGCAGCTGTCTCCTGTCCCGCAGAACAGCATTTCTCGATCTCTTTTGACAGCTTGCGGTAATTCATATTGCCAAAATATATTCCATTAATTATAACTACCGGCCCCATGGCACAGGCCCCGACACAGCGAACTGAGTTTAAGGTTAATTGCCCGTCAGAGGTGGTTTCGCCTGGCTTAATGTCCAGCTCCTCGCAAGTCTGGCTCATAAGCACTGGGGCACCCCGGATGTGGCAGGCTGTACCCTCACATATGTCCACCTTGTGTTTGCCACGTGGCAGCAAAGAAAACGATTTATAAAACGTTGACACCGAATAAATTAGCGACTCTGGGAGATCAAGCTTTTCAGAAAGGTTCTCGATTATTTCCGGGGGAAGATAATTCAGTTCGGCCTGGATATCCTGCAATATCATAACTATCTTTGTCGGGTCAGCATTATGCTGCCGAATAACTTTATCAATTAGAGGTACATAATTGTCCATTATTGTTAAATTATCCTTGTATTTAATATTTTAGCTGGTCACAACTTAACCTTAACCGGATAGACTAATTGAATTATTTTCAGGTCTGAAAAAAAGTATATCATTGCATTTCCTTCATTGTCAAAGAAACCAAAACCGCACAGTGTGTTAATACTTAGCGGGTTAGTTTACAATATAATGCAGAAGGACGAGAGGTGAAAATTGCTTTTAAGATAAATTTGTACGGTATAATTTACTCTTTAACTGCATCCTTGTTATTCACATTCCTGTTTTTTCTATTGTTGAAGGAAATTATAACTTTTTGTTGAAAAGCTATGTGAATGAGCAAAGAATAGACGTTCTCCATGCTCTTAATAGTTCTTCTCTAAAATTGTAAAGCTTTAAATCTGAAAATAGGAGTATTATCTGTTGAGCTCACTTAGAGAATCAACGGTAACAGGGGTTAAATGGACTGCCTTCAGTGCTACCTTTGCTACCGTAACTGCCCTTCTTTTCCAACTTATAAAAGCAAGGTATCTCACTCCCGAAGATTTTGCTTATCTATCGATTTTAATGATTATAATCGGTTTAAGCAGAAACTTAGAAGTAGCCGGTCTCAACCGGGGGATAATCCAAAAAGATGTAGTTACCACTGAACAGGCTTCTTCATTGCTGGTGTTTAACCTGACCTTTTCATTTTTAGCTGCAGTTATAATCTATTTAATCAGCTCCCCTGTAGCTGCCTTCTTTGAACTGCCCCGTTTGGATAACTATCTGAAACTAATCAGCCTGGCTGTTTTTTTCCAGGGAATTTCGCATTTTTATATCGCTTTTCTGGAAAAGTATTTCTTTTTCAGGTTTATTTCCATCATTCATATCATTCGTCAATTTCTTTTTGTTTCCCTGGCTACAATTCTAATAGTCCTGGGGTGGGGAGTGATCGGTTTTGTCCTGGGACATGTGGCGGCAACTGTTTTTTCAGCTGTTCTCTTTGTAGTGGGAGGACTAAAAAACCGGGTAACTAATCTTAAACTCTACTTCGGAATAAAAGATTTACATCCCTTCATAAAATTCGGTATGCTTATAACAGGCAGGCAAACCTTAAATACTATTTCCAAACAGGTTGATGAGCTGATCATTCTTCATTTCCTCGGCCCGGAAATCATGGGAGTTTACTTTTTCGGAAAGAACATGCTGGAACGACTGAGACAATTGCTGGACATGTCTTACTTACGATTGGTATTTCCCCTGCTGTCGAAGTTAAAACATGACCAGGGCAGGCTTTCCGAGGTATATTACAAGATGAGCCGCTACCTTTTCTTGATTGCCTTTCCAATATTTATTGGAATTTCTCTGACTGCCCACTTGTTCGTACCGCTAATCTTTGGGGAGCAGTGGACTGATAGCATTATCATTTTCCAGGCTTTTTCCATAACCATTATTTTTAAAATGTTTGCCGGCATCCTGGCCAGCAACCTGCTTTATTCGGTTAACCAGCCTGGTACTGTTTTATGGATCGATTTGATTTCCGACTTAATCTACATAAGCGCTTTAATGGCACTTGCACCCTGGGGCATTCAAACAGTGATTATACTTTACATAACATACCAGGCAATTAAGTTTTTTGCCATGCAGTTTGCCGCCCACCGCCATCTTTCCTTCAATTTAGTCGATTATTTCTCCAACTTAAAAAAACAGGCCGGTATTACCATGTTTATGGCTGCTGTTGTAGTTGGCTTTTATTTCATCACCGGTCCCCTGGTAACCCCGGTTTTACTGCTGGTAATTTGTATAGGGGCAGGAGCTATAACTTACCTGGGTTTAACCTGGTTATTTGATCAAAAGAGTATCAATGAAATAAAAGAAATGGCTTTTAAGCGTAAAAGTAAGATAGCTCCTTAAAAAGCAGAAATAACAGGCTGCAATTTTTGTCACATATTCCTCAAATTAAATTGGTATTGCCCAAAAAACTCCTTGTTTTTTGGATCTAAAAACCCCCCGCATACTCCCTGGAATATTAAGGGACTCCAAAGGCTATTACCCTCTATAAGCAGGACCCCTTTTCGGGAAACAGCCACATCCCAGCCAATACTCTTAATATCAGGAGTAACAAAAGCAGCTTTTAGCACTAAATCTTTTATCTCATTCCAGCCGGGAACAACTAAACCACGCAGCTTCATTCTGCTATCGGGGTGATAAGAAACATTTTTAGTTAACCCCCAATCGGGATGAAATGAGCCCCTGATCAACTCACCGGTTTCAACATTTACCTGGAAAGCAATCCCCCCGTTGGACCAACTGTCCACCGTGTTCCCCATACGGCCGAATCTGAAAGCGGCAAAGGGAATGGTAATTGTATTATCCGGCTGGACCAGGGTTAGTAATCTACATGTATTAACAGATGATGAATTTATTTGGCTTAACAAGGGATGCTGTTCAATCTTTTCTTCGATCAGGTAACCCGGATAGCTGGACTCGCTAAACTGATTGCTGAGTTTTTCAGCCAGTTCTTCCACCTTCCAGGTGTTATCATTTGAGTCTGTTAAAATATAAGAGCCATTATCTGCTTGCTTTACATCACAGACAGCAATAACCCCGCCCCCTTTTTTACCTCCACAGGGTTTAATAAAAAATTGTTTTATACCGGTTCGGGTTAACCAGTTCTTAAAGTCCTCTGCATTTCTCATTGGATCCTCATCAAGTGTAAACCCTGAATCAGGATGAAAAAATGCATACAAACGTGGTAATGGCAGACCGTAAGCGCTGTAATACCTGTTAAAAAGCAGTTTATTGTTAAGCATCGATAAAACTCTTCGATCATACAAAGATGGCCTTATCTTATAAGATATTTCATAGTTACTGAGGAAGGTTAACATTTCAGAGAATTTCATATCCCGGTCAAAAAACCGGTAAGTACGGTATTCGATAGGGGAAAAACGATATCTTAAGGCCAGCCAGAGCATTTCCACCAGCTGCCTGAATTTACTCTTGTATCCAGGACCAATATTTATTTTATAGTTTCCTAAAACCCTTTTAATCCTGTACAGCATTGTTCTCCGGTTCTCTTTTTAAAAAGTTTTACTTACAATACTTATAAAGCAAATCCTGGCTGCTCATAATCTCATCAATGCCCCTATTAATCCGATCATCAAATACCCGGGCTTGAAGCCGGGAAGCTGTTAAACCGTTATCATGCTTTTTCCCTTATTAATTGTTTCAAATGAGGCAAATAATATCAAATATTGATCGGCCTATAATAATTTGCCCGAGTGTAAAAATTACTTGTCACCATTTAACAATCTTAACAGACTTCTACGACGCACGCTTGATATACAACCTGGAAGTTTTCAGGGTATAAGCATGGCATTCGGATCCAGGAGTACCGCCCTGGCAGGCATGGCTTCAACACCCTTGACCTTTAGCGGCATTACCGCAAGAATATAGTCTCCCTCAGGGACTTCACGCAGGCAGAGGCCTTCGATTATCCAGATCCCGGCTTTTAAAAGCAGTTTATGGGTAGCATGTCCGGCCTGGTTCCGCTCGATACCCAAGGCATCAATGCCAACGCCACGGATATTCTTTTTAGCCAGGTAGGCCGCGCCGGATCTTGCAAGATAAGTAAAATTAAAATCAAAAGCATCCTGAAGGGAGTTTTTTGTTTTTAGCAAAACCGTCTTTCCCCGTTTAATAGTTGGATTACTTATATGCTTTTCCGTATCTTTATCCTCCAGGTGCCTGGCGGTAACCATTTCGTCATCACTACTGGTAAAATCTAGCACTACACAGCGGGTGAAGAACTCTTCATGTCCCCAGTGCTCGGAGGTGGTCCCATCAGGGAAAACATGTCGGGGCATATCAATGTGAGTTCCCGTGTGCAGGTCCAATTCAAGGCGGGTTTCGTAGACAGGGCTGTTGCTAAAATCGCTCTTGACAATCAAATGAGGTCTTTTTTCTTCTTTATCCTTGTAGACAGCCATCTGTTCTTTAATGGTCATGGATATATCATAAAAGATCAAAACTGCTTCCCCCCGGATCCAATTGAAAAGCCTGATCAGGTCCTCCCAGCAAAGTCGGCTTAATCCGACATAACTAGCAATCGATAGGTGATCCCTGGCAGCATGGTCAATCTACTGGTTTTGTACTGAAGACCTAATACCTATAAATTTGCCCGGGCAAACAGAGCGGCAATCTCGCATCATAAACCCGGGCTTAAACTGGTAAAATCTACTTAACTTTATCTTTCAAGGCTTTCCCTGCTTTAAATGCAGGTACTTTCTGGGCTGATATTTTAATTTGTTCTCCCGTACTGGGGTTCCGGCCTTCACGTTCTTTACGACTTCTAACTTCAAAAGTCCCGAAACCAACCAGCTGAACCTTTTCTCCCCTGGCCAGGGTATCTGCAATACCTTCTAAAACTGCTGTTACGGCAACTTCACTGTCTTTTTTGCTTATTTTAGCTTTTTCTGCAACCAATCCGACTAAATCTGTTTTATTCATTTTATTAAGTCCTCCTGTTCAATTTATTAAGGTTAGCACCCATTAAACGACATATTCCATAATACACATATTATTATAGAAATACAAGGCCTGGCAGAACCCGCCTAAATTTACACTACATTTTGCCGAAACCGGTATTGCAAAACTTACAAGGAAGAGGCATCCTTTATCCGAAACACCGGTTATTTTAACCAGGTATATTATGAATAAGAACCTGGCTTTGGTTATGAGCAAAACCTGAGTTGATATGAACAAATAAAAGTTTATGAAAAGCTGTGGCAATAATAATTTTATGCTTAATAATTTACCTGCAATCAGTAAACAGGTTTTAACAAAAAATTCGACAAGTTCGTCCGCCATCCTCTATAATGTTATTAGCCTGATCTGGGGAGGATCAACAGATGAAATTCATTATTGAAGACAAGGTTTTTGATATCTTGCCAGAAGTCTGTTTCGGAGTTGTAGTGGGAAGAGAAATTGATAACAGCAGGAGCAAAAAAGAAATATGGGATTTTTTCGAGCAGTCGATGGAAGAAACCCGCATTAAGTTTCAACCGGTTAAACCAAAAGAGCATCCGGATCTCCAACCGTATCGCGAGGCCTTTAAAAAAATGGGCATTAACCCCAATAAATTTCCCTGCTCCATCGAGGCACTGACAAATCGTATCGTCAAGGGCGGGAGCCTTCCTGATATAAACCCGGCTGTAAACCTGGTTAATGCTTATTCTTTAAGATATACTCTGCCGATGGGTGCCCACGACCTTGACGCCACCAGTGGCAACATCGAAGTTCGCTTTAGCAAAAGCGGTGATTTCTTTATCCCTTTCGGCCAAACTAATCATGAACTGCTGGATGAAGAGGAGTTAGTTTATGCCTGTGGCGACATTATAAAAACCAGGAAATGGATCTGGCGGCAAAGCGACCGGGGCAAGGTAACTGCCGCCAGCAGGAATGTTTTCTTTCCTATCGATGGTTTTACCAACTACAACCACGAAGCGGTAATAAAAGCCCGTGATGCCTTATCATCCGACCTCCAGCGCTTGCTAAATGCCAGGACCAGTGTTTTTTACCTGGACAAGGATAACCGGGAAGTGGAGTTATAATTATTGTAATCAATGAATTAATAAAATATGATCGGGGACAATCTTATGGCTTATAAAATCGGGACCGATGTTGGGGGTACTTTTACCGACTTTTTACTGGCAGATGATGATGGAAAT
>SL_3KL_010_SEDDRAFT_10001303_pt1 | contig 22501 bp, 10 predicted proteins | sample SodLakKL_010_SED_2_FD_10381 | JGI IMG/M metagenome (IMG submission 10381) | reverse complement strand
CATCGCTATTAGTCTCCCAATACAGTTCCCGTCCGCTGGTATAAAGGGTCAACAGATGCATAAACCCTCTGTCAGGCACCTGCCAAACCTGTGAATAGGTCTGTTCCCTGGAGATAACCTTCTCAAAAGCCTCCACTGAATAGGGCTGCTGGCTGCGAAAAATTTGCCCGGGACGATGTCTTCCACGCCCTGCAATGAATACCCAGATATATCCTTCTCCATCAATCGTCAAACTGGGATTATCATGCGGGTCGTCAACCCCTCTCTGGTCGCGTACAATCGTTGGCCTGGGTACGCGGTGTTTGTCATGATCATAATAAGAAGCCATCGTCAGCAGATACCGCTCTTTCGGGCCGGAATCACCGCCGTACACAAAAAACGTTTTGTTTACTTCAGGAGCGTATATCGCCATGGGTGCCACGGTGTGCGGCCAGGCAAAAGAAAGCGGACCTGAGTACTTAAAGTCCTGCGAACCATAATTTGGCGCGTGGGGACGCGCCGGCATCGGCCCGTGTCGCCACCAGATCCCCCGGTACCCATCCATCTTTTCGTTATCTCTTGGGTCATCCGTTATCACCCTCTCCTGGTGATCAGCGGTTTGTAAAGGCGTGATATCATTCTCATTTCTTGTAAATTCTGCTGATAATCCCGATTCTGCTTTTGATATATCTTCCTGTATTCCGGATTTATTATCTGAATAAAAGGGCAACACCTGCGCTTTCAGTTCTGTTGATATTGACAATAATAGTAATAATGATAAACACAAGAGGCATCTTGATATCAAACCTCTGTCCGCTTTAATTCCTTTCATTTTGTAAAGTTTAAGGTTTGATTTGAAGGTAATTTCAGGAGGATCAAACAGTCCTGCTATTTGTATTTCAGATTTTCATGATAGTGAGATATACAATACTTCCGGCAAATCTGCAATCAACGCATACCCAGCATCAGATTCTCTATAATATCAGCTATTTCTGATGGATCTGGATTGTTTCGTTCAATGAGATATACATGCATTCCTTCCGGGTCACTGGTCCACGTATTATATCCTTCATCGTCTACCTCTACCCAGCCGGGTTCACTCAAATCCCAGTACAATTCGGGATCACGTACAGCTGCAAGTATTGCGGTCTGATCCCAGCTCATGCGTCCGTTTATTAAAGGCTCCGATGGGTGGTGTGCGTAGGCATACCGAACCGGATGATTCTCATCCAGTTCGGTTAACCGGGTACCTGTGAGTATATTTTCTCCAATTTCATAACCTGACAATACGATTCGTGTAGGCCATTTTTCCAGAGCAGTCCCTGTGAACTCTGCACTTCCCCGGGCCCTGAAATTGTGTTCACGCCCGTAAGGATATCTTTCTGATGCCTGAGGGAGATAATGGCCTCCCATCACCACCAGATGATCCACTTTTTCTTCCACCAGTTGCACACCATTTAACTCACTGTACTGATCTGCTTCCGAGTGCAACAGATCGTACAAATTGTTCAAATGCCCAACACTTACAATCACAACTTCATGTTGCCCGGCTTCTGCCAGCACCTTACGATAGACCTCCACGGCATCCGGAAACTGATTCCGGGCTGATGCCGCATGGCCATAACTTTCTTTATCCAGTGCAATATCCGCAAAAAAATCTGCTGCATCTCTGCCTACCCTGTCTCCCTGATAAGCCCCCACCGGAATATCCGGCCGGTTGTAAAATGCATTGATCGCTGCTGTTGCACCTGAAGAGTATTCGCCCATATTGTTTACCACTGTTGCCAATATTTTAGCTTCACCTTTTCGTTCCAGTGCATGAAGCATGGCTAATGCCCCGGCATCATCGCAATCTGTAGTCATATCCGTATCAAAAATAATGCTGACAGGCTTTTCATTCTGATATACTCCATTACTGCAGGCCAAAATAATAAGGATGATGACGAATCCGGTTATTGTCTTGCAAAGTGAACAACTAAACATGATAGAAGGATTTAATGGTTAATAGTATCATTTAACAATATGTTGAGCCGCAGATACAAAATCAGGATCGATTTGAACGCCGATCCCGGCTTCTGAGGGTACCCGGATAATCCCATTTTGAGGAATAAATGATATGCCCGGGCTTTCAGCCGGCAAATCTTGATCCACCCCTTTGTACTCGTGATAGGGTCCGGCGTTAGGAATACAGGCAGCCATAAGCACAGCATATAAAAAACCGAGTCCCGCACCGCTAATATGCGGAGTACTGGTCATTCCAATCGATTCTGCCGCCCGTGCGATACGAATTGATCTCGACAAACCACCAAAATAAAATATATCCGGCTGAACAAGATCTATCACATTATGATCCATCTGCCAAATGAATTGGCGCATACTGAACTCCTGTTCTCCGCCTGCTACAATCATATCCAATGCTTTGGTTACCTTCCGGGTTTCATCGTAATGATCGAATGGGCATGGTTCCTCAAAAAATGCATATTCATACTCTTCCTGCAGTCGTCCCATCTCAATAGCTGTTTGAATGTCATACGAGCCATTGGCATCACTATAAAGAGTCAGATCCGGGAATGACTCACGCATCAAAGGTATAAGTGCCCGGTCTCTTTTTGTAGAATCGTCTGTGTAATGCATTCTGGCACCAAGCCGGTATTTGATCGCTTTCGCACCGATCGCCTCAACTTGTTCACGAAAAAAGTCAACTTCTTCCTCTGGCGCATTGCCCCGGTTGCCTGATGCCCGGTAAACACCAATTTCTTCCTGTATACGGCCGTTTCCGAGTATATGAGTGATATTTTTTTCAACCAGCTTGCCAAGCAGATCCAGAATGGCCAGTTCAATCGATGCAATGCATGACCAGAATTGTATCCCCTGCCATTTATACGTTGATGGAGTCAGATAAGAAGACCGGTAAAGATCGTCAATCGTTTTTTCTACTAAACGGGCATCTGTGCTTTCAAAAAATGGTGCAATAGTTTCAACGAACAAAGATTGTGAATACCGGAGAATAAGATGATTACTCACAGCAATTCCCTCTGCTCCTTCATTGTTACGGACACGAACAAGAAACTGCCGGCCATGCTTTAGAAGCTCGACCGATTCAAGAATAACAGGATTTAATGGCAAAACATCCTGTTTGATTGCAGGTTTTGAAGCTGCGTCCAGCAGTTTTTGAGCCCGTTCGGGCAGTGAATATCCGGATTTGGAATCTTCGTAATGATCCCTGTTAATTTCAGGTGATAACACCCACCCTGCTCCCATCAGAGATGTAACCGAAAGAAAATGTCGACGATCCATATTTTTACCAAACAGTTTTAATTACTCATAGTGTCATTTAAACCTAAACCGAAAGTATAGCATTGACACGACAGTAGAGTGGTTGAGAACTCTTTAAGGAGTGTCCCCCTTTGAAGGCTGACATTACACATGTAATACACATATTAAATTTATTGTGGCACAGCGTTTTAAGGTGTTAAACTTATTTTTGTTCATTTTGGCTTGATCCAAAACAAACCAAAAAAATCAAGGCATTTATTCATATCTGAACATTCAATTTACAGCTCTATTTAGCTATTTTGTACACCCTCAGCATTGTTGGTTCCGGCCAGGGTTCCGGAACGGGCCGGTCACGATTTCTGCCGGCATTCTCCCATCGCATAATATATGTTACATTTTCATGTAAAGCTTCCCCCCTGTCTTCAATGAGCTGAACTTCCATAGGGCCGCCTTCGCGCAAGAGCTCTGGATTGGGTTCGACCTGAAAATCCAGTTCAGGTACTTTCAAAGCCCGTTCCCAGTCCGGTGTTTCTTCTGGTTCGGTACGTTCAATCGGTTCCAGGGTGTTTTCATCCAGAACAATTCGTTCATCACCGTAATATTGACTCCAGACAACAAGCTCCAGTGTTCCGGCCTCGCCAATTTCCACATTTCCGACACGAACGACGGATGGCAGAGCACCCGTACCTTCATAATTCCACCTGAAATCCCAGTCGGTAGCCTGGACAATATTCCACTGCCCATCTTCAAACCGGGCATTAAAAACCTGGCTGTTCCCATTTTCATCAAATTTATGATAGGTCCTGATGGTTCGCTGTTCCGTATCCCATCCCAAACCTCCGCTGGTCATATTACTTATACCATCACCCTGGCCGGCGTCCGGATCCACAACAACCCCCTCTGTTTCACTTGTTATCGGAAGTTCAACCGGTTTACCATCCACGGTTTCCCAGCTTCGCAAATCCTTGCTGCGTGCGTAGGATACTGAATGATTGGTTGCATTATCCGGTGTATCCCGCCAGACCCAGGTGGCGTGCCAAATTCCATCTGAACCCAATCTCGGTCCGCCATAAGCATTCATCTCACCCCGCCCATCAAATAACGGTGTATCATGCAAGCGTTCCCATGTTTTGGTTACCGGATCATAAACATTAAATATCTGATCACCACTTCCGCTGCCGCCCTGACGATAGGTAAAATAAAGCTCATCATCCGGCCCATTTATAAATGTAGGATATTCCGGCCCTTCATCTTCCAAAACCATTATCTTACGTTCAAATTCCTGAATATCATGGGGCTTTGCAGAACGGTAATAAATCTTTTCCGGTGGTGTCGGCGGGCCTTCCTGCAATCCTCTTCGATATGCGGTCAAATGCAAATAACCGTCCCGGTCCAGTGCAAGGCTGAGCCTCGCATGACCTCCTGTTGCCCAACCCATCTGTACAGGAAATACGTTATACGTCCACTCCTGTGAACCAAGTTTTCGCTGAGCAACCGTCAAATATCGGTCTTTGTCATAATAGGCCACATATTGAAATTCTTCACTTGTTATTAAATAAGGACTGCCTATTTGATGTACCGACCATACAGGGGCTACATCAATAACCTTAATAACATCCTTGTACCTTTCCGCCAGATCTTGTGAAAATGAACTTTGCGTCATCCCATATAATCCAACAAAGAGTACCCAAAAAACTGCATTGCGTATTATTATTGAAATTTTCTTTAAGCACATAAATTTAAATTATTTAATTCAAATAAATACTGTTTTTTAGCCTGAATGTTATGCCGCGTTCTTCTTCCTCTGAAAGATTGATCAGTATGAAGCAAAACAGATGAATGATCCGGATTTTATTTCCGGCAGGGGGGTATGTTCTTCTGTGCAGGAGTCCTGACACGGGAACACACCCCTCGTTTGATGAATCACGCTTCGCGCTTTCATCTTCACATTTCCCCTCTCGAAGAGGGGATTTAGTTTTTCTCAGAATCAACCCACAAGCTTTCTGGCAGAACTTTTTTTAAAGATTTAATGATTCATTCTGATGCGTGAGTTTTTGATTCTCAGTTGTCAAAATGGCTGATATATACATCCATGGTTTCAGTTGAAGTTATTCCGGCTGCCCTGACCTGCTGTTCCTCTTCCTCTTTCCACAGAATCAGATCCTGACCTACACGAAGGGCTAAACCACCCTCAGCATCAAGAAGCTCGGCATCCTGCAGAGACTTTTCAATCACGGCCTCATCGCTTACACCCCGGTTTTCTAAAGTCCGAATTCCTGAACTTTCAGATACACTACTCGACTCATCCCGGGTTTCAGCCTGAAGGCCGGCAACCTGTTCGATCCACATCACAGTAATAAATTGTTTTGATGATGCCGGTTCGATAGTCGAGGCTGTCAGGTGGAATTGGTCTGGCGCTGTTTCGGGGTCTTCAACGGGTGGGTCGAATCCGGTTTTTTGTTCAATCTCAAGCTCTCCGGGATGAAGAAACCGCAAGGCCAGACGGGCATCACCGGAACTGCTGACGATCACCTGGTTTTCATCATCAACCTCCATTTCGTTGACGGCGTGAAACAGCCACTGATACGTGGAGGAACCATCTGATCTCTCGAGGTCATCAACAATCACAAAATATTCAGGACGAACATACAATACATGACGGTGAAACCGGTCGAGGCGGCCGTCATACGCCGCCGTAGCATCTCCTGCAGTGTAAACATAATTTCCATTTTCCTGGTGGGCAATAATTTTTCCGCGTGAACTTCTGCTGCGAGCGACCTGACCCTCTTCATCAACCAGAATACTATTATGTGCTTTCGTATGCCAAATCCAATCCTGGTGATGCGGGGTACCGTGAGTCTGACGGGCTCCGCTGCTGATTGCCAAAGGCTCTCCAAATGCCTCTATTACAAAAGCATTCTGACTCGCATGATTATGACTGATCGCACCAAACGGGTTACTCTTGAAAAGCATCATGACATTATTCTCCGGATCAGCCATATTGCTATGAAGGGCTGCTATCCCCACATCATCAAATACCCTGGATTGCGGCAGGTCATTCGGAGGCTCTGAATTCAGTTCCGGATTGTATATGCGGGCGGCCTTACGTCCTGATGCCCCAGCACCTACCTGTTCAGAGTGCCACCGGAAATATGGATTCTCATACAGATTCGACAACATATATGTTACAATTCCGGTTGCATCGCCAAGCGGGTGGTGGTGTCCATCCCCAAATGCGCGTGTAGGCCTGCCGGGATATGCCGCATATAAACCGAAATAACCGGTATTCTGAAAAAAGGGTTTGTCCTTTAAGGGTACACCATACAAGTCCAGCTCATGGACAACCCGGACCATCCGTCTCATATATCCACTCCAGTAACTAACCCCTTCATGCCATCCTCCTTCAGCCCCTCCCCAGGCAGGATACGTACTCCATACAAGCCGCAGTGTATAGTCAAGCCAGTCTCTGGCCTCAGGTGCCTCGTGAGCCAGCACAATGCCTCCCTCCAGTGCAAAGCCTACCATACGCCCCGGATGACTGGAGTAAGGGCGCGCTTCCATCGGCCGGGCACGGTGAACATCCCGGTTTATCTGTACCATTCGGGCTGTAAGTACTTCCTTGCATATACGTCTTTCATCCTCGGTAAGAACATCGTAAATCCAGTCAAACACCGGGGTTGCGTTTTCTGCAATATCCATACCCAGTTCTGTTGGCCAGAGTGCACTGGAAGGGCCTTCAACATCCCAGGTCATGAAATGCATAAGACGACGTTTCGCTTCTTCTGCAAACCTCTCGTCACCCGTATAAAGATAGGCAAGCGCACTTGTCACCATGCGCTGGGTATAGGGGCGCATGGAGCGCCACGCTTCGTAATAAATGGGACGATAATCTTCTTCCGGCCAGGGATCCGGTTCTTCAAATAACGGCTCCTCCATTGCAAGAATCTCTTCAGCTTCTGTGATGACATCTTCTGTCAGATGGCCGTAACGGCCATCGGTATCGGTGCGAATCTCTTCTACAAGTTCAGGAGAAAAATAAAGACGAGGACGGTGATCGGGTATTTTGGCAATAACATCATCCACAGAAACCAATGGGAATTCAGTAGCTGTCTCAGGTATTTCGAAGTGGCGGGTCCGGCTAAACAGATCCTCACCTTCTTCACTGTAACCATATCGCCAGTGCCACTCACCCGGCTCCATAATTTCCTTCGGAATATAAACAGTCATATCGATGTTACGCACCGTTACGGACTCATCAGAATGAAAAGATTCGGACCGGGAATACTGGACGATGTATGATTCAGCTTCTTCCACAGGAAGCCAGATAAAAGCAGGTGGATTGGTGGCTGTGAGATCTCCATCATCTGGTGAATAACGCACCTCCTGGTCCGAAGGCGGACGATCCAGCCCGTTTGCTTCCTGTTCCATCGCAGGATCACAAGCGATGATCCCGAATAAAAACAACATTGCTGAGAATGGGATTAAAAGCTTAGATACGTGCTTACATTTCTTTTGAAACCACTTTTGTTCCGTTCTGCTAATAGAGCATTCTTTGATTTTGCTATGTCCCATATTTCTGTTGGATTGATTGTATGATTCAGATTTTAAAGAGGACTTACCCAATTTTTTACATGTAAAAACAACTCATAACACCAACTACTTCTTGTACTTTTGCCTTGATGCAAAAGTACCAAAAAATCAAGGCTGTGAATCACTTGCCGGCGGGTTTTTCAGCCACGCGGCACCATTTGAATGGTCCATCAGGCTTACAGGCAGTAATCAAAGCCCGAGCCGGTATCAAATGCTGCCACAGCGTTGCTGAAAACACCCTTCAACTACGCCGAGGCTTCGTAGAACAGGTGTTCCCGCCAATTGATTCAAGGCCAGGATTTCTTCATATTTTTCATTTTTCCATTTATTTAAAATCACAAATAAATTTATTTTTTAATCTTTTCTCAATTTTAAAATTAAAATTTTGCGGATATCTGCTCAGATTTTAAATATTCAATTCATTCTATAATTTTCTTATACATCGAACTCTGCTTGCCCCTTTGGGGCTCGTATATTGCCCGCCGTAGCCATAAAAGTACTGCTCCCAGGCAAAACCGATGTTATATTCGGTTGAACTCCAGTACAGTGCATTGGCGAATCCCCCGATCACATCTTTTTGATTATACATCAGGTTTAATTCACTTTTAGACGGAAGGTACCAGTCGCCGTAGCCACCGCCCTGAAAATCGGCACATACTTTTGCGGCAAAATTTCCAAAAAAATCGTCTTCGGTTTGCTGGGCCACGATTAATTTGGTATTCATCTTTCCGGCTCCAATTCCATCCCCCCTGGCGTTGGTTGTCCTAGCACGATGATCTCCAAGGCTTGTACTTATTCTGGCCGGGCCATTATGCCACCGAACTCCATCACTCTGATCGCTTTTGGCAGCTATCAAACCTCTCTCTCCTGTTTCATCCACCCAATAGATTACTCCGCCACCAAACTCCTGACCAATATAATGACCCCGTGTCTCCTGCTCTCCATTTCCGTTTACCGCTATTCCGGTTTTTCTGTCAGGATCAAATAGTGGTGCTGAACCTTCAGGCTGTTGCATGCTTCTATCCAAAACAACACTTTTTCCAGCATATTCCTGTTCGGGCAGATCGATAAATATTTCACTGACTTCTTCTTTCCAGGCTGCTTTCCAGTTGTGGGTATTACCGGTAAACCTGGTATCTGTTTTCAGGTGAAAAATGTCTTGCTTTCGGGTCGGATCGGAAACCGTAATTTTTTCAATCTTTCCTTCATCAGTACTGACCATTACCAACCCTGGTGTTTCAGCAGTCAGAGTTATACCACCGGGTAATTCTATTTCTCCGGTTTCATAAAAAACAATCTGTGTGATATTTAAACCCGAATGGTGAACAGCTTGTATCTCCGGGGTATTTTCGAGGATCTCAATTTCGGCTCTTTGACGGTAGCTTTCTACGTTATCGGCTTCCAAACCGGGAACAACAATGTATTCATAGCTGGCTGAGTTGGGGGTTGCCCCATGATCAAGCCAGAGCAAAAACAGATCCTTCTTTTCCTCTCCGCGGGCTCTTGCCCATGCCCGATCGGTAATGGAAGACCAGGAACCGGTGAACTCCCGGTTTTCAAGGCGTAAATCGGTCGGTTTTGGAAATAAATAGGCAATCATATCATGATGCACCCACGAGACCCCACTCAAACTGTGTTCTCCTTCATCCTGAATGCCAGTTCCGGTATCCTTTCCAACGGTAACATCTCCATGGAGCAAACTTTGGTTCAGAGTCGTGGCAACGGGGTAATCCGAATCTGAGGTAATGGCAGAGCCAAGCGCTACAAATTCTTCATCAAAGAAAAACCAGGATTTTCGGGCAGTCAGTGTATCATGGGGACTGTCAAAGTCAAAAACAGCAGCCCCATACGTACTGTCAGAAACTCCCCCTACAAAATCAGTTTTCCCCTGTTTTACTATCTGGTTTGGGTTTGGATGTGAAGGCTTCTGCACAACAGTGGTTCCAGGTATTTTTTGCCAGTCCAAGACCGAAAAAATATCTGTATATTCCCTGCCAGTCCTTGAAATAAAGTTAGCTCCATCTGCAAAATGATGATGCTTTAAACTCTCCTGATTGTGTGGCGCTTCCATATTGTTCGTACGTGCGGAATACATCCGGACTGAAGTAAAATATTCCGGTCGCTGATGACTCAGGTATTCAGAATGCCAGAAGAATCGATTGGCTGTAATATCGGGTTCAATCTCTCCATTACGAATACCGATGATATGCCTGAGTTTCTCTTCTCTGTACCCGGAAATGTGCACCAGGTCCTCGGGTAAATCTGCTCCAACCGCACTTAGTGCTGATGGTCTTGACATGCCACGGTTCATAGAGCCCGGATCACGATAGTGGCCATGGACCATAGCCCGCGATATACCCTCGATAAAAAAATCGGTGAGCAGATGCAGGGTTTTCTCCGGGAAACTAAATTGGGTATCCGTTAGCCGCAAAGCCCAGGCTGCAAACACTCCGGCATAACCCGTGCCATATGACAAAGTGGAAGTGACCCGATCTGTACGATGATGAAAACTGTAATCTGGCTTAAGTCCTCTGCCTGAAGTAAAATGGATTTGCCCGGCCATAACCTCAGCAGATTCGAAAAGCAAATCTTCATCTCGTTCAAAAAGTGCCACTTTGGCCTGAATTCCGGCAATTCGAATCAGGTCTCCGCCGGGACGGGCACCCCATGCATTAAGGTTGGCTCTTCCTGCCATTTCAAGGAGTTGTTCAATCTGTGAATCAGTAAGTTCAGAATCCATCATCAGGAGGATATGAGTCCAGTCCCGCGGATTAGCAATTTCATTCGTGTGCCAGTTATCAGCGATAAAATCATTTTCAATCCAATAGTCCAGAGATGCAAAAATTACCTGTTTCAGCTCAGGGTTTTTATGAAACTCTGAACCCGGTTTGGCATACGCCCTGCTTAGTTGAGTAAGATTGTTGACATGCTGAATTTGTTCAAATGTTGTTCGGGAAACATCATTGTAATTGATATCCGGCCAGTTTCCTTCATTGCTGATCGTACTCATCAGAATTTCAATCTGCCTCTTATCTAATTCCTCATCCAGAAGCTCGGCTATCAGCCGATTTCTGATTATTTCCAGATCATCCTCCTCAATTGCCTGTTGGGATACAGTCTCATCCTTCAGAGCCTCGTTAAATGTACCGGTGTAGGCATGCCCAACCCGGGCCGGGATAATAACACCCGTAATAACCAGGCAAATGATAATTTCTTTACTCATATATTCTGCCTTAAACATTTCAAATAAAAAATTTCATCTGGATAAGTAGTATGAGATACTTTGACCGGCATAATCACCTTCGGGCAGCATAACAGAAATACTGCTTTTCCCTTTATCTTCATCCCAAACAGCACTCCATTGATCATTCTCAATCTCTATACGCGCAGTAACAGTAAACTGAAAAGAATCCAGCTTACGGGATGGGTCAGAAATAGTGATTTCTTCAAGCAAACCATCTGTTTTTTTAACCATCATCATTCCGGGCCTATCACTCGAAATCGAAATGCCTTCTGTAATCTCAATATCTTTCTTCTCATAAAATATGATTTGAGTGATACCCAGTTCCTTCTGTTGAACTGCCTGAATTTGTGGCGTGTTGGCAATGATCTCTAATGGCAAATTTTCATGGTACCCTTCAACCTTCGATTCTTCGATACCCGGCACTACTATATATTCATACTCTCCCTGTTCCGGGGCTACACCGTGGTTCAACCATAATGTAAATACATCTTTGTGTTCTTCGTCCAAACCCCACACACTTGCGCTGTCATTTATTTTCTCCCAAGTGCCACTTCGTTGCTGATTTTCCAAGCTTACATCAACCGAAACAGAAAACAGATAGGCGGTCTGGTCATGGTGAATCCAGGATACGCCCTGCAAATCGTGTTCTCCCATTTCCGGGTGAAAAGTATCGCCGTTTGCCTGTATGGTTACATCACCCTTTAATAAATTTTGGTTCACTGTTGTTACGACCGGAAATACGGAACTTGAATGGATTCCTGCACCCAGAGCTACAAATTCATCATCGAAGAAAAACCAAGATTTGCGGGCACCAAGAGTATCAACAGGGCTTTCAAAATCAATTACAGCGGCTCCATATAAGCCATTTGAAATTCCGCCAACAAAATCTGTTATTCCCTGCACAGAGATCTTGTCTCGTTCAGGCAGAGTTTGCTTCTGAACTACCGTTGTACCAGGTATTTTTTGCCAGTCCCAAACCGGGAAGATTTGATAATATTCTTCTCCAGTCCTGATCAGGAAATTGGAACCATCTGCAAGATGATGGTTTTTCAAACCTTCACTATTATGCGGCCCATCAACATTGTTATTACGTGAAGAGTACATGCGCACAGAAGTAAAATAGTCAGGCCTTTGGTGACTAAAGTATTCCGAGTGCCAGAAAAAATGATTACTCGTTAAATCCAGTTCGCGTTCACACCTGCGGATACCTGCGATTTTCTCAAGTTCTTTTTGTCTGTAGGATGTTACTTGAAGAAGCTGTTCAGGAATTGTTGGACTGAATGGGTCAAGAATTGTAGTTCTTCCAAGTTCACGGCTAAGGGCACCCGGGTCAGGATATTTTCCCCAAGCCGAAGATAAAACAATACCGTCAAGAAAAAAATCAACGAGAAGTTCGATCGCTTCATCAGGAAAACTAAAATTCGTTCCGGCAACTTTAGATGCCCAATTGGCAAAAGAGCGAGTATATCCCCTTCCATAGGTTAGATTATAGATTACCCTATGATGTCTGTGATGAAAACTAAAATCTTTCTGAAGTCCCCTCAGATCGGTCGGATCTCCCCTGTCAACAGCAAAAATGATTTCACCTGACATCTTATCAATGGCCTTGTGAACTTTCTCAACATCTCTGATAAAAAGTCCATATTTACCATAAATACCAGCAATTTGAATAAGATCTCCTCCAGGCCTTGCACCTGAAGCTTCGAAATTCGCCCTTCCTACAATCGGTCCTGCAAGTTGCTTTTGAGTTTCCGTCAGATCATCATCCATTAAAAGCAAAATTTCAACCATTCGTCTTGGAGTTCCCATCTGATTCCACCACCAGTTCTCACATATAAAATCATGTTCCAGCCAGTAATCAAATGCAGATTTAATGGCCTGTTTCAGTTTCTGATTACTGTAATATTGTGAATCCGGGTTTCTATATGCACGGCTCAATACCACCATATTGTTCAAATGTCTGCTATGCTCAAATGCATTACGGGAAACATCCACATAATCAATATCCGGCCATGTACCTGCGGGATGAATTGAATTCAATAAATCATTCACCTCATCATCATCGAATTCGGACTTTATAAAATCGGTTCTTATCATATCCCTGATGCTCTCAAGTTCAGAATTGATAACAGTATCATCCGCAAAATCTATGTTTGACTTAGTGAATGAATTAGTTAACAGGAAAGGTGAAAAGAGAGGCGAATTATCACTCCAATTATTCCAATGTTGCTTCTGAGTCTTAAAATTTTTTCCAGAGTTATCACTTCCAATTGCACCCAGTGCCACTAAAAAAATGGGCACCAGATAAACAAGTTGTATTTTTATTACAGATTTGATGATTTCTGATTTCATGAATCAAAAAAAGTTACATTTCGTAATTCTTCAGATTAAAAAGAACAAGCTGACAAGATTCCTCGTATGACCTACATGGGGAAATCCGGCCTCTCTGCTTAGATCTTCATAATCGATACCCTGAAAACTGCCATCCTCATTCATAATATCGAGAATGTCCTGAACTTCTTCGTCCCTCACATCTGATCCCAGCAGTTGGTCGACAGCTCTTTCTTTTTTAATTTCAAAATCATCTGCTTTTGCATTAGCAGAGATCGCAAATAGTGTGATTGTAAGTAAAGTAATAAAGACTTTGATAGTTGGACTCACAATTATAATGGTTTTAATAATAAATAATCGTTTCGGCTTGTCAGCCGCAAGGGTTATCAGCTATAATTCAATTGAGGTGCTGCTTCCGGCATATACGTCAGTTGGCAGGTCAACAATGATAATTGTCTTATTTTTATCCTGATTAGTGATAGTTTTGAAATTATCTCCTTGTGAATTGTATATTCCCGGAACGGTTATGGTCATTCTTGTAAGCTTTCTTGAAGGGTCGGATACTGTTATCTCACCTATCCTGTTTCCATTCATTTTCAGCATTGCCATTCCCTGACTGTCCATCTTGACCGTGTAACCGTCGGATATTTCAACTTCTCCGGCTTTGTAAAAGGCCAGCTGGGCTATGTCAAGATCGTTATGTTTTACACCCTGCAGGTCAGGTGTGTTTGAGAGAATCTCAATATCCCTGTTATTGGCACTTATTGATGCCACCTCTTCAGAAGACACATCCGGTACTACTATATACTGATATGAAACATTTTGGGGGCTGTAACCGTGGTCAATACCGAGAAGGAAAACATCCTGAGTTACCAGTTCATCAGAAGCACTCTTGGTGGCTGAAATATCAGACCATCTCCCTTGTTCGGCCCTGTTGGATAAATTTACAGTTGTCGGTTCAGGCAATATGTATCCTACTCTGTCATGGTGTACCCACTTCACATTTTCCAGATCTCTATTACTCCGGAGCATCACTTCTGTTTGCGCCTCCTGGTTTACTGTAACATCTCCCCTGAGATGTGCCTGGTTAATAGTGGTATATGCCGGCTTGTTTGGATTTGATTTTATACCTGCTCCCAGACATACATATTCGGTGTCAAAGAAAAACCAGGATTTTTTTGCTTCCAGCAGATCATGAGGGCTCTTGAAGTCGTAAGCCACTGCACCGTAAAGTCCATCATCTACTCCGCCGACAAAATCGGTTAAACCATCCGTTTGAACAGGCATATTTCCACCATAGCGTTGCGCTATATGATTTTCCGACTTTTGCTTAATGGTTGTTCCGGAAATTTTCTGCCAGTCATACACCGGCCAAATACCATCGTACTCATGACCATCCAGGCTAAGATAATTTGCTCCGTCAGCTCTGTGGTGAATTACTATGCCGGGTCCGTTATATGGCTCTTCATTATTTCTGTTTCTTGTCGAATGCATTCTGACACTTGTGTAGAAGTTTGGTCTCTGGAATACAAAGTGTTCGGTTTGCCAGAAAAATTTCGCGAATGATCTTATGTATGCGTCTTCACCTCTCCTCAATTTCAAAATATCCTCAAGTTCCTGACTGCGGTAGTCAGTGCTTTGATGTAAACGCTCTATTTCCAGGGTTCCTCCTGGTGTACTGGTCCTCTGATGTGTAATACTTCTGTCATAGACCCCGATATCACGATAAACGCCATAGACCATCTGTTTGTAAATCCCGTCCAGGTAGTAGTCGACAAGCTTGTTAATTCTGTCGATAGGGAACTGGTAAGCGGTGTTGGCCACATAAGATGCCCACTCCCCAAAGGTATTGGCATATTTTCCATATCCGTAACTTGTTGTGTTGTTAACTCTGTCATGCCTGTGATGGAAACTGTAATCGTGCTGCATTCCTCGCTCTCCGGCAGAGAACTTGATCTCACCGGCAATGATTTGTATTACGTCATCAAATGCATCCCTGTCGTTCAGGAACAGGAAATTCTTAGCAACAATGGCTGCAATAGCTATCCTGTCGCCCCCGGGTCTTGCACCATAAAAAACTCCCGGAACCTGTTCCATGGTGGCCCTACTTATCATAGGCTGTGCCTGTTCAACCAGGTTAGATGGCAGTTCATCGCCAATCAACAGCATCAGGTTTACAAGATTGGCAGGTGTTGTGATCTGGTTATTATGCCAGTTTTCTCCTACAAAATCATGTTTCACCCAGAACTCAAGTCCTCTGGTAATTATGTTTTTAATAATTTCATCCTGGTAGAACCGGGATGATTCACTATTGTATGCCCTTGCCAGACTGACAAGATTTCTCGTATGACCACCATGCGGAAATCCGGCCTCTCTGCTTAGATCTTCATAATCGATATCCTGAAAACTGCCATCATCATTGACCATGTCGATTATGTCGGCTATACTTTCATCATTCACTCCCGATCCTATCAATTGATCAACTACTCTTTCATTTATAATTTCAAAATCATCTGCATTTGCATTTGTGGAGATAGCAAACAGAAAAGGTGCTATTAAAATGAGACATGCTTTTAACATTGATTTTTTAATCGTATTCATATGTAACCTTCTTTAAATTAAAGCTTATGTCATAGATTGTGTTAAGTCAACGATATAGTATCGAGTGATTAATAAAGTCCCCTCCTTTCCCACAAAGTAATCCCTTCGGGGCAAGACGGGGATTTAGGGGTGGTTCAAAAATTTTAGCTATTATTTCCGCGTTTATAAAAAACGGAATAGGCCAACCCCCCCGGCCCCTCCCCGAATGGTCGGGACAGGCTTTTCATGCGGAGGGGAGAATCTATAAATCGATATATCATCTGAAAATTCAAACTATAGTACCCATGCGATGCATTGATTTATCAAAATTATTGTATGGTCACACTTTGGCCTGCATAATCACTATTCGGTAATTGAATTTGAATTGAATTGATCGCCTCATCATTGTCCCATGAGATATTCCAGTTGCTATCGTCGCTTTCTATATCTACCTGAGATGTTACATTCATAAGGAAAGTATCCAGTTTACGTGTCGGATCAGATACAGTGATTTTTTTTACGCTATCACCGGAAGTTGTGACCAGTACTTGCCCGGCTGTTTCTGCCGTGATGGTGATATTATCAGAAATCTCAATTTCACCGGGTTCATAAAAAACGATCTGGCTCATACCGAGCCCGGAATGTTGTACAGCTTGTATTTCCCGGCTGTTTGCAAGTATTTTTATCGGAGATGACTGATAATACCGATCAACTTCCTGAGCTTCTATACCGGGCACCACAATATATTTATATCCGGCCTGATCTGGTGATGTACCGTGGTCAATCCAGAGGGCAAACACATCTTTATACTCTTTTTCTCTTGCCAGTGCCCAGGTTTGCTCATTAATGTCTTTCCAGTATCCGCTCCGTTGTCTGTTTTCAAGCCTGACAGAAGCCGGTTCCGGAAACAGGTACGCCGTTTTATCATGATGTACCCAAAGTACTTCATCAAGATTGTGCTCCCCTCTTTCGAGTACGGATTCATTTTCGTTTGTTGCTGTTATTACGTCACCATTCAACAAACTTTGATTCAGGGTTGTGGCAACCGTATAATCTGATTCCGAACGGATATCTGCACCCAGTGCAACAAATTCGTCATCGAAAAAAAACCAGGATTTCCGGGCTGATAACGGGTCCAGAGGACTTTCAAAGTCAAAAACCGCAGCTCCATACGTTCCATCGGTAACACCTCCTACAAAATCGGTAAGGCCCGCCTGCTGAACTTCATCCGGATCAGGAAGGGATGGTTTTTGAACAACAGTTGTACCGGGAATTTTCTGCCAGTCCCAAACAGGAAAAATATGAATATACTCTTCCCCCGTCCTTGTGATAAAGTTATAACCATCAGCCAGGTGATGATTTTTCAAACCCTCACTGTTATATGGAACTTCTACACTGTGGTTACGGGATGAATACATTCGAACGGAAGTGAAATAGTGCGGCCGCTGATGGCTGAAATATTCCGTATTCCAAAAAAAAGTATTTTTTCTTAAATCAGTCTCCCTCTCTCCTTCACGAATTTGAACAATCGCTTCCAGCTCATCCTCTCTGTAATTCGTGACCTGAAGCAGTGTCCGGGGCAATTCAGGGCTTCTCGGGTTGAGCGCTCCCAACCTTGTAATCCCCCGGTTTCTGCCACCCGGATCGGGATATTTGCCAAAAGCCTGATATCCATTAATCCCATCCAGATAGAAATCCACGATCAGATGAATGGATTCATCAGGAAATTCAAACTTTGTCCCATTTACTTTTTTAGCCCAATCCACAAAATAACTGGCAAACCCTTGCCCATAAGTTATCGTTGAAGTTACACGATCGTGGCGATGATGGAAACTGAAATCGGTCTGCAGTCCTCTTACATCAGAAGGGTCGCCCCTGTCCACGGCAAACCCGATTTCACCTGCTATGGCCTCCACTGCTTTTTCCAGCACGTCAATATCTCCTTTAAAAAGAGCATGCTTGCCAAGAATACCGGCTATTTTAATCAAATCGCCGCCGGGCCGGGCGCCCCAGGCATCAAGATTTGCACGGCCCACAATCGGATCCGTTTTCTCTCTCTGTTCTTCGGTCAGATCCTCATCCATGATTAGTAAAAGATTACCGATTCTTTCCGGAGTCCCGATCTGGTTCCACCACCAGTTTTCACAGATAAAATCATGTTCAATCCAAAAATCAAGCGCTTTCCAAATAACCTGTTTAAGGTCAGAATTACCATAAAAAGATGATCCCGGCTTTTTATACGCCCTGCCTAAATCCACCATGTTATCGAGGTGGATACTGTGTTCAAAAGCAGTTCGTGAAGTATCTTCATAATTAATGCCCGGCCAGGTGCCATCTTCACGAATTGTGCTGATCAGATTTTGAACTTCCTGCTCGTCCACAGATGGCTCGAGAAGTTCATCCGTAAACCGCTCTTTCAGGATTTCCAAATCCGATTCTGCTGTCTGAGCCTTTGAAATGTTAACAGCAAAAAATAACTGAACAGAAATGAGAATTGATACCAGAGATATAAACCTGAACTTGAACAATGTTTTTCTTTGCATCTTTTTATTCATAGATATGGCCCTCATTTTAAAAATGGTTAATTATTCAGTTTCTGTGATTTCAACCCCAGGGTTGAAACCCTGGGTTACAATAAAATTCAAAAAAAGAACCCGAGTCCCTCATCAGTCAGGCATGCTACCATTCCGCCAGATTTTCATCGAACACTCCCACCGTACCGGAAGAAGCAGGGATGAGAGAAACCTGTAATATTCCATCTGAATAGGCCGGCAGTTCTACATCAAATCCTATCAGGATAGTCCCCGGATTTTCAACATCATGATCAGTTCCGGGATCGGTGCTCCATGTTGTAACTTCTGCATTTGAAGGTTCATCAATACGGAAATACAGCTGTTCACCTTCCCTGGTCAGTGTCGCAGTGTTATTCCCAGTAATTTCCACATCTGCTTCGGTCAGCATTTGCCAGCGAATCTCAGCCGGTTCACCGGAGGCCTCAATTTCATCCCGTATTACAACAAACTGCTGATCTACAATACCCGCTCCCCGGGTTACGGATGCCAAATCATTTTCATAAACGGAGGTCATATCCGTAATCCCAAAAGAGAAATCGGGATTATCCGAAAAATTATCAATTTCAGAGTATCCGTCTACCAGCTGAAGCTCTCCATTTACCGTAAGAGTGCTGTGAGAATAATTGTTCAGACGGTAGACTGTCCATCGTTCGGCATCCTGAGATCTTCCCCAGATATTCATGCCCAGCCTTTCCAATGAATGATAACTCTGAGGTCCCAAATCACTCGCCCAGCGCACACCGTCAGCTTCCATTACAAACGATCCGATATCCATATGTCCGTGATTGACTGAAGGAGAGCCTCCTTTGAAACCCAGAAAAATGGCATCCGGATCACTCCAGGAAGTCCGTTTAATCGTCAAAGGCATCAGACCCTGAGCGACATAAAAGTTGCTTTCTGGCTCCGTAATTTCTTCCAACGCAATATCTTTCCCCCAAATCATAATAGCCGGCAACCGCCTGTTATTAGTAAATTGTGAATAATCATCCGTATCGAGAAATAACTTTTCTTTGTAGAGAAGTGATGGTGCACTATTTTTATCAGCAAACCAAAACATTGAAGGACTCAGCCCGGCAGAAGGGCTGTTGTCTCCCCAGTTGTAGTTTTGAAATGTGGGGCCAATCATATGTTTGCGAAAACTCCCGGTTTCCAAAAAAGCAGAGTGCTCACTATAATCAAATCCTCCCGGCCATACTTTATCTATTGCACTGAGGAATAAGATATTAAATGATGTTCCGTAACCCCAATAGCCATAACCTTCGGGATAAGCTCCGTCTGGTTTATAATCTTCTTTGGCCAATGGTATGGTTTCCAGTGCTCTTTCGATGGCCTCTTTAGCTATTTCCGGATAATAATCATAGACAGCCAAAGCTCCATAAGTCATCCCGGCATTGCACACCTGGTTCCAGTTATGGCTGGCTTCCAGAAACCAGTTATAATCGGGATCGAAGGAAGGTTCCAGGCCTTTTTCAAGTATTGCTTCACGAATAATCTGTCTGGATTCTTCAGAAAGCTGATCATGAAGCCAGTCATAACCTATTGCAAGTGCCATAGTCATTTCACCCACATCAAGAAAATGTGATGGATTCCAATCACTGAAATTGGCCGCAGCCATCATCTCATTCTCCGCCCGCTCAGCATATTTAGCATCTTCGGTCATCCGATAGGAATATGACAGATAAAAAACCCGTCTTAATGCCTCTCGTGAAGTCCCCAGCAATCTTCGGCCCACGACTTCCCGTTCCAAAACAGGTTCATCGATGATGTTATCACTTTCTTCTAAAATAGCCTCATGCATTCTTTTCCACACCGTATTATCAGCTATCGATGCATGGATATCTTCTTCCTCACCTTCCAGCAACATGATCCGGGGATGATCGGGCAACATGTCTCCATTTGTTCCTTCAGTCAGATTCGAATTATTTTCATCCGGAGCGCAGGAAATGAAAGCTGCCAGCAGAAGTACCGTTAAAATTTTTATGCTGTATTTTATTTTAATCATCTTTTAATCACCTTTAATTTTAAATTCCGCTTATCTTCATTCGGGTGTAAACTCCATAGCAGCCTGAGAACTATTCATAAATGGAACAGAGAGATCCCAGGAACCCTGATCAGGCACAGTAACCCGTACTTTTACCACATCTTCATCCTGTTCTGTAATTTCAGCGTTCACTTCCGGCGGGTCATTTTCGAATGGGAAAAGAACCCAGGCAAATGTGCTTCCTGGATTCGTATTGTCCGAGAAAATGGTTGCTGTGTTGGGTTCATACATATTGTATTCCTTGCTGTACCATCCCTGAACGACGGGATCTTCCTGCCCTTTCACGAAATCGATATTCCAGTCCGGATTACCTGCAGACAAGATTTTTAAATTTCCACGCTGATTCGTGCTTGATACAACGCCCGGGCCCGTTTCCCGGACTGATGTGTCAGGATGCCAGTGCCACAAGACTTCAATTTCACGGGGCCGGTCGGATGTTATCCGGTCAATAACAACCCAGAATTGTCCGCGAATATAAAACAGTGATCTTGAGTGTACAGCTTCTCCCTCCAAATCATCGAAATGATCTACCGAGGCAGATGCATAGTCGAACTCATCTGTAATCCTGAACTTTTTCTCAGGTATTGGTTCTTCTGCGAGCCTGGGCCCCGGCCCCTGGCCTTTTCCATCAATCAGAATCAGATTGTGGCTGTGGCTGCTGAGTGCATATTCCCGAAACCGGTCAGCTACTGAACCACGATATGCGAACCGTCCACCATCAACAAGCAGATCGCGTCCGAAAGCTGCAACTGACAGATGAAGTTTATCATTATGCTGATGACCGGTGCCCCAGGGGCCGATATCAAAATAGGACCAATGGGCATCCGGTCCGTAGTCACTCCTCGAAATGATTTGTCCGGCCCAGGGATAAACAAACGAAGGCCCGGTATCCGGCCTGGAACCGAAGCTGCCATTGGATGCTATATACGACCAATCTTCCCGATTGTATGCTGAAGCTGCTTCTTTGATTATTTCCCGGTTATATGTTTTATCTGAATTATTATTAAGCACTCCATATCCATCCGGACGCATGGTTACGGCAAGATATTCCCACATATCTTCCAGTGTCTGGACATAAAAGTCCGGCAAACTTACATTTGTCATCCCAGCAACTTCGTTAAACCGTTCAAAGTTACTGAGGGCCACACGGTGATAGTGCGAAGTGAGCTCTGTTTGGACCCCATCGGGATATACCTGCTCCCTCATGCTGCTGGTCATGATTTCAATCGTATAGTCAAGCCAATCTTCAGATGCAGCAAATTCAGGCCAGTGTGTGGCTACCGTTGCCAGACCATTCATTTCCATAGTGAGCCAATTGCCCGATGCATGGAAATTTCTGAGATAGTGAGTATGTTCAGGTAAACTGCTCAGAATTAACAACTGAGTAGCAGGCGACAGATATTCGGTACCTATCAGATTATAAAATGCGGGCATCCAGTTTCTCACCCTTGCCGTCACTTCGAGTCCCCGCCACATGGCTGTACTGCTTCTTACCTCCGGATAAGGCCAGCTGCTTATAATCCAGTCTTTTATATAGTGGTCAATATGTTTGGTATATTTGGGATTCCCTGTTTCGAACCAGGCGTTCAGCAGGATACTAACCGTACTGTGCCTGTTATGCAGCCAGGCATATTCCAGATCATCTTCAGGGCCTGTATGATGCCAGTCCAAATGGCCGTTTTCCAGCCGGGGCACCTGGTCTGATACTCTTTGAATTGTGATAATATCATGAACAATAGAATCTGCCGCAGAAACTGTTCTGGCAGATACCTCCGGAACTTCATCGGCAACCACGGATCTTATCTCTGAATTTTTGTAATAATCCAGCAGATATTTGCCGGCCATTACGTAATCACCAGCTTGCCAGGCCTGTTTTACATCCTCCAG
>SL_3KL_010_SEDDRAFT_10001302_pt1 | contig 22501 bp, 23 predicted proteins | sample SodLakKL_010_SED_2_FD_10381 | JGI IMG/M metagenome (IMG submission 10381) | reverse complement strand
AGGCCCTGCCCGACCGGCACCTGGGCAGACTGCACTTGCCGGCCAGCCATGTAACGATAACCTTCACCGGGGTTAGCCAGCCGCAACGTGATGCCTTCCTGAAGGCATTTGAAGACCGGTTCCAACGCGGTGGGGGGTAATTCAGGCGCACATGGGGCCCCGCGCGTACTCAAGCAGGGGATAAANCNGGGGGGGGGAATGAATATGGCGGAGAGGGAGGGATTCGAACCCTCGGTACCTGTTAAGGTACACACGCTTTCCAGGCGTGCTCCTTCGACCGCTCGGACACCTCTCCGCTGACTTGCTGCTGCCGCCAACCGGCGACAGGGCGCAAAGAGTAAACCACTTGCCGGTGCGTTGCAATGCCCCGCGGTACCGTCGCCGACCGGGAGCGGTCAGCGCATCCCCTGCACACTGACCGTGACCTTGCGCTCGTGTCCCTGGTACCGGTGCTCCCAGAGGTAGATGCCTTGCCAGGTGCCAAGGGCCAAGCGCCCGTTGGCGATGGGGATGGTCAGATCGTTATGCGTGAGTACCGAGCGCACATGGGCCGCCATATCGTCCGCCCCCTCCACCCGGTGCTCGAACATCGGATCACCATCCTGCACCAGACGGCCGAAGTACCGCTCCAGGTCGCGGCGCACCGATGGATCGGCGTTTTCGCACAACATCAGCGAGGCACTGGTGTGGTGCAGGAAGACGTGGGCCAACCCGCTCAACACGCCGGCCCGCTGAACATCCTCGGCCACCGTTTCCGTGACTTCCAGGGTGCCCCGACCGCAGGTGAAAAAGCTGTGTCGTGTCTGTTGAAAGTGCATCACTGATCCTAAGTGATCTATCCGGCGGACAGAATGCCCTTAAGGACACCGTGGGAACAAGCCCCCGGAAACGGTCAGGAAACGGCCAAGCGGTGAAAGAGTTCGACGCCACCCACCGCAGCCGCCGTGGTGCCCACCGTCCAGACCACCAGGCTGAGCGTCATCCAGACCATGGTCGCCCGGGATTCGGACCGTAGCAACAGCGCCGCCACGGTGGCCAGGTGAATGCCTGTCACCAACGGGCCCAACAGGGCCAGGCCCGGCAGGCCCCACCGGTCCCAGACCCGCTGCACCCTGGGTTTCATGGCCCGGCGCGAGGCACCGGACTTACCCCGCCAACGCAGCCACCACTGCCAACCCGCCACGATGAGCAGCACGGGCAATGCATTTCCCAGCAACGCCACCAGGCCTACCCAGAAGGGTGAGAGGCCCATCGCCACCCCAATGGGAATCACGATCAGTAACTCGAGCCACGGCGTTGCGGCCATCACGAAGATGACCACGTACTGCCAGAGGGCCTCCAACAGCGACATTACCGGTACCTGCCCGCTATCTGTGGAGGCTCCCCGGTGAGCACCCAGGAGGCCAGGGCTGCATAGAGCTGTCCCAGGTACTCGGCTGCATCATGTTCCGTCCGCTGCGCGGGCTCCAGGGGGGCGTCCCCCCGGGGCAGGCGATCCCGGGCGGCATCCAGCAACCCGCCGATCTCATCGGCCCGGGTCCGGTAGAAGACCTCGGCATGCTCCCGTGGGCCATCCAGCACTTCTTCGACTGCGCGCGCCATCCGGCGAAGCGCTTCAGTGTTGTCTGACATCAATAAACCCTGCTCGCTGCTGTGGTAAAAAGGGGCCGTTGGGTGGATGCCCGCAATGCTCAACTTCGGCAAGCCATCGCCGATAACAGCTGTAACGGGTAGGCAGTTACCCGGATAAAGCCAGGCCCAATACAACTTCAATAATACCAATCCTGTGCTCCCCGGGGCATACGGGAAAGATGCCGCCAATGACAGACAATCTGAGCCTCCGCCAACGCCTGATCAAGCTGAACATCAAGCAGAAGCTCGTCCTCCTGGTGCTGACTACCAGCATCATTCCCCTATCGCTGATGGGCGGCTTCACGTTCCATCTGATGAAGGGGCAGCTACAGACCCAGCTGGAGGGGACGCTCGTTGATATGAGCAGCGAGGCCAGTGCCCGAACCGATGACTACCTGCTCCAGGTGGGCGACAAGGCGCGGGTGGTAGCGGAGGACCGCCGGATTGCGATTGGCGGCGGTGCCGTGGCGGAGGATCTACTGGAGCAGTACCGCGATCTCTTCCCCGAATTCGACTGGATAGGGGTCATCGATGCGCAGGGTGAGGCCCGGGCCACGGCCGGCGAGATCATCGGGACACCGGCTCCCGAGGAGCAGCAAGGGCGCTGGGCCGACGCCCTCGACAGTGGCCCCACCGTGGTCGGCCCGGGAGCCGAAGACGGCGTGCCACGCGCCCTGACCCTGCTCCACCCAATTGACCAGGGCAGCCAACGGGAAGCGCTGTGGGTCGCTGCACAAATGGACATGGCACTGCTGGATGAGCGCATTGGCGGCGTGCGTATCGGCGAATCCGGGCGCGCCACGCTATTCGACGCCGCCGGCCGGCTCCTCGCCCATGAGGACAGTGACCGGACCGGTTACGACATGAGCCACTACGCCATCATGGGCCCACCGCTGGAACAGGGCGAAGGCCACCCGGGGGCGGTATTCACCAGCGGCGACGGCGAGGAGAAATGGGGCCTCACCGTGATGCTCGAGGGTTTCAACGACCGCTTCGGTGCAAATTGGGGGCTGATCCTCGACCAGACCACCGACGAGATCTATGCGCCGGTCACACTGCTCTGGTGGATGCTGTGGGTTCTCTGGGTGATCGCCTTCCTGGTCACGCTTGCCTTCGGACTCTACTACGCCGGCCTGATCGCCAACCCGCTACGCCACCTGTCCGCGGGGCTGAATAACATCGCTTCTGGCGACGCCGACCTCACGCGGCGACTTGAGGTGGAAAGCCGAGATGAGATCGGGCAGACGGCGGCGGCTTTCAACGCCGTCATGGACCGGCTGCATGAACTGGTCAGCAAGACCGCCCGGTCCGCCCACCAACTCGCATCCGCCACCACCGACATGATGGCCGCCAGCGCACGCACGGGCGACGCCATGGCCACCCAACGCAGCGAGGTGGAACAGGTGGCCACCGCCATGAACGAGATGACAGCCACCGTCCAGGAGGTGGCGCGGAACACCCAACAGGCAGCGGATAGCGCCCACCGGGCGAGCAATCAGGCGGGAGAGGGCCGGCAAATGATGGCCCGCGCCATTGACAGCAACCGCACTCTGGCCGAGGAAGTGCGCGATGCCAGCGGCGTGATGGCGCAATTAAAGGAAGACAGCGACAACATCGGCACCATCCTGCAGGTCATCACCGAGATCGCGGAGCAGACCAACCTGTTGGCCCTCAATGCGGCAATCGAAGCCGCCCGCGCCGGCGAGCAGGGGCGTGGATTTGCCGTGGTAGCCGGCGAGGTCCGCAACCTCGCCCACCGGACCAACGAGTCCACCACGCAGATTCAGGACATTATTGAGCAGTTGCAGACGCGCGCCGAGCGGGCCGAAGCGGTAATGCAGCGCGGCCAACGCCAGGCCGAAGACAGTGTGCACCAGGCGGCGACCACGGGCGAAACCCTCGAACAGGTGGCCGCTCAGATCACCGGCATCAATGACATGAACGCCCAGATTGCCAGCGCGGCGGAGGAGCAGAGCGCCGTGGCCGAGGACGTGAACCGCAGTATCCACACCATCAACGACATCTCCAGCCGCAACGCGCGCGGCTCGGAGGAAATCCGCGCGGCAGCGGAAAACCTCAACAAGCTGGCCGAGGAACTGGAACAGATGGTGCGGGTCTTTAAGGTCTGACCCGCCCTGGTGGGAGCCGGTCAGTCGTCTGAGGCCACCGGCTTCCAGATACGGACCTGCTCGCCCTCCCAGTTGGCCTGCTCGCGCAACGTCCGGTAACTCTCCTCGATACCGGAAGGACCAGCCTGGCGCTGCACCGAGAGCACGGTGTTCACCGGGTGGGCGCAAAGGCTGGCCGCGTACTCCACCTCTTCGCGGGCGTAGGGCAGAGCCTCTGACATCCCGGGCGCGCCGTAGGCCTCGACCAGGTGGTGCGCCACCCGCTCTATCACCGTCTTGTAGGCGGCATCCTCGATCTCCGCCACCACCACCAATGTGGACCATCCGAAGCTCTCGGTACCGAGGAAGCCATTCAGAAAGGCCTGACGATGGCCCCCGGTCCAGGTTGCAGGATCCTGCTCGGCAAAACGGAAGACGAAGGCGCCGGGTACCGCCCACTCCCCCACGCGCGCCGCCACGGGGTATACGTGGTCGTCCGTATCATCTAACCGAAAGGTTCGTATCAACTTGCGGGTCATGGGTGCTCCGGGTAGTTTGCTCGACCGGCATAAAAACGCCGGAACCGCCATGCAGGCCGGCTCCGGCGCCCCGTATCCGGCCCTCCCTGGCCGTGCGGCACGGCCCGTCAGGCCGTGGGCTTCTGCCCGGGCACGGATTCGGACTGGGCGGCTGCCTGCCCCCCTTCCTCGGCCGGCTCGGGCTTCACGCCCTGCTGGATCAGCTCCTCGTACCAGAGGTCATGGTGCTGCTTGGCCCAGGCGGTGTCCACCCGGCCCTTGGCCATACCCTCGAACGCCCCCTCGGTACCCAGGGTACCGATGTAGATATGCCCGAAGGCAAAGGCGATCCAGAACATGGCGACCACGGCGTGAAGGATATGGGACCAGGCCATGATCTCCCGGGTCTGCCCCCAGTTGGGGAAATCCAGGATAAACCCGGTGACCACGACGATGGAGCCCATGATCACTACACCCATCCAGTACCAGACCTTCTCACCACCATTGAGCTTGCCAGCCGAGGGGTGCCCCTTGGTGAGCAGGCCGCCGCCCGAGGCGAACCACTTGAGGTCGGTTTTGGTCGGGATGTTGTGGCGGACCCACATCAGGATCATCACCAACAGCGCGACGCCAAAGGCCGGGCCCAGGAAGTTGTGCACATACATCGCTGCCTGGGCATAGCCGGCGAACCCGCCATGACCGAGCAGAGGAATGAGCACATGTCGCCCGAAGAGCAACGACAACCCGGTGATCGCCAGGATGATGAAGCTGATGGCCACGAACCAGTGCACGGAACGCTCGAAAGCGCTCCACCGCGGCACGGTCATGCCCGACCGTCCCCCATCCAGCTTGATCCGGCCCTTGATCAGGAAGAACAGCCCGATGGCCCCCAGAGAGAGTGCCATCACCCAGCTCCCGACCTCTTTTACCGGACCATTACGCAGCTGTCGCCAGTTCTCGCCGATGTTGGAGATCAACTGGTTGGTCACGTAAGGCCCGCTGGCCGTGGTAAACCCCTCCCCGTCGGCCCGAGCGTAGCGCCAGGTGTCCGAGCGGGGATTGGTAGCCCGTTCCTCCGAGAAACGCTCGCCTGCGGGTTGCGCCTCCGCGCCGGGCGTGACCAGGTAGGCCCCCAGTGGCAGCGCCATGGAGAGCACCAGCACCAGGCAGAAGCTCCAGAACATGGACTTCTTGCGCCGGGCCAGCCGCTCCTGGGCTGTGCGTGTATCTGTGGACATAATCAACCCTCCACGCCTCAGCGGTCGGTATGAGCCCGAGTGGCCCGCTCGCGCAAGGCCTCAGCTCGTTCCTCCGAGCCCTCTTTCAGCTCGTCATCACCGCCCTTGTAGACACCCGGCTCGTAGTAGGTGACCTCGCCCGAGCAGGCGGTCAACAGACCGCCGCTCAGGAGCAGTGCCGCTACCAGCGACAGGGGGCGCTTGAAACCCGATCTTCGGGTCTGCCTTTCACCACTATGCATCATCAGTATCACGCCTCCTGTCCGTAGGCCGCCTGCCAGCCCCAGGTCTGGGGCCGCCCGCCGCGCTTGATCAGACGCTTGCGGTAAATGTCGGAAAGAATGTTGCCGTCACCGGCGATGAGCGCCTTGGTGGAGCACATCTCGGCACAGAGCGGCAACTTGCCTTCCTCCAGACGGTTGGTGCCGTACTTGACCTGCTCCGCCTCGGAGTGCGCGGGTTCCGGGCCACCGGCACAATAGGTGCACTTGTCCATTTTGCCGCGCACACCGAAAGCGGTCTGCTGCGGGTACTGCGGGGCGCCAAAGGGGCACGCGTAGAAGCAGTAGCCACAGCCGATGCAGAGGTCCTTGTCGTGCAGGACCACGCCGTCGTCGGTGGTGTAGAAGCAGTCCACGGGGCAGACCGCGGCACAGGGTGCGTCGGTGCAGTGCATGCACGCCACCGACACGGCCTTCTCGCCGGGAACGCCATCGTCCATGACGATGACGCGCCGACGGTTGATGCCCCACGGGACCTCGTGCTCGTTCTTGCAAGCGGTGACGCAGGCCTGGCACTCAATGCAGCGCTCGGCGTCACATAGGAATTTCATTCTCGCCATGATGGCAGTCTCCTCTCTTTATCCGATGTGTCAGGCCGGGACCACGCGGCACAGAGTGGTCTTGGTCTCCTGCATCATGGTGACCGCGTCATACCCGTAGGTGGTGGCCGTGTTGTTCATCTCGCCACGCACGTAGGGCGCCGAACCCTCCGGGTATTTGTCGAGCAGGTCCTCACCCTGGTAGTGACCGGCAAAGTGGAACGGCGTGAATACCGTCCCGGAGGCCACGCGGCGGGTAACCAGCGCCTTGACCCGGATTCGGCCACCCTCGGGGCCCTCCAGCCAGACCCACTCGTTGTTGCGCACGCCGGCGTTGTTGGCGTCGCGCGGGTTGATCTCGACGAACATCTCCTGCTTGAGCTCGGCGAGCCAGGGGTTGGAACGGGTCTCTTCGCCGCCACCCTCGTACTCCACCAGACGACCGCTGGTGTGGATCAGCGGGTAGTCGTCGGAGTAATCCGTGGCCTGCACGGACTCCCACCGGGTGGGCAGGCGGTAGAAGGCCTTGCGGTCCTCGTAGGTCGGGTAGTCCTCGACCAGGTCGTACCGCGGGGTATACAGCGGCTCGCGATGCTTCGGCACCGGGTCCGGGAAGTTCCAGACGACCGCGCGGGCCTTGCCGTTACCGAAGGGCATGCAGCCGTGCTTCAATGCCACCCGGATGATCCCGCCGGATACATCGGTGTGCCAGGCCTTGCCGTCGGCCTTCTCCTTTTCCTCATCGGTGAGTTCATCCCACCAGCCCAGCTGCTTGAGCAGGTCGGAATCGAAGGGTGGGTGCCCGGCCTCCAGTTCCTGCCCCTTGGGCCAGGAGCCTTCCGCCAGCAGGGTCTCACCCTCGCGCTCGGTGCCCCAGTTAACGCGGAAGTTACCGCCCCCCTCCATGACGTGCTCGTTGGTGTCATAAAGAATGTGCGTACCGGGGTGCTTGATCTCGGCGGTCCCCCAGCAGGGCCACGGCAGGCCGTAGAACTCCCCATCACAGGGACCACCCTCGGCCTTGAGCGACACCACGTCGAAGGTGTGCTGGTTTTCCATGTGCTCCTTGAGGCGCTCGGGGCTCTGGCCGGTATAGCCGATGGTCCAGGTGCCCTGGTTGATCTCGCGCAGCACGTCCTCCACCACCGGCTCAGTGCCTTCCACGCTGATGTTCTTGAACATCTCGTCTGCAAAGCCCAGTTTGCGGGCCAGCAGGTAGGCGATCTCGTGGTCGGGCTTCCCTTCAAACAGCGGCTCGATGACCTTCTCACGCCACTGCAACGAACGGTTGGATGCGGTGGCCGAACCACGGGTCTCGAACTGGGTGCAGGCCGGCAACAGGTAGGTGTCGTCCTGGCGGTCGTGCAGCACCGCAGCAGCCGACGGATAGGGGTCAATGATGACCAGCAGGTCCAGGGCCTCCATCGCCTCTTTCATCTCGGGCTGACGGGTCTGGCTGTTGCTGTTGTGGCCCCACATCATCACCGCACGAAGGCGATCCTTCTGGGTGATGTTATCCGGGTCCTCCAGCACGCCGTCGATCCAGCGCGACACGGTGATGCCCGGAGTTTCCATCGGCTTGAGCGTGCCACCCTGACCGTCGTCATACTCTGCCTGGTCAAACCGGCTTGCGAGCCAGTCATAATCCACATCCCAGACGCCACACCAGTGCTTCCAGCCCGCCTCATTGATCGGGTAGTAGCCCGGAAGGTTGTCCGGGTTCGGGCCGACGTCCGTCGCGCCCTGCACGTTGTCGTGGCCGCGGAAGATGTTGGCGCCGCCGCCGGAGACACCCACGTTGCCGGTAGCCAGCAGCAGGCAGTTGTACGCGCGAACGTAGTTGCTGCCGATGGTGTGCTGGGTACCGCCCATGCACCAGATGAAGGTCATGGGGCTGTTCTCGTGGATAATCTTCGCCACTTCATAGAGGGCATCGGGCCCGACGCCGGAGACACGCTCCACCTCGTCCGGGGTCCACTTGGTCATGACCTCTTCCTTGATCTCGTCCATCGCCCAGACACGACTGTCGATGAACTCCTGGTCCTCCCAGCCGTTATCGAAGACGTGGTAGAGGATGCCGAAGATCAGCGCCACGTCGGTGCCGGAGCGCGGGCGAACGAAGACGTCAGCGTGGGCCGCGGTGCGGGTAAACCGCGGGTCCATCACCACCATCTTGGCGCCGTTCTCCTTGCCGCGCAGGATCATCTGCATGGCCACCGGGTGGGCCTCTGCGGCGTTGGAGCCGCACATCACGATGCTGCCCGCCTTGGTGATGTCGTTGTAGGAGTTGGTCATGGCGCCGTAACCCCAGGTGTTCGCAACGCCGGCCACGGTCGTGGAGTGGCAGATACGCGCCTGGTGGTCACAGTTGTTGGAGCCCCAGAAGGCGGCGAACTTGCGCTGCAGGTAGGCCCCTTCGTTGCTGGCTTTGGAGGAGCCGGCAAACCAGACCGAATCCGGCCCGGACTCCTCGCGGATCTGCAGCAGCTTGTCGCCGATCTCGTCGATGGCCTGATCCCAGCTGATGCGCTCCCAGTTGCCGTTGACCTTCTTCAACGGGTACTTGGTACGGCGCCCGGAGTGGCCATGGTTGCGCAGGGCGGCACCCTTGGCGCAGTGGGCCCCCAGGTTGATGGGGCTGTCGAAGTTGGGCTCCTGCCCCACCCAGACGCCGTTCTGCACCTCGGCGATCACGCCGCAGCCCACGGAACAGTGGGTGCAGACGGTCTTTACGAGCTGCACGTCTGCATTCGGGTCGAAGCGCGCACGGTCATCCGACGCTTTGGCCTTCTTGACCATTCGGGGGTGCAGCATGGCGCTGGCGGCGGCGGTGCCACCAACTGCCAGGCCCGTGCCGCGCAGGAAAGTTCTGCGATCCACGGCCCGACCCAGAAAGCCCCCGACTGCGGTGGCCGCGGAGCTGCCTGTCTTCTTGACCAGTTTCATGGTGTTCTCCTCCAGATGCGGACCCATGCCCGCGCCTTCATATCCAAGGTCTCGTTCATCCAGTCACTCAAAATTCGGCCTTGCGGTAGTAGTCCTGGATGTGTGCCGTCTCGTGGTACCCGCGCTTTTCAAGGGAACGGGTCTCCGGCTCAGCCTCCGGCTCAATGGCCAGGGCCTGCCCGCCGGTCATGCCGACACCGACGGCAGCGCCACCCACGGCCATGGTCTTCATGAACTGGCGACGATCCTGACGGACTCCGGACTCTTTTTCTGAATGTTTCATGCTGCTACCTCCGAAGCGTACTCAAGTGAAGCTCAATGGCTTCAAGGACTTGCCTGCTTATCAAACAAGCATAGACAAATAACGGCGTTCCACTGCCAAAAAGCGTTCACCAAACAGCCCTACCGCCCGGTAATCCCTCGCGGTCTTGGCGTGCTGCATGTCGGTGAACAGGTCTCCGATCCAGGGGTCCAGGTGCTCTTGGAAGAACGCGCGCTGTTGCTCAAAGCTCAGTTCTTCGTCCAGCACCACCTGGCCCATCACTTCACACAGCGCCCCGGCGTGATCCTCCGGTTCGCTGATTCCCTCCTGGCGCTCATAGCCCAACATCCGAAGGGCCTGGCGAACACGCACCAGCGGTTTTTCCATCAGGGCACCGCTGATATACCAGGACGCGTAGGGGGTCAGTTCCCCTTCCGGGGCGCCGATAAACAGTGCCTCGTACTCCCGACGCAGGCGGGCCGGCTCTGCGCCCTCGGCCATCTGCTGAAGCGCGCGCCACCCCTCGGCCATGTCATCATCCGAAGGGTCCGCGGCAATGCCCCGCAGGGCCTCCAACACCTGGTCATCGGGCGGCCCTGCCAACAGGGCCCCCAACAGCGACCAGGCCCCGGCCCGCAGTTGATCCTCGTCGGTGATCTGCCGTGGTGTCTGCGGCGCAGTGGCATTGATGGTTTCCATGCTCATTGCTCACCCCCCGCCTGGTACTCCGCCTTGAACATGTCCTTTACCCGGCAGTCGCCGCACATGCGCAGGCGCCGACGCTGTGCCTCGTCCTGAAACATACGGTGGCCTTCCAGGTTCTCCAGCATGCGCTCGATGACGCTGCGGGTCCCGAACGGGGTGCCGCAGGACTCACAGCAAAACGGCTCCTCTTCATTGAGAATGCGCGGCTGCCGGCGCTCGCTCTCGGCGTAGAGGTACCGCGGCTCCAGGGTGATCGCATCCTCCGGGCAAGCCTGTTCACACAGGCCGCACTGGACGCACTGGTCCTCGACGAAACGCAACTGGGGCGCCTCGGGGTTGTCGAGCAACGCGCGGGTGGGGCAGACCTGCGGGCAGGCCATGCACAGCGTGCAGGCCTCTGCGTCCACCAGCACCTGCCCGAACGGGGCACCCTCACGCAGCGCCACCGCCGGCGGGGGCGTATCCGGCGCCTCGGCCAGCAGGTGCTCCAGGGCCAGGCGCAACGTGCTGCGCTTCTCATCGAAGGTCTCGAAACCGGCGGGGCGGATCTGCGGGCTGTTCAGTGGCGCCCGGAGCGCCACCAGCAGGGCCTCGGGACCCGCAGGCTGCAGCCACTCCACGGCCTGTCGCGGATAACCCATGCCGCCCAGGATCGCCCGGGCATGGCCCAGCTCTTCCCGCATCGCCTTGACCACCCGCGGCGGCGTGTCCTGGTGCCCAAGGAGACAGACTTGGGCCGCGCCGTAGGCAAGGGTGGCCAGCCAGGCGTCGGCGCCCAGCGAACCCACCTCCTCCACCGCCACGGGCAATACATGCTCGGGCAGGCCAGGCAAGGCATCCTTTAGCAGCGCACTGCCCGCTTCACGGTCATGGAACAGCAGCACCGGCTTTTCCCCACCCTGCTCACGGTATTGCTGCAGCATCCGCCGCACACCGCGCAGCAGGTCACGAAGCGAGGGGTAGGCATAAGTCATGGCGCCGGTGGGGCAGCTACTCACGCAGACCCCGACGCCTTGGCAGAGATAGGGGTCGACCTCCACCTGGTCGCCGAGTGATTGAATGGCTCCGGTGGTACAGCCGTCCAGGCAACGGGTGCAGCCGGAGAGGCCACTGTTCCCGTGCGCACAAATGTCCGGGTCGTAGTTGAAGAACTTGGGTTTTTCGAACTCGCCCCCCATATCCGGGAGCTCTTCCAACGCCCTGGTGCGCCAATGCGCACCGCGCGCCACGGGGTAGTAACCGAAGGGCGGCGTCTGGAACCCGAGCAAAGGCTGCTCGCTGAAATCAACCACCAGATCGAAATGCGGGCGCGGCAGCCCGGCGAGCTCCGCCACATCCAATTGCTTATCGCCGGCCCCTGAGATGGCTGCGGCATAATGCCCCAGGTACCCGGCCAATTGTGACACTTTGCCACATACCATTCGGGCCCCGCGGGGCTTACCCCCGGCCGGCTGGCCGTCAGTGACAAGCACCGTGGCAGGGACACCGTCGTCGAGTTCCTCGACGAACGGCAGTGCCTGCTCCCCCGGCCCAATCACCAGCACTTCACCCCGTGACTGGTACGAAACCAGTGACGTAGGCGACTGTTCCGTAGATAAAAAGGCCTGAAGGGCCGAGCCTCGTGCCCGCCCGTCCGGGGTCTCTGCTGACAGGTCCTCTAACCAGTTGGCTTCTGCCGTCGTCATCGCATCCTCTTAACCCTTACGATTACCAGGCCGCACCGCCGGGCAACCTTGAAACTGATAAAGTTATAAGCAACGCCTATGCCAGGATAAGCGTTGCCCTATCAGACCCCGGGCTCCCGGGGTGTCGCCTGGCCGTCCACCGCAGCGCTGTCGTCGCCGGTCGATGTCCCGTCCCCGGCCGTTTCGTCGCCGGCGCCGGCTGTCACGGGCTCCTGTTCGCCCTCCGCCTCCACCACGGCATCCCGCGCCTTCTCGGCCAGGCGTTCAGCCTCACGGGCCAATGCGCGCTTCATGTCCTGGGGCACCACATCTCCGAGCGGCTCGAAGTTGCGATAGTCACCGGAATACTCCGCGCAAAGGCACGTCTTGTTGTACTTGGGCAGATGGAACAGCTTCGCCAATGCCTTGTTGCGCAATGCCCGGCTGATGTTCGGCGCCAGGAACGCGCTGAAATCGGCCTCCTCCCCCAGGCTCTCCAGTGGCGGCAGATCCTCGTCCGTAAGCTCGGAATAGAGCTTGCCGGTACGCGGGTCGCGCCGCTCCTGCTCCGCGGCCAGGGATGCGGCTTCTTCGCGCTCCCCCCCCGGCTGGACCGCTGTCGGGCTCAGGTCGTCCTGCTCGGGTGCCTCAACCGCCTCACCGCGCTGCACTTGCTGTTTGCGGCGCGCCCAGCGACTTAACAGCCCCGACTCTGCCACCTGGTCTCCGCGTTCACTCATCACTGTCCTCCTTTTCTGCCCCACTGCTCTTCGGGGTCGGTCCGACGCTTTTTCTTGCCGCCCTTTCGCCTGGGCTTGTAGTTGTCAAGCACGAACCGTTCCAGCCACCGGTACACCTCAGGCGGCATGCCCGTCCGGAGTACCTCTTCGGCGCCGGAACGCAGGTCGGTCGCATCCGAGCCCTGGGCCTCTTCCGGACTGACGGTCACCATTCGGGGCACCGGTACCCCTTCGGCATCGCGGCCACAGACGACAAACAAGGCGGGCGCATCGTCATTGATGTTCAACGCATAATCGTCCACGTACCGCATCCGCAGCCGAAGGTGCAGCCCGGTCCACAGCCATAACTCCGAATCCTCGGCCTGCCGCAGCGGCGCGCGCTGCACCCGGTCACTGGCAAAGCGCTTCCCCACCACGGCCCCGTTCAATTCCCAACGCCCCCCGGTCAGCGCCATAATCACGCCCACCGGCAGCCGGGTCGTCGCATCGAACCCACCCTCGTTCGCGCTCTGGTTTGTCTCTTGCATGGTTCTCTGAAGTGCTCCTTTCTGACTCAACCAAGGCCACCGTGTCAGGCAGCCAAAACAGGCAATCACTCTATCCCTTCAGGATAGGCTACCTACCCAGAATGGTCATGCTGCGGTTCGGAAACGGCATTGCACAAGGGGTTCAATCAATTGATACCCCGGAAGCTTTGGGCGATACTGCGGCCAGACGCCGAGACACGCCCGGTAACCTTTGAGGGCACAAGCACTTGAGGATGGGATTCATGACCAGCGAGAGCCAGCTGATCGACCGCTTCGGACGCCGGGTCACCTACGTGCGCATATCGGTCACCGACCGGTGTGACTTCCGGTGCGTGTACTGCATGAGCGAGGACATGCAGTTCCTGCCCAAGGCCCAGATCCTCACCCTGGAGGAGCTGGCTACCCTGGGCCGGGCTTTCACCGAACTCGGTGTCGGGAAAATCCGTATCACCGGGGGTGAGCCACTGGTGCGCAGCAACGTCATGGGGCTGTTTGAAGAACTTGGGCAGCTACCCGGTCTGCGTGAGCTGGTGATGACCACCAACGGCTCGCAACTCACCCGCTACGCCGACGACCTCCGCCGGGCGGGCGTTCGACGCCTGAACATCAGCCTCGACAGCCTGGACCCGGACCGCTTCCACCGGATCACCCGCACCGGCAAGCTCGACAAGGTGCTGGACGGCATCGAGGCGGCCCGCGAGGCTGGTTTCGAGGGGATTAAGATCAACACGGTGGCCATGAAAAACCGCAACGATGACGAAATCATCGATCTGGTGGATTACGTCGTCGAGCGGGGCCTGGATATCAGCTTCATTGAGGAGATGCCGCTGGGCGAGATCGACGATCACGATCGTGCCGAGGTCTACATGTCCAGCGATGAAGTGCGAGAGCGCATCGCCACCCGCTATGAACTGGTGCCCACCACCGTCAGCACCGGGGGGCCGTCCCGCTATTTCAAGGTAAGCGGCACCGGCAGCAAGGTTGGTTTCATCTCACCGCACAGCCATAACTTCTGCGAGAGCTGTAACCGGGTCCGGGTGACCACCGAGGGCCGGCTGCTCCTTTGCCTCGGGCAGGAGCACTCGATGGATCTGCGCCGCGTCCTGCGCGCCAATCCCGGTGAGTTGGAGCCGCTGAAACAGGCGATCCGCGACTCCATGGCGATCAAACCCAAGGGCCATGACTTCAACCTGGGGGCCAAGCCGGTGATCATGCGTCACATGAACATGACCGGCGGCTGAACGACACTGCCGCCGGTCCGGGCTTGCGCGAAACCGGCCGCTCAGCCCTTGAGTTCCAGGTCCGCCGTGACCTCGTGGTCTACCCCTACGCCGTCGACGGTCAGGCGGACCTTCGCGTGAAGGCTATCACCGAGCTTCAGGCTGCCATCCTCCAGCCCCGCCTGCACCGCTTTTTCGATCTCGCGCTGCGAGGTCACGCCGACCTGCTTGAGGAATTTACGGATCTGCATGTTCAGTGCATCTTCATCCAACATGGTGCAACCTCCTGTCATTCATTCGTGGGAACCGGAACGACTACATCATGAGCCAATCCGCACAAGCTAGCCAATCTTGCTGTGACAACCACGCCGGCGGCCTGCCGGTGGAAGAGGCCCGCGCCCGCATCAAGGCCGGGATTCAACCGGTGACTACGCGCGAGCGCGTGGCCCTGCGTGACGCGCTTAACCGGGTGCTCGCCGAGGACGTTCACTCCCCGGTTCCCGTGCCCGCGCACGACAACTCGGCCATGGATGGTTACGCGGTTCGCGGCCAGGACGTGGCCGGCGACGGCGCTACCGAGCTTGAGGTTGTGGGCCGGACGCTCGCGGGTGAAACCTTCGACGGCGAGCTGGGCTCCGGGGAGTGCATCCGCATCATGACCGGTGCCCCCATGCCTGCCGGGGGTGACACGGTGATCATGCAAGAACAGGCCGACCGCGTCGGCGACCGTATCCGTGTCCACGGGCCCCATCCCTCAGGGAACCACGTGCGCCGGGCCGGCGAGGATCTGGCGGAGGGGGAGCGCATCCTCGCGGCAGGGCAGCGAATCGGGCCGGCCGAGTTGGGGGTGATGGCGTCCGCCGGACTGGTGGAGATCTCCGTCTTCCGGCGACTGCGCGTGGCCTTCTTTTCAACCGGTGACGAGTTGCAGGGCGTTGGCCAACCGCTGGGTCCCGGCCAGATTTACGATTCCAACCGCTACACCCTGTTCGCGGCCATGCAGCGCCTGGGCGTGGAGGCAGTGGACATGGGCGTCGTGGGTGATGACAAGGAGAGCCTGGAGCGGGCTTTCCGCGAGGCCTCGGCGTTTGCCGACGTGCTGGTCACCTCCGGCGGCGTGTCCGTCGGCGAGGCAGACTACGTCAAGGACACCCTGGATGCCCTCGGCGAGGTGGACTTCTGGAAGGTCGCCCTGCGCCCGGGTCGTCCGCTGGCCTACGGCCGGCTGGGGCGCGCCCTCTTCTTCGGCCTGCCGGGTAACCCGGTCTCGGTGATGGCCACCTGGTACCAGATCACCCGCCCCGCCCTGCTCCACATGATGGGCGCCCAGCCGGAGCCGGACCAGTACTTCCCGGTCCGGTGTGCCGAGCCGCTGCGTAAACGGCCGGGGCGGATGGAGTTCCAACGCGGCATCCTCAGCTGGAACGAGTCGGGGCAACCGGAGGTGCGCACCACCGGCGCACAGGGCTCCGGGATTCTGAGTTCCGTATCGCGGGCCAATTGTTTCATCGTGCTGCCTTACAATGCAGGAAGCGTGGAGGCGGGCGAAACCGTCATGGTGCAGCCCTTCCACGGTTTGATGTAAGCGTACCGGCCCGCCTTGTGGGCCGGCCTTGCAATCCCCGAACCGCCAAAAGGAGTGTGCAGCATGGCCAAGATTCTAGTGCTCTACTACAGCATGTACGGCCACATCCGGACCATAGCCGACGCTGTCGCCGAAGGCGCCCGCCAGGTCGAGGGCACCCGGGTCGACGTCAAGCGGGTGCCCGAAGTCATGAGTGAGGAGGCGCTAAAGAATGCCGGTGCGCAGCCGGACGACGCCCCGTTGGCTCGGCCGGATGAACTGGCTGACTACGACGGGTTGATCATTGGCTCACCAACCCGCTTCGGCAACATGGCCGGCCAGATGCGCAACTTCCTGGACCAGACCGGCGCCCTCTGGGCCCAAGGCAAGCTGATCGGCAAGGTGGGCAGCGTTTTCAGCTCCACCGGCTCACAGCATGGTGGCCAAGAGACCACGCTAACCTCCATGCAGACCACTCTGATGCACCACGGGATGGTCATTGTGGGTGTGCCCTACAGTTGCGCCGAACTGGCCAACATGGACGAGATCAGCGGCGGCACGCCCTACGGCGCCACCACGCTGGCCGGTCCCGACGGGAGCCGTCAGCCCTCGGAGAACGAGCTGACCATCGCGCGTTTCCAGGGCCGCCACGTGGCGGAAATCAGCCAGAAGCTGGCGGGCTAAGGCCCGCCCCACCGGGAGAGCAGCCATGGGCCTGTTGGTTGATGGTGTCTGGCACGAAGACTGGTACGACACCGAGAGTACGGGCGGTCGCTTCGAGCGGCCGGACACCCGATTCCGCGACTGGGTCACCCCCGATGGGCGTTCCGGCTACCCGGCCGAGCCGGGCCGCTACCATCTTTATGTCTCGCTCGCCTGCCCCTGGGCCCATCGCACGCTGATCCTGCGTCACCTCAAGGGGCTAGAATCCGTTATCGATGTCTCCGTGGTGGACCCCTTCATGGGCGAGGGGGGCTGGCACTTCTCTGATAACCCGGGGGCCACACCCGACCGGGTAAACGGGTGCGAGTACTTGCACCAGGTCTACCTTAAGGCCAAGCCGGACTACACCGGGCGGGTCACGGTACCCACCCTCTGGGACAAGGTGCGCGGCACCATTGTCAATAACGAGTCGGCGGAGATTATCCGCATGCTGAACAGCGCCTTTGACGACCATGGGCGCGCCGACCGGGATTTCTACCCGGAAGCCGTGCGGGACGACATCGACCGGATTAACGCCTTTGTCTACGATCGCGTAAACAACGGCGTCTACAAGGCCGGTTTTGCCACCCGCCAGGGGGCTTACGAGGAGGCCGTTACCGACCTGTTCGAGGCGCTGGATCAGCTGGAGGAGCGGCTGTCCCGACAGCCCTTCCTCGCCGGCGACCGGGTAACCGAAGCGGATTGGCGACTGTTCACCACCCTCGTCCGCTTCGATCCGGTCTACGTGAGCCACTTCAAGTGCAATGTCCGCCGGCTGGCAGACTACCCCAACCTATGGGCGTACACCTGCCAGCTCTACCAGGTGGAAAACGTGGCCGGTACGGTCGATCTGGACCATATCAAGCGCCACTACTTCACCAGCCACCCGATGATCAACCCCACACGGATCATCCCGCTGGGCCCGACGGTGGACTACAACGCACCGCACGACCGCGGCCCGGTCACGTTGTAGCCGTGGGCGATGCTGCGTGCCGGCTCACTCCGGCACGCAGATCTTGCCCGCGCGCGCCGCCTTCAGGGTCATCACCACCAAGGCGATCACCAGCGCCGTGGTCAGCAGCACCAACAGCGCCCCCACCACGGCAAGGAACGTGGACGGCACCATGGACGCCATGGTCAGGGTGGCGATGCTGAAAGCGGCCACCGGGAAGGAATAGGCCCACCAGGACAGGAAAAAGGGCAGCCTGCCAAAGCCCCGTGCCCGGATCACCAGCAGCAGGAAGGTGAACAGCCCCGTGTAGTACAGGACCCGCCCGAAGGCGTTAATGTCACCGCCATTCAGGTCCGTCCAGGCCAGGAAGCCAACCGCCGGTGGTGCCAGCAGGATGGCCAGCGTCGGTAGCAGGCGCTCCGGCAAGGGGTCATGGAAAATGAAGCGGTAGAACATCAGGGTCATCAGAACCAGCCAGAACACCACCCCAACGCTGAAGAAAAACCACGAGAGTTCCACAAAACCCAACGGCACGCCCGCCAGCGGCATCAGCACGTTACCCACCACGGGGATGAACCAGGCGGGGTTGATATGGGCGATCTCGAACTGGCGCTGGCCAATCCAGATGCTCATGACCACCAACGTGAACGTGATATGGAGCGCCGCGCCAAGCAACCAGAAAGCGCCGGCCAGCCAGGTCACGTGCGGCTGGAGCAGCATAGCCACCAACACCAGGCTGATGGAGATGGCCGGGAAGAAGTTCATCTTGACCGGGTGGTTAAACTCCGCCTTGACGGCATCCCGATACCGGACAAACTTCATCACATAAGCTACTGAAAGAAAAGCGAACAGAGCCACCACGAGGACGGTGAGCCCGACGCTGATTCCAGCAGACCAACCCCATGCCCCTTCGGCGGCGCGCCACGCCAGCGCGAGACCAGCGGTACCCATGACGGTGGCGAACAGCGGGATGGGCATGTGCTCCAGGCTACGCCCGGGCAACTGCGACTCGGCCATTAAAACCCCCTCATATACATTCAAGATCAATAAATAATGTTAACGGGCCAGACCATGCTCGCACCAGCCCCAAACCATGATTCGAGCGCGCTAACCGGGTTACACTGCCCGCACTCGGCCTGAACGGCCCAGCGACGCCGGAATACGCCACGCCATGAGCCCCACGGACCTCATCAAAAAACTGCTGAAAGCCAGCGAACGGGACGCAGAGGCGCCGCCGCCGGACCCTGGCGCATTATGCCCGGACAACCCGGGCCATCAAGTGCAACTCCAGGCCTTGGCAATCAGCGAGGAGGATCCGGCACTGCGCGCTTCGGCGATTAAGCGCCTCCGCGACCTGCCCACTGTGCGGCACTGCCTGTCCGAAGACCAGCCACGGGCGGTGCGGGAGGCCGCCGTCGCCCGTTACAGCTATCTGCTCAAGAGCGACGACTGGGGCGGGGACCTGGGGCCGGTGCTGGAAGCCGTCCGGCTTTGCCCGGACCGCACCGTGCTAGCCCACCTGGCCCAGTCCGCGCGGCTGGAGCGGGTAAGGCGCGAGGCGTTGGGCTGCCTGGCCAGCCCACAGGCCTGCCTGCAAGCCGCACTCCACGACCCCGTCCGCCGGCAACGGAAATACGCCGTCAGCCTGTTGGAAGACCCGGAGGCCCTGGAGGGCATTGTCGCACGGTGTGACGATCGCGGGGTCGCGCGGCTGGCACGGCGGCGGCTTGACGAACTGCTGGAGAGCCAGGCCGTTGAAGCATCCGTTCAGGAGCAGGCCGTGGCCTTGTGCGAGGCCATGGAAGGGCTCGGCCGATCCCGGTGGACGGATGACTTGCAGGCACGACGGCAACGACTGGAAAACCAATGGACGCAACTGGAGCCGGCACCGGAGCCGCTGCTGGCCGAACGCTTCGAGCGCGCCAGGACATTCTGTGCTGCCCGCAAAGCACCGCAAGCCACCGAGCATGAGCAAACGCTTCTTACAGCGTTGGAGCAACTGGCCCACGACCTGACTGCAGACCCGGAGCCCACGGAAGAGCGGCTGGGCGCCCTGAAGTGCCGGCTGGCCCGCAGCCGGCGCTCATGGCTGGCGCTCGGGGCGGACCCGACCGCAGAGGCCAGGTACCGCACCCGCTACTGGCGACTGGAGTGCTGGTGCGCGGATGCGCGCCGGTTCCTGGACCAGCATACGGTCATCGCAGGGCTGCTGGACAAGGCCGACCGGCTGGACCCGACCGACGCCACCGCCCTGCTCCGCCACGCGCGGCAACTGCATCAAGCGCTTCGGCAGACCCCCTGGCACAGCGGCTTCCCCCTGCCGGAGCTGCTGCGCACGGCGCAGACGCGGGTCGCGGCCCTGGAGACCGCTGGCCGGCACGCCGGCCGGACCCGCCTGAAACGGCTCGACACTATCCGCCACCTGCTGGCGGACCTCGAACAGGCTGCCGAGGCCGGCGCCTGGCCCCGCGCCCGACGGCTCATCGCCGAGGCCCTGAACCAGACCGGCGCAGCCTCCGAACCGGCCGGCGCCGATCATTACAGGAACAAGTAACTGCAAATGGCCACGGCGGCCACCACCGCCACGACGTCGGCGGTCAGCGCCGCAGCCAGGGTGTGGCGTATCCGTCGCACCTGCACCGCACCAAAGTAAACGGCCAGCACATAGAAGGTGGTCTCCGTGGACCCCTGCAAGGTGGTCACCAGGTAACCGACATAGCTGTCCGGACCAATCGCTGGGTCATTGATGATCGAGGCCATCACCCCATAGGCACCGGAGCCTGACAGGGGCCGTAACAAGGCCATGGGCAGGGCCTCCGCCGGCAGGCCGAATCGGGCGGTGAACCCGCCGATGGCGCCGACCATGGCCTCCATCGCGCCGCTGGCGCGAAACATGCCCACCGCGACCAGAATAGCGACGAGGTAGGGGATGATCCGCAACGCCACCTGAAAACCGTCTTTCGCCCCCTCGACGAACACCTCGTAGATCCGAACGCCGCGCAACGCCCCGAACAGCAGGAAGCCCACCATCAGACCGGGCACGATCCAGGGGGAGATGACCTGCCCGTAGGCCACCGTCAGCGGAATCAGCGCGACCAGTCCGCCCAGCGCCACCAGTGAAACCCACAGCGGGTACCCNTGGCTCGAATACTCGGGGAGCGCCTCTGACTCCGCCTTGTCCTCCACCCAGGGCCGTTCCATCGTGCGCACTGCCGGATCCGGGGGGCCCGCGGGGAAGAACCGCCGGAGCAGGGTCGCGGCGCTGACCGCCGCGATGGTGGCGCAGATGGTAGCCACCAGGGTGGTCGGCAGGATGCCGGCCGGGTCCTCGGAGCCCGCCGCGGCGCGCAACGCAATGACGCCCGTCGGCAGCAGGGTGATGGAGGAGGTATTGATGGCGAGGAACAGGGCCATGGAGTTGGTGGCCGTCCCGGGGTGGGGGTTGAGCTTGTCAAGCTCCTGCATGGCCCGGATGCCGAAAGGGGTGGCGGCGTTCCCCAGTCCCAGGGCATTGGCCGACATATTAAGGATCATCGCCCCCATGGCGGGGTGGTCCGGAGGGACGTCCGGGAAGAGCCGGGTCATGACCGGGCGAATGAGCTTCGCGATAATCGTCAGCAGCCCCCCGGCCTCCGCCACCTTCATCAGACCCAGGAAGAGGGTCATGACGCCAACGAGCCCCAGCGCCAACTCCACGGCGCCTCCAGCAGATTCGATCACGCCGCTGGAGAGCGCCTGCATGGGCGACTCATCCCCCGGGCCGCCGTCAAAGCGGACCTCCCGCCAGGCCGCGGTAGCAAAGGCGATCAGCACGATCGCCAGGAAAATCCAGTTCATTATCTGCCTGCTCCCCTCTCTGTCCCTGGTAGCGGCGCATTGGCGAGCGACGGCGGGCTTGCCAGCAACGACCCCGGCCGATTAGCCTAATCCGCCATTCGCCGACCTGGTACCCGCCTTGACTGACCCGTTGATCCGCTCACAACCGGGCGCACTGCTCAAGGCCGCCGTGGAGCTGCTGCAAGGGGGCTTTCTGCCCCGCGTGATGCTCCCCCTGCTGCTAGGACTCGCGGCTGCCCATTCCGGTGCCCTCGTGTACAGCCTGGCCGCGCCCCTCGGGACCGGTCCGCAGCTNGCCCTGTCGGCCTGGTGGCTGGCCACCTCGGTCACCGCCGTCATGGCGCTCGCCAGTTGGTTATGTGCCGTGGCACTGGGCCTGCCGCCTGCCCACCAGCGTGCCGCACTGCTTCGCGGCGTGCTCGGCGTGATCCTGCAAAGCCTGTTACAGGCCGCGCTGGCCGCGGCCATCACCCTTGCCGCCCTGGCGTGGCTACCACAGCTCGTTGGTGGGGTTTGGGATTACGCCCACGAACGCGCCCTGGACCCCTACACCACCGTTCCAGGGCTGGAACTTATTACCGGCCTACTGCTCTACGGGGTTATACAGCTACTGCTCGGCGCATGGCTCTGGCTACCCATGCTCATGCTGTTGGTTCGTGCCCACCCCGGCCACACCCTGCGCCGGGCCCGGCGGGCATTGTACGACGGTGGCTGGCTAGATGCTTTTTTTGCCGCCCCGCTGCTACTGACCGGTGCGCTGGCCCTGGTCGACTTTCGCCTCGCCCTGGTGGGCCTGCCCTTGTTCTGTCTGTGGCCGGCCCTGGCCACACGCGCCGTGGCGGAGTCCGCCGGCAATCCCTTCCAGGCCTTGGCCGGGGCGGCTGACCGCTGATCCCGGGCCCGTGTTCAGAGGAGTGAGGCCACACTAATGAATATCCCCGAGGGACTGCTTCCTGCCTGGGTGGCCTGGATCACCCTGCCGGTATTCGTGAGCCTGGCCATCTGGGCCGTGCTCCGTGCCCCCTGGCGCCTGCTCCAGGAAAACGACCTGCAGCATGTCTTTTTC
>SL_3KL_010_SEDDRAFT_10001301_pt1 | contig 22506 bp, 22 predicted proteins | sample SodLakKL_010_SED_2_FD_10381 | JGI IMG/M metagenome (IMG submission 10381) | reverse complement strand
TTTAAACCCTGACCGGCAACTGATTCAAACACCCGGATGGTTCTGTCCATCATCAGTTTCCGGCTGGCAAATGCAAAATCAACGCAATAGTTCATTTCACGGATATAGCGCCTTCCTTCTTCGCTGTCAAGGGGAAGATACGCCAACTGATGAGACCGGGGAACATAACTCCCCCATTTTTCATTTAACTTAACCGCCTGCCTGTTGTAGTGATCCGCGACTTGTTTTCCAATATTCCGGCTCCCTGAATGGATCATAATCCATACCTGACCGTCTGAGCCCTTCTGTATCTCAATGAAATGATTCCCGCCCCCCAGGGTTCCGATCTGGCGGGTAGCACTTCTGAATTCACGCTCCACAACCGGCATAGGCCCACGCCCACTCGTATCCGGCATACGTGAAAGATCCTGGCTGTTTTTATGATGCCGGTGTCCGAGGGGGATTTGTGATCGGATTCCGTTTAGCAACTCTATGAGCTGCTTCCCCGACAAATCAGTCAGGGAGGTTTGTACCGCACACATCCCGCAACCGATATCCACCCCCACAGCATTGGGAACAATCACCTCCCTGGTTGCCATTACACCGCCGATGGGCATACCAAAACCTTTGTGACAGTCGGGCATCAGGGCAATGTGTTTAACGGCATAAGGATAGTTAGCCAGATTTTTTGCCTGCGCCAGCGCACCTTCTTCCACATCATCAAGCCACATTCTGATGGGAAGCTTTTCGGTTCCGATGGTTTTTTTCATAATCATAACATTTGAGTTTCCTGAACCTTAAAATACATATTTTTCCCCGCCTGTCCAAGTGCAAATTACAGCGCAAAAATCCACAGGTTTCTGTTGATGCAATTTTGTACCTTTGCACTTTCAAAAATCTGAAACTTTATGGCATTACATTGCGGAATCGTTGGCATTGCCGGAGGAGGCAAAACAACCTTGTTCAACTCCCTGTCGCGCGGCAAAAATACGACAGAACAAACCCACGGCCGGACAAATCTCGGACAGTTCGAGGTGCCAGACCCAAGGCTGGATGCCATTGCCCGGTTGGTCAAACCGGCGAAAGTGGTTCCAACCACCGTGAACATCATCGATATCCCGGGGCTGACCAAAGGAAGTAGCAACATCAAAGGAGGCTCCCAGTTTCTGGCTGATCTCAGGCAGACCGATGCCATCATCCATGTATTGCGTTGTTTTGATGATGATACCGTTCCACATATGGAAGGAAGTGTCAATCCGCTTCGTGACAAGGAAATAATTGACCTGGAGCTGGTTTTCAAAGACATGGAATCCGTGGAAAAGAAAATGGAACGTCTCAAAAAAGTTGCCGCAGTGGGCGACAAAGAGGCAAAATACGGTGTGGAAATCCTGGGCAAGCTGATGGCCCATTTCGAAAACGGTCAGCCGGCACGCACCTTTGAATTACAGGAAGCAGACAAAAAATTTATCGAGGATTGCTTCCTGCTTACCATTAAACCTGTTATATATGTGTGTAACGTGGATGAAGCTTCCGCAGCCAAAGGGAATGCCCATGTAGAAGCTGTCAGACCGGCCATCGAAGAGGAAAACTGTGAGTTATTGATCATTGCAGCTCTGGCAGAATCGGAAATTGCCAGTCTGGAGGACGAAAAAGACCGGCAGGATTTCCTGGAAGACCTGGGGCTCAATGAACCGGCGGTAAATAAACTGATCCGGGCAGCCTACCGGACCCTGAACCTTCATACTTTTTTTACCGAAGGCCCGAAAGAAGTCAGGGCATGGACCATCCGGGCCGGAACTCCTGCTCCCAAAGGCTGCAGGGGTTATTCACTCCGACCTGGAAAGAGGCTTCATCCGGGCCGAAGTCAAAACAGTAGAGGACTTCATCGAACTCGGATCAGAACAGGCATGCAAACAGGCCGGCAAGTTCAATATTGAAGGGAAAAATTATATCGTGAAGGACGGAGACATCTTTCACGTCCGGTTCAACGTCTGATAACATTCAGCCAGTTTGTTGATTTCTTTTCATTCTGTAACCCCCGGTTGGTTCTGAAACCCTTAAGTTAGTCTGAAATTCCCACAGTTGGTTCTGAAACCCCCACAGTTACTTCTCAAAAAAATCTTTCAGGGAGTCAAGGTAAGATTCATTCCAGCCTTCCAGCATATTGTCATATGCTTCTTCAGGGATTCCGGTGTGCTCAACCCTGATAAGGGTATTTGACTTATCCGGGAAAAGTTCGATAAGCACATCGGAAGCATGATCCTCTCCGAAAAACCATTTCTGGCGGATGGCCTTATTTGGCTCAAAAGACACATTCTCCCCAACGATATTCCCGTCCAGCATGGTAAACATTGATCCCGGCTCATCACTCATCACCGCCGGGTCGCCAGTCCATAGCTCAATGGTAAAAGGATTGATCAGGGCCCGGTAGACTTCCTCCGGGCTTGCTTTGATCCGTCGCCTCAACACGATTGATTTTGACATAATAAACAAATTTTCAAAACAACATAATGATTGAATCTGCCACGGCCGGGGGTAAGATCATAACAAATCATGCCTTGACCCACGAATCAAAAATACAACATATTTTGGGATTGTATTGCATTTCCGGGGGCTGAAAGGGACATTACAGACAGCTACGGGCCAGTAACGGGGGACCCCCTTCGGGGTACCGACCAACCAACAACCACTTCGCCCGTTTCCCAAACCATCGGCAGCTTTCCCATCACTCCGCCCATGAAAACCAACAACCCGCCAGCCTCATCCAATGCCCACAGGCAACCCCCAACACCCTCAGCCCATGAGAACCAACAACCGGAGGCGCGTCAGCGCCGACTAACCAACAACCACTTCGCCCGTTTCCCAAACCATCGGCAGCTTTCCCATCACTCCGCCCATGAGAACCAACAACCCGCCAGCCTCATCCAATGCCCACAGGCAACCCCCAACACCCTCAGCCCATGAGAACCAACAACCGGAGGCGCGTCAGCGCCGACTAACCGGAGGGTGCGAAGCACCCGACAAACTTGTACTCATTTCAACGATTTTTACTACTTTTGCCTAGTTTTAATTAAATCTAAATAAACAATTAAGTCCAATAACCGGTATGACTTTAAATGACCTGCAAAACGGAGAACGGGGTATCATTATCAAGGTGAAGGGTCGCGGAGGCTTTCGCAAGCGCATCATTGAAATGGGTTTTGTGGTGGGCAAACCTGTGCAGGTTGTTAAAAAGGCTCCGCTGCGGGATCCTATTGAATACAACATCATGGGGTACAATGTGTCCCTGAGACGCAGTGAATCCAGGCTAATTGAAGTCATCCCCGAAAAAGATTTCCATCCTACAAAGGAAGATTCATTCAATGGCGTATTTTTAACAGAAAAAGTCGCCTCTTTCCGCAAACCCGGTAGTGTGATCAATGTGGCATTGGTAGGAAACCCCAATTGCGGAAAAACAACCTTCTTCAATCACGCCAGCGGGTCAAGAGAACGTGTGGGAAACTACAGTGGTGTCACGGTTGATGCCAAAGAAGCCCGTTATTACCAAAACGGATACCGCTTCAACATCACTGACCTGCCGGGAACATATTCCATTTCAGCTTATACGCCTGAAGAAGTTTTTGTCCGGGACTTCATCACCGGCAAACTACCAGATGTGGTGATCAACATCGTGGACGGCTCAAACCTGGAACGCAACCTGTATCTTACGACTCAGCTGATTGACATGGATATCCGCGTGGTAATGGTGCTGAATATGTACGATGAGATGCAGGCAAAAGGAGATGTACTGGATTACGAGTCACTCGGTAAAATGCTTGGCATCCCCATTATTCCCGCGGTCAGCTCAAAGGGAAAAGGGATTGAGGATGTGTTTAACAAGGTGATTGAAGTATATGAAGACCGGGATGATGTCATCCGCCATATCCACATTAGCCATGGATCAGTAGTGGAGGAATCTCTTGGCAAAATTCAGGAACTGATCAGGGCCAAAGGCAATGAACACCTGACCGACCTGATATCTTCCAGATTTCTATCCATTAAACTCCTGGAAGACGACAAAATTGCCCAAAGGACCATCAGCGACCAATGTCACAACCATGAACAGATAAAAAATGTTACGCGGCAGGAAATAAAAAAACTGGAACATGAGTTCGGGGATCCCCCGGAATCGGTCATTACTGACCTGAAATACGGCTTCATTGCCGGAGCACTGAAAGAAACACTCCGGCCGGGAGAGCCGGAAGAGCGGAAAGCCAGCGAAATCATTGATGCATTCCTGACCCATAAATTGTTTGGCTTCCCCATATTCCTGTTTTTTATGTGGGCCATGTTCTCAGTAACTTTCTTCCTGGGGAGCTATCCGATGGACTGGATCGAAGCAGGCGTGGACGGTCTTGGTACTTTTCTTGATCAGCAAATGCAACCCGGCCCCCTTAAAGACATGCTGATCAATGGTGTGGTGAGCGGTGTCGGGGGTGTTGTCGTATTTCTTCCCAACATCATGCTGTTATTCTTTTTTATTAGCCTGATGGAAGATACGGGCTATATGTCGCGGGCGGTTTTTATTATGGATAAGCTCATGCACAAGATCGGATTGCACGGCAAATCCTTTATCCCGCTTCTGATGGGCTTCGGCTGCAACGTACCGGCAATTATGGCTACCCGCACCCTGTCAAACCGGAACGACCGCATGCTCACCATGCTGATCAACCCGTTTATTTCCTGCAGTGCCAGACTTCCCATTTATGTGCTGTTTATTTCTGCATTCTTTTCCGAGTACCGGGGCACCATGCTGTTTATTATTTATGCCACCGGGGTGTCGGTTGCCATCGGCATGGCCCTGTTGCTCAAACGGTTTATGTTCCGCTCCGAGGAAGCTCCCTTTGTGATGGAGCTTCCGCCATACCGCACGCCCACCATCAGGGCCATTACCATTCATATGTGGGACAAAGCGGTTCATTACATTAAAAAGATCAGCGGAATCATCCTGGTGGCCTCCATCATTATCTGGGCCCTCGGTTACTTTCCCGGTGGCAGACATTACGCGGCACAAATTCAGGAACAGGAAGATGCCATCGTAATGCGTTACGAGGAAAAAATGGAGGCCACTCCCGGTTCAGACACCCTGGCCATAAGAGCGCTGGAAAATGAAAAGGAATATGCCATTCAAAACATGGAAAGCCGGATTCAGGTCGAACGGCAGGAAAACAGTTATATAGGCAAGATCGGTAAAACCATTCAGCCGGTAATGGCTCCCCTGGGTTTTGACTGGAAAATGAGTATCAGCATCCTCTCCGGGGTGGCGGCCAAAGAAATTGTGGTAAGTACCATAGCAGTGCTATACCAGGTGGATGAAACCGTGCAGGCCCACAGCCAGAGCCTGGTTGAAAAAATTCAAACCCAGACCTACAGTTCCGGCCCGAAGAAAGGAGAGCCCGTATTTACCCCATTGGTGGCATTGTCCTTTATGTTGTTTGTTCTTCTGTATTTCCCATGCATCGGGGTAATTGCTACCATCGGCAGGGAAGGCGGCCACTGGAAATGGGGATTGTTTACCATTGCCTACACCACCCTGGTGGCCTGGATCATATCATTTATCGTATATCAAACAGGAAGCCTTATCATATCATTATGATCATACAATGGATCATTACTGCCCTTATTCTGATTGCAGCCCTGATATACACATTCAGGCGGCTGGCTGTCTATTTTCGAAAATCTCCCTCAAAGAAAAAAGGAGGGTGTGAGGACTTTGGCGGCGACTGCGCCGCTTGTTTGAAACACCGGTAAAACTTTTTTGTCGTCCGGTCAGCATTCCAATCAACGGGTCTTTTCAATTATTTCGTACATTTGGTTATAACACCAAAGACTACACGCATTGGATCTGCATGCCATTCTTTTAAAATATTGGGGGTTTTCCTCTTTCAGACCACTTCAGGAGGACATCATCCGGTCTGTAGTCGATGGCCATGACACACTTGCCCTGCTGCCGACCGGCGGTGGAAAGTCACTTTGCTACCAGGTTCCCGGAGTTGCACTGGAGGGGTTATGCATCGTGGTAAGCCCCCTTATCGCCCTGATGAAGGACCAGGTTCAGGCGTTAAAAGAGAAAGGGATCAAGGCCACAGGGATTTATCATGGGATGAGCAGGGTGGAAATTGACAATGCCGTTGACAACTGTGTCTACGGAGACGTAAAATTTCTGTACCTCAGCCCGGAGCGACTTACGACAGACCTCATCCGAAGCAGGATGGAGAAAATGAACGTCAGCCTTCTGGCGGTCGATGAATCACACTGCATTTCGCAGTGGGGCTATGATTTCCGCCCCCCCTATTTGCAGATTGCCGAAGTAAGAACACTGATTCCCAACACCCCCATACTGGCACTGACTGCTACTGCAACCCCACAGGTTGTCAATGACATTCAGGAAAAGCTCCATTTCAGTTCGCCAAAGGTCTTTCAAAAGAGCTTTGAACGAAAAAACCTGGCCTATGTGGTTTTTCGTGAAGAAGACAAGCTTAACAGGCTCCTGAAGATATGCAGAAATGTCACAGGTACAGGGGTAGTTTATGTCAGAAATCGTAAACGAACGCGAGAAATTGCACGCTGGCTTGAGCAACAGGGGGTCAGTGCAGATTTTTACCACGCAGGGCTGACCACTCTGGAGAGGGATGCAAAACAAAATGCATGGATGAAGGAGCGTACCCGGGTAGTAGTGTCAACCAATGCTTTCGGGATGGGTATTGACAAGTCCAACGTCAGGTTTGTGGTACATATGGACCTGCCCGACAGTCCGGAGGCCTACTTTCAGGAAGCAGGCCGTGCCGGACGTGACGGAAAAAAAGCGTATGCCATTTTGCTGTTTAATGAGTCCGATATTATGGACTTGCAGGAGTTTCACGAAAGGTCTTTCCCCCCAATTAAAGTGATCAAAAAGGTATATACCTGCCTGGGGAATTATTTCCAGCTGGCCATTGGCAGCGGAAAGGATCAGAGCATGCCCTTCGAGCTCACCACATTTGCCAGGAATTACGGCATGGATCCTTTCGTGGTATTCAATGCCCTTGGTTTCCTGGAGAAGGAGGGTTACCTGGGGTTGTCTGAGGCCATGTCCAACCCCTCCCGCATTATGTTCCTGGTTAATAATGAAACACTTTATCGTTTCCATGTTGCCAACCCGGGATACGACTCTTTCATTAAACTGCTTCTACGATCCTACAGCGGCCTTTTTTCAGAGTTCACAAGGATTCAGGAAACTGACATCGCCAAAAGGGCCGGGATACCAAAAGACAATGTGCAGAAAATGCTTACGGAACTCCACGAGATGCAGATTCTCCACTATAAAAAACAGAATGACCAACCCCTGATTACCTTTCTCGAAGAACGCATGTCGGAGGCAGATCTTACCATTTCCAAATCCGTTTACAAAGAAAGGAAAGAATTTTCCGGGAAACGCATGAATGCGATGCTTGACTATGCCCGGTCAGAAAACAAGTGCCGCAGCCTTTACCTGCTGGCCTATTTTGGGGAAACAGACGCTTTAAGGTGCGGACAATGTGATGTATGCCTGGAAAGAAACAAAACCGGGGTATCTTCCTATGAATTTGAACAAATTCTAGCCCTGATCAAACCACAGATCCAGGAAAAACAAATTAGTCTGGAAACCCTGATACAGGAGCTGGATATTCAACTTTCAGAGAAAAAGGTGATTAACGTGATCCGTTATCTCCTGGATAAAGGAACAATCAGCCCTGACAAGGAAGGAATACTCCATTGGCACAATTCCTGATTATCACTAAATTTGCGGAATGCAACAATACCAACATCTTTTTTTCGACCTGGACCGAACCCTGTATGACTTCGATGCCAATAACCGGGACACCCTAAGCAGGCTATTTCGCAAATACAATATTGGCGATACAGGCAGGATCAATTTTGACACATTCCTGGATGCTTACAGGCCAATCAATCTTGCTTTATGGGAGCAATACAAGCGCAAGGAGATCAGCAAGGAAACGCTAAATCATCGCCGGTTTGCCGAAACTTTAAAGGCTTGCGGGCTGGACAACGGAATTGCCGGTGATTTTGCCAGAGACTACCTGGACATTAGCCCTGCACAGAAACGTCTGCTCCCCGATACGGTCGATACCCTGAAATATCTGTCGGAAAGCTACGCCCTTCACATTATCACAAACGGCTTTGAAGAGGTGCAATACCCCAAAATGGAGCGCTGCGGACTCATGCCGTTTTTCAGACACATCATTACCTCTGAAAAGGCCGGTGTGCAGAAACCTGCTCCGGAAATTTTCGAATATGCCCTGAACCTCGCAGGGGCTTCAGCCGAAGAATCATTGATGATCGGGGACGATCCGGTTGCGGATATTGAAGGCGCCTGCAGGCAGGGAATAGACCAGGTATGGTTATCGTCAGATGAAGAAGATTGTCCTGCAACTCCTACCTACCGAATTACCGCCTTGAAAGAACTTATGTCAATCCTCTGAGAGATCCAGTTCTGCAAGTACAGAAACCCCTCCTTTCACCTTGTCCCCCGGCTTCACATTTACTGCTGCTTCTTCCGGGAGGAAAACATCCACCCGCGAGCCAAACTTAATAAAGCCGAGTTCGCCGCCCTGGGTTACTTCCTCTCCTTCCTTGCTGTAGCAAACAATCCTGCGGGCCACCACTCCGGCAATCTGTCTGACCATGAACTGCAGTCCCGAGCGGGTTTCAAATACCACAGTCATCCGCTCATTGTGAAGGCTCGATTTGGGATGCCATGCAACCAGAAAACTACCGGGGTGATAGGCTTTATAGATCACGCGCGCATCCAGGGGGTAACGATTAAGATGCACATTCAGCGGGGACATAAACACCGATATCTGCTGCATCGGTTTATCAAAAAACTCCTCTTCCCGGGTTTTATCTGCTACAACCACAGTGCCGTCTGCCGGACTTAAAAACAACCGTGGATTATGGGGAGTCAGCCGTTTGGGATGGCGAAAAAAGTGTACGACCCCGCCAAAAAGAATAAGCAAAAGAAAAATAATGACATAAAACCAGCTGCCGCCACCGGGCAGGGCCATATATGCCACAAACCCGGCCAGCAGGCAGATAAAGGCAGTAATAAAAACAATTCTACGTCCTTCCTTGTGAATTTTCATCAATTNAGTACCCTTGTTAAATTNTTGAATAACCGCCATTCACGGTTANAAACTATCCCACGACCCCTGTATGCNCCGGTCAATAGGTCATCAGCAAATAGACAAACACAAAAGGAGCGGCNATAAATACACCGTCAAAACGATCCAGCACGCCCCCGTGCCCCGGCAAAATACTGCCACTGTCTTTCGCTTTGATACTGCGCTTGAACATCGATTCAAACAAATCACCGTAAGAGCCAAAAATCACCACGATCAGAGAGATCACCAGCCAGTCGATCATTGAAACCTGTTGGTAATAGGAAGCAATCAGTATCGCACTTACAACAGCGAGCAGTCCGCCTCCGATGGCTCCCTCCCAGGTCTTCTTCGGAGATATCCGCTCAAACAGGCGGTGGCGGCCAATGGCTGTTCCGATCACATAGGCCGCAGTTTCGTTAATCCAGACAAGAAAAAAGAAGCCCAGCAGCAGGCTTGAGTGATACACCCCCGGCAGAAATGCCGGATTTGGAAAATAATTCAACAGGGAAAACGGAACTGCTACATAAAGCAATCCGAAAAATGTGAATGCAATATTGGTAAATGGATTGGGGTTATTCCGGTATAATTCAAACAGAAAGATCAGGAAAATAAATACAAAATTCAGCAAAAGCCACAATAAGTTCAGGATATCGGTTGCGATGAGCGCATTGGTGGCGAAAAGTATTATTCCGGCAAGTATTCCGGCTACCTTATTGGGATACACCCCGGCCCGTTCCACCAAGGAATAAAACTCCCATAACCCTACACCTGTAAAAACCAAAAAAAGTAATGAAAACAAATACTGATGCGTGATAACAGATGCGATCACCAATAACACCAATACAATTCCTGTAATAGTCCTCCGGGCCAGATTACTCACAACAACTCTTTATTGATTATTTGCTTTGCTTTCAGTACATCATCCGCCTGTACATACAATTCCAGCTCCCCAAAAAGGTAGGCAGAATCCTTTTTGTTCATAATAACACTGTTAATTCCGGAATCTTTCAAAACGGCCTGCACAATATCTACTTTGTGCTCCTGGGTATTGCTATAAATTTTTTGCCAGTTGTCCTTCATTTGTACAACAATTTCCGGTTAACGGTTTTTCTGCAAAAGCCTGCCTTGTATTTATTGAACCGGCACCGATATATCAAGCATAAAAACATACAACTCTTTCGGGCCGTGAGCACCAAGAACAAGATTTTTTTCAATATCAGCCGTTCGGCTTGGCCCTGTAACAAAGCTGATCAGCGATGGAATCTCTTTACCATACCTGGCCTGCAGAAAACGAAAGGCATCTTTGGGCTCATCAACAAACTGTTTATTGGTGGCAACCACAATGTGGACAGGAGGTGTGATAAAACCCCTGCGGCTCATGGTCTGGCGGCTGCTCAGAACAACGGATCCATGACGCACAACGAGCGCCTCACAACCAGTAACAGCTGCCCTGCATCCTGATAACTCCTCCTTATCTCCGGCAATTTCAAGCTTCAGCTCTTTCAGCAGACCCAAAAGAAAAGTTTCCCCGCAAAATACCTGCTGAATCCCTTTTTGTGATAACAGGGTGTGCAATCCGCCGGTCAGTTCATCCACATCTTTGCAAAAAACAAAGTGGCCGTTCACCCGGATGAGTGCCTCAGCAAAAGCTTCCTCCCGGTAATCAGCCTCCGGTTTACGGAACACCCCCGCCCCGCCGTCCACTCCTTCATAGGGAGCAGGCATACCATTTACCAGGGCATCCCGGATCTTCTTCAAAACTTTCTCCTTGGAGGTACTCTCCTTCATTGAGTAAAATTATGACTCATTCAACTTTTTTTTCCCGTCCTCTTTTTTACTCATGGACGATCCTACACCAAATTCCTGTTCCCTTGCATATTCAGAATCCGGAAAGGGTCTTTTGCCAAAGATCCTTTCCAGGTCTTCGCGGAAAATCACTTCTTTTTCAAGCAACAGATCACCCAGCTGCGAGAGTTTGTCCTTCCTGGTCATTAACATATCCTTGGCACGCGAATAAGCCTTTTCTATCAGGGCACTTACCTCTTCATCAATGGTCTGTGCCGTTTTCTCGGAGTATGGTTTCGTGAAGTTGTACTCATTCTGTCCGCTGGAATCGTAATAGCTCACATTACCGATTTTTTTATTCAGGCCAAAATAAACCACCATGGCATAGGCCTGCTTGGTCACCTTTTCCAGATCATTAAGCGCTCCGGTTGATATCTGGCCGAAAATAATATCCTCAGCCGCCCTGCCACCCAGGGTGCTTGTCAGCTCATCATACATTTGCTCGAAAGTAGTTATCTGCCTTTCTTCCGGCAGATACCAGGCCGCACCAAGCGCTTTGCCCCGCGGCACGATGGTTACCTTTACGAGCGGATGGGCATGCTCCAGCTGCCAGCTGACGGCAGCATGACCTGATTCATGGTAGGCAATGACTTTCTTTTCTTTCGGAGAAATGATTTTATTTCGCTTTTCCAGTCCGCCTATAATCCGGTCAATGGCATCCATAAAATCCTGTTTGTCAACCACTTTCTTGTTCCGCCTGGCAGCGATCAATGCAGCCTCATTGCAGACATTGGCAATGTCGGCACCAGAAAAACCTGGTGTTTGTTTTGCCAGAAATTCCCCATCCAGGTTTTCCTCCAGCCTGAGTGGTTTCATATGGACTTTAAAGATCGCCCTGCGCTCGGTCAAATCAGGCATTTCTACATGAATCTGCCGGTCAAAACGCCCGGCCCTGAGCAATGCCCTGTCAAGTACGTCGGCACGGTTGGTTGCGGCAAGGATAATCACGCCCACATTGGTCCCGAAACCATCCATTTCAGTCAGCAACTGATTCAGGGTATTCTCCCGCTCATCATTGGAACCCGTAACCGGATTCTTTCCCCGGGCGCGACCAATGGCATCAATTTCATCAATAAACACAATACAGGGCGCCTTTTCTTTCGCCTGCTTAAACAGGTCTCTGACCCGGGAGGCTCCAACTCCCACAAACATCTCAACAAAATCAGATCCGCTAAGGGAAAAGAAAGGCACCTGCGCCTGTCCGGCAACCGCTTTGGCCAGAAGGGTTTTTCCCGTACCGGGAGGTCCGACCAGCAACGCACCCTTCGGGATCTTCCCACCCAGTTCCGTATATTTTTTGGGATGTTTTAAAAAATCAACGATCTCCATCAATTCTACCTTGGCCTCTTCCAGCCCGGCCACATCCTTGAAGTCAATATTCACATGGGTATCTTTATCAAACAGGGTAGCCTTTGATTTCCCGATATTGAACATCTGCCCCCCGGGTCCGCCACTGCCTGCCATCCTTCGGATGATAAAGATCCAGAATGCGATCAGCAACCCGATGGGCAGCAACCAGCTGAGTATGTCAGTCCCCCAGCTTTTCCGGGTTTCAGGATACACCGGAAAACGATCTTCCACCGGCCATTCGCGCTGGGTTTCCCGGATCATTGTTTCAAAATTTTCCACTGAAGCGATCCGGAAGACATAATGAGGCCCCGTGGTTTCCCCGATCGTCCGGCCGGGCTCAACATCCTCGTATTTACTTTTATCCAGGCGCTCCTCTTTGATAAAAACCTCAACCTCTTCTTTGTTGACGATTTTTAGTTGTGCGATGTCGGACCCATCCTGCTCGTTCCAGGTAAGCATTTCATTTTCAAAACGCATCTGCGATATTTCCACCGCGGTGCTCCCCCAGTTAAAAAACTGTAGCCCGATGAACACCACCGCCAGTATTGCATAAATCCAGTAAAAATTAAACCCGGGCTTTTTGCCATCGGTTTTTCCGTTTGCCTTACTACCTGAAGTATTTCCGGAAGGGTTCTTTCCGCGAGACTTGCCCGCTTGGGGCTTACCCGTGCTATGTTGTTTATCTTTTGATTCAGTCATTTTTTTTATATCCTTCTAAAAACCATTATTGCCCCGGGCGAAGATTATTCCTCCGCAATCTTTTTCACCGGCGCGTCTGCCCATAAATCTTCCACCTGGTAATAACGGCGTATGGGTTCCTGGAATACGTGAACCACCACATCCAGATAATCGAGCAAGATCCACTCTCCGTTGGTAAAGCCTTCCCGGCGGGCAGGATTGAAACCGGTGGACTTTTTTACTTCTTCTTCCACGGACTCGGCAATGGCTGCAGCATGAGTACCGGAGTTCCCATGACAGATCACGAAATAATCACAAACCGCAGAATGAATTTTCCCAAGATTAAGCTGAATGATCTCTTTTCCCTTTTTTTCTTGTATTCCTTTAATTATTGCATCAACGAGAACTGCAGATATGTCTTTTTTCTCAGTTTTTCCTGTCATTCGCCAAACATTATACTTTTGGTGCAAAATTAACGAATTTTACCCACATATTGCCCCCTGGTTTATTTTATCAGTGACAAACAGAATCTTCTCCGGCATCACTCATCCATCCTGAATATGCTACCTTTGCAAATAAACAAATATAATGCGGTTTTCCGTTCACTATATTGACAAAACAGACTCCACTAACCGTGCATTGTGGAGATTGATTGACGCCGGGTCAACCACCGGAGAGGGCCTGGTATTGCATGCTGGAAATCAAACTGCAGGCAGAGGGCTGGGCAATAACCGATGGACCAGCGAACCGAACAAGAATCTTACAGTCTCTGTTCTGCTGAAACCCGTATTTCTGCCTCCCGCCCGTCAATTTTTCCTGAACAAATCCATGGCTATCGGCATCCGCAACACCCTGTCGGAATTGTGTCCGGATAAAATGTTCACCATTAAATGGCCCAATGACATTTATGCCGGCAACAAAAAAATTGCCGGCACCCTGATCGAAAACCGCATTATGGGCCAGGCTTACGAACTAAGTATCGTAGGAATCGGCATCAATGTCAATCAGACCAGTTTCCCTGCAGACTTGCCAAACCCGTCCTCACTGGCTTTATTGTGCGGGAAAAAATATATTCTTGGCGAATGCCTGGACCGCTTGCTGCTACACACAGGCAGGCAATATGATCGATTGGTGAAAGGTCATCATGCAGATCTGGACGATGAGTACATCCGTCATTTGATGGGATACAGGAAACGGATGCGATTCAAAAAGGGGAAAAATATCATTGAAGCCAGCATCACCGGTGTGGATGAATACGGGAAAATGATCCTGGAACTTGAGAACGGACACACAGAGTCATTCGGAATGAAAGAAATACAAATGCTGCCTGATTAATACAGAAACCGGGCTACCACGGAGAAAGCCGGACAGCTCCGACGGGTCCCGGAAACAGCGGCGGATTAGACCCTTCCTCTCAAATCAGGGCTGATCTAAAAAAAATGATCCTGGAGTTTGCGGGCAAGTTTGTCCACAAATTTCTGCAGGGGGCCAGAGGCCACAGTCTTCATAAAGGGATTCAGGGCCACCTTAAACACAACAGACACCTCGCAGCGCTGATCTCCCTTTTCCCGAAAAAAGTAATCCAGTGAGAAATCCACCGGAGCTTTTCCATCCGGCACCACATGGATGCTTCTGCAGGGGTATTTCCCGTCGATCTTCATTGACATATCTGACAGCCCCTCAATGGTGAAAGCACAGGAATCTTCATCCGCCCTCCAGTTTTTCACCTTATCAGGAAGCAGTTCTCCGAAGTTCCGGAAATCCCCCAGAAAGGAAAACACCTTTTTGCAGTCGGCTTCAACAGGTATATTATTCTTTTCAAATGTGGCCATATGCTAGTATTAGGTTCCAATTCTTAGGCAATGGGTGGTTATTTGTGTAATTCAGACCAGCCTTTCGGATCTTCCCTCCATGATTTCAGCATCCCAAAACCATCGTGGGGAATATACCCCTTTTCAACAGCCACATCTAAAAGCGTAGGATAATTACTTAAGGTGATTACCGGGAATCCCGCACCTTCCAGATTCTTTCCGGCTTCTTCCAGTTTATAGGAGAAAATCGCAGCCATCCCCAGAATCTCAAGGCCTTCTGCCTGCAAAGCCTTGCAGGCCGCCAGGCTGCTTTTGCCCGTGGAGATCAAATCTTCGATGACCACAACTTTTTTCCCGGCGTCAGCCTTTCCTTCCACCTGGCTTCCAAGCCCGTGGGTTTTGGGGGCACTCCGAACATACACAAAAGGAAGATTCAGCCTTTCTGCAACCAGTACCCCGTGGGCAATGGCACCTGTGGCAACGCCTGCAACAATTTCCACAGCAGGGAAATCATGACGTATAATCTCTGTAAGTGCGTCCGCAATAGCATCACGCACCGGGGGGAAGGATAAGCTCAAGCGATTGTCACAGTAAATCGGCGCACGCAAACCTGAAGCCCATACAAAGGGGGTTTCCGCATTCAGTTTAATTGCGTTAATTTGCAGTAAATGCCCGGCAATTTCTCTGGCAAGCCGGCCTCTGTTTGTCATTTGCATGCCTGGATGGGGTTTTAGTAAAACAGCGCACAAAATTAACAATTTTCCGGGAGGAGAATACGTAATCACAACAGCCTATGGATAACACATTCACGGTTTATCATCAGAAACAAAAAATTATATTCAGCTTTGGTGAGGACCCAAAAGACCTGAAGAAACAATCCGCCCAGCTCAAATGGGAAGAGATTACAGGTTTTTTACATTCAGACAAAACCACACTCCGGATTCAAAGCCCCGAGCCGGCCAGGCTATTCAGGTTATTCTCCACATTTTTTGAATGTGTGGCCGCGGCGGGCGGGATCGTTGAAAATCCGGGGGGGCATTGGCTCTTTATTTTCCGCAATGGCCGGTGGGACCTTCCGAAAGGAATGGCAGAACCGGGAGAAAACCCGGAAAGCACCGCCCTGCGGGAGGTTAAGGAAGAATGCGGAATAAGGCAGCTGGATATCAGGCATCCCCTGCCTCCCACCTACCATATTTATCCTTTGGCTTCAGCCGATCAATGGGCTTTAAAAAAAACCAAATGGTTCATGATGGGGACACATTCTCCCGGTGAAATCCGGCCCCAAACAGAGGAGGGAATTACCCATCTGGTCTGGAAAGACCCTGAACAGCTTTGGGACGTCTTTGACAATACGTATGAAAACATCAAAGAGCTGGTCCTGTATTGCCAGCAGTTGAACAAGGACCAGAAAAAAGGCTGATAAGCTGCATAATGCAACCGGCACCCATCAGTTATCTGCTATTTTATGAAGATGGTCTACGGCCCCTTCAGATGGTGAAATAAAATGATGTTCCACGAAATTTCCTTCAGGGTCGATCAGGACGTAATACGGAACATTCCGAAAACCATAACGCTGAAGGATCCGGTAATCACCATCAAAATGATAATAAGAACCCGCCAGGGCTTCATTTTTCAGTAAATGAGCTGCTGTAGCCGGATCATTGTCGGTCAACACCCCAACAAAGTGAATCTTTTCCCCCAGTTCACCCGCCAGTTCCTCCATCGGACCCATTTCGGCCATTGAAATATTGCACCATCCCGCCCAGAAAAAAAGATACACATAACGTCCGTAAAAATCTTCCGGAAAGGCTTTTTCGCCATTGTGATCTCTCAAAACCAGTTGAGGAGCCGGTTGCCCCGGCTGGAATCTCTTGTGAAGGTATAGCAGGTTTTCCGCCATCCGCCTGTGTTCCGGAAACTTACTCGCAACAGCTACCTCCTCCAATATCTGTACAACACCTGCCCTTTCAAAGTCTTCCATATCGGGCATTTTTTTCAGGCCCTCGAGCATCACCAGTTCCCGGAAACGTTCATTCCTGAGCAGACTGTCCTTTTCCAGGGCAGCCATTAAAGCCTCATAGCTTCCATGGTGATTTACGGCTGTCTCCAGATCACTGATCCGGATATCACGGCTTCCCGCAAAAAGATAGGTGCCGAACAGCTGCCTGAAAAAATCCATATATACAGGCTGATCATACAAAACCGGATGGTCTGAAAAGTATTCTTCCACAAGGGAATGAAACCCCCGGGTATTTAAACTTCTGTTCAACCGGGCCAGGTAAAATGTTTTATATTCAGCAAAGAAAGGGTGCTCAGTATCCTGGGAAAGGGAATCGGCTTGCCGGTTCAGATCCCGCATTGCAGCCTGATGATTGGCCCTGATATTCCCTGAAACCCGGGTCCGGACAAATTCCTCCACCAGTTCCTCCAGCCGGTTAATCAAATCATTCAACCCGGCTTCAGCCTGGCCTTCTGCCTCCACGGACATGCTGTGATCAAGGCGTGCGGGATGATAGTCCGTTCCTTCCTTTTTTTCTGCAAATGAGAATGGCGAAAATTCGACAGTGTAGGTCTTTCCGGGCTCCACATAAAAAAAAATCCTTGTATACTGAAAACGAAAGAACAACAATTCTTCAACCTCCACCTGAGTGGCAAAGGAAAATTTTCCGTCATCATCAATGACTGCCGAGGCGATTTCTGTTTCGCGGAAACTCAGGTAGTCATCATAACGCATCAGGCGGATTTCTTCCCCCTCAGCCCCACCAAATGAACCGCGGATCGACACGTGGTTCCCGGCCACAAGGGCGGCCGTGACACATTGGAGCAATAAAACCAGGCAAAATTTTTTCATGGTAACCGGGCCATTAATCTTCAGGTAACCAATTCGGCAGATATCCAGGTGAGCAACCCGGAGAACAGATGGTCCGGATTGTGTCCGTGACCTAATCAAGCAGGTAAGGTGAGATGTCCAGGCCGTCCGGGATAAACGGGGTGGCATCACCGCCATGCCGTATGATGTCACGAACGATATTGGAATTCAATGCGGTATATTCTGGTGTGGTCAGCAGAAAAACCGTTTCCACCCCGGGCAACATCATCTTGTTGACTTGTCCGATACTTCTTTCAAATTCAAAATCCGCCGAAGTCCTGAGTCCCCTGAGGATAAACCCGGCACTCATTTTTTTACACACATCCACAGTTAACCCCTCATAGGTAATCACCTCAATTTGCGGATAATCTTCAAAAACTTTGGCTATCCATTTTCTGCGCTCATCCAGCGGGAAAAAATGCTTTTTCTGTTCATTGATCCCGATGGCAATGATGACCTTATCAAATAATGAAAGTGCGCGGAGAATAATAGATTCATGCCCCTTTGTGATGGGGTCAAAGGATCCGGGAAACAAGGCAATTTTTTCCATAAATGCAGTGTCTTGATAATTGATGAATAGCAAGCGGTTTACAAATCTAATGATCAAAAATAGGAAAAAATACGGAGGCCTTAGCCGGATGTTTCAAAGAAGCTGAAATGCACCTTGCTGTATCTTTTTTTCCTGATGAAAAAAGGATGATCATCAAAACTTGTGGTGGCTCCGTGCTCTATAATTAACCACCCTCCCTCAGCAAGCAGTTTCCCGTTGAATACTTCATCGGGGATCCGGGTGATTTCGGCCATTTCATAAGGAGGATCGGCAAAGATAAGGTCAAACCCCCTGCTACATGCAGAAAGGTAACGAAATGCATCTGCCCTGACAGGCACAAGGTTGTCAAGATCAAGCTGCTCTTTCACCTGCCTGATAAAACGATAACAACCCGGATCATTATCCACTGCTACCACTTCGGATGCTCCACGGGAGGCAAATTCAAAGGAGATGCTTCCGGTTCCGGCAAAGAGATCCAGCACCTGCAAATCTTCGAAGTCAAAATGGTTATTCAGGATATTGAACAAAGCTTCTTTGGCCTTATCTGTGGTAGGGCGAACAGGAAGAGAAGGGGGAGGATGAATTAATCGCCTTTGATGTTGACCACCAATTATCCGCATATATTCATGTTTAGCAGATTAAAATAGAAGTGATGGGGGATATCCTCAAAAACGGAACTATACAAAAACATATCATTACGCCGGGGGAATGAAACCTCACGGAAAAACCCGTTTAATGTCTCAAAGCCCGGCGAATCCATACCCAACTCCCCAGTCACCATTAAATCATGTTTTCCGGCATCCATCTTATGCTGTTCCAGCACATAAAACAGATAGTAAAGCAGGTCATCAAATCTCTGGTAAGGAAATGAGTGATAATACGTAAGCTGGTCGTTACGGATTAGAAGCAGTTCGAAATGCGAAGACCTGATATGCAATACAACTTCCGCATTCCACCTTTCCAGTTTTTTGGAAGCCAGCACGTTCTCAATAAGCCCCGACCCATAATGCCTGATCCTGCAGCCCGGCAGCATTTTATCTATGAAATCGGCCAGGTCTTTCGGAATAGAGTATACCCCGTATCCATCCATCACATGAAGCCTGTCTGACCAGATGTAGTGATTGCCGGGGACAGGAGTACAGAAAGAAAAAACAGCCTCTTTTTCATCAGGATTATAGGTGGCCGAAGGAGCCAATATCAGTTGCGGAGAATAGTAGGAAATAATAACTTTCCGATAATCCTTGCCGGCGAGGGGGTTCTTTGTAAGAAAATAACCAAGGTGGGAAACCGGATCCACTTCCCATGGAACCTGCTCAATCCGATGATCTTCCAGCGCCAGGAATCTGTACCGGTCTGCATCCATCACTGAAAACACAAATCCATCGGGCAACAGCTCGATGGATAAGTATTTTTTATTTTCCGCGATGGATAATGTCGCATCATCTGAGACGCGCAGGGTATTCCGCAGGGAATCAGCCATAAAAAATAACAGCTATTGATGTTACTCCCAGTTACCGTCCAGGACGGCTTCAATCATTGAACCAACCCTGAGACCCTCTTCCCGGGTATAATAAACCCGCCAGTCCTCCAGGTCATCCATATATATGCGGGGTTCAACCGAGGCTTCAAATACAGGAAGCTCCGTTAGTCCGCGTTCGATCATGCCGGCGTCCATTCTGAAACGCTCACCACCACCATAGGGCACATACGGAAGGGAGTCAATGGGATAACGCGCCCTGCGCAGCAGACTGTCGCGCGCGGCAATCCAGATCGTATCACGCTCAACAATGCCCATCCTGACAGCCTCTGATTCCGTCAGTGTATCCGGAACTGAACCAATGGCACGAATCACTGTCAGTGAATCCTTTTTATAAAAATCCACCAATGAATCCAGGTCAGCGGTAAATCTCTGATGACGCGACCTGTGGGCACGCTGCACCTCGCGAATGTCTTTTAAACGCTGAATGATCTCACCTTCTCGTTGCTGTACTTCCTGGCGGAAGCGAACGGGCTCCATGATGCTGTCGTATATCAGATAACCAAGAACTACAATTACAATGGCCAAAGCAACTTGAATAACTGTTTTCATAGAATATGTCTTGTGTGGTTTTTGTGAATATGCAAAGGTAAAATAATAAATAATGAAATCAAGAAGATTATTAACGGGAATTGATTTGCCGCCCAAAAACAACTGCCATGACCATTTCCCGCAACACAAGTGCAAATATTCAAAAAAAATTTAAAATTCCTCTTACTTTTGGGAAAAAAATTATGTACCGGAGAAATACGCTTTCAGAGCTGGCTATAAATTTACTTTCCCGCTGCGGTGTGAGCCATGCCGACGCAAAAGTAACAGCCCGGGTACTTGTTGCCGCAGAAATGCGCAACATCCCTTCGCATGGCCTTCTGCGCCTGCCCGATTACATCCGTATGCTTCGAACCGGCAGGATCAATCCGGCGGGAAATCCCGTAATTACTCACCAGAGTCCTTCCACGGTTACCCTTGACGGCGACAACAGCCTCGGGCCTGTGGCTGCCTCCAGGGCAATGGATCTGGCCATTGAGAAAGCAGGGGAAGCAGGAACCGGCTGGGTGGCAGTAGAGAATAGTAACCATTTTGGGATTGCCGGCTTTTATGCCATGCAGGCCCTTGAACATAACATGATCGGCATTTGTATGACCAACGCCAACCCGTTGGTCGCCCCGACTTTCTCGGCCGAAGGGCTGCTGGGAACCAACCCGCTGGCGGTAGCCATCCCTGCAGGCAACGAGCCTCCGCTTGTGGCTGACTTTGCGACCGCCGCCATTGCCAGGGGAAAGGTAGATATGCTGGTAAAACAGGGGAACCCCATTGAGAAAGGTTTTGTGCAGGATAAATATGGTCAGGTAAGTACAGATCCATCGATCCTTGCCCGGGGAGGCTCCATTCTTCCCCTTGGAAGCACCAGGCAGTTCGGCAGTCACAAAGGATATTGCATGGCAGCTGTGGCGGATATCCTGTCGGCTGTCCTTTCCGGAGCAAATTTCGGACCTTTTGTTCCCCCGTCCGTTGCATGGCTGCCGGTGAAAGAAAATCTTCCGGGAAGAGGCACCGGCCACTTCATTGGCGCCATGCGGATAGATGCCTTCAGGCCGGCAGACGAATTCAAAAACAATATGGATCACTGGATACAGACATTCAGGAAAGCCAGGCCAGCCGGGGGGCAGGATAAAGTGTTGATACCCGGAGACCCGGAAAGGATGGCTGAGGCCGTCAACCTAAAAAAAGGAGTACCATTGCTGGAAAAAGTAAAAGACGAGCTGAAAAAATGGTGCAGGGAGCTGGATGTGAAATACCCCCTGGATGATAATTAATTCGGGAATGCTTAAGACCGGGTATTACTGGAAGGATCTGTCCATATGATGTGTACGGCGTGTAAGTTTTAAATCCTGCAACATACTTGCCTTCACCCGGATGGTAAAATTATAACTCTGGCGGAATCCCATCGGGATCCAGTTGAAAGTCATCTCCCAGCAGTGGAGATCCCGGTACACGTCAATGGAAGTATAGGTCAGGTCATGGTTTTCAAAATCATACCCAGTCCGGAAACCAATCCGCCACTTCGGGGTAAGATACACATCCCCCCGCAATGACAGGGATTGCGTATAATTCCTGTCCATCCTGTCCTGTGCGTGCATATAACGGGAGTTATAGTTGAAGGAATAGCTCATGGTTACATTCCATGGCACCGCATAGTCCACACCATTCAAAGCGGGAACTTCCATCATTTCATCTTCCGGACCTTCCATGAGTCCATTCCCGTTTCCAGGTTGCACCCCATTACCATTCCTGCCATGGGCCGATCTTTCTTGCATCCCGCCATTGCCGGTTCCCTCAGAATGTTCGGCATCAGAGCTAAATGTATAGTTCAGATTCAGTCTCCAGCTCGTGTTATTGAGTTGCAACAGTTTATTCTGCTCGCTGATAAGAAATCGGTTGATCTTTCTGCCATCATCATCCAGCATGTATGGGGTCCATGAACTGGCGTAAGTAATGTCAAAGTTTCCAAGCAAGCGGGTTCTTCCACTGAGGCGGAGGTCTGAAAAATTCAGGGAATCCCTGGCCAGGTCGTAGCCGCCCGATACGGAAAAATTGTCGATCAGCACCAGTTTACGCTCATCCCCGCCGGGATCATCCCTGTCGCGCAACTTCATCTCCAGGTTATTGGTGAGCGAAAAACTGATATTGCCAGAACGCCCCGGGGG
>SL_3KL_010_SEDDRAFT_10001300_pt1 | contig 22507 bp, 19 predicted proteins | sample SodLakKL_010_SED_2_FD_10381 | JGI IMG/M metagenome (IMG submission 10381) | reverse complement strand
CATTTCATGTGTTTAAAACTTTGGATTTCTAAGGTCACATAGAATGTCCATGACGTTTTGATCATGCTCCTGTGTGTCGGAGGCTTGTCCGGTCATGGACATTTCATCTGTTTAAAAATTTAGATTTATATGGTCAGAATGAATTCACATGACAGGATTTAATCATCCTCCTGTGTGTCACCCGGAGGCTGTCATGTTCATTTCATCATACAAGAAAATATGTGTAAGTTTGGGGTTTATGAAAGAAAGCACAAATTACGAATTCTACACCAGAACCGTTTACTCAAATGCAACCCAATCCACCACTGAGCATATTGCCTGTTGATTCTGACCGCTTGCTTGCCATTGCGCAGAAATGGGGAACACCAACCTATGTATACGTTGAATCACTGATACGTCAACGTTGCCAGAAGCTGAAGAGCCTCTTTCCTGACCTCCCGGTATCCTGGCTCTATGCGGTCAAAGCGAATGACAACCCACACATTATACGTATCATTTCCGGAGAGGGCTTTGGGTTCGATACGGTAAGCTATGAAGAAGTGCTGTTGTGCCTGAAGCTGGGGACGGATCCGAAGGATATTTTCTATACGGAAAACAACATGACAGACGCGGAGATGCACGGGGCGGCAAAAGCAGGGGTAATCCTGAACGTCGGATCGCTTGGCAGGCTCAGGGCATTTTGCGAAGCCTACCCCGGATCGGAATGCAGCATTCGTGTCAAACCGGATATAAGTGACGGTCATCATGCCAAAGTTGATACAGGGAACCAGGATAGCAAGTTCGGTATCCGGCTGGACCTGATACCTGAAGCGACTCACATCGCTGCTGAATTCGGTGTCAGGATCCGTGGAATCCACGCCCATATTGGAAGCGGTATTCAGGAGCCCGAAAATATTCTGGCGGAAATCGAGGTGCTGCTGAAATCATCTGCCGGCCTTCAAGACCTGGCTTTCATTAACTTTGGAGGAGGGATACCGATTCCTTACCGGCATGATGAAGCGCCATTTGATCTTGACCGTTTTGCCGATCTGGCTTCCGGACGCCTGAAGGCATTTATTGCCACAACTGAAAAACCTGTCACCTTTTTCTTTGAACCCGGAAGATGGGTTGTGGGTCCGGCCGGCATTCTTCTCACCCAGGTGAATACAGTCAAGGATCAGGGACGCAAGGTATTCCTCGGAACAGACACGGGATTCAACCATCTGCTTCGCCCGGCTCTGTATGATGCCTATCACGAGGTTGTAAATATCAGTGAGCATACCGGTAAAACATCCCGGACTTATCATATTGCGGGAAACATCTGTGAAAGCGGTGACATGCTGGGATTGGACAGGGCCTTGCCGGAGAGCAGTCCGGGCGATTATCTGGCCATTTGCGATACCGGAGCTTACGGAATGACCATGGCTTCCCAGTATAACAGAAGGGCACTTCCGGCGGAGGTGCTTATTACTTCGAAAGGTTACCACAAAACGATTCGCAAAAGAAAAACACCCGAGGAGACCGTAAAGGACTTGTTCAAAGAAACGGGTTTGACCGCCGCTCTAAAAAGCGAAACTCCATGATTGATCTGAGAAGTGACACGGTTACCTGTCCAACCGATGGTATGTGGAGTGCCATGCACAAGGCCGCCGTCGGCGATGATGTGTTTGGTGAGGATCCCGGACTCATTGCACTGGAAGAGAAAGTGGCGGACCTTTTCGGGATGGAAAAAGGGGTGTTTGTACCCAGTGGGACAATGGGCAACCAGATTGGCCTGAAAGTGCATACGCAACCGGCCGACGAAGTAATCATCGATGAAAACGCCCATATCTTTCACTCGGAGGGTGCCGCTGGTGGACTCATTTCCGGGATTCAGCTGCGTCCACTTCCCGGTGACCGTGGCGTTCTGAACACCAGGCTGGTCCGGCCGGCTATCCGAAGCCGAAACGACTGGGATCCGCGTACCCGCGTTGTTGCACTGGAAAACACATCCAACAAAGGTGGGGGCACTTGCTACCCTTTTCATGTGATGCAGGATCTGTATCAGCTTGCCGGAGAAGAGGGGCTCGCCTTGCATCTGGATGGGGCAAGGATCTGGAATGCCGCCGTAGCTACCGGGACAGCTCTTCGGGATTTTGGAGCGGTTTGCGATACCATTTCTGTATGTTTCAGCAAGGGACTGGGTGCGCCGGTCGGATCCATGCTGCTTGGCAGGGAGGATGTGATCAAAAAAGCCCGGCGTTTCCGCAAGATTCTTGGAGGAGGAATGAGGCAGGCGGGAATGCTTGCAGCAGCAGCATCCTATGCCCTGGATCATCATTTAGAGAAACTGGAGGATGATCACAGAAAGGCAAAGAAGCTGGCGGAAGCCGTGGCCGGCTCAACATGTTTCCATATCGATCCCGAACATGTCGAAACCAATATCGTGCTCTTCAGGGTGACCAAAGGCACTGTCGATGATGCACTTGCGTGGTTGGATAGCAAGGGTGTTGCCATGATCCCTTTTGGTGATGACACCATTCGGGCCACCCTCCACTTTCAGATCAGCGATCAGGAGCTCGAAACGGCTCTCAGGGCTGTGGAGAGTTATCAGGGAAAGCGGTCCCTCAGCCAGTGAACCTTTTTCAATTTGCCATACATTACAAGCGACTCATCTTTTTCGGTTTTGCGCTGACCTTTTTTTCGAGTTTCGGCCAGACCTTCCTTGTATCGCTTTTCGTGCCCGGGTTTCTGGAGTCTTTTGGCATTACCAATGCCTACTTCGGCTCATTGTACTCAGCAGCAACACTCGGCAGCGCTTTTATCCTGGCTTGGGCAGGAGCTCTAATCGACAGGGTATCACTAAAAAAATACGCGCTCCTAATCACCGGTGGATACGTTGCCGGCATATGGATCGTGGCGTCTTCGCAATGGATATGGATGCTGTTTATTGGTCTGCTCGGAATACGGTTGTTTGGCCAGGGACTGATCGGGCATACGGCTCATACCACCATGGGACGCTATTTTATTACTACCCGGGGCCGGGCTCTTAGTTTGACCAATCTCGGTTTCTCATTTGGGGAGGCTCTGCTGCCTATAACCATTACCGCACTCATAGGTGCGGTCGGATGGCGTATGGGCTGGACCTCGATCAGTTTCTTTGTATTGCTGCTTCTTCCGGCTATTATTGTTTATACCCTTGGACGCGACCCCGGTGACCACGGCGAATATGTGTCGCGTTCGGGAAACGACAGGGCTCAACAGGATACGGGGCGTCACTGGCGTCGCCGCCTTGTGCTGAGGGATACGCGTTTTTACCTGCTGCTTCCCGGGGCTATGGCTGCGCCATTTCTGCTGACCGGTTTTTTTCTGTACCAGACTCAGCTGGCGGAATTCAAGGGCTGGGACATGGAGATCATGGCAACAGCTTTTATCGCTTTTGCCGTATCAAAATCGGCCTCGTCCCTTATTACCGGTTCTTTGATTGACCGTTTTACGGCCTGCCGGGTTTTTCCTTTCTTCCTGATTCCCCTGTTTGCAGGATTTGGTTCCTTGCTGATGTCAGCGGAACCTGTGACAGTCTACATCTACATGTTTCTGGCTGGAATTTCCATGGGAGCGGCTTTCACTATCAATACCGCCCTTTACGTTGAGTTATACGGCACGGCCAATCTTGGAACCATCCGAAGCATGATGACCATGTTCATGGTGATCAGCACAGCCATAAGCCCTGTCCTTTTTGGTTTTCTACTTGATGCCGGGCATTCTTTCGATCTGATCATCAAAGGTGCCATGGCTTTCGTGATATTATCCGTTTTACTTGGTATTTTCATATTCCGGTCAGCCGTAGAAAACACCCATTAACATCCTTATATGAGCAAGCAAGAACTGATACTTTCCGGCAAGGCTTCATTCTATCTGGAAGTGCCATACCGTCTTTACCGCACTGCAAGCGAAGGCATACAGCCGCTTTATGTGTATTTGCATGAAACCGGTGAAAACCTGGCCGAACTCGAAAAAAAGACAGAACCGCTTATGGCTCTCCCTGGTCATCATTTGCTGATCCAGGCACCGTACCCCGATGTCCTGCCTGAAGGTGAGGACCGCAATTATTACTGGATTCCGAATTATAAAGACGAACAGACCATAACAGCTGCCCGTGAGTATGTCTCCGAGTTTCTGCAGGAAGTCATTGACGGACTGCTTCCTCACATTGAGGCGAGCAGACTGGTGCTCGTGGGATGGGAGGGATCCCGGAACCAGGTTTCCTATTTTTGCGCCACCAGGCCCCATTACATTAACGAGATGATTCTGTTCGGTGGCTCGGTTAACAGATCGTGGATGGAGCAGGACAGTTCCCGGTACAAACACCTCCGGATGCTTGGGCTATCTGGAAAAGATGCCGAGATTTCCGAAAATACGGCCAGAACGATCCAGCGATGGATTCAGGGCGATGCTGAATCAGCTTAGAGTTCTTTTTTTNTAAAGGNATCGCAAAAATTTGTTATTTAATGTGGATTTTTCTGTATTTTTTTATTTAAGTCCTAAGACACTCAGGANATANCANCTTTAAAAGGAATGCCAAGCTCACAGTAATCATGGCATCTTTAATTAGCTAGGTACATCGCGGGATACTATGAAAATACTTGTTATCGAAGACGACAGAATTGTTCGTACCCTTGTAAAGCATGTATTGGAAAATGAGGGCCACGAGATAACAATCGCTGAAAAAGCAGATACCGGTGAGAAAATGGCTCTCGAAGAAGAATTCGAAATTATAATTTTGGATCTCGGTTTACCTGACAGAAGCGGCCTGGAGGTTTGTAAAACACTACGTGAGAACAATATTACTACTCCTATTCTTATCCTTTCTGCATACCAGAACACGGACACCAAAATTGCAGGTCTAAACACCGGTGCCGATGACTACCTCACCAAGCCATTTGATAACAAAGAGTTGCTGGCCCGGATAAACGCCATCATCCGCCGTGTCAAAAAAGGGGAAATAACAAACAACATGTACGAATGCGGTGAGCTTAAAATAGACCTTTTAAACAGGGAATTTTTCGTAAGGGACACAAAGGTGCTTCTGACAAACAATGAGTTCAATTTGATGGCCTATTTCATGAAGAATCCTGATCGGGTTCTTTACAAGGATGAACTCACAAATAACGTATGGGATATAAACTTCGACACCAATACCAATTTCCTCAACGTATATATCAGCTATATCAGGAAAAAAATCGAAGAGTTGACGCCTGTAAACTATATTCAGACGGTTCGAAAAAAGGGGTTCAAGCTAAACAGCAAACCGGTAACTGAGTTCGATTAGCAATGCAGCAACCGAAATGGCCGGTATAACGCAAAGCAGAATCAGCAAGCTTCAGACCGCTTTTTTTGAACAGTACGTCAGCGAACACAAAAAAAAACTGTTCCGAAGTGTTCTCAACAAGAGAACGCGTTTTTTTACCGTCGTACTGGAGGATATCTACCAGTCACAAAATGCGTCGGCCGTACTCAGGAGCTGTGATGCCTTTGGTATTCAGGATGTGCATGTCGTTGAAAACCGCAATGTTTTTGATGTGGACAAAGGTGTTACTATCGGCTCCGAAAAATGGCTGAATGTCCACCGCTACAGGGACAAGCAAGCAAACAACACGGAAGCGGCCTACAGGGAGTTGCGGGAGAGGGGTTATCGTATTGTAGCCACAACACCCCATGAAAAACAGATTGAGCTGCCCGATTTTTTTCCGGACGAACCCGCCGCTCTGATTTTCGGTACCGAAAAACTCGGCCTTACGTCCTATGCAATTGAAATGGCAGATGAATGGCTGCATATACCTATGCATGGATTCAGTGAGAGTTTCAATTTATCTGTGAGCGTGGCACTTTGCCTGTATCACCTGAGAAGACATATCGACAAGCAAAAAATAGACTGGAATCTGACAGATTCGGAAAAAGACGAGCTCTACCTGCAATGGCTGCGAAAATCGGTTCACCGTTTGCCAGCCCTGGACCGGAAATTCAAAGAGCTCCTGGAGAGTTCGTCTCTACCGTCTCCAGACTGATGCGCCCGCGCTGCTCATCTACGGAGACGATCCGCACCTTGATGATATCACCTACGGAAACTACATCATGCGGATTTGTGACACGCCTGCTGCTCATTTTTGAAATATGAAGAAGGCCGTCCTGCTTCACACCGATATCCACAAAAGCCCCGAAGTCAACGACATTGCGCACAGTCCCTTCCAGCTCCAGGCCTTCGTTAAGATCGCTCATGGAAAGTATCTCCTGCCGGAGCAGCGGTTTGGGCAGAGATTCCCTTGGATCGCGTCCCGGTTTCTGAAGCTGCTCCATGATCAGTTCCAGTGTAGGGGTCCCGACACCCAGTTTCCTTGCGGTTTCATCTGGATTAAGGTTGCGAAATTTGAGCGGGAACAGCGTTACCGATTCCGGGATATCTTCGGGCAGTATGCCAATCGATTCACAGAGTTTGCGCGCCGCGTCATAGCTTTCCGGGTGGATGGCGGTGTTGTCCAACGGGTTGGGCGATTCCGGAATGCGCAGAAACCCCGCTGCCTGCTGAAAGCGGAATGCCCCAAGGCCGGATACCTTCAAGAGCTCCCGACGATCGCGGAAAATACCGTTTTCATCACGGTATGAGACGATTTTTTCGGCGATGGTACGGCTGAGACCTGAAACATAGGCCAGGAGCGATGAACTGGCCGAGTTCAGGTTCACTCCAACGCTGTTTACACAGCTTTCTACCACGTCGTCCAGTTTCCGGGAAAGGTTTGCCTGGTTGACATCATGCTGATAGAGCCCGACTCCAATTGATTTGGGATCGATCTTGACCAGTTCGGCCAGTGGATCCTGTACGCGGCGGGCAATGGATATGTTTCCTCTCATGGCCGCTTCAAGATCAGGAAACTCCTGCTTCGCCAGGGGCGAAGCCGAATAGACCGATGCACCGGCCTCATTAATGATCAGATAGTGCAGGTCTTCATCTTTGTTTCTGACCTGCCTCTCCGCAATAAGCTCTGCAACTACCAGTTCGGTCTCCCTGCTTCCGGTTCCGTTTCCTATGGCAATAAGGGTTACACCGTGAGCGTCAACAAGCCGGTCCATGGTCTGGATTGATTCACGCACTTTTTTCAGGGGAGGGGTAGGAAATATTGTGGTCCCTTCCAGGTACTTGCCGGTTCCATCCACAACAGCGACCTTGCAGCCCGTGCGGTAACCCGGGTCAATGCCCATCACCGTTTGGGATGATAACGGCGGTTGAAGCAGCAGGTTTCTCAGGTTTTCAGCGAAGTTATGGATAGCATGTTCATCGGCCTTTTCGGTCAGTTCCTTCCGGGCTTCCCTCTCGAGAGCAGGAAACATAAGCCGCTTGTAACAATCCCGCACAGCAAGTGAAAGATGGCTGGAAAAAATCGACTTTTGATTTGTTATAGTAAAGCGCTGCATGCGCTCAAGAGCTTTTTCCTCCAAAATTTCAAGCTTGGCGCTGAGAATGCCTTCCCTTTCTCCCCGGTTAATGGCAAGGATCTGATGCGGTTTGAGATAGCATATTTTACAGCTGAAATCATAGTACTGACGGAAGGTTTCACGTTCGTCCGGTTCAGATCCCCTGGAAGTCTGCAATACGCCATGCCTTTGTATTTGTTGTCGCAGCGCATTCCGCAAATCGACCTCCTCGTTGATCCATTCCGCGCAAATGTCGCGTGCACCCTGAAGCGCATCCTCAACATCAGACACCCCTGCTTCGGGATTGATGAACGCAGCTGCTATTGATTCGGGACTTCCGCTCACCACTTCCTCTTCCCACATCTGTTCCGCCAGTGGTTCCAGGCCTTTTTCCCGGGCAATGCTTGCTCTTGTTTTTCGCTTCGGCTTGTAGGGCAGGTAGATGTCCTCAAGGTCCTTGAGCAGGGAACAGGCACGAACTTGTTGTTCCAGTTCATCTGTGAGCTTTCCCTGTTCACGGATGGATGCCAGCACGGTCTCCTTTCGTTCGGCAAGCAGCCTGAGATATTCGAGCCGGTCGCGGATATCACGCAGAGCTTCCTCATCGAGTCCGCCGGTACGCTCCTGGCGATACCTGGCTATGAAGGGAATCGTTGCCCCTTCTTCGAGCATGGATATTACCGCCAAGACTTTTCCCGGTGACAGGGACAGCGTTTCGGCAATTTGAGAAACTATTCCGTCAGATGGCATCTTTTTGTTATTTTGCAATATTGTGTCACAAGTGACTGCGGACTGTTGTTTTCAAAACCAAACCGGCATATTGTACGTTACTGGCTAGACGTTGTATGCGACATGCGCCAATTTTTGTTACCATGTCAGATGCGTTTTTTTGTCTTTATGTAACGCACATTGTGCATGTGTGTATGTGTGCAAGCAACAGAGTAAGCACACTTGTTAAAAAAAAACAGATCATTAACTCTTCTTACCAGCAACAGGTTTACGTACTCTGTTCGCCGGGAGCCGGCTGGCGACAGCCGGCAGGTGCCAAATATATCAGCCATAACATCTATTTACAATGGAACAACACATAAAAGAAGAACTATTGCAATTTGCTATTTATCTGGCCCGCACGGCCGGAAAGAAAACGCTCGCGCATTTCAGGCAAAACATTGATGTTGAACGCAAGGGTGATGATTCACCGGTGACCATAGCCGACCGGGAAGCGGAGAAATGGATGCGTGAACGGATCGCTGAAAAGTACCCGGACCATGGCATTGTGGGGGAGGAGTTCGGAACAGAAAGAGAAACATCGTCTATCCGCTGGATTCTGGATCCCGTAGACGGGACACTCTCGTTCATTCACGGAATCCCGCTTTATACAACACTTATCGGCATTACCATTGATAATGAATGAGATCGGGGTTATCTTTGCCCCGGCAACGGACGAGTTGTGCGAGGCTGCCATAGGTCTTGGCGCCCGCTTTAATGGCAAGGACTGCCGTGTATCCGACACTGCCCTCATGCGAAAGGCCACGCTCCTCAGCACAGACATGACGACGATAATAAGTGAGGGACTGGAAGATCCATTCCGGGTATTGCTTGACGAATGCCGGATGCATCGCACCTGGGGGGATGCGTACGGTCACATGATGGTCGCTACCGGCAGAGCGGATATCATGTTTGATCCGCTGCTGAACATATGGGACGCGGCTCCGCTGCTGCCTATTCTGCAGGAGTCCGGAGGTGTTTTTCTTGATTTTGCCGGCCATGCGGTTATTGACAGCGGACATGGTTTCTCCGCCAATGAGAAGCTTGCCTCTGTCGTATTATCGGCCGTGGATTCCACTCGTTGATCATTTACAATCCCTTCAAAAAAACATGAACATAATGCCCGTCGCGTTGAAATCCATTTTGCTGACAGTCCTGCTTATCTGCTTCAATACAGCGATAATCCAGGCTAATATCGTTCCGGACCAGGAAAGGGGACGTCTGTCGGACTATCCGCTCCGACCTGATGTCGAAGTCGATTATGCCGGTTTGGAGTTGGAGCTGGAAGTTGGTTTTGAGGGAAAAAGCATCCATGGCACTGCAACCTACCGGTTTCGTCCCAAACATGCTTACGTGGATAAACTTGTCTGGGCGGCACCCGGTATGGTTATCAGCGAGCTTACGCTGAACGGCGGACGGGTGTCCTACCGGTTGGATGGTGACTCGCTGGTTATTTCTTTCCCGGAAAAGCCGGATCTGACCAGGGAACATACACTCTCGGTAAGCTACAGCACTACCCCGGAATTTGGAGTTCATTTGCGGCATAACGGGACTATTTTCTCATCGGCACTGCCGGGCAGCACCGCACATTGGGTCCCGGGTCCCATCCATCCGTGGGCAGCCATGCCTGTCGTGATCAGGCTTCAAGTGCCGGAGAGACTCACAGGAGTGGCAACCGGTGCCCCGGAGCTGGAAACCAGCACGGACAAAGGGCGTCTATTTGTATTTCGAAGCGCCATGGAAATGCCTCTAACCGGTCTCTTTTTTGCTGTCGGACAATTTGAAGTGCAGGATTCCTTTTCGGGTACAAAGAATTTGAGAATCTACCGTGAAAAAGAAGCTTCCAGTACAGACCGTATTCAGGAACTGTTGTCATTTGCGACTCGTCGGGTGCGTGACTACGAGCGGCTGATGCAAAGCGAAATTCCCTTACAGGCCTTCCATACTGTGCTTCTGTCGGATACTATGTGGGAGACTTCTCCCTATTATGCCGGTGCCGTTGTAACACATGATCATGACGGCCAGGCGGAAACGGTTATTGCACGAGCCCTGGCTGCACAATGGTTCGGTATTTCACTCAGGCCGGAACGCTGGAAGGATTCCGGTCACATAACCATGCTGCAGGCAATAGCAGCCGAGAAACTGTCGGAGCCCGACTGGAAGGTGACAGCGAATCCGGTAGAAGAGGTTTTTGTTGTTCCTGAGACGGTTTATCAGAACAAGAGCATGGATCAATGGCAATGGATGCGACACTTTCTGCAAAAAAGATCCATGCTGGTTTATATTTTTGCGGTTGAGGAACTTATGAGAACCCTTGCTGTCCGCAATGGAGTACTGACATCCTTTGAATTTTCGTCACTTGTGTATGGCAAAACGGGGCGATGGATAGAGACTCCGCAAATAACGGAACCTCGTCCGGATGTCTCACTGCGTTACAGGGTATCCGTACAGGAGATCCGCGGGTCAGACCGGGTATCACTTGGTTTTGAGGCTCTTGATGATCTGCCTGATGAGGAAATTAGCGCTCGCGTTTATTTTCTCCGTGACGGACGCATTCATGACAGATCTGTGAGTTTCCATGGTGCCGGTGACCAAATAGAGTTTTCACCAGAAGGGTTTATTAACAATCTTTGGGTTGAAGCGGAGCAGGAGAACGATGTTCGCTTTGAGATGGAAAAGCCTTTCTCTTTCTGGCTCTACCAGTTGCGGCGGGATGAAGATGCGGGCAGAAGGGAGGAAGCGGCACTGGCGCTGAGGGGTTTCGCGACCGATCCGGACCTGCAGCTTGCTGTCCAGGACCTGCTGAATCGTGAGCAGGATCCGAAAGTTCTGGCTGCCATGCATCGGCTCATGGCTGAGCTGACAGCAGGGGCGAGCGGTACCGAGCGCCGTTTTCTGGAGGGGATTGATTCCCCGCATCAGCAGGTACGTTTGGAATCCATGAAAGCCCTGGGGGCATACAGGGGGAATACACAGGTTGAAAACCAGGTATTTTCCGTTATTCAGACCTCTGATGACATCAGATTGGTCAACGAGGCCATTCGGACCTACAGGCAATTGATCCCGGAGGAGGATTTCCGCGATTTTGCCATTCGTTTTCTGAGAGAAGACCGTGAGGAACAGCAGTTCACAAAAACGCTGATTGAAGAACTCTTCACCATTACCGCTGACGAAACTGCTGTTAATGCTGTGCGTGAGTACCTTGATTCCGACTACCCTTTTGACATTCGCTGGCTGGCCTTTCTGCAGCTAAGAAAACACGCGCCTCAAACGGACTGGCAGGTGGCATTTGCAAGAGAATTTTCAGATGACCCCGATCCCAGGATACGTTTTGCCACTCTTTTTTCCATATCGTATATGAATTTGGAAGATCGGGGACCTTTTTTGCACTCTCTTGTGTTGGTTGAGTACGATATTCGTATATTGGAGCAGGCGAGTATGTTAAGTACGCCTGATTAACACCATCTCATTAGCAGTTATTATGAATTATATCATTAAACTTCCGCCCAAATCAAAGCGCGATGACATCATCGATGCCTGGGTTAATGATGTTCTTCACGATCATGATTACAGCAGGTTCAGAAATACTCTAAACGATCTGGTTGAGAGTGGTTTCAACAGGGATGGTGTTATGTTCATGTTTTTGCATCGCACTACACATGAGATCGCTTGCAAAAGGATTGTTCAGCACGCTCGCTATGAGCTCGCTGAAATCGCATTCAGCAATCCGATCAGCCTTAACTGAAAAAGGCAACAAGAGACAGGCAACAAGAGGCAGTTCCATTCTGTTTCAGTTTTCCCGCATCCACCTCCAAAGCTCCCTGAAGGTGGCTTTTTTGCCGTACATAAGAATTCCCGTGCGATAGATCCGCGCACTCATCCACATAAGGAGAGTAAAGGTAAGTACCATGATCAAAATGGTAACGCCGAACTGCCAAAATGGAATTTGAAGTACTGCCATGCGCACAGGCATTAGAATAGGTGCAAAAAATGGTATCATGGAAAGGGTAACGGCAAGTCTGGACGCCGGGTCATCAGAAACAGGGAAAAGAAACATCAGTGGTATGATGATGAGCATGATGATAGGAAGTTGCAGCTGTTGGCTGTCCGATTCCTGATCAACGGCGGATCCAACCGCTGCAAATAGTGAGCTGTAAATCAGAAAACCCAACAGGAAAAAAAGAACGAAACTTATCCAGATCATTGGTCCGATCGCAGGTATGCTGAAAGAAGCTGCTTCGGCAGTTACTGCAACATCAGCAGCAGCAGTTTCGGCACCCTGGGGTCCGGTGCCAATGAAAAGAGCAATTACAGGACCGGCGGCAAACATCAATACTGCTCCGGCAGCGGCCCATATGACAAACTGTGTAAGTCCCAGCATGGCGACCCCTGTAACCTTGCCCACCAGCAGCTCAAAGGGTCTGACCGAAGACGCAACCACTTCTACGATACGGCTTGTTTTTTCCTCCATCACACTTCGCATAATCACCGCTCCGTAACCGAACATCGCGCCGTAAATTATAAAACCCATGATAAAACCAAGTATCATGTAGAAATCGCTGTCGGCTGCTTCCTCACCTTCAGGCGTGATGGTGAGGTTTTCGGTCTCTACGCGATCGGTAAGGATCTGACGAACCTCTGCGGGGGTATCCAGCCGGTCGAGCCTGATATCACGAACAACGCGCTGCACATCAGATCGTATCCGTGATGTCACGGTCATTCCCGCCGTGCCACCGTGGTAGAACATGGCACTACCCTTGCCGTCCAGCAGTTCATGCGGCACAACGAGGTACCCTTCCATTTCGCCCAGCATAAGGGATTGCCGCAACGAATCAGGGTTTATTTCGGTCAGTTGGTAATAAACAGAGTCACTGGCCACAAGCTCCTGTCCGACTACACCGGTTTCATCAAATACAAGAAACTGGCGGACGCGGTCGCCGGACATGGTCTGTATGACGGCTGGCAGCACCAGCAGGAGGATCATAACGACCGGCGCCAAAATGGTAGAAACGATAAATATCTTGCTTTTCAGACGTGTGAGATATTCTCTCTGGATAATAAGCAGGAGTTTCTCTTTTTGGATCATGACGGGGTCTCCCTTGAAACGGTATCAATGAATATTTCCTGTATACTCGGTTGCACGAGCTCAAAGCCTCGGACACGCACATGACTCTGCGCCTGCTGCAAAATGGCCTGGTCATCAGCGCCTTCGAGCAGCCGAAGTTCCGCAAAGTTGGTTGATTTGTTATTTATGCGGACGTTTTTCAACTCGGAAAGAAAACGGTTGTCACCCGTAAATCGCAGACGGATGCTATTAAGGCCATATGATGATCGGATCTTGTCCAGTTCTCCGTTGAGGATAAGCCTGCCCTTGTTGAACAGGGCGATATCATCGCAGATTTGTTCTACCTGTTCCATTCTGTGCGTAGCAAAAAAGATGGTTTTTCCGGCATCGCGCAGTTCCAGGATCACATCCTTCAGCATTTCACTGTTGATTGGGTCAAGTCCGCTGAAGGGTTCATCAAAAATCAGACAATCGGGGTCATGTGCAATGGTTGCTACAAACTGGATTTTTTGTTGCATTCCCTTTGAGAGTTCACCGACTTCCTGGCCAATCCACTCGTATGCACCAAAACGCTCCAGCCAGTAGCGAATCCGTTTGCGGGCATCCTCCCTGGAAAGCCCTCTCAGCCTCGCCAAATAGACCAGCTGTTCTCCAACTTTCATTTTTTTATACAGCCCTCGTTCCTCAGGAAGATATCCAAGGCGTGCTTGTGTTTCCGGACCGGTCGGAGTTCCAAATACCGTAATAATGCCGGTATCTGGCTTTAGAATATAAGTAAGCATGCGGATACTGGTTGTTTTTCCAGCACCGTTGGGTCCGAGCAGCCCGAAAATCCGGCCCTTGCCTACTTCAAAGCTGACGTCGTTCACAGCTTTAGTGTCGCCAAATTTTTTGGTGACGCCTTTGAACCGAACGATGGAATCACTCATACTGTATCATTGTTTTGGTTATGAAGTGTACAGATACAATGGAAAAATAAAGTTTGTAAGATAGTCTTTGAATTTCTTATATACCTGTAAATTATTGAACCTGACGATATTTCTTCCGGTCAATTAATTCGAGTGCGGAAAGCTTGTTTCCTATAACTTTCCAACGAAATACATATAATCCACCAGTTTACGTAAATCACAGCAGAAAAGTTTCATATGCAGGTTATTCATATCAGTTTTGAGTGTTATCCGGTGGCCAAAGCCGGCGGTTTGGCCGATGTTGTTGGCGCTCTTCCCAAATATTTGCAGCAATTTGATGTCGATTCATGGGTAGTCATGCCGCATTTTGATATAGAGTGGGTGCGCAACCATCAATTCGATACTGTTCATTCAGGCGTTGCCCGGCTGGGTGAGGAGCGCTTTGAATACCGGATCGTACGGGAAGCGGGCGGGGTCCTCGGATTTCCATTGTACCTTGTGGATATACCTGGCAGGCTTGACAGGCCCGGGATCTATATCGATCCACAAAGTGATTTTCCTTACTGGGATGAATTCGAGCGGTTTGTCACGTTTCAGATTGCAGTTCTTGACTGGCTGAAATCATTCAGTGAGAAACCTGATGTGATTCACTGTCATGATCATCATACAGCACTTATCCCGTTTTTGATGACCAGCTCACCGGTGTATCATGAATTCCGCACTATACCCTCGGTCCTGACCATCCACAACGGACATTACCAGGGATGGTACGACCCTGAAAAACGATTTCTGCTGCCCAAAACAGATCCTGAACGGGAAGGGTTCCTCTACTGGAACGGCCGAATGAACGCTCTTTCGGCAGGTATCCGCACGGCCTGGAAAATCACCACTGTATCCGATTCCTATCTGCATGAACTGCAGCACTCATGCAAGGGACTGGAATCCCTGCTATCCTACGAGCACATGAAATCAGTCGGTATCATCAATGGGATCGATACCGATGTGTGGAATCCTGAAACAGATCCGCTCATCATCAAAACCTATAATGAAAAGAATTTTCAGGAGGGAAAGGAGAAAAACAAGGAGTGGATCTGCAATGAGTTTGGTTTTGACACCGAGCTTCCTTTGTACTCTTTTATAGGAAGGCTGGTGAGTGAGAAAGGTGCCGATCTTCTGCCGGATCTGATCGTCCGCTACCTTGAGACGGGCCTCAAGGGGAGTTTTCTGATCCTTGGAACCGGTGAGCCATGGCTCCATGACAAATTCAGGGAGCTGAAAGGGCGCTATGTGAATTTCTTTGATGCGTCCCTTACCTACAATGAAGAGCTGGCGCATCGCATCTATGCGGCCAGTGACTTTCTCATGATGCCTTCAAGGGTGGAGCCTTGCGGGCTCAATCAGATGTACGCCATGCGGTATGCCACACTGCCCATTGTGAGAAGCATTGGCGGCCTCAGGGATACCGTCAAAGATTATTCGCAGCCGGACGGATACGGTATCCTCTTTAATCATTTCAATCTTGATGATGCCTACCACGCGCTGCAAAGAGCATCCACGGTTTATTATGACAGGAAGCTGATGACCACGCTTCAAAAGAGAGCGATTACCAGAGATTTCTCCTGGTACAGCTCGGCGGAAAAATATCACAAAATGTATGAATCATTAATCAAGGAGAAGTAACCATGATGGAATCAACAATAGCCGTTATACTTGGTGGCGGTGCCGGAAGCCGTCTTTTTCCTCTGACAAAAAACAGATCCAAACCCGCAGTGCCGGTGGGGGGGAAGTACCGGCTCGTGGATATACCCATATCCAACTGCCTGCACTCTGAGATCCGTCAAATATATGTACTAACGCAGTTCAATTCAGCCTCACTTAATCAGCACGTCAAGAACACATTTCACTTCGACCCTTTCTCAAGGGGCTTTGTTGATATCCTTGCGGCAGAACAGACTCCAAGTTCTCACCAGTGGTATCAGGGTACCGCGGACGCTGTCCGTCAGACCTTCCGCTACCTGCAGAATCACCGGGCCGACAAGATCTTCATCCTGTCGGGAGACCAGCTGTACCAGATGGATTACCGTAAAATGATGAAGGCCCATGATGAGAATAACGCGGAGCTGACAATCGGGACCATTCCTGTGAATGCCCATGACGCAACGGGATTCGGAATCCTGAAAACAGATGACCATGGGATGATCGAAAGTTTCATTGAAAAGCCTACATTGGAACAGCTTGACGGATGGGAGTCGGAGGTACCTGATGAAATGAAAGCGCAGGGCAAAGTGTATCTCGCTTCCATGGGTATCTATATTTTCAATAAGGAGACACTCTGGAACCTTATCAACGACAATCCGGAGGCCCTTGACTTCGGAAGGGAAATCATACCGAAAGCCATCTCTTCCAGGATGAAGGTCGCCAGTTACAAATACACCGGCTACTGGACGGATATCGGGACGATTCGTTCGTTTTATGATGCCAATCTGGAGCTGGCGGACCCTCTTCCGCAGTTTGATCTCTACGCAACCGGCAAAAGGATTTTTACCAGGCCCCGACTGCTTCCACCCACCAAAATGTACGGAACCGAGACGGATCGCTCGCTGATCGCCGAGGGGTGCATAATTGAGGCAAAATCAATTTTCCACTCGATTATCGGTATTCGTTCGCGGATCGGACCCAACAGTGTGATCAGGGAGTCCATCATGATGGGTAACGATTTCTATCCGTCCCTCGAAGAACTGAGTGAATCAAATCCTGATATGCCGGCACGCGGCATCGGAGAGGGTTGCCATATCGAGCGCGCCATCATTGACAAAAACGCACGGATCGGTAACAATGTCAAGATTGTAGGCGGAGATCACCTGGAAAATACCCGAAATGAAAACTATTCCATTGTGGATGGAATCGTTGTGGTTGAAAAAAACGGAATCATCAGAGAGGGAACCGTAATCTGACAGAAAAACGTATTCGGAGTAATCATGTCGATCATCAAGCTGACCATGAAACCGTCGCAACTTAATGTTGAAACGGGCAAATGGAATTGTATTCTCCTGTTTTTTCCGCTGCTTCTTCTGGCGGCAGCTCTGAGCGGCTGCGGACAAGAAACCGCTCCGGAAAGATCCGCAACCCTGGCCGTGGGCGACACGGTTACAATTGCAGTTATGGCCACTGCCGATGTGCACGGCCGGGTGAGGGCCTGGGACTACTACCGTGACCGGAAAGAGCCCCGGTATGCACTCTCAAAGCTCGCGACACTCGTTGATTCCGTCAGGGCGGTCCGGGAACACACCATGCTGCTGGATGCCGGCGACTGGCTTCAGGGCAACCCGTTTGCCGAGTATTTTGCCCTGCACGACCCTCAAAACCGGCATTATCCCTTTCTTACAGCGACCGACCATATGGATTTCGACGCCATCGTGCTGGGAAATCACGAGTTCAATTTCGGCCTGGAATATCTGAACAGTCAGATAGAGATGACGGATACGCCCATCATTGGTGCCAACATTTACCATCATGGTACCGATGAGCCCGCCTATCCACCCTACATTATCTCTGAACTGGCGGGCATCCGCGTAGCTGTCGTGGGCCTGACCACACCGGGTTCCGCTGTCTGGGACAGACCGCGCGTGGAAGGCATCCTGGATTTCGGTGACGGCCTGGAAGCCGCCCGCCGATTTGTACAGGAAGTGCGGGAGGAGCATCACGCTGATCTGGTGATCATCCTGGCGCATACCGGGCTCGACGGCGGCACAAGCTATCATCGTGACGACCTTGGCGATGAAAATTTCGGCAGAGCCGTTGGGGAGAAGGTGCCGGGAGTGGACCTGCTGGTGCTGGGACATACGCACCGCGCCATTGATGACGTCATCCTCGAAGGAGCCGACGGTCGTGACGTCGGGGTCATTCAGCCCGGCCGCTGGGCGTCTCATCTTGGAGTTGCTGAAATGGATATTGTCCGGAAAGAGGATGGGACGATCCGCGTTGTTTCCATGTCCACTGTAAATCACAGTGTGGCAGAGGTGGATGAACATCCCGAAATAGTGGCCCTGACCCTTGAAGCGCATCAGGACGTGGTTGCATTTGTGACAGAACCTATGGCCATGACCGATGACGAATGGTCGGCGCGTAATGCCCGAAGAGAAGACACTCCTGTCATTGATCTCATTCAGACCGTACAGAAAGAGCAGACCGGGGCGCAGCTATCGGCGGCGGCGGCTTTCAACACCTCCGTTTCTTTTGGCCCGGGACCCGTCACACGCGGCGACATTGCCCTGCTCTATCCCTATTTCAACACCCTGTACAAAATGGAAGTTACGGGAGAGCAAATCAGAAGCTTCCTTGAACACACCTCCCGGTATTACACCACTCAGACCGATGAACAGGGAAACCCTGTCGTCAACAGGGGATGGCCGGGATTCAATTTTGACATGTTGTCCGGAGTGACTTACGTGCTCGACCTGCGAAATCAGCCAGGCGAGCGGGTCACGAAGCTGAAGTACAACGAGGAGCCGGTTGCCGCTGATGACCTTTTCACGATAGCCGTCAATTCCTACAGGGCCGAAGGGGGCGGCGGGTTTGACATGCTGCAGGATGCAACCGTGCTGATGACCATAGACCGCTCCGTTGGCGATATGATCCTCGAATATCTGCAGGAAAAAGAGGTCATCGGGCACGATGATGTATTCGAGGAAAACTGGCATCTTGTATACTGATATCACATGAATATCCTTTTGGTTGAGCCCTTTCTGGGAGGATCGCACCGCGCTTTCATTGAAGGCCTGCGTCAGCATTCCAGGCACCGTATTTTCACGGCCACCATGAAAGGAAGCCACTGGAAATGGCGCATGAGCGGTGGTGCCGTGACCCTTGCAGAAAAGACCGATGAAATCAAAGAGGATATCGATCTGGTCTTTGCCAGCAGCATGACCAATCTTCCAGCTTTCATTGCCTTGACAAATCCGCGGTTTGCGTCCGTACCGATAGTGCTCTATATGCATGAAAACCAGCTGACTCAGCCGGTTCCTGAAACGGAAGAACGCGATATCACGTATTGCTATATCAACTATCTGAGTGTACTTGCCGCGGATTATGTATTTTTCAATTCCGATTTTCACAAAAAATCGTTCCTGGATGCCTTGCCGGGCCTGCTTGCCCGTTTCCCGGATTATCAGCAGTCTGAGTCCATAGGAAAGATTGCATCAAAATCAGACCTGTTATATCCCGGGCTTGATCTCAGGGTTTTTGACAAGGTGGTGCATAAGAAAAAGCTTCGCGTACCGAATAACCGGCCGGTGATCATCTGGAACCAGCGCTGGTCGTTCGACAAGGACCCTGAGAAGTTTTTCCGTGTTATCGACAAGCTCGATGATGCCGAATGCACCTTTGATCTTATTCTGGCCGGTGACCACCACCACGATCAGGCAGCATTGTTCGAACAGGCCTGGAAAAGATATGGAAGCCGTATCCTGCACTATGGATTTGTAGAGAATACCGAGCAATATGCGAATCTTCTGGAGAAAGGGGATTTTGTCATTTCCACCTCACAACACGAATTCTTCTGCACAGCCATCATGGAAGCCGTTTATTGTGGATGTCATCCCATGCTGCCTCGTGAGCTTACCTATCCTGAACTGATCCCCCAAACACTCCAGGAGCCGCTGCTGCATGGGCCGGTTTTCTATGATGATGAAACAGACCTGTTCAGGAAAATGAAAAAACTTCTGGAGGGCACCTACAAGAAACTGCCGCTGTCCACCTTGCAATCTGTCAACCGTGATCTGGACTGGAACCGCATCGTAACAAAATACGATGAGATGTTCGAGGGTATCAAAAAGGACTTTCCTCGTCACCGGCCGGTGGGGTGAACCCGGTTTTCCGGGCTCTTTTTTCTGAACCTTCCTCACTTTGCGTGATTTCGGTGAGCCGTTCTGCACCCTCAGAGGGGTCCGAAGCCAGGTAAGACGGGTCGCCAAAAGTCCGTGACAGATTCTCAAAGCGCGCGTACTGCTTTATGAAGTGCAGGTTTACCGTGCCAACCGGACCGTTTCTCTGTTTTCCGACGATCAGTTCGGCAACCCCCTCTGTGGAGTTACCCTGGTCATCGGTTGTAATTTTGTAATATTCCGGACGATAGAGGAAACATACCACGTCGGCATCCTGCTCAATGGATCCCGATTCACGCAGGTCACTAAGCTGCGGACGTTTATCGCCGCCCCGCTGCTCCACGGCCCTGCTCAGCTGCGAGAGGCCGATGACGGGGACATCGATCTCCTTCGCCAGCGCTTTCAATCCGCGTGAGATTCCTGCAATTTCCTGTTCCCGGTTCTGCCGGTCGTTCTGCATGCCTGTCATGAGCTGCAGGTAGTCGACTATGATGAGGCCCACGTCATGTTCGCTCTTGAGCCGGCGGCATTTCGAACGAAGCTCCATAATGCTGATGGATGGTGTATCATCAATGAAAATCGGAGCGGTGTGCAGGCGCCCGGCCGCTTCCAGCATTTTTTTGAATTCATTGTCATCCAGCTTTCCCGTTCGTGCTTTCTGGGCATCAACTCGGGCTTCCATGGTGAGCAGTCGCTGCACCAGCGCCTGGTCAGACATCTCAAGGCTGAATACGGCAACGGGAGTCCTTTTATCGGGATCCTGGTTAAGTGCCGCATTCCTTGCAACGGTGAGTGTGAACGCGGTTTTTCCCATGGATGGACGCGCGGCAATGATGATCAGATCACCTTTCTGCCAGCCTGCCGTGATACCGTCCACATCCAGACCGGTAGGTACTCCAGTGATACCCTGTTTTTTGCCCCTTATGTCCTCAAGATAGGATATGGTGGTTTTCAGGATTTCGACCAGTGGCCGGTTACCACCCCTGGCCCTGGTGTTTGTGATATCGTAGATCTTCTGCTCGGCGCCATCCAGCACTTCAAAAGAGTCGCTGGTGCTGTCATAGGCATTCTGGATGATTTCAGAACAGCTGAGTATCAGGTGCCTTTTCAACGCCTTTTCTGCTACGATCTGGCAGTGATATTCAATATTTGCAGCCGAACTGACGGACCGGGTGAGATCGGTCAGATAGCCGCTTCCCCCGATAGTATCAAGCAGGTCCCTGTCCCGAAGTTCGTTCTCTACGGTCAGTAAATCCAAAGGATTGTCACGTTCATACAGCTTGGAAAGGACATCAAATATGTGACGATGTGCCGGTTTGTAAAAATCGTCGGTTTCCAGCATTTCAATGGCCACAGAAGCGGCCTGCTCTTCAATGAGCATGCTCCCAAGAATGGCTTCTTCTATCTCAACGGCTTGTGGCGGAATGCGTCCCTGTGCTTCCAGCAGTGCGGTACTGTCGACCCGGCCGGTCTTGTTTTGTGGTTTGTTTGCCATGGTATCAGGACATAAAAATGTAAAGAATAAGGTTTCAGGGACTGTTGACCGGAGCCGGTTCCATCGGATTCTGACCCGCATTGCAAGTGCAACATAAGGCTGCACCACAACTCTTGCCAGAATGTTTGCGACGGAGTAAAAAGGTATAAAAAAAACCGGAAGTCTGCGCTGTTGCTGATGAAAAAATCACAGGCCGCTTCCTGTCAATTCGTCATACCTTTTTCGCAGCAGCTGGACATCCTCCCATGTATCCCGTTTCCATGCGGGATTGCGCAGCAGGGCGGCGGGGTGGAAGGTGACCAGAAGCTCTATGCCATTATGGAATGGATGAAAACGGCTTCGAAGGTTTTTCATCGGTTCCGGAGTGTTAAGAAGCGTCTGAGCCGAAATACGCCCGAGACAGAGGATCAGTTTCGGTTGGATGAGCTCTATCTGCCTGTAGAGATAAGGGAGGCTCCGGTCGCGTTCTTCGGGAAGCGGATCGCGGTTGTTTGGCGGTCGATGCTTCAGGATATTGGCGATGTAGACATCTTCCCGGCGGAAAGATATGGCGGCCAATATTTTATTGAGCAGCTGTCCCGCTTTGCCGACGAATGGCTCGCCTTGCCTGTCCTCCTGCAGCCCGGGTGCTTCACCGATGAGCATCAGGTCGGCGTTCGGGTTCCCTGTTCCAAAGACCAGCCTGGTGTCCGCGAGATCCGTGCGAAGCACTTCTGCGGTAAGGCAGATCTCAAAAAGCTCCTCAAGGGTACGGGCAGCGGATGCGCCGGCTGAAGGTGTACCGGCAGTTGATGCGTCGGCCGCGGTGGCGCCGGCAGAAGGTGTACGGGTAGTTGATGCGTCGGCCGCGGTGGCGCCGGCAGAAGGTGTACGGGTAGTTGATGCGTCGGCCGCAGTGGCGCCGGCAGAAGGTGTAGGGGTAGTTGATGCGTCGGCCGCGGTGGCGCCGGCTGAAGGTGTA
>SL_3KL_010_SEDDRAFT_10001299_pt1 | contig 22510 bp, 17 predicted proteins | sample SodLakKL_010_SED_2_FD_10381 | JGI IMG/M metagenome (IMG submission 10381) | reverse complement strand
GTTTTCAGCGGTTGTAGTACTATCTATAATTCCCGGATTATTGATGTTATTGTAGCGTAAATAAACATTAACGCCCTCAAGAGGTGCTTCTGTACCTTCTTGCACAGCCTTACCAATAACGGTTACATTAAACTTCGAGGATTGGTCTTCTCCCGAAACAGTTATAGTTCCAACATCAAGGCTGGCACTACCATCGGAAGAGCTTGGGGTGTCGAGCGTGTTGTTTCCTGCCGGGAATCGTTGATTAATCACATATGTATTATCTGAACTATCCTTTACCCGGAAAAAGATATCCGCGCTCTCTTCTACATTGGAGAAGGTGAACTCACCCGATCCATTCGTAGTTGTGGATGTTAAATACATTGTAGATTGTGTTCCACCATTCCCGTTAACTACAGGGTCAAACATTTGGTAAATCTCTACAGTCGCATCTTCAAGCGGTTCATTAGTGTCTCGCTGAGATACTACTTTACCACCTACTTCTACACTTCGTTTGCTTAGTGGAATTGTTACATTTGAAGTCATATTCACAGCGGCACCATCGCCCCCGGTAGATTCAAACACAACATCTACTTCAGCAAGATATGAGCTTCGGTAGTTTTCGTTACCGTTCGTATCGAGCTGCAGCATATAAGGCTGACTCTTTCGGTCACCATTCTCAGATCCTTTTCCATCTGTATTTACAGGTACGTCTTTAAATGAAAAGCGTCCCCGGTCGTCAGTTGTTCGAGTATCTTCAAAATCTTCGGTAAGATTTCCATCGCTGTCTTCTTCCCTATAAAGAAGAGTTACGGCAACATCAGATACTGCATCACCGGTTGATCGATCAATTACTTGACCTTGAAGTTCCCCGGTCGCTTCAAATCGCTCTGTCATTGTTGGCGAGTCACTGCAGGCAACCATTCCGGCTACCAAGAGCAGTGGCAATGCGAACAAGCAGATCCCACGTAGTTTATTGTATAGTTTTTTATTCATAGCACTTTTTAGTCTTTGTTAGGTATTAACGTTGCCATGAACCTACTCCTTTAACCTTGCAGTAGCACTACATGTATATGTAGATATTGAGTGAACAGATCATACCTCTCAAAAAAACAGCTTGAGCACCTCAAAAACTGCCTGTTCCCGGCTATATCAGCTTAACATTTCGCCTCTCTTTAGATAAAAAATGCAGTTTTGCTGTGCATATCTACCAAAATATGTAGGGGAAAGTTAGGTAACGCAGAATTATCAGTCAGAAAAGTTCACAAAACCGTACGCCCTTTTAATAGATGAGAAAGTAGGCTTTCATCTCCCGGAAAAATGTGGAGAGAATCTCTTTTATAATAACGATGGCCGGAATAGCAAAAAGAAGGCCAATAAACCCGAAGAGCATAGAGCCTGCTATGGCTCCCAGAAAAACCACAATCGGGTGCAAGGAGACTGCCCGTCCCAATACAAACGGTTTATAAACTGCATTATCAATCGCCTGTGCGATAGCGTGGACTATAACTGTCCACAGTACAAGATTGTTAAGCGTGATGAATGGCAGAATGGAGTTAACCTCCTCCATGATTAATGCGTAGACAATACAGACCGCAATACCTATAAACATCCCGAAAATGGGTATGACATTGGCGATTCCCGAAATAATAGCGAGAATTACAGCAATTCGGGCATCAAAACCGATCAATACCAGCAGTAACCATATCGTAGCTGACATCAACACCGTTTCGATAACCGTGCCCCGCAGGTAGTTACCGATAGCCCGATCTACATTATTAAGAACCGTGAGTGACATTTCGAAATAGTTATTCGGTACCATCGAGATAAACCCTTTCCGAATTTGGCCGTTATCAATCAGGAAAAACAGAAACATCACCGGCATTACCAGCCAAATGGATAGTACGTTTAGAGTGCTCAATATTAACGATTCTCCCTCGTCATCAACCTGGGATGCATCAGCATCCTGATCCGCCTCAAGGGGCCTCTCAGATACCAAAAGTTCCGGCTCTGTATAAAGCACACGGTTATTATGATTCTCTATATACCGATTCAGCACTTGTCTGTCTATGGAGGGCTCCCCGGCGGCCCAATCCTCAAGTGATTCCAACTCCTGGTCATTCAAATGCAGCCAACGATTTATCGAATCCATAAGGGGATCGAGTTCGGGGCCGATGAGATTATAGACCACATTTCCTTCCTCGTCATCATCAATCCCCATATAATATTGATACCGGTCGTTAATATTATCCTGGATCGACACGCGATATTGCAGCTGTTCATTTTCACCGGGAATTAGTGTTACGGCATATCGGACCGAAAAGAATAAGAAGATCATAAAACCACCGAGCAGCAGTATTACAGATGCCCATCGGGGCACACCTTTTCTGTAGAGTGAGCTTAACAACGGTTGACACAGATAGGCCGCCAGCAAGCCCAAAACAACCGGCAATATGAGGGGCTTTAAAAAAATTAGCAGATACAGAATCAACCCGAAAAAAAACACACCGCTAACACTGTAAATTATGCGTGATCGCACTGTGCGTTTTCGGCGGAACTCAAGCTTCTCTTCCCGCCCAGGTGATGGCTTTTTGCTATTGGGCAATGAATTCATCTACATCCAATTTTTGATCAAACAACTTGTTAGTCTCCTTTAATCGAACTCCAACTACGATAGCCAACTGCTTCATAATTTTTGCTGCAATAAATGGCTCCTTTTCGATTAGCTTATCGAGATCGGTTCTGAAAATTGCCAGCAGATCTGTATTTGTAGAAGCGTATGCCGTTGCCGATCGCGGTGAATTTTCAAGCAGCGCAATTTCCCCGAAAAAATCGCCGGGCTCCAGTTTAGCCAATACCAAATTCTCATCATCGTCATGCTCCAGCTGTATCTCCACTTCTCCCGTTTTTATGATGAACATCGCCGCCCCCGGCTGATGCATTAAAAAAATGGACTCACCCGCTTCGTAATGCCTTTCAAACAAAATGCTGGAAACGATATTCAGCTCCCGGCGACTAAGGTTTTTAAAAATAGGTATCGAACCGAGTAGCTCCGTATCAACACCTTCTTTTTCCCTAAACAGAGATTTAAAAATATTACTCCAGAGTGGATGAATTATTTTTCTCATTTTCCGAAACCAACATTTAAATTAGTATCAATATCGTAATCTACAACTATGTATACAGTCTTAACGACACATCTAAATTTAATACTCAGGTTTAATTTGTCAGGTATAACTTATTTTAGCAAATTAACCTTCGAAAACTACATAGTTCATTAGTTTATTTCAGTTACGAATATGCTATTGTAGAGTCTACAAAACAAGATTGGTTTTTTTACACAGACTCAATTAACAAAACTTGAATAATTATGATAGAGAATCGATACACACTTTTAGGCTTAATGGTCTCATTTCTTTTTATAACTGTTATAGCTTGCTCCCCTCAACAAGCAGACCATGCCCAAGATAGAATTGATGAAACCCCTACGTGGGTAACATCACCACCAATGGACAGTGATGAATATATCTACGGAACCGCCAGTGCAACATCCTCTCGCCAAAACATAGCGCGNCAGCGAGCAGAAGCAAATGCAAAGCAGGTTATTTCGGGCAAGCTTGGCGAAAAAGTAGAAGCACTCCAAAAACTGTTTGAGGAGGAGGTAAGTGATGGAGATCAAGAGATTTACAGTGCTGCTTTCACCAATGCCACTCAGGTAGTTACTGATCAGGAGCTTGTAGGTACACAGATTGATGAACTTCAATTCATGACCAATGAGCGTGGAAATTATATTGCGCATATTTTAATGAGAATGCCCGTGCCGGAAGCGCAAGAGCATCTTGATGACATCCTTTCACGAGAAGAAGAGTTGTACATTCGGTTTAAGGAATCTGAAGCTTTTAAAGAGCTTCACGAGAACCTCGAAAGACTCGGGGCTGAAGAAGAGTAAGTACATTTCGTTGGCTTTCATGGTACTACTTTTCGATAAATGCCCCGATTCTGANACTAGAAGCGGGGCATTTTTTTTACCGCAATNAACCACCTCTTTGAATGAGTAAAAAACAGGTTAGTATTGGCATCATTGGACTAATCTCAGCTCTTATTATTTTGTGGGCTGAACTGTCAGGGTCGCTCCTCCCCGGAGATCGACTTTTTGCTGATTACATGTTTAAAAATCACCCGGCAGAAATAGAGCATGAAAACGTGGCGATGGTTGCGATTGATGAAGCCAGCCTTGCTCACTTTGCCCAGCAAAACAGCTACTGGCCATGGCCCAGGGAATTCTATGCTATCCTTGTCGACTATCTTGCCGAACAGGGTGCCGATGTTATTGTTCTGGATATCCTGTACGATACGCCCGACTTTGACCGTACAGCCATCAATGGAGAAGTCAGTGACCGCCGCTTCATGGAGAGTATGAAGCAGGCAGGTAATACGGTTCTCGGTTTTAAATCAAGCATCCTGCACCCTGATATGTCTGCACTGCCGGTACCCGATGAAATACCGGAACCACTTGCCGTTGAAAATTGCGGTGAATTTGCGCCTCATCTTGCCACAACCCTACCCATTTCCAACTTTCTGAACAGCACAGAATTAATCGGTAACACGCATATTGAAACCGGAAGTGATGGACTTATCCGGAATCAAAACCTATTGAGTAACATCAAAGATTATGGTTTTGCGCCGTCCCTTTCACTGGCAACGTATTTGATGACAATGGATGATCACCCAACCATAGCGTGCGGAGATAAATCACTCCAAATCGGAGACAAAGAAATTCCACTACAGGCGGATAACTCATACCTAATCAACTGGTATGGCCAGGGAGATACCGGCGGAACGTTTCCCTATTATTCATTCCAGCGGGTTGTAAGAGATGCTATTGGCACACAGTTCAGAGATAACTTTGAGCCTGAAATTGACCCCTCCGTTTTTGAAGACAAAGTGATTTTTGTGGGGGCCAACGCAGCCGGATTAGCAGACATCAAAAATACACCCGTAAGTGCCCTCGCTGATTTTCCGGGAATGGAAATTCATGCAACCGTTTTTCAAAACCTCATTGACGAATCATTTATCGAACGGTTGAGCGCTGTTTTAGCAGGTGGTATCATTCTATTGCTCACTCTTACTCTGGCATTTGTCTACGGATTTATAACCATTCGTAAAAGCACCTTTTTAACCATTGGGCTGATAATTTTCATCCCACTCATAGCCGGACTCTTCTTTTATCAATATCAGCTATGGCTGCCCATTACATCACTTTTTTTTACCACCGGGCTTACATTTTCGGCGATAACCGGCTTAAACTACTTTACGGAAGGCCGCGAAAAGCGTCAGATTCGCAGCGCCTTCAACCAATATGTGCAGCCTGAAGTAGTACAAGAGCTGATGGATAAACCCGAAATGCTCAAGCTGGGTGGTGACAAAAAAAACCTCACCGTGCTTTTTTCTGATTTAGCAGGATTTACCTCCATCTCCGAATCAATGCATCCTGAAGAACTTATATCAATTTTAAACATCTACCTCGACGATATGTCGGAGGTTATCCTTCAAAACGGTGGCACCATCGACAAATATATCGGTGATGCAATTATGGCATTCTGGGGAGCTCCACTTCCAATGAAACAGAGTGCTGATGTAGCCTGTAGCTCTGCGCTAAAAATGTCTGCACTTACTCCCCATATTAAAAAGAAAATTGGCCGGGATGATATTGAGCTTATTACCCGTTTTGGTATCAATACCGGAGATGTGGTGGTAGGGAATATAGGCTCGGAAAATCGATTCAGCTACACCGTTTTAGGGGATGCCGTAAACCTTGCCGCTCGGCTTGAACCGGCAAACAAAGTGTTTGGCACCGATATTATGATCTCAGAATTTACCAAAGAGAAACTTTCTGATCACTTTTTATGCCGCCAACTCGACTTGATGATCGTTAAAGGGAAATCGAAGCCGGTAAAAGTGTACGAACTGATGGCTGATCTCTCTGATAACGACGACCATACCCACAAACAGAAAGCCGTTGAAGTTTATAATGAAGGACTCAAATACTATTTCGACAGACGCTGGCCGGACGCCATCACACAGTTCGAAATGGTTGAAAAATGGATTGAAAATGACGGTCCGGCAAAAGAGTATATAGCACGATGTGAGAAATTTATCGAACAACCACCCGAAGATGATTGGAAAGGTGTTTTTCAAATGACAACAAAATGATGACCCATAAACCCAGTTGCCATGAACAATCTGCTTAAAACATGCACCCTGCTTTTTGGATTCCTGCTGCTCCTTCCGCTTGCATTGTCGGCTCAAGAAAGTGAACAAACAATACAGACTAGTGTTGATATGCGTGAAGGCCCCGGCGCCTATTTCGAGCTCCTTCTTCGCCTTAACAGAGGAGCAAATGTAGTGAAAACCGATGAGGAACCGGGCTGGCTGCAGATTGATTTTGATGAACAGACCGGATGGATTCCCGATCAACCTCACTATTTCGAAGAGCCTGAACAGGACGAGGACGAAGAGGACACTCGGGCCCGAATGAGCCGAATGTATGACGAAATGATGGGGGAGGAAGATGAAGACGACTCCTCCATTTATGCCACACCNACTGAGGTCGCCGCTGCTATNCGTGGATTTTCTCGTCAGTATCGCGCCTCGAGGGGAGATGGTACAGAAGTTGATTTCTCACGCTCTTTCGAAGACCGCATTGATATCAGTGACTATAACAGCTTTCGGCGAAGCCGTATAAGCGGTTGGAGCTGGTTTATAGCCCACAACCGATTTCCGCTCTCAGCCCTAGACATTGAAGTTCCGGAGTATACTCCCGAAATAGAAACCATGGGGTGGGGCATTGCAAGTGCCTTGGCAGAAAAAGGCCTCTACGAAAATTATGAGGTTCAGGAATACCTGCAGTACGTTGGGTTGATGGTAGCTGAAAGCTCTCACCGATACGAAATTCCTGTTCAAATCCACATTCTGGATGTAGATGAAGTGGTTGGTTATTCCGCACCCAATGGCATTATTTTTATCTCCAAGGGCGCACTGCAATTCATGGAGTCGGAAGCTGAGCTCGCATTTTTTATTGGTCATGAGCTAGCCCATATCGTTATGCAACACGGCGTGCAAGAAACTACCGAACGGGAGGTGCATATTCGACGGGATGATGCGTTCAGTCAGCTTCGCCAGGAACTCGACTACGACAATCGTGATGATAATTACGCCCGCGTAGCCACTGAGTTGTCGGAATGGGCCGACCAAGTCTATGAATACCTCGTAAGCGAGCGCCTGAATGAGTATGAATATGAAGCCGACCTGCTGGGAGTAGCGTACGCATTTCGGGCCGGGTATGACCCATCTGCGGCTGTTGATCTACTAAACAGACTAGAACGCGAGCAGGGTGGATTCGCAACACAAATCGGCACACTTGAATGGGAAGGAACCGAACTTGAATACCGGATTGAAAACATCAACGAAATTATTGGCCACCTGAACACCAGCCGTCACGACAGCCAGCAATTTGAATCAGAGTATCAAAACATTAAAAACCTGATTCGCTGATTTACAGAAAAAAGTTCGGTGTACAACTAATCTTCACCGAACTTAAATTCTATTTACGATATGTCACTGAGTAACTCCTTTGCCTCTTCTCGTTTGTCGTCATCACCCATCATTTTCGGCTCCATAGATGCCGCCTCATTAAGTACTTCAATAGCCTCATCTTTTTTATCGATTTCAATATAGTGCTTTGCTAAATCCACACGGAATAGAATACTTTCCGACATCATATCAATAGATTTTTTCAGGTATTTTTCCGCCTTATCTTCTTCAGCATCATCAGGCAACCCTTCCGACACCATTCCGGCAGCTGTTTCTTCTGTACTGCTTGCAGTTGCTATATCGGAGTGCCATACTCCATATAAATGCCAAACAGGAGCATAATCAGGAATAAGTTCAGAGGCCTTTTCAATATGCTCTTTAATATCATGGGAAGCCTCGATCATATCGCGGGTTCCTTCTAAATTATTATAGCGGCCTGATGCAACTGCATATACGTAGTGCGAGTGACCTTTATCAGGATATAAATCTACTACCTTTTCAGCAATTTCAAGCGCATGTTTATACCCTTCAAGCTTAACATCTTCATCATCTTTTCTGTGGTATTTGCGGGTAGTAAGCAGGCTTTTGTTCCAAAGAGCTTCGTAGTTTTCTGAGTCTTCTTCTAAAACTTTTTTAAATATTTCCAGTGCTTTCTCTTCTTCATGGTTGTCTGCCTTCTCTTCAGCTCTCTCTATTAACTCGTCAACATCATTATCAGATGCATACACCTGATCAACTAACGAAAATGCTCCAAGGCAAAAAATGACCGCAAATATTTTTTTCATCTCTGTTTTTAACATTTACTGTTTTAAAGAATTAACAGTATAAGTTAATCAAGTTTAAAATCATTCCTTGAAGTATAAAGTCATGCAGCAATTTACTTCTTCTTCTAAATAAAAGCCCCATCAAAGGTTGCTATAAAACTGTATTATTCAAGGTCAATCAACCCCTCAGAAATACCTTTGGCAACTGCCTCTGATTTATTATTCACCTGTAATTTTCTGTATATATTTCTGATGTGATACCCAACTCCATCTACAGAGAGATATATAATTTTTGCTATCGCAGCATAGGAATTTCCCTCCCCAAGAAGCTGTAAAATCTCAGATTCTCTCTCACTCAAATTATAATTTTTACTCCTATTGCCCCTCGAGTTAAACGAGGATATCACCTTTCGTGCAATCGTGGGAGACATGGGAGATCCCCCTCGGTGCGCAGCAATTACTGCATTAACCAGTTCTGCCGGAGATACTTTTTTGATTAAATAACCGATTGCACCATTTCGAAGTGCTTCAAAAATATGCTTGCTGTCCTCAAATACTGTTGCCATAACTACAGCGAGCTTTGGATTGATTTCCAAAAGCTCCTTAACCCCCTCAGTACCATCCATACCCGGCAAACCGATATCAAGAAGCACTACATCAACATGCATAAAGTTTTCTAGTTCAAGTGCCTCTTCGCAACTCCCATACGTATTTCTCACGCTAATATTGGAGTTGAAATCAAGAATTGTAGACCACCCCTCTCTCATATAAGGGTTATCCTCAATGATGATCACACGTATTAATTTTTGATATGCTGTATTTTCATCTGTCATTATCGTTCAAAAGTATAGTAAAATGATTCTGACGCTTCACTACATACACTCGTAGTTCTTTGAAGCTCAAATCAGATTGGAAAAGTAATTTTCCACTGCGTGCCGTTATCTGAAGAGCTGAGGTCAAAGCTCCCATTCAGCTCTTTTATTCTGGACTTTATGTTATCAATCCCGTATCCATCACTTGAAATATTTTCCGGGTCGAATCCAATTCCATTATCACTTATTTCACAGCTTATTTCCGAGCGGTGGGCATGGAATGCTATCTTTACAAAATCAGCCTCTGCATGTTTAACACAGTTTGCTAAAATCTCCCGGTAAATAAGCCATGCATTCTTTTTTACGGGAAGTGTAATATTTGATGGGAAGTCGCCCGAAGCAGAAAATTCGTGTTCGATCTCCCGAGTCTCAAGAAGATCTGATGCCTTTCGTTTACACTTGATGATAAATGTCTCCCAACTATCATTTTCCGGATGAGTAACCCAAATAATGTCACTGATTTTTTCCTTCGCCTCGAACGATGAATTTCCGATAAGGTTTAAAAAATGCCGGGATTTCTCGTCCACAATTTTTGATTTATCTATCGCTTCCGAAAAGAAATTAATACTGCTCAATGTAGAGCTGATTTCGTCGTGAAGATCTCTGGCAATCTGCAGCCGGGCCCGCTCTTCTCGAAGCATATGGTGCAGCCTGTACCGATACGCAGAATAGATCACCAGCATCAATCCCATAAAAATAAGACTTCGAAACCAGAGCGTTTGCCAAAATGGAGGAGTTACAACCAGCGGAATCGAAAGCACATCACTACTGGCAACACCGTTTGGAGAAATTCCCCTCACCAATATCGTGTAATCCTGGGGGTCGAGACTGACGTAATTTATCGAGTTTCTATTACCTAAAGAAACCCACTCATCATAAACCCCGTCAACTTTATACTCGAACAGGTTTTCTTGCGGGCTTGAATAGTCAAGCAGTGCGAACTCAAACATAATAGAGCCGTCATCATACCGAAACGTCAGTGGGTTTGAAGCCGTGGAAAACCCGGAGGATGTCAAAGATTCGCCCCCCACCGCAATATCGGTAAGTACCACCGATAAATTCTCCTTTTGATTTTCACGATTGTCCAGCGATGATATCTGCAGCATGCCAAAATCTTTAGCAACAAATAAGTTATCGTCTTCATCAATAAAAAAACGTTCCACAACCTGGCTCAAATTCATACCGTACATATATACAAATTCCGCTTGCCGTTCTGCTTTATCTACCGAATAAAGCCCGGCTTGGGTAGCCAGTAAAACCCGATCATTCCCGACCTTACGCATATTATAGATAACGCTGGATGATGCCCGGTCGCCAAGCGGAACAGCTTCAAAACTTTCAGTTTCCGTATCAAAAACAAACAGTCCGGCATCCGATGTACTTATCCAACCGAGTCCATCATCATCAAATTTAATATCTGAAATGCGATTACTCTCTAATCCGACTGAACGATGAGTTGAGGTCGTAAACCTTTTTATCGAGCCTGTTTCTAAATCGAGTCTGTTTAATCCGCCGTTACTTGTACCAATCCAAATGTCTCCATCACTGTAAGAGAGGATGGAGGCGGTATTGCTGCTGAGCGATTCTTCATCCGTGGGATTGTGTTGAAATCGCGTCCATTCATCAATATCTGAGTCCCAATGAACAACGCCAAAGTTTCCTGAAATCCAGTAATTACCGGGAGTTGATTCTATCATCGCAAAAATACGATCTGTCATTCCTAAATTTGGATCAGGGAGTTTTTGGCTGATCGTTGATCCATCTTCACTGTAAAAAAGACCTTGATTGGTTGTAAACCACAGAGTGCCTCCATAATCGAGATACATCCCCCGAACCTGAACACTCGCCGGCATATTCTCGGTGAGTGAAAACGGTGCCCCGGGCTGATCCCGCCTGTACAAGCCACGATTTGTCCCCAGCCAAGTAACTCCATGCGTATCTGACTGCAAGGCAGTTACTTTGGTCTCATTTAGTGAAAATCCGTCGTCAAAAGTGATGTTTGGGTCTTTAAACTCTTGCTGTGGCATCAATGTGTATATTCCTCGATCCTCCGTCCCCACCCAAATAACGCCACTTCTATCTTCAAACACCGACAAAATAAATGAATCTTCCACATTCGTGATATCGATCGGATCTCCCTCGGGTAATTCAACTTTATGCAGCCCTCCTCCATACATTCCCAGCCACAGAATACCGTTTTGCGCCTCCAGTACCGGCCATGCAAAATCGGTCTCAAGTCGACCTCCATCCTCCGAACTCGTATTAAATATAATTTGCTCTCCTGTTTCTAAACTATACCCATGTACACCGCCATACTTTGTACCTAACCAAAGTTGGTTATCAGCCGTAATCGATATCGACATTACATACGGGTTGATCCACTCGAGCTCACTAACAAATTCTTCACCATCTTCATCAAACCGATATACGCCATCACCGTATGTGGCAACCCAAATTACCCCATCACTATCCTCAGCAATTCCCATTACAATATCTCCGCGATAATTTTCCTCATGATGATTACCCAAAAACCGATCGAATGAAGCCGAATACCCTTCCGCAGTAGATTGCAAACCTTCCAGGCGGTTCAGCCCACCTCCCTCAGTACCGATCCATAAGTTCCCTGAGCTATCTTCGAACAGCGCCGTGATTGTATTAAAACTTATACTGGACGGATTTTCGGAATCTGTTGTAAACTCGTGGAAATTTCCGGTTTCACGATCCAGTAAATTTAAACCACCACCCGATGTACCCACCCAGAGGTTTTGGTTTTGATCTTCAAGAGATACCCAAATAAAACTTGAAGAGAGGGAGTTGGAATCATCCGGATCATTCAAATACGTTGTAAAATTATAGCCATCAAAACGGTTAAGCCCGGCACGCGTAGATATCCAGATATAACCTTCGCTATCTTGTGTAATATCGTGCACCGTATTTTGCGACAACCCTTGATTAACAGTGTAATGATTTGTGACGGGCGTATAGAGCGACTGTGCATACAATGGTGTGAAAGCTACCCCGAAAGATGCGAACAGAAGTAGAGCTGCCTGAATAGAGAATAGTTTCATATTCCGATAATTTATCGGGAAAACCCATTGAGCTGATTATCGGGAATGTAGCATTTAAATTCTATTTAACCCAAATAACACTGTTTTTACTGATGATCTGCATAAACAGCTGCACAACTTATGGGCTAATCAGGTACTACCGGAGTTAATAGTGATCAAAGTCTCCACGATCTTTTCTCTTGAAGTAATCACGAGTAGCCTCCATCACTTTAGGAGCCAGCAGAATGGATGCCGTCATGGTTGGGATGGCCATCAGGGCAAAGAATCCATCAATCAGGTTAATCACCATATCTATCGTAGTAATAGAGCCAAAGAAAATGGTGAAAATGTAGAAGTAGTTGTAATAGTGTTTGTTGTGAGCGCCGGCTATAAAGTTTAAGCATTTAGAACCGTAGTAGCTGTAGGTAAACATTGTGGTAATGCTAAAAATCAGCACGCATAACATGAGCAGATAAGCGCCAATTACCGGCACTCCCTGATCAAAAGCGAGGGCTGTCATGGTTATGCCGTCTACACCAGTTTCGGTCCACACACCGGTCATTAGAATAGCCATTGCGGTCATTGTACAGATCAGGAGCGTATCAATTGCGGGCTCAAGCATTGCAACCAATCCTTCGCGAACGGGCTCCCGTGTTTTTGCAGCCCCGTGAGCCATCGCCTCCATACCAATCCCTGCCTCGTTCGAAAACGCACCCCTACGTATTCCATTCGATATCACAACGCCCAGAACACCTCCGGCGGCAGCCTGACCCGAAAATGCATCAGAAACAATTAACCAGAAGTAGTACGGTACGTCTACAATATTGCTGATTATTATATACAGAACGGTAAGTACATAAATGACAACCATCAACGGTACAAGGCGAGAGGCTACTTTACCAATCCGTTTAATTCCGCCAAAAATTACCAGCGATACCAAAATCACCAGTATAATTCCCACAATGATATCAGAAAGGCGAAATCCGGCTTCGGTAACTACAGAATCAGCAAAAAAGATCGTTTCGTATCCCAACCAACCGTGTTCGGCTAAAACCGTATCGCGAATAATTTGGGTCAACTGATTAGATTGGAACATCGGTGTACACCCAATTAAACCGGCAATACTAAAAAATACGGCAAGAGGCTTCCATTTTTTCCCAAGGCCTTCTACAATGTAATACATTGGTCCACCCTGAATTTTCCCGGAACTATCTTCTCCCCNGTACATAATGGAAAGTGTACAGGTGAAAAATTTCGTTGCCATNCCTACAAGTGCCGTNATCCACATCCAGAAAATAGCGCCGGGGCCGCCAACGCCTAATGCAATAGCTACACCACTGATATTTCCCATTCCAACTGTTGCCGCAAGNGCACTCGAAAGAGCCTGAAAATGATCGATATCACCGGGAGCCTTGGGGTCGTGATATTTTCCGGTGAGAATTTCAATTCCGTGACCAAAATGGCGATACGGAATAAATCGACAATAGAGGAGAAAAAATACACCACCACCAACCAGTAATACAAGCAGGGGAGTCCCCCATGCATAGTTGGCAAATTCGACTAAAATTTGTTCAAGGAGTTCCAGAGCAATATAATCTTGGTTAGAAAGAGTTGATAAGAAATTGAATCCCTGCCTTTAATACAAATGTGGAACGGAATTAATTAATTTTTTTGATGTATTGCCCATAATCGATCAGGGGATCATCAAGCCCCGACCGCTCAATAAATAGCTTAATCTGCGCTCTATGGTGTTGCCCATGAATTACCAAGTGCCGGCAAATTTCGCTAAATCTGCTTCGATGATTTACCCCATTCGAATTTTGGTAGTAAATCATCTCGTCCATCTCCATATCGTGATCCCCAATGAGATCGAGCCATAGCTGATTGGCTTTTTTTGCTTCCGGTTTGATATCGGAAATTTTATGCTCGTCCCACGGCTGCGTATTATTGATGTTCATATCAATTACACGACCGAACCAAATCTGCTGCATATTAATGATGTGCGACAGAAATGCAGCGCACGCAGGTTGATCATCAAACGGTTGCGCAGTAGTAATGCTGTCGGTGAGTTTTCTTGTACACCACAGATCAAACAGAAACCGTTTTTGAAGTTCTCTACGAATATCCATCAAACAGAAATACTAAAGTATTGTGAAATACCGCTGAGTATAAATTGTACGCTAATTGCTAATACAATAAAGCCCATCAGACGTGTCATCACATTTAGCCCGGTTTGGCCAATATACTTTGCAGAAATTGGTGCGAGGCGTAAAAACAGATAGGTAGAAATCACAACCAAAAAGATGGACAGTGCATTAATTAAATAATCATCTACTCCATTCGCTTGTGAAGCAAATCCAATAACTACCGCGATGCTTCCCGGCCCGGAGAGAAGTGGAAGTGCCAGCGGGCTGAACGAAATATCCTCCTTCTCCATCGCCGCGGCCTGATCTTCATCCGTAAGTTTTTTGCCGGGATCTTCCGGGTTGAGCATCTCGTAGCCGGCCCGCATAATAATTAACCCGCCGGCAATTCGAATACCCGGCAGGCTAATGCCAAAAAAGCTGAGCACAAACGTGCCAATTAGCAAAAACAGAATAAGCACACCAAACATATAGATGGATGCCCATTTCGCAGTACTTGCCCGTTCAGCGTCATTAAAACGGTTGGTTAACGACAGAAAAACAGGCATAGCAGCCAGTGGATTTACTACAGAAAAAAGAGATGTATAACTTGCAAAAAATAGTGCAGCGGAGCTTACAAAAAAGGTCCCGCTCTCTTGTGTCACGTCAGAAATTAATTCAATCATACCTCAAAGATAGAGAGGATATTATCCTTAAGAAATGGTAAATATTGAATTATTAAATTTTGTATTTTGAGGGCTTAATAATGATCTCTCAATTTTCAACTGAGCATGAATACTGACGCAATTCTCGACCAGGTTACATCTATTATTTCGACCAACAAATCACGCAACGAAAAATTACAGCAGATAAGCGAACTGCTGGATAAAGAGGTAGACGTCTTTGACTGGACAGGCTTCTACATCTCTTCAGAAACTGAAGAGGAGATGCTTGAGCTGGGGCCATTTGTGGGCGAAGAGACCGATCACACCAAAATACCGTACGGAACAGGAATTTGCGGACAGGCAGCCGAAACCTTTGATACATTTGTGATACAGGATGTTACAAAGTCGGATAACTATCTTGCCTGTAGCGCAGATGTAAAATCTGAAATTGTGGTCCCCATTATGAAAAATGGCGAGTTTGTTGCGGAGTTGGATATCGATTCGCACAAAAAAGATGCTATCACACCCGAACTGAGAGAGTTGTGCGAGAGTATCTGCAAAAAGCTGGAAGCAATCTTTTAAATCTTACTCTTCTGTTTTCGCCTGCTTAAACGGTACATCAATACTTGAACGTACGTGCAGATCGCGCTGAGGAAATGGAATTTCAATTCCGTACTTCTCAAACTTTCTTACGATGGCTTGATTGAGCTCATTTCGGAGTAGATACCGCTCTTTAACATTTGGTACCCATACCCGTAGCTGCATATCCCACGAGGAATCGCCAAATGCTCGCAAATGTACCTGATGCTTGGGGTTCCTTAAAATCTCTGTATGCTCTTCAGCCACTTCATTCAGCGCCTTTAGTACATCATCAAGGTTTGATGAGTACGAGACGCCTACCTCAATATCAAGCCGGAACGTAGGATCGCCGTGCGAATAGTTTACCACATTATTTGACACAAACTCCGTATTGGGAACAATAATTGAGATGTTATTGAGTGTCCGAATTTTCGTGGATCGAATGTTAATCTCTGTCACATCTCCCTCAATCCCCGCCACTTCAACCCGGTCGCCCACGACAATGGGCCGCTCGAACATCACAATCAAACCGGAAATAAAGTTGGCGGTAACATTTTGCAATCCAAAACCTATACCGACTGACAACAGTCCGAAAATTACGGCGAGTCCGGTCAGATCAATCCCCACAAACTGTAGGGATATCAAAAAACCGATGGTTACAATAATATATTGCGAAACCCGCGACAAGGTATACTTCAGGCCTGAATCAATTTCAAACCTGTTTAGAAATTTTCCCTGCAAAAACCTGCGAACAAACCCGCCCAGGTAGAGAAAAATGGATAAGAAAATAAAAAATACAACCAGCGAAGATATGGTAACCGGCGTATCCTGCAAGCTAAAAAGCTCGAGACTTAGAACGTTTTGCAGCTCACTTAAAAACTCATTCAATTCCATAAATAGCCATACTTAATTATCTGCATAGTCTATTTAAAGATCAGGTAAGATCAAAACAGAAAACAGAACCTGTACGAATTTTTTAAAACCGGCCAAACCGAAGGGCCAAAATTGCCGAGGCTCCCGAGAGGTCCGAATCACTTGTTCCCGCCAGGTTTACCCCTGACGTATAACGGTAATAAACTCCGCCACTTACCCGAAACCATCTTGTAATATTCAGATTGGCATTCACTCCCGGCTGAAACAGAAAATAGCGATCTGAACTCTTTCCAATTTCAGTATCGAAATCTTTTAAACGGACTGTGCCTGCACCAATTGTTGTTTGAACTCCGGCATGTACTAACCGATTTGATCTGTACAAATATTCCAGCTCAAAACCACCATAATTGGTTGACATATCATAAGACTCTCCATTAATTTCTGTGGCAGATTCAAAGTCATTTGCGGTGCGATAGCTGCCCAAACCTATATTCAAAGCATGACCGTTATTGAACCCGATAACCCATGCACCACGGCTGCCTCTCAAGTATGCCGCCTCATTATTAACAGATGTTACGCCAAATTGAGTGGCTCCGAACCCGCCGTGCCTAACATCAGCCGTAAACAGTGTTTCGCTCTGCTGTGCATTGGTTAGCATTGGCACTGCCAAAAACAGAATGGATGTTATTACAAATAGCCTCATAAAAATTTCCCAAATTTTAGAGTTAGTACCCCGTTTATACCGGAAAAATCCTGATCTGTAAATCCCGCATAGTCAATGCCGTTTGTAAACCGATAAGTAGCCCCGGCAGCAATTCTGAAAAATTTGGTTACGTTGAGCTCGGCATGCAAACCCGGCTCAAACACAAAATAAGGCTCAACATCCTCGTTAATATTTTGATGATGCTGATCGCGCAGCGACACCCCTCCTGCACCAATTAAAGATGAGATCGTAAAATGGGCGAGCCGGTGTGAACTTCGGGTATATTCCACCTCAAATCCGCCATAACCATTTACAGCATACATTTCAGTAATCGATGGGGATTCATGGTTAGATGCAAGCCCGTAACCACCACCCCCAATCGATAGTGAATGGCGCCCATCGAAGCTGATAATCCAACCTCCGCGGCCACCCACCCATATTCCCGTTGATCCTGCCACATCCCCGATTTTTACAACCGGGCCACCAAAACCACCGTGTGAAGTCTCCCCATCAAATAACGTTTGCACCTCCTGGGCTTCTGCCGATGGAGCAAACAAAAAAATTGTTAACAGAACTGATAATCCCGCAAGTAACGTCAGTTTAGTTTTCATCTGGCTCTCGCATTTGAGTTTATATTATACCCATTTTACGAAAGCTCATCTTCCGGGTTGCGGTAAATTCAGCCTAATTACCAATTATTTTTTCACATCCACATCCCAAATCTCCTCGGCATAATCGCGAATGGTTCGGTCTGATGAAAACTTTCCGACTCTAGCTGTATTCAACAGAGCCATTCGGTTCCACGCTTTTTGATCTTTATAGAGCTCATCTACTTTTGCCTGCTCTTCGAGATACGCCTCGTAATCAGCCAGCACTAAAAAGTAGTCGCCTTTATGCAGCAGGGAGTCAATGATCGGCTTAAACAGTTCGGTATCTTCGTTAAAGAATCCATCCTTAATTTGATCCAACGCCTGTTTCAGCTCATCATGTGCATTGTAGTAATCCCACGGATTATAGCCCTCATGACGCAACCGCTCTACATCATCCACGGTGTTTCCGAAAATGAAGATATTTTCATCGCCGACCTCTTCCTTAATCTCTACGTTTGCTCCATCAAGCGTACCGATGGTAAGCGCACCGTTCAGGGCAAACTTCATATTTCCGGTTCCTGAAGCTTCAAAGCCTGCCGTGGAAATCTGCTCGGAGAGGTTTGCTGATGGTATCATCTTCTCGGCCAGCGTTACGCTGTAGTTTTCAAGGAACAGGAATTTCAGTTTATCGCCCACATCAGGGTCATTGTTGATCTTCTCACCAACGTCGTTCATCAGCTTGATAAACAACTTGGCCATGGTATAACCTGGTGCGGCTTTCCCTGCAACAAGAATCGTCCTCGGTACAAAATCGCCATCCGGGTTTGCTTTTATGCGATTGTACTGCGTAATGGCGTACAGCGTTAACATCAACTGACGCTTATACTCATGAATTCGCTTAATTTGGATATCAAACATCGACTTCGTGTTGATTTTCACACCACGTTTCTCTTCGATGTAATCCGCCATTCGCCGCTTATTATTCTGCTTGGTCTGGGCAAACTTTTTCATGAACGATTTGTCATCCACAAATTTTTCCAGCTTTTTCAGCTCATCCAGGTTTGTTACCCAATCCTCACCGATTTCATCGGTAATTTGGTCGGCCAGCTCGCGGTTACACTGCCGCAGCCATCTGCGGGGAGTAATTCCGTTCGTCTTGTTGGTAAATTTATCCGGGTAGATTTCATAAAAATCCCGGAATAGTGTTTTCTTTATAAGATCACTATGCAGCGCAGCAACACCATTTACTTTGTGCGATCCCACAATACCGAGCGATGCCATATGCACTACCGGGTCTTCTCCCTCGCCAACAATCGACATTCGGCTGATTTTGCCACGATCATCTCCAACTTTAGGCTGGATTTCCTTTAAAAATCGTCGATTAATTTCATAAATAATCTGCAAGTGACGCGGCAACAGTCGTCTTAGCAGAGACACCGGCCATTTTTCGAGAGCCTCGGGCAGCAGTGTGTGGTTGGTATAAGCCATTGTCTTTTCCGTGATCTCCCATGCCAGCTCCCAAGACAGCCCCTCTTCATCAATCAGTACCCGCATCAGTTCGGGAATCGCCAGGTTGGGATGGGTGTCGTTACACTGAATAGCTACTTTTTCCGGCAGTTTTCGCCAGTCATCATTTGTTTTCTTAAACCGTCGCAGAATATCCTTCATCGACGCCATGACGAGGAAAAACTCCTGCTTCAGGCGCAGCTCCTGGCCAACAAACATTTTATCATTCGGATAGAGCACACGCGAAATATTTTCATTCAGCTGTGTATCTCGAACCGCATCAATATACTCACCTTGGTTAAAGCTTTTCAGATCAATAGAAGAGGAGGAGGATGCTTTCCAAAGCCTCAGGTTATTTACAATCTCATTTTTATATCCGGGTATGGGCGTGTCGTAGGCAATTGCCAGCACATCATGCGTATTTTCCCAGGAAAAACGGACATCCCCGTTATCATCATTATACGCTCTAGACTGGCCATAAAACGGTACATCGTACTGAATTTTTGGACGAACTACATCCCATGGATTTCCATACCGGAGCCATAAATCGGGCTTCTCCAGCTGAAAACCATTCTCAATTTGCTGATAAAAAATTCCGTAATCGTAACGAATTCCGTAACCGATAGCAGGTATTCCCAGCGTAGCCATGGAATCTAAAAAACAGGCAGCAAGCCTTCCCAATCCGCCATTACCAAGTCCGGCATCCCACTCGGCACTGCGAACTTTATCATAATCCAGCCCGGCTTCTTCCATCGCTTCGGCAGCCACATCCTGTACACCCAGGTTTACAAGCATGTTATCGAGCAAGCGACCAATCAGGTACTCCATGGAGAGATAATACACCCGCTTTTCGTCATTTTTATAATACCCCTGCTGGGTTTCAATCCAGCGGTCGTGCAGACGGTCCATCACAGACAGTACTACACTTCGATAATTATCCCACTCAGTTGAGGAGTATTTATCTTTCGCCAATGTGTAGCGAAGATGCTGTTTGATATCTTCTCTGAATGAATCTACATCCATTCCACCTCGTACCGTACTCGATTTTGATTTAGCCATATTTATATAAGTTAGACTTGTTGTAAATATCTTTTAAAGATACTCCTTAAAAATTAATATCGTGTTAAGATGCGTCTACTTAGTTGCATCCATTAATTGATTTCATATTCATGTCCCGCTGCGATTTTTCTACTCCTTCACATAAATTCCGTAATCTGGCGTAAATCCCGGGCGGGTTAAATTTGCCGAAATTCCGAGTTTATGAAAAGATTCGTAGGCGTTAATTGCAACAAAATCCTGATCAAAAATGCCAAAAACACTGGAACCGCTTCCGCTCATTGCGGCGTACTCAGCCCCAAAATCAAGCAGTTGGTCCTTTATATTTCCAATCATTTCGTACCGGGGAATTACCGACTGCTCCAGGTCATTTTGCAGTAATGCCTGCCACTCTTCTATCGGCTCCTCCACCAAAACCCCTTTGATGGAAAAATCAGGCTCGTTATTGGGTATACAATTTTGATATGCCTCCTTTGTGGAGCTTTCAAACCCGGGATATACCGTTACAATCCAGGCGTCGGGCTGAATATCAAGCGGCTCAATATTTTGACCGAGATCTGTGGCCATACCCGGTTTGCCGTGCACAAACAGCGGAATATCCATCCCCAAATCGCGGCACAGATCCACAATTTCATCGTTCGGCAAACCCACATCTTCCATTTTATTCAGCATGCGGAATGTCAACGCGGCATTGCTGCTTCCACCACCCAGACCGGCGCCCGCGGGAATATTTTTCGTCACATTGAACGAATAGTGATTTTTCAACCCTATATACTGCTCAAATGCGCGGTACGCTTTAGTTATGAGGTTTGATTCGTCTGTTGGCATGGAATCATCAGATATCGACAGTGCAAATTTCGGAGATCGTTCAACCTCAAACCGATCGCTCCACTCAATAAAAGCAATTCCTGTCTCGATTCGATGGTATCCCGTTGGCAGCCGCTCAAGAACGTAAAGCCCAAGATTAATTTTGGCAAAAGACTCTGCAATCCACATTGTTACTCCTGTTTAAATTGATCGCGATTATTCACCCTCTTTTTCATAGCGATGTTTGATTTTCATTAGATACTCCAGCGCTGCATCGTACTCATTTGGAATTTCACCGTCAAAAATAGCCTCTTTAATCTCCTCTTTTACCTTCCCGATAATGGGGCCAGGCATTACATCCATGACCTCCATAATTTTATCTCCGCTGATAGGATTGGTCCAGTTACGGATTTTATCCTTCTTTTCCACTTCTTTGATTCGTTTTTCAACCCGATCAAAATTGCTGCGATACTTTTTTACCTTCCACTCATTTTTACTAGTAATATCGGCCCGGCAGAGCGTCATCAAATCTTCAATATCATCTCCCGCCTCGTAAATCAATCGTCGAATTGCACTATCAGATACCTCATCGGATACCAGTGCAATCGGCCGCAGGTGCAGACGAACCAATTTTTGAACATATTTCATGCGTTCATCAAGTGGTAACCCAAGTCGGCGAAAAATCTTCGGCACCCATTTGGCGCCCAAGGCATCGTGTCCGTGGAATGTCCAGCCGGCTTTTTTTGAAAACCGTTTTGTTGGTGGCTTGGCAATATCATGCATGATGGCGGCCCATCGCAGCCAGAGATCATCGGAAACTTTGGCGGTATTATCGAGCACTTTAAGCGTATGCCAAAAATTATCTTTATGCCCCTGGCCGTTACGAACATCAACCCCCTGCAGCTTTACCATTTCGGGGAAAAACTGTTTTAACAGCCCGCTTTTCAGCAAAATTTCAAATCCATACGACGGCTTATCGGTCAGCACAATTTTATTCAGCTCCTCGACAATTCTCTCCTTGGAAATAATGGAAAGCCGATCGGCCATTTTTTGAATCGCCTTAAAGGTAGACTCTTCAATATCGAATTTAAGTTGAGCCGCAAATCGTACAGCTCTCATCATGCGCAGCGGATCATCATCAAACGTCTGTTCCGGATCGATGGGAGTTCGCACCACTTTATCCTTCAAATCCTGAATTCCATCAAACGGATCGTACAAAACACCAAACGATTCGGGGTTCAGCGACCAAGAAAGTGCATTAATGGTCAAATCACGCCGAAGCTGATCATCTTTCATCGATCCATCTTCCACAATCGGCTTTCTGGAATCGCGCCGGTAGCTCTCTTTCCGAGC